>Ga0307372_10012316_pt1 | contig 11229 bp, 11 predicted proteins | sample OX1MG_FD_202533 | JGI IMG/M metagenome (GOLD analysis project Ga0307372, IMG submission 202533) | Soil microbial communities from Risofladan, Vaasa, Finland - OX-1 | ecosystem: Environmental > Terrestrial > Soil > Coastal area > Acid sulfate soil | place: Finland: Risofladan, Vaasa | collected...
TTCAGACGTGACCCGGGACACGGGGATAAACCGTGGAACGCTTACCCGGCTATATCAGGAAACTGCAGAAAGAGTCGACTTGGAGGCTGTAGACAAATTGTGCGCATATTTCAAGTGCGAGACTGGGCAGCTCTTTGAGCACATCAATAGAAAATAACGATAACCAGCCTCGGCTATAAGCAATACTGCCCACGTAACTCTATGAAATTAGATGGAATTCTTAAAAACGAATTCCCCTCTGACCCGCAATTTGACCCACTTTGTTCAGCCTAGCAATTTCGGGGTTAACACTGCCATGCATTCCCAGGTTGTCTGGTAACAAATAGTGGAATTAAGTGCATCTCTTAATGTCTGCTCCCGCAACCCGAAGCGGAAGTTGGCTGGTTCGGAAAGCAAGGACCAGAATATTTATAACTCGGCAGGGGCATTTTGGGTCGGGCCGCTGGCCACGGTGGAGTCGGTAGGACAAAAGGTCACATTCGTTGCGGAGGATGGCAGTAAAGCGACGATCGTGCAGCCCAAAAACGCACATTACACACTCACCGTTGGCGAGCATGTTCTGTATGTCGTTGACCAAGGTCATGTATGGGTGCAACCCGTGGATTACCCGCTCCCGCCGGATTTCACGGCATCGCAGACATCTACACACAAACCCCGAGATTGATCTTGGTGCTGCCGGAGACAGAGTTCAAATGAAGATGGGGATTGGCATAAGTTGCCACCGTCAAACCCCTACATCATGCGGCTGGACAAGGTCCAGCGCGTTCAGGTGGACGTTTTCACGTATGTGGCAAGCAAGTGGATAAACAGGCTTATCATCATGGTGTGCAAATCGATTTCAGCCGTCCCGAGAAACCAACCGGCAACAGTCCATGTTGGTGAGTCAGTAAAATAGGAGTAATTTTATGAAAACTTTATACGTGATGATTGTCGGTTTATTTATGATTATTTTGGCTGGATGTAGCTCTAATAGCTCAATGGGTAAGATTGATATCGGTGGCCACGGGTTTATTCGCAGCCCTCAGCAAAAAATTGCTGTACTTGAGGGGGGGCAAGATGGCACAGCGTTAGGTTTAATCAAGGTCGATCAGTATTTTCATCTTTATGCTGAACCTGGAGTTCATAATTTTACAGGAATGTTTAATGATGGTCATGGAAACGGGATTACTACCGCCGTGAGTTTACAAGCAGGAAAGACATATTATTTTCAGATTGTACAACTGCCTGCACTTTACACTCAAGACATTCTAATAAAGCCGCGTCAAGTGTCAGACGCCACAGTAGAAATGACTTCTTTCACAAACACAACTCCGGGGCAGGTTCTAGTAAAACCTGGTAAAGCACTGGTGTATTTTTACTATGCTCTAACAACCAAAGAACAAGCAGCGATACAAACACAGCAGGAAAAAAACAAGATGCTTGAGAAAAAACTAGGTTGTACTGACACACAAATGCGTGAAGGTACGTGCCAGTAAAAATCACACTTTCTCAAACACTAAAGCCCGAAATACTCCGAGCTTTCTTTTTTCAGAGGTATCATGCTAGGGATATGGCAAACAGCAAAACTAGATTTCAGAGTGCGAAATATCCCATGTGCAAAATTTATTTCTTTTAGGTGCAATGGTTTATATGAAAATTAAAGAGCTGTTTGAAAACGAATATGCTCCAGCCTTAAGTATCGACTTAGAGGGGATCAAAGAAGATGATATGGAAGAGATCGCTGGGATGCTCCGTGGCCTAATGTGCGCAATAGAAGGATGGGGACCGCTTTCCGGACTTACAAATGATTTCATCAAGGAGAACAACCCAGTACGACTGTCTTTTAGTTCAGTTGAAAATGCCCACTATTTTGAGTCATGCGTGCATTATTACTTCGACCAAGAGATCCTCAGCAGCATAAGGGTCAAGCGGCGCGTCTTCAAGCGACCCGGATAAACATAGACCTTGGTTCAACGGATGCCGCAGTAGGACTCACAACAACATGTGGAAACTCATAAATAGTACTATCGCGATCGCACTACTTGTGGTGTGCGCAATACTGCTCACGCATTTTAAAGGATTTGACGCAGAGTGGGTTACCGCTGTGGCGACTGCAGTATTGGCTTTCACGGCAATAATCGGCCTGGTCGGCATACTAATACCGCTGCATATGGAAAAGCTGCGCCGGCGAACACAGCATCTAAATCAACTGGTTGATGTGGTACTAGAACCCATCCGAGGTGAACTCGCGTCCGTGTATGGTGGCGTACTGGCTCGCAATACGCCGTTGCTTTCGTGGTCGCCGATAGAAGGACTGGGACTAGAAAGACATCCATCTGGGCGATTTGCCTATTTGCGGCCTGAGTTTCACAACCCTAGTAAGGACAGCATCTATCATAACTTGTATATCCACATTGCTGAATATCATTACCCTAAGATTATTTCGGACTACGAGCTATTTAAGAAGAACTACGCCACTCTATGTGATGAACTGCTTGCTGAAGCTAAAAACTTACAGAAGCTGGTTGAGGTGGGTGCGAGCGCTTTGTCCACGAGTGACGGTGATCCGACTAACTGGTTTCCAGGGGACATTGCACGTTACGTTTTTAACAGACTATGGATGGATGGTTACACATACAAACTCACCGTACGGATCGGCACGATCCAGTCTCCGGCTGGAGCGTGGGTGTTGGAAAATGTTGCCAGCAGTAGCACTTACGCCCATGGCGATGAGAGGAAAATGAGGGCGCTGCATGAAATGGTTGAGGCGCTAATCGCATCTAAGAACGCTGCGTCACTAATCGAGAATACTAAACGCATACAACATCACCTGGAACACCTTCTGGATGCACTCGCAAAGGTCCAAACAGTCGAGACACTAGTCGGCGACTGCCCAGTATTAAAGGGCGGGACTTTCATTTCATGAAAGCGAAGCGGGCTTACGTTCGTCATATGAAATAGAAAATACAAAGAGGTTGAATGGATACTAAGACAGGTAAAACGTCAGGTGAACAACAACCCAAACTAATGGAACGGCCTAGCTGTAGCTTTACTGGGTCAGGTGTTACAAAGACCGGAGTTATGCGGCCGTCGGCGATATTCAATATCATCGACTTCCATCTACTACCTGTTAGGCGGAATGATCATGGATAGTGACGAGTTCAAGCCGCTGAGATATCGCAAGCGTTGGTTCTGTTACTTAGATCTGCTCGGATTTACCGCGCTCGTAAATGACAATAATATTGGGCACGTCATATCAATCTACCAAGATGTTATGAAGAAGCTGTCCAGGAAGGCGCGGTCCATTTCGACGAAGGAGATCCTATACTCTTGGTTCTCCGATACTTTCATCATCTATTCACGATCTGACCATGAGAAGGACTTCGCCGCTATTGAAGGGGTTGGCAGGACATTCTTTCAAGAACTACTTCTGAATGGAATCCCGGCAAGGGGGGCCATAACGCACGGTAGCCTTTACTCCCAGTCCTCGAAGAATATCTTCGTGGGGCCGGCACTAATTGACGCCTATCAATATGCAGAGTCACAAGCTTGGCTCGGGTTCGTTCTTACGCCGTCGGTCTTTAGTCGCCTAAAGACGAGTTCTATCCCCTTGCATAAGCGGGCATGCTACAGGGAGGTTGTCGATGCTACTTTCACGAAAGAGCTCCTGCCTGGAAAAGAACCTCTACCTGGGCCTGTATATGCGTTCGCATTTAATAACTCAACACTCAATGGAAAGAACCCATACGTAGATGCCCTTCAACAGATGATGGCACTCGCTCCGGATAAGGATAAGCCCAAGTATGAAAAGTCAATTGGGTTTGCCAATAAGCACTGGCGTCGACATGGACAATGACAGCATTCAGCCTAACAATTCGCCACATCAGACGGCCCTGACAGGTACCGCTGAGCTCATAACTTACTTAATGACGGAACTCAGGCTATCTTCACAAAACCCTACATTGGTCGGGCACTCGTCAACGCCCTAAAGCCAAATTATAAGCCAATGAGTCCGTTCAACTGGGCAGAGGGAGACGCGGCCTGACTGTTGAGAATACCTAAACTTCTCTGTAAAGGTATTTGCATATCATTGTCCAATCGACCCATTCCACCCCACTTCAGAATATTGTTTGCAACATCCATTCGCTGTTCACCAACTGCATTGACTAATGCATTATGAAACTCCTGCCTAATATTTATGCCGGTAATATTATTTCTATTATAATTATAATTAGTTAGTGCATTGTACCAGCCTCCTCTTTCATGGTTTACAAAAATATTTATGATTTGTAATGGTGCATCGCCAATTATCCGTACGTAGCCTTGGTGACTGGCCCCGGAATTTCGGACGAACCGCGAGTTTAGTTTTTGCCATGTTATGCCGCTCGTTCATGAGCCTGGAAACGTTCCAGGAAGTAGGCTGAGGCTGGCGGCTGATACCCCAGTCGACTATGTGGACGGATTTCGTTGTAAGTCCGTCGCCATTCTTCCATCCGAATCTTCGCGTCTTCGATCGAGTGAAACTCGTAGCGATTCAAGCAACTACGCCGAAACGTATTGTTGAAGCTTTCACTTGATCCATTCTGCCACGGCTTGCCCGCATCAATGTAGGCCGGACGGATGCCATTCTCATCCAGCCAGGTCTGCAGGCTGGTGGCGATGAACTCACCCCCACGGTCGCTGCGTAGATAGACCGGATAACCGTACTCAGCGACTAACTTTGCCAGTACCTGGCGTACGTCTTCGGCACTGAATCTAAGTGCTGGTACGATGGCGAGTGCATAGGCTGTGGCTTCGTCCTTGACAGTGAGACACCGCATCATCCGTCCGGCCGCATCCCGGTCGTGCACAAAGTCATAGCACCAGATGTGGTTACGTAGCTGCGGGCTGGGATCCAGTCGTGCACCGCTGATGATCTTCTTCTGCGGCTGCCGCAAGGGTTGCTGCAGTCCATGCTTTTGCCACAGCCGGTGGAAACGGTTGCGGCTCACCTGCCAACCACAGTTCACGGCCCGTCCATGTGCCAACCGATAGCCCCAGTCCGGATACATCTGTGCGATACCCCGCATCCAGGTCACCAGCTTCGCCTCCTGTACCGGCCGTTGCGCGGCATAGTGCAATGCCGAGTGGGCCACGCTGAAGATCCGGCAGGCACGCGCCAGGCTCATTCCTTTACGGTGCGCGTGCCGGACACATTCGCGTCGCGCCGGCACGCCTAGAGTTTTTTTGCGACGATCTCCTTGACCACTTCCAGTTCAAGGTCACGCTCGGCCACCAGCTTCTTCAGCCGTGCATTCTCTTGCTGCAGACGCTTGAGCTCGCCGACCTGCGATACATCCATCCCTTCATATCGGCGTCGCCACACATAGATCGTCTGTTCCGAAACCCCATACTTGCGGGCCGTTGTCGGTACCCCGTGTCCCGCGGCTTCGCCCAGAATCCGCACGATCTGTTCTTCCGAAAATCGCTTCTTCATTGCCGACCTCCATCAGGCTATCCTAAACCTGACGGCGGTCCGAAATACCGGGGACACTCCACCACGGCATGAAATTGCGAGATCAATAACTCCCTGGAAATCGGAGTCAGTTAGACCTGAGGCAGGCGTAGTTGATAAAAACTCGTGAGCCTTCCTAAATTCATGCCGCGATCGACGCTCACCAGACCTGAGGCGTTCCACTTCCTCTATTGTCTCAATTTGTTGCGAGCCCATAAGAGCGTTACGGAAAAAATTACAAGCGCTTTCTCGTTTGTCTTGATTTCCGTCTAGCCAACGCGTGAGATTCTTACGGTATTCCTCGTCATCATCTAATAGAGGTCGTGTTGGCGGAGCCGGTAGCCCGGTAGCGTCATTGGGGGCGTACGGGACAGCATTTGCCTGTCCGGCGGTTACGCCATGTATACGTCTACCATCTATTGCGTATAGCCTTAGGTACCCGATGTTACGGCACGTTTTCATAAACACCGCTGAGACGCGATCGTAGAAATTAAGCCCTTGCTCAATGTCAAAGGAATCGAGGTTTGCAATGAGAGATTGCAGAATCTGGGAATCGTCGATTTCTAAATGAGCGCCGATGGTGTCACGAATAGCTCTTGCATCATTTAGCTCAGGGTCAAAGTTTGAAACCCTAACAAAGCTGTCGATAACTTCAGGTGAATTGCCGTGATCTTTAATTAGTTTGTCTAGTCCATCCATTGCCTGTAGTCCACCGGGACGGACAGGTCGGGTAACTAGGCAATCACAAAAGCTGACGATGCCGGTGATTATGGAAGCCTTGAGTATGCGGGCAATTCGGGGATAAGCGGCAAACCTATTAAAGAGGTCTCGTTGCTTGGTCATCCAACGACGGATCAGCGCGAACTGACCCGCGCGAGCGTGTATCGGAGACATATTCAGCAGCGCGGTTGTATTGTTCCGCGTCATAGCGAGCGAATCCGACCCGATTTCTACTCCGTCGCGACTTTCGAGGGTTCTCAGAAATAGGCTGATTACTTGTACCACACCCGGATCGGCAATCTCAGGAGGGTCTACATAAGCGACGTATCCGGGCACGTTAAGTGGCGAGAGGCTCTTGTAAATTTCGATTGCGACATCAACAAAGTAACTAACTTTGACGATCTCAATCTCGTTCCAGAGTTCGAGCCGTTGTCCAAAATCATAGTCTTGGACATGTGCGCCGAGCTTATGCCTGGCAGTTTTGAAGTGCCCTTCGAATTTGGCTACGTAGGCTTCTTTCTTGTTGTGGAATTTGGTTGTGTTGTGGCCTGCATTGTTAAGTGGCTTGCGCAGCCCGCGCGCATGTTCTATAAAGTTTTCAATTCTAATTATGATATATAGTGCAAGAGTGCGGGCTATGAATGGATCGGGCACCTGCTTAGTGAGATGGAACTGAAGTGCCATCTCTTCGACCAGGAATCGCAGCTTCTCCAATCGCGTGGCAAGCACGGTCATACTTAGCCTCCCGTCATTAACCGCTTGGTCTAGTTTTTTAGCAGGGTCCTTGCAACAATAAGGTTCGATTAAGGGTATTTGTGGACGCTATTGTGTTTGGTGATTCTGCGCTTCCAGCAATCTCATAGGGCCTTGGTTGCCATTTTTCATATATTCACCGGCTACCTTCTTAGCTTTCTGCATGCCATGGGTACCATTCTTGCTCAGGTTTACCAAGGCTTTGTGCACGGCTTCCAGCGGGTAGTCCGGATTGCCACTTTTAAGCGCCTCCATCCAAATATCGTAAGCGTCGTCAGGCTGGCCTTCGCTGAATCGGGCGATGCTCTGCATCAAAATATGAGAGTGATATCCAGCACCGGCATAAGGAGCACTGGCGAGAATTAGTTTCTTCGTAGCAGCGTCCACCTTTTCAACGAATACGGACCAGTCGCTCAACTCAGCCAGCAATTGTCTGCCTTCTTCTGTTTTCGGGTCAATGACGGCAAACAATCTTTGCCATAACTGCAGAACCTTGCCGAACAGTTTCTCGTCAGCGTTGTCACGTATAGTCCAGATAAGCCAAATAATCTGATGGAGCTCGTCTTGCGAGTGACGCTGCAGTAGAGTCGAAATCAGGCTTGCCGGATCGTCAAGAGATTCCCGATCGTACAAGTAAGCGACGCAGATATTGTGAACTACCTTCTCGATAACCTTGTCCTTCAGGTCTGTGTCGTTGAGAGCACGCAGAAAATGGCCTTTGTCTCTGAGGAATCCATATACTTCTGCATTAACGTTACTTACGTACGAATAACCCTGCATGGCACTAAGCCATACTTGGCGATGCTCTGAATCAAAGATTCCGGGAAGGTTTGAGATTATCCAGTCCTTGGACATGTATAGGAACCGGGGCAGGTACATTGCTGCCAACGTTACAAACTCTAACTGCCTAGACTTTGCCAAAACCATCTCATTGTCGTATATCGCCTCAAATCTCTTCCACGCCGTTTTATGTTCTTTGTTGAGACTATCGGCTAAGCGGCAGGCGCGAAGCGTGAGATTAATGAGTGCCTCCAGGCACCGCCCCCTAGAGCTATTGATGGAGACGTTCACCGCGTCATCAGTCAGTTTGAATTCACTGCCACGTTCCTTTTTCAGCAAAGTACCAATGATGTCCTCTGCCAAGGGCATAAGCTCGGGCGAGAACGCGTGTGTATCGTCACGCACACCGTTTTCGATAAGATGCCCGATGGTATCGACAACGCCGCGTCGGTTTACGACGAAATGCAGAGTCTTGGGCTGTTCGGTCTCTTCCCAAAATTTGGGGTTGTTGACGACTGTCCTGCAGTACCTAAGCAGCTGCACCCAAAGGTCGTCCCAGGGAAGAGCGGTATTTTTCCCCCACAGCTCGACATAAGCATCGATCAATTCATTCATGTAGGGCATTTTCAGCCCTATATATTGGTCTAACTGTTCTCCAAACCGAACCGGCTGCGCCAGGACCGCTTCCCTTATGGCCTTTGCGAGACCTTCAGTGTTTGGCCCCCAAAAGTCGCCGGTGTCCTGGTAGGAGTTTAGACGCTCGACGAGCTGAGGTGGCTCAAGCGTCAGGAGTTCGTCAAGAGGGTATGGTGACTTGTGGGTTACCCATCCCGTCTTCATGTAACTAGAGAAGTCAGGATGTTCGGGTTCGCCGCCAACCGTGGCGACATCACGCACATAAGCTGCCTTGGCGTCGGAGTCGCTGTCCTTCAGAGCGGTCAACCATATTGCGCGCTTGTAGGCCGTCGCACCTTCATCGACGGCGCCCTTATCATCGATCTGGGAAAAACCTGCGATAGTAGCGAGAACACGTTTCTTCTGGTCCAACGTGAATTGAGAAAAGTGATTCTCTAGAAGGTGCCAGAGTTCGTGTCTCAGATTGGTAGAGAAGTTGGTATCGACAATCGCCGCATCAACGAGTGACTTCAGCTTGTCAAAATTTTTGTCGACAGCATATACAGCAATTCTCTTGACCGTATCAAACTTCGATACGAGCATATTGTTCACGTAGGTGACAACTTCTTGGCTCCTGCTATTGGCTAGTCCCAATAACGAATCACGGTGCCCTTCGACAATGATGTCGTCAGCCTCGAATGCCGAGCTATTTTGCTCATGATCTTCTATCGCACGTCTCCATACGGAAGACCAGCTATCGCGATTAAATGTTGTGAGATACATCACCAACGCTTGATGGAAGATATCCACAGCCTGAGTGCCGAGCGCCTCACCAACTATGGTTCCGATGCGCTTGAGTAATTCCTTCGCATGCCAGCCATCGACACGCAGGAAAAGCTCTTTAGAGCCCGAGTCACCTAGTTTTTTATCGATTACAGTGACCTTGAAGAGCAAGCCTAGTACCTGAATTGCGGCGCTGCGTGCGTGCGAGTCATTCTTTGCCAGCAACGTGGGTAACCACTGATGACCCATGACAGTGGCGACCATTCCCCGATCGTAACGATCATCAAGCCAGTAGTCCACCATTGCGAAATCGTCGGCTGTCAGCAGCTCGGCGGGGATGTGAGGCATGGCCTTCGCGAACTGCCACCAGACGCGATAGTTACCAAAGCCCTTACTCTTAGCTTCACCAGTCGCAATCCGCATGAACTCGAGGATCTGACCTGCGTATTCTCGATGCTCGGGACGGACCAGATCCTCGCTGGCTGCGACCACGTATTCCGTGATCGGCCAGAGCGGAATGTTTACGAATCCTGCCTTGTCGCTTGGCACTGGCGCGGGAATTGCCTTCGGATCGAGGAAACCCGCTTCCTTGAAGGCTCCGAACCACCGTAACCCTTTCGCTTTTCGGAACAGGATAGGTTGCAGCTCCACCGTTCTCTTGGCCCGCTCGACGGCGCCTTTCTGTTTGGGCGTGAGTGCGTCAACCACGGATTTCATCCTCCAGGGCCGCGACCTCGTCCACGAATTCGACGCTCCCGAATTTCATCTGGCGTGCCCATGCCGCGAGTATGTCCACTTGCTGACCGTAGTTCTTTTTGTCCTTGGGGAACCCGATTAGCTGTATGCCGAACGATTCCCGGTAGTACTCCTCGAGGGTGCGTGCCAGTCCATCCTCGGCACTGAAAAAGCCCTGGAGGATGAATCGACGTATCCGCTTCTGTTCGCCTGCTACTATCCCCCCGGCATTGCGAACGATGGATTCAAGTACCTCGATCTCGTCCAGTCCGTAGCCTAAGAACAGCACTGTCTTCTTCGCGAATAGGTAGGTAAGGAACGTCTGGAGTTCCTTGCTGGAATAGTGTTCCAGGTAGTCGCGAGTCGTGACGATCATGGAATTTGGATCGTCGTGGCACCCGTGCAGGTGGATCACGTTTCCGTTTTTGTCCAGGTGGACGCCCAGCAGGTCCTGGCGGCGGGAGAACCTCCAGTTGGACTCGGGTTCCTTTGCGCGGGACACAGGGACCAAATTCTTTTCATAATTGGTGGTGATGAACGCTGAATCGAAGAGGTTCAGGCAGCTGTAAATGTCGCCGTCACTCCTGGTCGCCTTGAATATGACGCTGTAATCGATCTGCATATTGTGTTTTTTGGCGATGATCTTAGCGATCGACAGTCGCTTCTTGGGATCGGCGATCTGCATGATCTGCGACAGCTCGTGGTAGTCGATGCCGTTCGGGACGAGCTGGTCTAAGACCTTGTTGGCCATCTGGTCCCAGCCGGGGCAGCCCACTAACCTCGAAATCCCGGCACCGGCGAACACCACCAGCTCCCCAGTCTCGGCCGCTGTGGCGATCTCCGGCGGTACGGCTGGATTCGGGTTGAGGTGGTCAGACATCGTGTTTATCAATGCAGTGAGATGCCTTGGTGGAAGTACATCATATCGCTCTAATCCGGCCCCATGCATTCCGGAGAATCGTTCGCTGGGCTATTCACACGGCGGATACCAAGTGAGCTACCAGCAGGTCGTCCTATCACCTTTCTGACCTGGGCAAATTGTCATGCCGATTTGACCTCGACCCTGCCCTAAATCCAAAGCATCTATCCTAAGTGGTGATGTTAGCGACGTCCCGACGTCACCCCATCTTGAGTAGCACTGAGGTTTAGAGTCCAATCCCGAAACGGAAGGAGATTGGACATGAAGAAGCGGTATAGCGAGGAACAGATCATTGGGTTTCTGAAGCAGGCAGATGCGGGGCTGCCGGTGAAGGAGCTGTGCCGGCGGCATGGCTTTTCAGAAGCCAGTTACTAGCTGCGAAAAAAGTTATGACGGCGCCGGCGCGCCGGGAGGTGGTGCAGACGATGCAGAGCCGAGGCTTAAGCGAACG
>Ga0307372_10012317_pt1 | contig 11228 bp, 13 predicted proteins | sample OX1MG_FD_202533 | JGI IMG/M metagenome (GOLD analysis project Ga0307372, IMG submission 202533) | Soil microbial communities from Risofladan, Vaasa, Finland - OX-1 | ecosystem: Environmental > Terrestrial > Soil > Coastal area > Acid sulfate soil | place: Finland: Risofladan, Vaasa | collected...
ACCCGTCCAGGACAGGTTCTGACAAAGGAGATGGCCGAGATGACCACCGCAGTCGTTGACCCCCCCCAGAGCGAGCAGGCGCAGGCCTGGTGGTTCCTCGACACCTTGGTCGTCGAGCACCGCTGCGCACCGGGGATGGACACAGTCGTGCTCGAGATGACATTGCCGGTCGGCTCAGCGCCGCCGCTTCACGTCCACGATGACCTCGACGACACCTGGTACATCCTCGACGGCGAGATGGTCGTGCGCTGTGGCGACGACGAGCTCGTCGTCGGGGCCGGGCATTGGGTCTCCATGCCCCGCGGCGTCCCGCACGGGTTCCGGGTGGTCGGCGACCGCGAGGCACGGATCCTGCTCGTGCATGACAACGCCAGCTTTCGTGACTTCATCCACGCCGTCGGCGTTCCGGCCGCGGCCCGTGTCGTCCCCAGCCAACCGGCGTTTCCGCCCATGGACGAAATGGTGCGTCTTGCCTCTTCACACGACCTCAGGCCGATTGGGCCACCCATGAGTGCCGAAGACGCCGACTCCGTCCTGGCCGCCGCGCCCTGAGCAGCAGAGCCTCGACCGAAAGGGGTAACACCGTGCACGTGCAAGCTCTCGGTCACGTCGTGCTCAAAGTCCGGGACCTGAAACGCTCCGAGGACTTCTACTCGGGCACATTGGGCATGCAAATCGTCTCGCGACTGTCGGAGCCCCGTATGACGTTCTTCTGCCTTGGGACCACCCGGAACCATCACGACTTCGCACTGATGGAGCTCGGATTCGACGCCCCATCGCCCGGCGATGGCGCCACGGGGCTCGCGCACGTGGCCTTCAAGATTGGCACTTCAGCAGAGGAGTACGGGGTCGCACGCAGTTTGCTCGATGCGTCGGGTATCCCGGTCCCCTATGAGGCGGAGCGAGGTGCTTCAAGGAGCATGCACGTTCTGGATCCGGACGGGAACGAGATCGAGCTGTACGTCGATACCACGGACGCGTGAACCTCCCGTCGAGGCCAAAGAGGCCTACCGAGCCGCCCCGCGCATCGTGGCCATCGCCGCGCGCGTCGTCGCCTCGGTGGCTGGTGCAGCGGGGGAGGGGTGAGCCGTACGCCCGCCAGATGCCGACCAGGCCGGCCGGTGCCCGGCCGCCCGTCGCCATGGTGCCGCCCGAGTGACCGGCGCCTCAAGGGCCGCTGCGGAGCGGTGCTCCTCGCTCGGCCCGGAGGGCCGACCCTTGACCCGCCTGGCGAGACGGCCGTCGGCCTCGGCTTCCGGGTGCGCCGGGGAGGCAGCACCCCGCCGACGAACAGGCCCTCTTGGCGAGGACACGGGCCGCCGGCGGCTCCTTCGCCGGGTTCGGACGAAGAACGACGACGTGCGACGTCCAGCGACTGATAGCATAGTGAAAGCATGCCGAACGTCCTCGTCCGAGACATCCCAGAAGAGACGCACGCCGCTCTACAGCGCCGTGCCGAGCAACACGGCCAGTCGCTGCAGCAGTACCTCGCCGGCGAGCTCAAGCGCCTCGCGGAGCGGCCGACCCTCGACGAGGTGTTGGAGCGCATCAGCAGACGCAGCGGCGGGCGGGTGGGGCTCGCCCAGGCGGCCAGGGACCTGTCCGAGGTGCGCGCCGGCCGGTGATCGTCGTCGACGCCTCGGTGCTGGCGAACGCCCTCGGCGACGACCAGGCCGACGGCGCGCGGGCGCGTGCCGAGCTCTCGGTGGCAGGCGAGCTCGCCGGCCCGGACCTGGTCGACGTCGAGACCGTCGCCGTGCTCCGCAAGCGGTGGATCGCCGGGACGCTCGCCGCGAGGAGGTTCGCGGCAGCCGTTGACGACCTGGCGGACCTCCCTCTCACGAGGTACCCGACGCTGCCGTTCATGCGCCGCGCTTATGACCTTCGCTCCACGGTCACGGCCTACGACGCCGCGTACGTCGCGCTCGCCGAAGCGCTCGACTGCGAGCTCATCACCGCCGATGATCGGCTCTCGAAGGCTCCCGGGGTCAGGTGTGCCATACGCGTCCTCCGCTGACCAGGTCGCAGCGGCATCTCTTCCCGCCAACTCGGGGGGGCATCTCGACCGGCACCGGGCCAAGCCACGGACACGGTGAGCGCGACGAGGCACATGGGCGGCGGCGGTTCGTCCCCGCGTTTTCCACGCGCGGCAGCGGTAGATGGGGGGCACCAGCGGACAGTTCCGGCAATTCGGAATGGGTCCATGAGCTGGCCATTCGGGACGAAGGAGCAGGTCAGGCCTGACCCCGGAATTCCGCCCTTGGGTCACTGGGGGTCAAGAGGTCCCGGGTTCAAATCCCGGGAGCCCGACCAAGAAGTCCCAGGTGACGAGTTCGGCAGCCTCGGTCGCCCAGGTGCCCGCCTCCGTGCTCGTCGAGATGGCGCCGCCGCAACACGATCGCCTCGCCAGGCCGAAGCTCGCAGTAGGCGAGGACGAGCCCCGAGCTGTCCCTCGACCCGCCTGGCGTCATACGGCCCTTGCAACCGACGCTGTCCGTCCGGCTGACGAGTCCGACGGTGACCAACGACTTCGTATGGCGCTCGAGCCGCTCGGAAGGTCCATAAATCGCAGATATGTGCCGTGGGTTGGGTGCCATGGACTACGTCGAACCGATCCAGTCCCTCATCCCGGGCGTCCAAGGACGGGTGCTGGCCGTCCTGGCGGCCACCGACACCGAGCTCATGATGCGCACGGTGGCGTCGCTGGCCGGGGTCAGTGTGAACCGGGCGGTGGCGGTCCTCAACCACCTGGTCGACCTTGGTGTCGTCGAGCGGCGGGAAGCGGGGCGATCCGCCCTGGTGGGGCTGCAGGGGGACAACGAGGCGACCCGGGCGATCCTGGCCCTGAACCGGGTCCACGACCGGGTCATCGAGCGGCTCCGGCACGAAGCGAGGGCGATCCGACCGGCCCCCGCCGCACTCCTTCTTTTCGGCTCCTTCGCCACCGGCTCAGCACGTGCCGGAAGCGACGTCGACGTCCTGGCCGTTCGACCGACCGGGCTGGCTGGTGACGACCCCGCCTGGGTGGCGAGCCTCGGCGCATGGACCGACGGCGCCATCAGGATCACCGGCAACCCACTCAACCTGGTCGTGGTGGGCCAAGACGAGATCCCGGCTACCGTCCTGCGCCGAGCGACCGGTCCTGGCGGCCAGCGATCGCAAGTCTCACCGTTTGCTTGCTGTTGTAGCTTCGATTAGGACTTTCGGCTCTATTCTGCGACCTCGGCCAGCTTTACCCTCCCCTGTAGAAATGGCGCGTCCAGGGAGGAGCCGCAAATGGAGTACCCGACCCACAGCAACGACATGACCTACAGCGATTTCGGTCATCCCGTGTTCGATTGTGATTTCCACCTCTACGAGAAGGCCGACGCCTTCACCCGGCATCTGCCAGAGCAGCACAAGGGCGTGATCAAGCTGGTCCAGGTCGACGGCAGGACAAAGATCGCCGTGCGAAACCGGCTGTCCGACTACATCCCCAACCCCACGTTCGAGGTCGTCGCTGCACCCGGATCCGGGATGGAGTACTTCGCTGCCAAGAATCCGACCGGCAAGTCCTTCCGTGAGATCGTGACTCCGATGCGGACTATCCCCGAGTTCACCGACAAGGACGCCCGGATCGCGCTGATGGACCGGATGCACGTACAGGCGACGATCAACTACCCAACGCTGGCGTCGCTGATCGAGGTGAACTTCATGGACGACCCGGAGTTGACGCAGGTGCTCGTACACGCCTACAACGAGTGGCTCTATGACGAGTGGGGCTTCAACTACCAGGGCCGGATCTATACCACCCCGGTCATGAACCTGAGCACCTGCGAAGGTGCAGTCAAGGAGCTGGAGTGGGCGCTCGAGCGCGGCGCCAGGGTGATGCTGGTCCGGCCCGCACCGGTGGCCGGCTGGCGGTCTCCCCGCTCGCCGTTCCTGCCGGAGTTCGATCCCTTCTGGGCAAGGGTCCAAGAGTCGGGGATCCTCTACACCACCCACACCTCCGACTGCGGCTACCAGCGGTACGCGAACGACTGGTTGGGCCGGGGTGGCGAGGAGTTTCTGGCGTTCGAGCAGGATGCCTTTTCGCTGGCGTCGGTGATGTACCGGCCCATTATGGACGCCCTCATCGCCGCTTGCGCGCACGGCATGTTCGCCCGGTTCCCGAACATCAAGGTGGCGACGACCGAGCTCGGGAGCACCTGGCTGCCGCGGGTGGTCGACGACCTCGCGCTCACGTACAAGAAGGTGCCCCAGCAGTTCGCCGAGCATCCCCTCGACACCCTCAAGCGCGTGCTCTACGTCTCTCCTTTCTGGGAGGACCCGCTCGAGCCGGTCATCGACATCCTCGGTATCGACCATGTCCTGTTCAGCTCAGACTGGCCGCATCCCGAGGGACTCGCTGACCCGGTCGGCTACTACAAGTTCTGCAAGGACCAGGGCATCTCGGATGACGACATCGCCAAGATCATGGGTGGCAACATGTTCTCACTCGTAAGCGCCTGATCCTGAGCCCCGGTTCCTCCCGCGCCGCTGTCCCGCCTCCGCAACCCCCAAAGGTATGTCGGAGAGCGGGACAGCGCCGAAGGGAGCCGCTCGCGAATCTTCCGGACCGCAGCCTGTGCCAGGGCGTAAGAGGCGCCTCCGACGAGACCCGATCCTGCGTTCGCCTTCAGGTAGTAAACGAGTTGGACAAGTTCGGGGACCCCTCCAGTTCGCTTCTCGAGCGGTCCTTCCCACGAAACCTCGAGGCCCTCATCCCGGAACATCTGGGCGAAAGCCGTATCGGCCGCCGCCTGGTGTTGCGCAGGCAACGAGTGCCTGTACACGTCCCCCGTGATGGCCGTGCTCGAGTGCCCAAGGCGCTCGCTCATGATGACCAACGGGAGCCCGGCCGCCATCAGAGACGCCGCCGTGTGCCGCGTGTCGTGCAGCCTGATCCGGGCCAGCTTCGCCGCCATCACCGCCTCATCGAACCATCCCGAGGTCGTGTCGGGGTGGGACGGCCGCCGGGGCACCCCGCCATCGAGGTCGATCGCCGACCACCGCAGGCCACACAGCTCACCCCGCCGAAGCCCGCGGGTGAGCAAGAGCTTCCACGCCACCGACAGCCGGCTATCGGTCGTGGCAGCCAGGAGCGCCCGTGCCTCGTCGGCGGTCCACGCGCGTTAGGCGAGCGCTCCGTGCGCCTGCCAGTACTTGTTCAGCCATCCCTGCGTCTTGATGATCCAGACAAATCCACCGACGATCGGGAGCAAGACCCAGAAGCCGGTCAGCCCGCTCACCGGCTTGGCTTGACCATCAGCTGCAAACAGACCACCGACCTCGGAGGGCATCACAAAGACGTTCACAATGCTGAGCAGAATGGCGATAACGAGCCCCAAAACGCCGCCGATTCCGTTGCCCGAGTAATCCTTCATGTCCCTGAATGTCGCGTACTGCCAGTACAGAGAATAGATCCCGAGAGTGATGATCGACAGACCGATCACCGCCCAAGGATTCCTGACCTTCCCGATCGGTTTAGCAGCCACGGTCCCGCCTTTCATTCTCTGGTCGTTCAGATGGTCGGCACGCTAGTGCCCGGGCCGGTGCCGGCGGGTGATCCACGACTCGGAGCCTCGGCGGCAGGGTCACCCACACGGGCGTGTAATGAAGGCTGCGACACACCCACGGAGGGCAACCTACGGTTCTGTACGCCACACGGGGAGGAACTCCGGCTTGTCCTGGCCACGATCGACGTGAAGTGTCCGGACTGCGGACAGTTCGCTCTTGGGGGACTCGTGCATCATCGCTGCGAGACACCTGGTCCCCAGCCTCACCCCCAAGAAACGTTGTAGCGACCCGCGTTTACCGTCGCGGCTTTCGCTCACGAGCGGCCTGGTCGGACAGTCGTTCGCACGGCATTTACGCCCGAATACCTGGGGATCAAGAGGTCTCGGGTCCGATCCCGGCAGCCCGACCAAAGAGGCGGACGTGGAGGGCTTGACGCCGCGCTGGTCACTGAGGGCGGGGCGGGATCCGGGATGGAGCGACACCGAGATGAACTGTGCGGACGCCCACATGGAGTCGGCGATCCCAGACTGCAACAACGAGGTTCTCGTCCCCGATCGCAAGGGCGCTGGCAAGATGCACGGCGTCGGAGCCTCGGAGAGCGTGATCACTCGCCAGCTGGCCGGCGTGGCGTTCGACCGCCTGGGTGAGCTCGACCGGGCGTGTCGCTGCCCAGTACTCCTCCCATGCCCGTTCCGCCGACCTGAGGCCGACAGCGTCGAGATCATGGTTGCGGGCGGCGGCGGCAAGGGCACCGCGTACTTCGGGATAGGCAAGCCTGCTCGAGACGGCGGCGTCGCACCCGTCCCAGAGTTCGGCTGCGAGAATGCTCCCCGACTCCTCGACGAGAAGTTTCACGAACGCGCTCGAATCGAAGTAGACCAACGCCACCGATCAGCGACGCTGCTCGCTGACGATCTCGGCCACAGACCGGCGCGCCGTAGGCCGACGGCGTCCCGACGCCTTCGGCCGTTTCGCTCGGTCGGGCCGAGCGATGACGCCTTCGACTGTCAGACGCTCGAGGGTGTCGGTGGCCCCCATCCCGAGCAGGCGGGCAACGGGGACGCCGCGGTCGGTCACCACGACCTCTCCTCCCTCCCGGGCTTGCTCGAGCCACTCGCTCAGATGTGCCCGCAGTTCACTGACACCAACGTCCATGCCGAACAGTGTACAGAACAATCACCCTCAGACTGTACTCATGTCTCCTGCCGCTCGGCCTCTTTCGCCAGGTACCGCCTCAGTTGTGGAGCACGAGGGCGCCGGAGAGCGTGATGGCGCCGCCGTTCACGATGCAGGCGTGGGCGTCGGGCAGCTGGCGGGTGCCGGCCCGGCCCCGAAGTTGGAGCGTGGCCTCCACCATGTGGCCGATGGCGTGGCTGCGGCCCTCGCTGTTGTTGCCGCCGTGGGGGTTGAGGGGGAGGCGCCCGGTGGCGAGGTGCTCGCCGTCGCCCAGGAACGGGCCGGCCTCGCCCTTGGGGACCAGGCCGAACTCCTCGAGCCCGAAGAGGACGAGGGGGGCGAAGCCGTCGTACATCATGGCGAAGTCCATATCGGACGGGCCGAGCCCGGCGTTGTCCCAGATGGTCTTGGCAGCCCAGTGGTAGGCGCTCTGGTCGTAGTCGTGCCAGAAGATCATGTCCGGCCGGGGACCGGTGCCGGTCGACACCGCGCTCACGTACACCGGAGGGTGGGCCAGGTGCCGGGCCCGCTCGGCGGTGGTCACGACGACGGCCCCGCACACGTCCACCGGCATGTCGCAGTCGAGCAGCCGGAGAGGTTCGCACACGAACCGTGACCGCAGGTAGTCGTCCATGGTGATCGGCGTGCCGAGCGCGGCGTTGGGGTTACGGGACGCGTTGTCGCGCATGGAGACGACGTAGGCGCCCATCTGCTCGTCGGTGACGCCGTACACCTTGCGCTGGCGCTGGTACCAGGGCGCGAAGTACTGCATGAACACCCCGAGCCCGTAGGGCAGCGTGAAGGCGGCCGTGCCGGTCGCCCCGTTGAACCCCATGTAGTTGTACGTCGCCGCGCCCGGGCGCGGTGCCGTCATGGTGCGGTAGGCGATCGCCGTGGTGCAGAGGCCGGACGCGACGGCCAATGCGGCGTTGGCCACCACGCTCGGGCCGACCCCGCCGCCCAGCGCGCCTCCGTACCAGGTCACCCCGGGCAGGCCGAGCGACTCCATGATCTGCAGCGGGGAAGGCTCGTCCCCACCGCCCATGGCAGCGATCCCGTCGATGTCGCCGGGCTCCAGACCGGCGTCGGCGATGGCCTCGAGACAGGTGCGGACGGTAAAGGTGTGAGGCAGGAGACCGAGGTCCTTCGACGACGGCGAGTGCCCGACTCCGACGATGGCGGCCCGGTCACGGAGCGGGTTCGTCATGCCCGGGACGCCCCGGCCGACCCACTACCGACGGTCTGGGCGGGACGCCACTGGGGAAGCGTGATCGTGTCGTCGATCCGTTCCCAGGTGACCTCCACCGACATGCCGATCTCGATGTCCTCCAACGGGCAGTCGACCACGTTGCCGATGGTGAACAGCCCGGGCTGCTCGGCCAGCTCCACGACGAGCACCGCGTAGGGCAACCGGCCCTCGAAGCCCGGGTTCCCGGGCGAGCGCATCACCGACCAGCTGTAGACCTGGCCCCGGCCGGTCACCTCCTCGGGGTCGAGCCGCTCGGACCGGCACCGGGGGCAGCTCGGCCGCGGCGGGTGCACGAACACCCGGCAGTCGGGGCAGCGGAGCAGCACCAGCCGGTGCTCGCGCGCGCCCTCCCAGTAGGGCGAGCTCATCTCGTCGATCACCGGCAGCGGTCGATCCATGTCACCCCTTCCACCGCCGGGCGGTACACCCGCCGGCTCGTCGCCCGTCATCATGCACGACCGCGCCTCGGGCGCGCTCGCCCCGAGGCGTGCCGATCAGGCCGATGCGCACCCCTCGTGGCACCACGCCTCCCCCCGACGAGGCAGCCGGCTCGTCGGGGGGAGGCGCTCGGCGTCATGAAGGCCCACCCGGCCCCGGTGACCGTCGCGCCCAGCCCGATCCCGGCGCGAGCGATCGGTGATCGTCGAGGTCGGGAGGTGGACCGGGGGGAAGGGCGGGATGCACGGCGTAGCGGACGGGGTGACCGACCGCCCGGTACCCGTCGGGGCCCGTCGTGATCACGCCGCGCTCCCTGAAGTGCGGGTGCTCGAGCATCTCGAGCCGATTGAGGACCGGGGCGATCGGCACCGACCGCTCGGCGAGGGCACCCACGATCGCGTCCCGCTCGCTGCTCGCGATGGCGGCGGCCAGATCGGCGCGCAGCTCCTCGGTTCGGGCGGACCGCTCGGCCATGGTGAGCCCGACGTGGCGGTCGAGCCCGAGGGCCCGGCAGAGATCGTCCCAGAAGTGGTCCTCGCTGAAGACGCCGAGGACGACGAAACGCCCGTCCGCCGTCTCGAAGGTCCCCATTCCCGGAGCCGCCCCCGAACGCGACCGCGACGGCTCACGGCGGGCGTCCACGGCCCCGACGGGCGCCACCCACGACGCGAGCACGTCGGCCATCGACACGTCGATGTGCTCGCCCTCTCCGGTGCGGCGGGCGCAGAGCACCGCGGCGAGGATGGCGAACGCGGCGGCGAGCCCCGCACCCTGGTCGCCCACCAGGAGGGCCGAAGGAACCGGCGGCGCCCCCTCCCCGACCGTGAACGCCCCGGCGTAGGCCTGGTAGTTCAGATCATGGCCGGTGTCGGCCGCAAGCGGGCCGGTCTGGCCGAACCCCGAGATCGAGCACAACACGAGGGCGGGGTTCACCGACCGCAGCCGCTCGAAGCCGACGCCGAGCCGGTCGGCAACGCCGGGCCGGTAGTTCTCGACCACGACCTCGGCATCTGCGACGAGGTCGAGGAAGGCGCTCCGGTCGTCGCCGTCCTTCAGATCGAGGACCATGCTCGCCTTGCGGCCGTTGTAGTTCACGAACCGGTCGACGAGCGGTCGCATGCGGTCCCCGCCTGGGGGTTCCACCTTCAGCACGTCGGCCCCGAGGTCGGCGAGGAGCTGCGTGGCGTAGTGGCCCGGCTGCCACAGTGAGAGGTCGAGCACTTTCAGGTCGTCGAGGAGCCCGTTCACGGGTCCCACCTTGGAGGCACGAGCGGCGGCGTGCAAGAGGGTGCGGGGCCCGACCAATTGCCCTACAGTGCGGGGCCGGACCAAGCATGGTCCGTCGTGACCGGGGACTCCTTCGGAGGGGAACGTGGACCTCGACCTGAGCCCGGACCAGGATCTCTTCGTCAAGACGACCCGGCGGTTCCTCCAATCCGCCTCGCCGTTGACCCACGTCCGGGACCTGCACGAGCGCGGGGTTTCCTTCGAGCGGGACTACTGGCGCAAGGGCGCCGAGCTCGGCTGGACGGCGATGCTCGTTCCCCGGGCGATGGGCGGGGGGAGCGTGAGCGGCGATGGCCTCCTGGACCTCGCCCTCGTCGCCGAGGAGATGGGCCGCCTCGTCGCGCCCGGTCCGCTCCTGCCCGTGAACGTCGTGCTCGACACGCTCGTTCGGACCGGGTCGGCCGCACGGTGGGACCACGTTGTCGCGCCGCTCATGGCCGGCGACGCCGTGGCGACGTGGGCCATCGACGAGGGCAGCGGCTCGTGGGAGGCCCCCGGCGTGCACCTGCAGGCCAGGAAGGACGGGACGGACTGGGTCCTGAACGGCACCAAGTCGTTCGTGCAGGAGGCCGACGATGCCGACTGGCTGCTCGTGACCGCCCGAACCGGCACCGGCCTCACGCAGTTCCTGGTCCCGCGCTCCACCGAGGGCGTCGCCGCGTCGCCACGCCGGTCGATCGACCTGGTCCGTCGGTTCGGCGACGTCTCCTTCACCCAGGCCCGGCTGCCGGCATCGTCGGTGGTGGGGGCGGTCGAGGGTGCCGCCGACGACGTGCAACGGCAGCTCGAGGTGGCGCTGGTCCTGCAGAACGCCGAGACGATGGGCGCGGTGGACCGCGTGTTGGCGTTCACCCTCGAGTACGCCGACGACCGCATCGCCTTCGGTCGGCCCATCGCTTCCTACCAGGCCCTGAAGCACCGGTTCGCCGACATGAAGACCTGGCTGGAGGCATGCCATGGCACGGCGACGGCGAGCGCCCGCGCCGTCGCGACGGGAGCCGACAATGCCGCCGAGCTGGTGAGCGTCGCCACGTCGTACATCGCCGACCGGGCACCGCTGATCGTGCAGGACTGCGTGCAGGTCCACGGCGGCATCGGCGTGACGTGGGAGCACGATCTGCACCTCTACCTGCGCCGGGTGACACAGAACACGATGCTCCTGGGTTCGGCCCGCCAGCACCGCGAGCGGCTCGCCGTCCTCCTCGGGATGTAGGCCGCCGTCCGACCTGCGCCATCCGGGCGCAGATGCACTCGGGCTCGGCGAGCGCACCCGGCAGCAGGAGAGGGACCGCTACCCCGAGCCGGCCCGTCGCCCCGCGAGGACGGAGGCGGTCTCGGTCACCTGCCCGGTCACCTTCAGCGGGTCGCCGCCACAGAGGATCAGGGCGGCCTCGGCGGTCCGCTCGGCCGGCTCAACGGTGTCCTCCCGGTCCTTCGGCACGGGCGGATGGTTCATGCCGTAGGTGAGGACCGGTCCTGACGGCGCCAGGGCGTTCACGGCGATGCCCGATCCGTACAGCTCGGCGGCGAGGCCGCTCGT
>Ga0307372_10012318_pt1 | contig 11228 bp, 13 predicted proteins | sample OX1MG_FD_202533 | JGI IMG/M metagenome (GOLD analysis project Ga0307372, IMG submission 202533) | Soil microbial communities from Risofladan, Vaasa, Finland - OX-1 | ecosystem: Environmental > Terrestrial > Soil > Coastal area > Acid sulfate soil | place: Finland: Risofladan, Vaasa | collected...
ACACCTCGGCGATCGCGGTGGAGATAGAGATGTCCCCCCAGAAGAGCAAGAAGCAGCTGCTGAAGAACTACAACAAGAACAAGTGGTTCTACGCGAAGATCAGGTTCATTGTGACGTCGGAGACACACGAGGAGCAGCTCCTGCGCATCCTCGGCGAGGACCCGCCAGCCGACCCCGACAAGTTCCTGGTCGACGTCATCCAGTTCGAGAGCCTAAATCAGATAGAGCCGGAGAAAGACGAGCCGGACCAGAGGACGGAAGAGGAGAACCTCCCGAGGTCGTCGGAGGAAGGATCGACTCTAGGAAAGGCTGAGCAAGCGGTGCTTTCCTACATCATCGCGCACGGCTTCACGAGCCGGGACGAGATAGCGCGGAGTTGCACCGACGCGGGAGCGGGCGAGATGGGCGAACGGTCCGTCTCCCGGTACCTCAAGGCGCTGACAGAGAGCGGGTTTCTCCGCAAGGTCGGCAACGGTTACGAGCTGACAGCACTCTCGAGGAAACACTCGGGCCAAGATACGTTGTGAGAGTCGCAGGCGCTGGGACTTGCGGTCTCTAAGGGACTGGGACTTCCGGCGTCTGGATGGGGTTTTAATAGGCAAAAGCTCTTCTGGAACTGGGAAATTGCAAGAACGGGCGTACGAGAAGGTGGAGACCCTCTGGCCTTACGGCGGCTTCGCCGTCAGGGCATTTGAGAGGAGACTGGGTGAGGGGAAGCTCACCCTTACAGGGCAGTCTCTGCTCTTCGAATCTAAGGAAGGATCTTCCGTCGGCTTCGACTTTCCAAACCTGCGTCTGGTGAGACTCGTGAACGTTCGCGCCGTTGAAGTAGCGTATTCAATCCAAGGGGAGCTAAGAAGTATCTCGCTCAAGGTCTTATGCACTTTTCCCGACGGGACAGAAAGAGACGAGATCCCTCCCAGAGGGGACTCTTTTCGCATGAGCCTATTCAGGGCGATAACCGGAGGTGTAGCGGCTCGATTCCTTGCTGATCATAGTAGCGCCAAGATTGAAGGCCTCGCTAAGATGACCGACGAGAACTTCGAGAGCAGATACGAAGATTTGCAGAGGAATATCCGCCTCTTTCCCTCGAAACGCGAAATCGACGAAGGGGTCTTCTGGGATGAGAATCTGAAGAGGCAGTCGCTCGAAGAAGGTGAGCTTGAGCCGTCAATCTGGAACGATTCTGAAAGGGCGCGATTGTTTTACACTGGGACGAATCCGAGCATGACACTAGATAATGCGTTTGAGAAGCTCGACATGTTGCAAGAAGATTGGGTGAATGGTAGAATCAATCCGGTTCAGCGAGCGCGAGTTGTTGCTCTAGACTACTTGATAGATAGGCGGCAGTACGAGTTGGGCTATACTGGCGTTCAAGGAGAGTCCCCCGAGGTTTGGAAGGATGGCGCTGAGCGACTCGTGAAGTTTGAGAACCAGTTGGGTGTGAATGTGCTCAGCTTTGTCTAAGTACTCCTTTCTTGTCGTGTTTTTCTAAGATCCGGCGCGTTTCCGGCTTCAAACCCTCTCCTGAGATTCCCTAGTTGAGTTAGAGATTCGCGGGTTAGATTCCCCGAGGCTTCACGTTCGGCAATCACGCCTAGTTGCCGCTTGTAGTTCTCCGTGAATTCCGACTGAGCACTGTGGTCCCTCAGAAGCGCGTGATACTGCGGGGCGTTAATCACGTTGCTCTGCCTGGCCTGCGATAGGAACTGAGAAGGGCTCAACTGGGTCTGCCGGCCTAGCCACGAATCAAGGGCCCGGGATTGGGAGAGCGCCGCTAGGGAATCTGTTGCAGGTATTGTCGCCGCGTTGAAAACCAAGGTCCCAAGAGATTGATTCGAGTCCTGGAGGGCTGTGGCGGTCTCGTGCTCCATCGCTGCCTCCTGTCTCGTTTCATTGATCTGCCCTATCCCACGAGACACAGTGGTGGAGCTGCTCAAAGGCGCTACCGTCGCTATCGACCTGGCCGCGCTGCTGGCCCCCATCGCCGCCAGGACTCCCGTGGTCCCGACCACGGCCATGTTCTTCAGAGAATGAGGAACCGCGTAAAGGAGCCTCTCCCCGAGCCCCATGCTCTGCATCGTGCTCGCCGCCTCCTGGCCTATCGTCTGGGGCGCCTGGCCAACAGCTCCTGACATCCCCTTGCCGAGGCCACTCATCCCTCCCACGCCTCCAAGGCCCGCCCCCGCCGCACCCACGGCTGGCGCGGCGCCCGCTCCCGCCATCGAGACGGCCACCCCCACTCCGACCATGGATGCCTGCGACGCCGTCTGGAAGAGAGTGCCAGTAAGGGGCGCGAAGACCGTGGGGAGCAGGATAGCGGTGAAAAGCGCGGAGGCTGCCACCCAGTTCGAGATTCCGTTTATCCCCGTCCCGGCGAAGATCGTCGCGCTCCAGACAGGCCCGCCAGGGGCGTCGGCTAGGACGTAGGCCGCCACCCCTATCGCCACCGAGCTGAGGAGGGACGCGAGGATCAGCCCGTAGAGCGTGTCCTCCACCATCGAGCTCAGCTTCCTCGCGAAGGGGACCTGCTTGAGGGCCAGCGAGATCGGGAAGCCGATGACCGTGACGGTGACCAGCCATATCCTCACCACGCCGAGGAAGATGCTCATCAGGTAGACGATCAGGGCGACTATCCAGCCGGCGAGGGTCGTTATCGGCGAGACCAGCATCCCCCAGATGCTCCCTCCCTGTGCCCACGCGAGGAGCTTGGCCCAGACCAGGCTGATCTGGAGGCCGTAGTCCGTATAGGGGAAGTTGGGCCCGGCGACTATCGTCATGTCGAGATAGTTCGTGAGTAGGGCGATGTTGTTGTAGATGACGGGGAAGAGGAGGATGAAGAGGACGGCGAGCACAAAGTCGAGGACGACGTTCTGCCTCTCGTCCTCGGAGATCTCCTTGTTCGCCAGGGCGACGAGGAACCCGCCTCCCGCGATGATTATCGCGATGATGAAGATGAAGTCGTAGAAGCCCTGCAGGGGCAGGCCGCACGGCGCCGTCGTCGGGGCGCAGTTGATGGTCGTGCCGAGCGTCGTCTCGTTGAAGAGGGGCATCTCCATTATCAGCTGGAACATCTGGCTGCTCCCGCCCGTCACGGAGACCGTCACGGTGGAGTTCGCAAGAAGACATGAAGTGCTGGTGCATCCCGGCTGGCTGGACGCGGCGACCCAGTAGGTGTACCCGTCGATTACGGGCTGACAGAAGTTGGAGTTTACCTGCGGGTTGTTGACCCCTGACTGGCTCCGGATCGGGAAGTTCATCGGGTTGGGGCTGAAATCGCCCTCCGTGAGAGTCAGTGTCTGTGTCTCTGGCTTGTCGGTCGCCTTGTCGTGCCCGTATATGGTGATCGAACCGGTGAGGTAGACGTTGCCGGAGTAGGTCCCGGATACCGAAACTCCGCCGCTAGCCTGGTAGCTACCAGTAGAAGGAAAGAGCGGGAGTCCGCACCCGAAAGGGCTATTCGCGTTTACGTTCACGTTCGGCGACAGGTTGAGAGAGCCGGACGAGCTCGCGAGGACTGCAGGAATTGCGAACGACGCGAGGAGGATGATGAAGATTGCGAAGCGCGCGCTCTTCCGGTAGTAGCTCGCAACCAGCCTAATAGTCTGCCGGACTGCCATCTGACGAAGACCATTCCACTGAATAAAAGAGAGGAGAAGAGGAGTACGCACTCCTCAGGAGTAGTTGGTCAGTCCTCCCTCATCACGAGCAGGCTCCCGACCAGCCTGATCGCCTCGATCACCACGACGATCGAGACGATGAAGAGGAGCGCCGTGTTTAGCACAGTGAGCAACACCGTCGGGAGGGTCGGGCCGGCCGGAAGCCAGAGGGAGCTCACCCCGTTCGCCGTACAGGCCGTGGCCGCGCACGCCGCTATCCCGTAGCCCACCACCGGAAGGGATGTCGCCCCCGTCGCGTTGGCGAGGATGTAGACGAAGAACTGGACGATCAGCGGCACAGAAAGTGCTACCAGGAGGATGATGATCCGCTCGCGGGTTTGGCCGAGGGTTGCTGCGCTTCGAGAACTCATGCGATGCTAGACGGTTCTAGCTTAAAAGGCGAAACCGCAGCGAATATCCACATTCTGGACAAGCCGAACTCTCCGAAGAACTGACACTTACCGTCAGGAAGCGTCTTCGTCATCGCCTTCCTCGTCGTCCTCCTCGTCCTCGAAACCATCCCCGAGGGTTTCGAACTCCATGTTCTCGCTCATGATGTCCTCCAGCCCCTTAAGACCGGGCACCCCTATCGAGTAGGACTTGGGACCGCCCTTCACCAGAAAGCCCGGCGACTCGCCGTCAGGAGCCATGCCAATCCCGAACTCATTGCTCCCCAGTTGAGACGCGGGGACCGGCGCGAACTTCTCGAGCCATTCCAAAGTGACGTTCAGTTCTTTCTGGGCGAAAAGGCCCACAACGTGCTCGTCGAATGTCACGACCTCCCGGCGCCGCCAAGTCGGCGCGTTGAGGTCCACTTCGGCGATCTCCGGCTTAGCCCTTTGCATCATCTGCCTGGCAAGCCGCTGCATGTTGAATGAACCCCTTCCCAGCGGTTCGTATTCCTTCTTCGTCCCCTCGTAGGTCTTGTGAACGTCAATGGGAATGGTTGGCTGGGAGAACAAGTCTGATCCGTGCCTCATGCTCATCGTGATGTGGTAGTCAGTCCCGAGGGGCTTGATGATCAGCTTCGTGTCGAACCCCGGCCTGCCCGCGTTGATGATGAGCACCTCGTCAAGGACGCGAATCCTCTGCCAAGGCCCGAAATAGCCCATAATCGTGAGATGCGCCGCTTCTCAATAAAGTCTCCCCGAGAGTGGCGTTGCTTCGGGCTAAGGGTCGCCGGTGAAGGCCTCTACTAACTCTCTTGAGCTGGGCGGGGCAGTTTGGGCCATCACTGTGAGCACATCCCTGAGCCGCGCCGCTATCCTGAGCCAGAGCTGCTGTGCCCGCTTGGTGACTTCAGCGTCGTCCCTGAACTCCTTCATCGTGTCCTGAATCTCCGGTCTGTAACTTGCGTCGGCCCTCAACTTAGCCTCATCGGCCCTGTTCCTCTGACTCATTTGCTCCAGTCCATGCTTTATCTTGATTAGCTCCGAATATTCCTCATCCACATTCAATCGAAGGGCTCGCATACCGGTAAGAAGCTCTTCCATTTCTGTCAATGTGAGCGTGAAAAAAGGGTCTGCCCCCTCGTTAATCGCTGCTTCGAATTGCTGTCTAACGGAGTCCCTGACCGTTGATGGTATGGCTTCGTTCCGCAATACGGACTCGATGACAGCGAAGAATCGTTGGCTTGAGGTTTGTTCCGCTTGCACTCCTATCAACGCCCCCGTTCGTCTGTCCCACAATCTCATTATCCTGACTGCGCTAACAGCAGGGCTGTCCGCCGACGCCATCATGGCTCACAGCGTGCCTGTAGAGCAGAAAAACCTATTGTGGGCCTACCATTTTGGTAGCTCATACCTATGAGTAATTTCTGCGTATTTGAGGTTGTAGAAAATCGGGACGAGATTCTCGTCTATTGCAACGAAGATTGAACGAACTCCCCTAACTAAAGAACGAGTTAAGGTCCGACTGCGAGCCCTTCAAATCCTTCTCCAAGCTCTTCATGACCTGTTCATCAATGTGGGCATCTTTGATTCGACGTTTGAGCTCCGCATCGACTTCTTGTGGGGTCTTGTCCTGTCCCGGCCTGACGAAGAAGATGTTGTCGTCGATTCTATCGACCGCTAGTTGCAGGTGTGTTCTAAGCTCCGCGATCTTCTTCTCATTATACCCCTTTTTCTTAGCGAGCGTCAAGACTTCTTTCCAGAAACTCCTGAAAACCATGAGCTTCCCCGCAGCCACTATCATGGCCGCGTCCGAGGCTCGGCCGACTAGGAGATCTTTGTCCATCTAGACTTCCTCCGCTACATAGTCGCTGATTTCATCTTTGGCTCCTTCGTATGCGCCCTCAATGATTCGAGACAGCGCACTTGCATAGAAGTACTGAAGGTCGCCTCCCTCGGATTGCGGCAGATTCATGCCGTGGGCTACTTGCTTGAACGTCCCTTTTTTCGCCAATTCGCCCGCTGTGGCATACGCTGTTTTCCGTGCCATCTCATCTACTGGTTGGCCGACTACATCATCAACAAGCTGCCCTATTCCCACTCGGATTCCCTCTTTAATCGCCGCAGTGACCGCCTTCTGCTCTGGTGTCCCCGGTGCGTCGTCGAAGTCCTTCTTGATCTTCAGAGCTTCACTCCCAAACTTGTAGATGATGAAGGCGGCGACGACTGCCGGCCCTAGACCGGGAACCAGAGCGGCCACGATCAATAACAGTGCATGTTGCAGCACCCCGCTAAGCGCTCCGCCCAGCGCACCACCACCTACGCCAGAGACGACTCCCTGGGTTTGGGTAGGGGAACCATGACGACCCTTCGGGGGCTTGTAATCACCCAAGAGTGGTCCTACCCCTTAGTTCTTCGTCCAAGTCCAGCAACGACCTGACATTGTGCCTTGCCTTTGCTGCGCTGGGCAGGTGGAGATCCTGGGTTGCTTGGCAGTCCGAATGGCTGCATTGAAACCGGGCTGACTCGACTTTGACCCACTTTCTCTTCCCATAGATCATCCCTAGAGCGACCGGGGCGTAGCACCAACCAGACCCGGAGTAGCAGTCGGCACCGAGGCGACGCATCGCTCCAAGCGAGTTCGCCCCAACAATCCACGACAGCAGCTCCTTATCCCTGCAAATCCTAACGAAGGTCATTGGCTCGGTGTACCGCTTCGCCTTCATGTACCCGGAGCAAGGGAATGCCATTTTCTTGATCCCGAATGCCATTAGGCTTTCGACATGAAACTCTATCTCCTTCTCTGTTGACCCCTTCACGATGCCGACCAACTCCATGCCTGGCAGCATCGACACTATCTCCTGTGTCCTATCGAGGGCGCGCAGGATACGGCCCATGCGGTAGTTAGGCAGGTCGGTCACGTAGGTATAGTCGTCGGGAGTGCTACCAGCATCAGGCTTCATCTTCTGAAGGTCACGAGCGTACCGGACAACATCGAGCTTGTCAAGTTCCCAGTCCTTGCCTACTAGCATGACCGTTATGCGACCGGGAAAGTTGAGAGCACGATGGAGACCTTCCTCAAGAGCAGGACGGTAGAGACGCCCCGTATTCCTCAGGCTGAAATAATCAACCACGATTTGCTCAACAAGGATTTCGTCCCAGAAATGCCACGCATCCTCACCCTCGTGGACCTTCACTAGAGGCACGACGTGATAATTTTCAAACTTCGAGCGCGCGGCCACCATTCTTCGAGGCAAGGATGCAACGGGCGGTTCTGCCTTCTCCCACGCTGGATGCAGCGTCTCTTGCCCCGGCAACGTAGGGTTCCTTCAGAAGATTGGTCTTTATATAAGGCTTTACAGGTTATGTAATATGTCACATGTATCAAAGGCTATAAGCGAATTGCGGGTGGTTGAGCGCGCGACGTGAAAGTTTCCGATCTCCTCCGCCGGAGTAAGGGCGCGGAGATCCTCTTCGCCTTGGCAGAAGAGCCCAGGTACATGACGGACCTACAACGGACCGTCGGTGGTAGCTCAACGACAATCGAGGAGCGAGTCGCAGAACTCTTGAACGAAGGTCTAGTCGAGGAGGAGAAGATGAGCGCAATTCCTTTCCGACGGACGCTCAAGCTGACTCCAAGAGGAATCGAAGTTGCAGGCTTCCTTCGAAGAATGTACGAGATGGTCAATACCAAACTTCCAGAAAAGAGGCATGCAATTCTAATTGCAATTCTCAGCGGGCTTGGAGAGGTGCGCAGTCGAACAAGATTGGAGAAGCTTGTTTTCCTTCTTCAAGAGGAGCTCGGGTTTGATTTCATCGCATCCTACTCCTTCTCTCCGAACAAGATCGGGCCTTATTCGGCCGAAGTGGTTCTGGACGCGAAGGAGCTAGGCGCAATGGACATTATCGAAGAAGAGGAGGTCATTCACCCAACCTATTATGCCGACGGAAGAGACTTCGTGCAATACATCTATCACATTAGCCCGCAAGCCGAGGAAATGGCGCATAGCATCTATGACGCTATGGACTCGGACTCTAGGGCGAAGATCGCTGCTTTGAAGAAGTACAACGATATGCCGCTAAAGGACCTCCTCGAATACGTCCACAACAAGTGGCCGAAGCTCAAGACGTAACTCGGCATAACCAATGGCTAACAGCCTATCCCAAGATTCAGCGGAAGCGTCGTCTCGAAGAGCGAGAGGTTGTTCGTCGCCTGCGTTCTGCGACATTCTATTCCTGACCCTTTCAACAATCAATCCATTCCAGACAAAGGAGGGGCTGGAGGTTCTGGTGAAAGTTTGCTACAGATGACCTCAATTCCCGCCTGTGTAATCAGAGCAGCTATCAAGGCAGCGAGGACAGGGGGCAATATTGCTGTTAGTGCCGCCGCGAGCGATACCAGAGCCCCTGCCGTCGTCATATTGGGATGGTCTTTCGCCCAATCGCAAGCGAAGTCTATGGCAGGCTTCCAATATCGCTTCACCATTCGACGCATGGCGATTTCAACGTCGGTTCGACTGAGCGCAGCCGCAGTCGTTCTATCGTAGACGTTTGGAGGCATCAAGCTGCGGAACTCCGGGTCATTCATGCTCCACATCAATTGTCCCAATTCCCAGTAAAGGTCATCGAGACTCTTGCTTTCGGGACTTGTTGGCAACCACTTTTCGACTACTCCAAAGGGCAACTGTTTGTTCGTTCGTTGTGGTATGCTTGGGTGGGTCTCTGTCTCGGTTGTGGTGTAATCGAAATTTATTGTCGCTGAATTATTGGACGTGTGAATCGCAACACCATATTCACCGTTGGTCCATTCCTCACTACCTCCTGTCTTGAATCCAAGAGTGAATGCTCCGTTCTCGCGGCCAACGTTCACTCCAGTAGCTTTCATTACGATCCCTTGCGGGTTCTTGATTGTGATACCGACTCCGCTAGGAAATTGAGAGCGGGGCTCCTTTTCTGGGAGAGCAACCCCAAAGATTCGTCCCTCTTGGATACCTGAATACGAAGGACGGTCAGTGACTGCTAGGATCTTGAACTCCTGGTTGGATGACACGATACTCAACCGATCTTCCTTTTCGTGTGCATTTCCTCCAAGATGCCGGCCAAAATTGCCTCGTGTCCCTTGGTTGAACGAAATCTGTCTACGGTGGTTCTTGTGAGCAGCTCTACCGCCTTGACGTGAGCACCGATTAGTGCTGGGTGATTCTCAATTGCTCTCATCATGTGCTTGGCCACACCCTCCCAACTTCTGAACCTCTTACCTTCGCATCCGAGGACTTGCATCTGTAAAGACTAACCACGCGCTCGATCCGGTCTCGCCCTTGAAGGGACCGCACTAGTTGAGCGACTAGTTGAGCGCGCTTCTCAGGCGTCACGGGCATTGTGTAATCGTTCGACTAAATGGGGTTTTTGCTGAGTGTATACTACGACGGTAGTAAGTCCGAGCTCTCATCTCTAGCCTCTCCTCGTCCGCCTTCTGCTAGAACTCCTCCTCCAGCGCGACGAGCTTCTTGAGGTCGCGGAGACTCAACGTGCCTCTTTGTCACTCTGCAGAGGCATCATGCTCTATCTCCGCGTTCCGAAGTTGCAGATGACGGGCATACGTGGATGGTACACCCATGTATTGATAACGTCGGTTCTCAGTCACCACACCTTTGCGTTTTAAGAAATCACGCCCCAACTAATTGTGTCTGGTTCTGACGCAATCTGGTGGCCCGATGAACGATGGTGGGAGAGGAAAGTCCTGCCATTGGGGTTCGTCACGCTCTCGTTCCGCCAGCTGGCGACGATGATGATTGCCTTCCTCGGGGCGTTCCTGGTCTCCCTTCCTTTCACGTTCCCCGTAGCCGGCGTGAGCTTCGGAGGCAGAGCCATCGTGTTCTGCGGGGTCTTTGGTTTGGGATACGTCGTCTCGAACAGGCGAGTGAGACTCCTCCCAGTCGAGCTTCAGACGCTCTATTTCCTGCGCACGGACGGGGTGAAGAAGCTCGGAACGAGCTTGCGCCGACTGGTCGGACGTGAGGCGCTCGGGGATGACTCTCCGCCTGAGAGCGAGCAGTCCCCCACCACGCAAGAAATCACGGTGGACGACTTCAAGAACCCCGTTCCGCTGGTAATCTCTGAAAGAGTCGCGGGGGTTGAGAACGAGACACTGGCTTTGCTCCTAGTCGACAACAAGCCGAGAGAGCGGGACTTGGTCTCTCCGCAAAAGCCAAGATATCGTCTGGTCTATGTCCCTGTCGCAGAAGACCTGGGATCCCACCGTCTCGAGGTCAAGCTGGAAGGGTCAGCTCAATCGCTCCTTTCGATCAATCTCGTGCTAAAGGGGAGAGCCCAAGAGATCAGCGAGTCGATTACCAAGGTGAAGTGAGATGATGGCCACGAAGAAGCGTTCTATGGGTCCACGAGACCCCGTCGTCTACGAGCTGAGGTCGGTCAACCTGTCAAACCTGCCGGAAAAGGAGCAGGGTGCGGTGCTCGACAGGTTCGCGTCCTTCCTCGACTCTCTGATGGAGCCGATAACCTTCCACATCGTGCAGGACGAGAGGGAGGTGGAGGCCGTCGGCGCGCTGTACCAGATCCCGTACAAGCGGTTCTTCGTGGAGACACCCTCGCAGGCGGACTCCCTCATCCTCAAGCTCGGCACAAGAATGACCCGCGTGCACGCGGTTCCTTCAATCAAGACGACCAGGATCCATCCGAGGTACATCGTAGATTCCGAAGGTCGCTACGTCCAGACCTACTGCGTCACGCGGCTCGGAGGAGCGCTCGTTCCGGGCTTCTTGGCCGAACTGTACCCTATAGCTTACTCCATCATGGTCGACGTAGAGCCGATTGACATCTACGAGGCGAAGAGGATAGCGAGGTCGTACGCCAAGTCGGTGGGCTCGAGGCTCGTCCTGAGGCAGACCGAGGGGAGGTCGCTCGACCCCGAGGAGCAGGCGGAGTTCCAGAGGGCTTCGGGCGCAGCGCAGCTCATAGGGATGGGCAGGGAGAGGCTCTTCAGAACGAGGATCAGGATCGTCCTCCGCAGGACCAGCTACGAAGGGCTCGTCGAGACTAGAAAGAAGCTGAAGCAGGTCGTGGGCGGGATGGTCGGCCAGATCGACTCCCCCGCATACTTGCAGAAGGCCCTTCTCACGGGGGTCGGCCCGAAGTACGCGACCGGGAGGTGGTTCTTCAT
>Ga0307372_10012320_pt1 | contig 11227 bp, 4 predicted proteins | sample OX1MG_FD_202533 | JGI IMG/M metagenome (GOLD analysis project Ga0307372, IMG submission 202533) | Soil microbial communities from Risofladan, Vaasa, Finland - OX-1 | ecosystem: Environmental > Terrestrial > Soil > Coastal area > Acid sulfate soil | place: Finland: Risofladan, Vaasa | collected...
ATTCCGTTTGCGGCGCCGCCGGTGGGCACGCTGCGGTGGCGTCCCCCGCAACCGGTGAAGCCATGGAGCGGAATTCGGCCGGCGACGGAGTTCGGCGCCAGTTGCATGCAGCGCGAGGTGAAGGAGCTGCTTCCGTGGACGGAAGAGTTCATGACGCACAACGAAGTGAGCGAGGACTGCCTGTTCCTGAATGTGTGGACGCCGCATGCGGCGCGGTCGGCACGCTTGCCGGTCGTCGTCTTCATTCATGGTGGCGCATTTACCAGTGGAGCGGGCGGCATCGCCATCTACGACGGCACGGACCTGGCGGCGACGGGGCTGGTGGTGGTCACGATCAACTACCGGCTGGGCATCTTCGGCTTTTTCGCACATCCGGAGCTTACGGCGGAATCGGAGCGTCACAGCTCCGGCAACTACGCGCTGCTGGATCAGATAGCCGCGCTCCAGTGGGTGAAGCGCAACATCGCCGGCTTTGGAGGCGACCCGAAGCGGGTGACGATATGGGGGCAGTCGGCGGGGGCGTTCAGCGTGAACGATCTGCTGGGATCGCCGCTGGCCGCAGGGCTGTTTGAGCGGGCGATGGCAGACAGCGGGATCGGCATCACCGGGCAGGCGATGCCGGACCTGAAGAGCGCGGAGGCGGAGGGCGCGAAGTTTGCCGAAGCGCACCATGCGGATTCGGTGAGCGCGTTGCGCGCGATTCCCGCGGCAGAACTTCTGGCGGATGCACAAGGCCGGTATTCTCCGATTGTGGATGGATGGGTGCTGCCGGAGAGTCCACTGGAGATGATGGCGAAGCACGCCGATAACGATGTTCCGGTGATCACGGGATACCAGGCCAACGACGGGCTGCTGTTCTCCCGGCCGATCCAGTCGGCGGACCAGTACGCGCAGATGGCGAAGCGGCAATATGGGGAAATGGCGGAGGAGTTTCTGCGGCTCTATCCGGCGAAAACGGCGGTCGAAGCCAAGGCGATGATGGCCGAGAGCATTCGGGACCGGGACCGGGTTTCGATGCATTTGTGGGCGAGCCGGCGAGCGGGCAATCATCATGCGCCGGTGTTCACGTATTACTTCGACCGGGCGATTCCGTGGCCGCAGCATCCGGAGTTCGGCGCGTTTCACAGTGGAGAGCTACCGTACTTCTTTCTCAATTTGGGGGTGATGGACCGGCCCTGGGAGAAGGTGGATTACGATCTGGCGAAGACAGCGGCGGGGTATCTGAAGGATTTTGCGGCCGCGGGGAACCCGAATGGCGATCACCTGCCGGAATGGGCGCCGGTGAGCACGGCCAGGCCGGCAACCATGGAGATTGGCATGCGGACCGGGTCGATGGCTTTGGCAGAGGGCGGGCGGCTGGGGTTCTGGGAGCGGTTTCTCTCGTCGCCCGAGGGAATGCACGCGCCGCCGTTTTGAGGCGAGCCGAACACAGGCGGGCGTGCCGGCGATCTTCTGCAAAAAGAGAGGCCGGCTGCGGGAGACTCTTCGCAGCCGGCCATCAAGGATGACACAAGGTTGGTTATGGATTGTCCCCAAGTATCAGGCTTTCTGCGGCGGACGAGTTGGTGCCCCAGACAATGCCGGTGCCCCAGACAATGCCCATGCCCTGGTCGGCGCTGGTGCCCCAGACGATGCCTTCCCCCGCAAGGTTGTTAGGCGCGAACACCACCGAGTCGCCGGCTGTGTCGGTGCCCCAGACAATGCCGGTACCCCAGACGATGCCGGTGCCCCAGACAATGCCGGTGCCCCACACGATGCCGGTGCCCCACACGATGCCGTTGGCATCCACGTAGGGAGAGCCGTTCGCGATCACGATGTCGCCATTGCTGTTGACCTGGGCAAAGGGAGACCGGGCGCTGCCCAGAGTGGCAGGAGCGAGGTCGGTGTTTTCGAGCGCAGCCTGGACGTCGAGATAGCCTGCGCCCACGGTGAAGATGTCGGCCTGAAGGTTGAAGGTGAGGTTGTCGGTTGGATCGGTGATGGTAGCGTAGGGTTGCAGGTTCTTGAATGCGGTGAGCATGAGCCGGGCTTTCACCTGGTCAGGCGTCATCGCGGGGTTCTGTTCGAGCAACAGCGCCGCCGCTCCGCTCACCATGGGGGCGGCCATGCTGGTGCCGCTGAGGACGAAGTAGCTGGGCGAGTTGCCGGAGGCGCCGTTGTTCTGGTAGAGCGACAGCGGAACCTCGTTGCCGGGGTAGTGCTGGTCCAGCGTTTCGCCGGGCTGGTACAGGGAGACGATCAGGTTGCCCGGAGCCACCAGGTCGGGTTTCACCACCTGGTCTAAGAGGGAGGGGCCGCGGGAAGTGTAAGTGGTGGGAATATCGTCGGAGCGATCCGCCGTTCCCAGGGTATTCATGGCGCCCACGGTGAGCACGTAGGGATCGTTGCCGGGGGCGGTGATGGTGCCGTAGCCGGCGGTGCCGCCGGAGGTGTTGCGTCCTTCATTGCCGGCCGAGACCACGACCACGATGCCGGCCTGCCACGCCTGTTCCACGGCCTGGCACAGCGGATCGACGGTGTAGCTCTCAAAGACGCCCCTGCCGACCGACAAGTTGATGACGCGGATGTTGTAGGTGTCCTTGAGCTGGATAGCGGCCTGGATGGCAGCGATCACATTGCTGTCGTTGCCGCCGCCGTTGTTGTCGAGAACGCGGAGGTTAACGATGTTGACGCCGGGAGCGATGCCGTGGAAGGTGTAGGTGTCCACCGGGCCGGTGGAATCCGTCGCGTTTCCGGCGATAATGCCGGAAACGTGAGTGCCGTGCCCGAAGACGTCGGCGGCGCTGCCGTTGTTGTCGCCCACGAAATCCTGGCTGTAAACGACATGGGATGCGGTCACGTCATCGACGCTGGCCACTCCGCTGTCGATGACGGCCACGGTGATGCCGGTGCCGTCGAGACCCTGCGTCCAGGCATAGGGCGAGTTCATGGTTTCGTTGTGGTAGTCGAGCACCGGCTGCGGTGTGGCGGTGGTCCCGGTGCTGTAGAGCCTGCGGTCGGGCGAGATGTGAAGCACGTTGGAGTTGCCGTCGAGGGCGGCGAGAGCCAAAGCTCCGACGCCGCGATAGGACACGCTACGCCCATGCCGGAACTGGAACTGGCGCCCCATGGAACCGCCGAACCTGAGGGCCATCTTATGATCGTTGGCCGACGGGGCGTTCTTGAACTGTACGATCAGGTTCACCTTGTCGGAGTGCTTGAGATTCTGCAGATCGCGGGAATACTTGTGCGGGCGCGCGGAGGCTACCCCGGCGCACAGCAGGAGGGAGAGGGCGAGCAGGATCGATCGACCCCACACCGCGCTCTTCACTGTCTTTCGTTTGATCATGGGTTCTCCTTCGGTCGCACCCGTTTTGGCAGGTTCGACTCTCCTTTCATGCGGGGAATCCGAACCCGGGTCCCTGTTTTTCGTCAACCCGGGTTGAATTCCGCTGTGCCAAGGTTCTCCGCCCGGCATATCGTCGATTCCTGTCATGCCATGCCTGGGCGGACCAATTTCCATTGAGCAGCCCCGATGAGAGGCTTCTCATGCGATTAGGGTGTTCATCGTCGCATTCTTAGGAAACATTTAGGACCGTAAGTAATGACTCTTGCGGGGGATGGCTGGCGCGCCGGTAATCCGGGCCAGGGAGATGTTCCTGAAATCGCGAAATTGGCAGCAACGGACCTGGTGCCAAAGCATTTGTTCGCTCATGTGGGCCGCCGGCCGGGCCGATGAAGTCACCAGATTCCCGTGCGTCCGTCGGCCAACGGGTGCATTGGAACGAGGGCTGTGCCGCGAGGAGGGCCGGGATGGAGCCGGCCTGGACTGGAGCAGCGGCGGCCGGACGGGGAACCGGGCAGTGGATCTGGTATTGCCAATGCGGGCGAAGATCTTCATCACCCTGGTGGTCTCGTCCGGGATCGGCGTGGCGGGTTTCGCTCTTCTCCATTGGGAGTCCGCCGATCTTCTCAAGCTTGTCTGCTATGTCATCATCGCCGTGCTTGCTTCCACCATGAAGGTGAGGCTGCCGGGCATGGAAAGCACGCTCTCGGTGCATTTTCTCTTTGTCCTGCTGGCGATCCTGGAGCTGTCGCTATCAGAGACGCTTCTCATCGGCTGTTCCGCGGTTTTTGTGCAATGCACCTGGCGGGCCAAGAAGAGGCCGGAGCCTGTTCAGGTGGCTTTCAACGTGTGCAGCAACAGCATCGCCATCTTCGCGACCTATTATGCGTACCACCTGTCCTCGGGCCTTTTGCACGACAGCCTTCCGTTGCTGCTCATCGTTGCCGCCCTGGCCTATTTCGTCGGCAACACGGCGCTGGTGGCGGTGATCATTGCCTTGTGCGAGGGCCGGTCGCTGCGCCAGATTTGGTACGAGACCTATTTCTGGTCGCTGCCGTTTTATCTGATTGGCGCGGCGGTGGTGGGCATGGTTCACTTCTCGATGCGCTTCATCGGCTGGCAAAGCGCCATGCTGGTGCTGCCCATCATGTACTGGATCTACCGCTCCTATCATCTCTATCTGGGCCGCCTGGAAGACGAAAAGAAGAGGGTGGAGATCGAAGAGATGCATGTGCAGGCGGAGAAGCGCCATGTGGAAGAAGTATGCGCGCTGCACCTGCGCACCATCGAGGGGCTGGCGCTGGCGATCGACGCCAAGGACCACACCACCCATGCGCACCTGCACCGAGTGAGAACCTACGCGGTCGAGATCGCCAAGGATGTGGGGCTGAGCGAGGCGGAGATGGATGCGCTGCGGGCGGCGGCCCTGCTGCACGATATCGGGAAGCTGGCGGTGCCCGACCACATCATCAACAAGCCCGGCCGCCTGACCCCGGAAGAGTTCGAGAAGATGAAGATCCACCCCGTGGTGGGGGCGGAGATTCTGGAGAAGGTTTCGTTTCCTTATCCCGTGGCGCCGATTGTGCGGGCGCACCATGAACGCTGGAACGGAGAAGGCTATCCGGACGGGCTGAAGGGAGAGGAGATTCCCATCGGGGCGCGCATTCTGGCGGCGGTGGACTGCCTGGATGCGCTTTCCTCCGACCGGCAATACCGCAAGGCCCTTCCCCTGGACGACGCCATGAAGCAAGTGGCCGCGGAATCGGGCAAGTCGTTTGACCCGCGGGTGGTGGGGGTGCTGGAACGGCGCTACCTGGAACTGGAGAAGATCGTCACCGAGAGCATGGCATCGCAGAGGCAGGACTCGGCCTGTTTCACGCAGATTGTGCAGCGCGGGGATCGACCGGGCGCAGGATTTGAACAGGACCGTTCAAAATCCGGCAGCCAGTCGGATTTCCTTTCCTCGATTGCCTCAGCGCGGCAGGAGGCGCACACCCTGTTTGAGTTGAGCCAGGACCTGGGCAACTCCCTGAGCCTGGACGAAACGCTCTCGCTGGTGGCCATGCGGCTGCGCAAGCTGGTTCCGTACGACTCCTTCGTTGCGTTCCTGCGCAAGGGCAACCTCCTGCTTCCGGAGTTCGTCACCGGCGATCATTTCCGGATGCTTTCTTCGCTCCAGATTCCCGTCGGCACCGGTCTCTGCGGATGGGTAGCGCAGAATGCCCGGCCTATTGTGAACGGCAATCCCGACGTGGAGACGGGGTTCGCGCGCGATCCTCGCAGTCCCGGCGCACTTCGATCCGCGCTGGTGGTTCCCCTGGAGGGCGTCACCGGGCTGGTAGGAGTACTGGCCCTTTACCAGGCTGCCGTGGATGCCTTCACCAGCGATCATCTGCGTATCCTCCAGGTGGTTACGTCGCGCGTGGCCCTGTTCGTGGAGAATGCCCTGAAGTTCCGCGAGGCGGAGACTTCGGCCACCATCGATTATCTGACCGGCATCGGCAATGCGCGTTCGCTCTCGATGCATCTGGAACAGGAACTGGCGCGCTGCAAGCGGGAACAATCCACAGTGGCGCTGATGGTGTGCGACCTGGATGGGTTCAAGCAGATCAACGACCGGTTCGGCCATCTTGCCGGCGATCGCGTGCTCAAGCAGTTTGCCGGTGCATTGACTGCGGCCTGCCGGCAATACGATTACGCGGCGAGAATGGGCGGAGACGAATTCGTCATCGTCGCCCCCAACATGGGTCCGGATGCGATCAGCAGCCGAATTGCGCAGTTCAGCCGCATGGCGCAACTGGCGGGCGAGGAGGTTTGCGGCGCGGATTTCCTTTCGCTCAGCCTGGGTGCTGCATTTTATCCGCAGGACGGCGTGGAAGCCGAACAGTTGCTGGCGGAAGCCGACCGTGCCATGTACGCCGCCAAACGCCGGCACTACGAACAGTTGGGCCGGCAAGATGCGGGAAGCATGGCGCAGACGGCCCTGGTTCCCGCTCGTTGAGGACGGCATGCGCATCCTGAGCAGACTTGCGACGCGGATGTTCCTCCCGACGAGGGCGAGCGGATTTCCAGGAATGCTCTCCTGCACTCGCGGTGGATGGTTTTCAGCTCGTGTTCCATGGGGGGAACTCAGATCTATGAATCTGCGATCCGGTCTAACAACTCTCGCCATCCTGGCCGCACTCCATGTAGCCGGCGCCCAGCAAGCTACGCAACTGCGCTTTTGCATTGCGGCGTCGCCGAAGACGTTTGATCCGTTGCTGGTTACCGAGGAGGCTTCCGAAACCGTCCGCTATCTCACTGGGGGTGTGTTGCTGCGCCTGAACCGGCAATCGCAACAAGTTGAGGGGGAGCTGGCGTCTTCCTGGAAAATCAGTCCGGACGGTAAGTCCATTCGGTTCACCCTGCGCCAAAACCTGCGTTTCTCCGATGGGACTCCATTTTCGGCGGAAGACGTGGCCTATAGCATTGGACGGCTCAACGATGCATCGCTGCACTCGCCGGTTGCGGATGCATTTCACGCCGGCGACGGCAAGATTGCTGCGCAGATCCTTGCGCCGGATAAGATCCTGATCCGTTTCCCGGCCCTGATTGTCGGAGTGGACAAGCTCTTCGACCAACTGGCCATTCAGTCGGCGCATTCTCCGCAAAAGCAAAATGCGGTGTTGGGCCCGTATCGGATTGCCGAGTACAAGCCGGGCGCGTACGTTTTGCTGAATCGCAACCCGAACTACTGGAAACGCGACTCTGCCGGCCGGAGGTTGCCGTATATCGATTCCATCCGCCTTGAAGTGGAACAGAATCGCGATATGGAAATGCTTCGCCAGGTTCGCGGTGACATCGATTGGATCAACTCGCTCGATCCCATCCACTACGATCAATTGCGGACGCGCGCTCGGAACATGGCAGTGGACCTTGGCGCGGGACTCGATAGCGAGGAAGTCTGGTTCAATCAGGTGCCGTCCGCGCCCATTCCCTCCTATAAGCGGGCGTGGTTTGCGTCCACCAGCTTTCGCCAGGCAATCTCACTGGCCATCGATCGCCCCGACCTGGTGCGGGTGGTCTATCGCGGGCTCGCGCAGCCGGGCGTCGGTCCGATTTCTCCCGCCAACCACACCTGGTTCGACAAGGCGCTGCAGCCGCTCAAGTACGATCCCCAGGCCGCTTTGGCGAAACTTCGCGGCGATGGATTCAATCTCCGCGACGGAACCCTGTACGACCGCGACGGCCACCCGGTCGAGTTTTCCGTAATCACCAACTCCGGGAATAAAAGCCGCGAAGAGATGGCGGCCATGATCCAGCAGGATCTGCAGCGTGTCGGCATCCGCCTCAATGTGGTCGCGCTCGATTTTCCCTCTCTTATCGAGCGTATTACGCGCACGTTCAACTACGAGGCCTGCCTCCTTGGCATAGTCAATGACGATCTGGATCCCAATGGACAACTGAATATCTGGCTCAGCTCCGCCGACAACCACCAGTGGAATCCCAACCAGAAGACGCCGGCGACCCCGTGGGAAGCGGAGATCGACCGTTTGATGCGACTTCAGGCATCCACGCCCGACTTCCGCAAGCGCAAGCAGGCGGTCGATCGCATGCAGGAGATCGTTCAGGAACAGCAGCCGTTCATCTACCTGGTCAACAAAGAGTCGCTCGCCGCGGTCTCGCCGAGAGTGCGCAATCTGGCTCCCACTCCGTTGCGTCCCCAGCTCTATTGGAACGTGGAATGGCTGTGGTTCGGTCCGGCATCCGTTGCCCGGAGGTGAAACGAATGCACTGGATTCCCTGCTGCAGCTTGAATCTCAGTGGATGCCCACGCAAAACGCCTCAGGCAACGGTGATCGCCGCCACTTCGTAGTCATCGACCGCGGGAATCGTAAAGTGAAGCTCATGGCCATCCACTTGAAATGGGATGGTGCGACCGGCACGCAATAACTCCACAGTCTTTACCTGCACGGGCGGCGGCAGCTTCATAACGAGCCGCTGCGGGCCTAACTTTGTCACCGATTGCATCCATCCGTGGAACGCATTGGGATTGGTGTAGTTGAGCAGGTGCACCGCATACCCGGGAGCCGTCTCCCAGCAAAACATCTCGACCAACCCATCGCCCTCCACGGTAAGCATGCGCTGGTCGCGCGTCAACCAGCGCAGGGTGTTGTGAAACAGGCGCAGCAGGTCGTCGTGCCCGGTCAACCAATAGGTGCGCTCCACGTCGCCGGAGAACCAGGCGGTCCGGGCCGCACCGTTGTCGCGCAGCACCATTGCGGGCTCGTTGGTGTGCGGAATCGGCGGATATGCCAGCTCGGGTGGATAACGCACGAAGCCGGGCACCACGGTCAGCAGCGGGGCGTCGACGGGCTTGAGTGGAATGCGATTTTCGGCGCCGGGAAGCCAGTGGGTTTCCGCGAATCCGGCGAGCACCTGGTGTGCGGGCTGCGCAGCTTTCGCCTCAATCCACGCATAGTATGGGTTGCCGTTGGTTCCGATCGCATCGCCTGCCTTGACGATGCCGAACACGTCAGCCAGACCGAAATCCGGTCGCTGATTGAGGTTTTCGTCATACAGGCTGGTTTCGAAGCTGCCCATCAGGGCGCCGCCTGCGCGCGCGTAATCGCGGAGCTGTTGACATTGGCCATCGCTGAGCATGGCCACGTTGGGAAGAATGAGCGCGCGATAGCGCGAGATGCGGTCGAGGTCCAGGCGGTCCTCGTGCACAAAATCGAAGGCGTACCGGCCCCGCAGCAAGACATCGTAGATTCCCTGCGTGGTCTCGCGCATATAGTGGCGGGTGCGCGCGGTTGCGGGCCCGGGATAGAGAAGCTGCGTGCTTTGGCCAAACACCACGCCGATGTTGACGATGGAACGCCGGTTGGTGAAGTGGGCATCGTGCCTGGCTGTCCAGCGGAAATACTCGCGCCCCACCGCCTGCCAGCGGATGTCCTGTCCCTGGCCTCCCTCGGCGCCGACAAAGTGCAGATACGGTCTCATCCCGCTGGCCAGCGTCTGGTTCAGCCACATGCGGGTCTCGTCGGCGCTCTTTGACAGGTTGCGCCATCCCGGCGAACCAGTGGAATAGGCCGCGGTAACGTTCGCGGCGAATTTTCCGTCCATCACCGCATTGCACACGCGCCCTTGAAGGCTGCAGCCCCACACCTCGGGGTTCTCGTAATCGCGCCCCTGGTTGTCGGCCTGGAACCACGCCGAAGTTTTTCCCAGCCGGTCAAGATTGGGGCCGCCACGCACGTTGCCGCCGGAGTTCGCAAAAAAGAAGCTATCCGGCTTCTTCTCTTTGGCAATGGCGTCGTACCTGGCCCACAGTTGGAGCACGCGATCGGTGAAGACGCGCCAGTACGCCGCCGTATTCGAAGGCGGCAGCTTGCTGCAGATGGCGCAGTGGCAGTCGGGCAGGCTGCCCAGGGGTGGCCAGCCGTTCGTGTAAAAGCAGTCCACGTCGTAGAGGGAGTTGATCTCGCGCATGATGGCGGGAACGTAGTCGTCCATGTAACTCGAGAACATGCAGGTCCTGAACAGGCGCGGCTCCTGCTCATTGAACTGGGGGGAACCATCGCGATGGCGCATGGCCCACTCGGGATGGGCTTTGAGCGCATCCAGCCAGTTCAGGTCGGGGCTCATTCGCGCTACCACGCGCATCCCGCGCTGGCGTGCCGCCGCCACGCATTCGCCAAAGAAATCGCGCCCGTTCAAAAACTTTCCGTGCTTGTGAAACGGCACCTTTGACGGGTAGTACGCCAGAATGCCGGTGACGCTGACGAACACGATATCGGCCTGCGCCGAATGCCAGAAATCGGCCCATTCCTCAATGTTCATCACCGCGGGGTCGTGTTCGGTCATGTTGGTCTGGCCCACGCGCCGCACGCGCATCTGCCATGGCAGCGTGGTTGGGTCGGCGGCCGGTGCACGATCGGGAAGAGTCGCCAGAATGCCTCCGGATTGCTGAGAGCCGGACCGGGAATTCTCAGCGTGTTCCGGTCCGGTTTGCGTCTCCAGCCCTCGCAACGCGGGAGAAAGAGGAACCGCTGCTGCGGCGGCTCCTGAGGTAAGGCTGGTTTTGATGAAGTTGCGCCGGCTGATCATGACAAGGGCCTCTCGTTAAAATGCGGCCAGTGTAAATGGAGGGCTCGCATCCGTGCCAATCCGCGAACCGGAATGCGGAGCGCGCTCGCGCTATACCGGTAAACGCTGCTTGATCGGCCCAATGGAAATCTGAAAGACTTGCGGCGCCTGAATAACGTGCGACGACAGATCTTTGAAAGGCGGCGGGAGGAATGGGGATGAGGATTTGGAAGCGGCTAGGGACAGCGGTTGGAACGGTTGCTTTGGCGCTGGCGCTGGCGGTCGGTGTGGAGGTGTCGGCGAAGACCAGCACGGCCGATGCGATTACAACGGTTCCGCTGAAGGTGGATCGCCTCGATGCCGCGGCCGCCGATGCCATTATTCCCAAAGGCGCAAAGCTCGAGAGAGTGGCGACCGGCTTTACCTGGGTTGAAGGCCCGGTGTGGGTGAAAGGGCGGCTGTTTTTTGCCGACATCACCAGCAATTCGATCCGGGAATGGACGCCGGGAGCAGGCGTCAGGATTTTCGCTCAGCCCAGCGGCTACCAGGGCGCGGAGCCCTACGGTGGGCCGGAACCGGGCTCAAACGGAATGACGCTGGATGTGCGGGGACGACTGACCGTCGCCGGCCACGCGCAGCGCGACGTGTACCGGTTCGAGTCGATCGATCCGAAGGGGCAGGTGACGGTTCTGGCGGATGAGTACAACGGCAAGCGGGTGAACAGCCCCAATGACCTGGTGTACAAGTCGGACGGGTCGCTGTATTTCACCGATCCACCGTATGGATTGCGCACCCAGGGCGATCGGGACAAGGAAAAGCAACTAAACGTCA
>Ga0307372_10012322_pt1 | contig 11225 bp, 10 predicted proteins | sample OX1MG_FD_202533 | JGI IMG/M metagenome (GOLD analysis project Ga0307372, IMG submission 202533) | Soil microbial communities from Risofladan, Vaasa, Finland - OX-1 | ecosystem: Environmental > Terrestrial > Soil > Coastal area > Acid sulfate soil | place: Finland: Risofladan, Vaasa | collected...
TCGATAATTCAGGAAACATACTGGTAGCTGACTCGGATAACAACAGGATAGAAAGACTAGATTCATCCGGAAAATTCCTATCAGTAATACATGACTGGAATTTAACCGATACAAAAAATTATCAACAATCTGTGCCAGAATTTCCTTTTACAATTCCAATTTTGTTGGCAAGTTTTGTATCTGTAATTGTATTCTACAGGATCAAAATTAGAAAATGAAAACTCTATATCTAATTATTTTTGGAATAATTTTATCTGTAATTATAGGGATGGCAATTTTTGCAATCTTTTCAACAAACATGCCAAGACTAATAGCTACACCACAAAATAATTCGGGGTTTTACACTGTAATAGATACACCCGGTCTGAATAATACCTACTATGCTTATCAGGAAATACGTTTTTCAGTCATAATACACGGATATGGAATCTATCCATGCATACAACCTGATGTTACAATCTACAATAATGACAAGCCTGACAATCCCGTTTTTCATGATAATCAAGGAATTTTATTATGTAGAGCTGTTTATAGAGAGCAACCTGAAAATTTCACAATTTCATATCCTAGTAAAGACGATTCATACCTAACACGTCTAAACCAGACTGGAAATTATACGCTAAATATTTCGGTTGGTGATGTATCGGTACAAAGACAATTTTCAGTCATAGATGCAAAATATGTTGATTGGGGAACAAACAGTTCCTCGAATTCTGAAAAACAAACTATATCAAATGAGAATAAATCCAATTTATCAACAGCATGTGAAACCAAATTCAAACCACGACCACTTGAACATACGGTCTTTCCAAACGGCACATCCATCACTGTAAACTATGTACCGGTATTTCTTATGAAACCAAATTCTACTGGAAAGATCTGTATCACAAATAACATTGCAAGTCAGTCAACAGATCAATCCTTTATCTCAGCAAAAACTACATCTGAAGTAAGTAAGGAAGATTCTGAAACATCAGATGTGATCGTTGTACCATATCCAGAAAATATTGTAGTTGATAACATAACCAAGACTATTGTTTATACCATTACCACTTCCAATGATGCTAATGGATTTTACAGGATAAATACCACATTCGATTTTTGTGGCAGTGGAATACCTCTGGCAGTTGGATACAATTCTTCTCATTTGTTTGATAATGACTTTCCATGGTTAGGACAAACAATGCCGTGTCCTTTTAATTCATTCCAATCAGTTCAAACACAGATAACAGGATTAACTGGAATTGATGTAGCATACATAACAAAGGAATATCGATAAGTTGAGATGATAATATGAAAACTCTACATCTGTCAATAATTATTGGAATTACACTTGGTTTGTCTTTTTGGTGTCCTCATTTTGCATCAGCTCATATAGTTACACCGTTTTCAATCCAACCAGATAAGAATTATACTGATTCGATTACCCATTACCTTTCCACAAAAGAAGGTCGTCCAATCATTGTAATAAAACAGGATTCTGAATTTACATTGCCTATGACGTTAAAATCTGAAAATGATTCTTTGTCAACAACTTACTCGTTTCTTGTCACCAATGATACAGATTTTACTCACAAAGTAATTCTACCAGAAATATCAATCCATACTGTACCTGATCATTTTATCATACGTCATGGTGGTGATCAAAAATTCGATATTGTGATTAAAACAGGAAAAAATGCACCATCGGGAATATACACGCCAAACCTTGTGATTTCATGGGATAATAATGTGACATTGTCAAAAGAGATTGTAGGTATTCCCTTTCAGGTAGGTAAATGGAATTGGGATTCATTATCAAAACAGATCGAGTCTGGAAGATCTGCAGAACATGTAGTATGCAAATCTTCTGATCAGATAGTCATAATAAAATCTGAAGATGGCTCTCCTGCATGTGTAAAACATGATACTGCAAAAAAACTTGTTGAACGAGGATGGGCAAAAGAAATTATTCCAAGTGTAACAATAACAGAAACAACACAGACAGGAAACCAAACAAGCTCAGATGCACTAGAACTCTTGCTTTCAACAAACTCTACTATGATAAAACCAAACCAGACACTCGGCATTGATATCACACTTAACAATACATCTTCAAACATGCTAGTCAAAGATCCACAAAATAATTGGTCAATGAAAGTATTGAGTATGGGTCCGTGTGAGCTTGACCCTGTAGGCATTGGTGTGTATGAAGGAAACCATTCGCTTGAAAATATTACAGACGCAAGACCGCTTCAGCTTTATCAAAATGGAACTTACGAGTGCCCGGCGCTTACTGGAGTTGACAGATATGTCTTTGAGCCGTCAAGTGACAAAGCCATCTTGGAAACCTCTAATGGCAATTCCACTGGAGAAGTGAAATATCATGCCTCATTTGATGGATTCTACACCAAAGATGGATTTGTGCCGCCACCCGTTGGAGCGTATACCGTTGTAGCTGATGACGAATGGGGACATCTTGCAATACAATATTTTACAGTTGTTAATTCTATTAAGAGATAAGAAATGAAAACTCTACATCTATCAATAATGATAATTTCAGTAACAGTCGTTGTTTCAGTATTCATAATTTATACTAGTTATGATTATTATGCAAAGCCTGTTCTTATCTCAAAACAACAAGCCTTTGACATAGCATCAAAAGAATTTCAATGTACACAAGATCAAGACCGTTTGAATAACACTACAATATATGAACAATTGTTTCACATAAAAGATAATGCGGTATTTTTTATGGATGACAAAAATATGCAAGATTTGAGTGCGGCTAGCAATTTTCTCTCTGGTGAAATAAAGTCTAGTGAATACGTTTGGGAGGTTACTTGGAATTGTTATGATGCCACTAATGGTCAGTATCCGCCTCATTATGATGATCTTGAACAACATGTCAAATTTGTAGATGCCAAGAGTGGAATCTTATTGAAATGAAAATTCTACATTATGCCATAATTGTTGTAATGATTGTAACTGTCTTCTTTGGCATGCATTATGTATTTGCACAATCAAATAATACCCAAATACAAAATGGAGTATCACCTGCAAATTCTACATGTACCGATAGCATAATTCAGGACATAAAGACAAAATATGCATCATTTGATGAAGAGCGAGCTAAAACAGAAGCTGTCAACTATGAAGTATTCAAGTCTGAAGTGAAAAATGACAAGTACATATTTAGAGCCGTATCACAAGAATGGGCAAACAATCAAGTAAAATGTGATGTTACATTCAAAAGTGTTCTTGTACTATTCATTGTAACTGATTCTTCAGGAAAGGATCGAGATGTTACTGTTCTAGTCAATCCGGAATCATACAAACCTCAGGGCATTGATGTGCGATATGATGTACCAACTCATGGTGGTAACATCCCAAACTTGGGAGGACCTGTGATGGCAGGAAATTCTACTGGAACAACATCAAAAATTACCCCTGCTCCTCAATACCCTATCTGGAATTATCCCGTTGATGGGCAGGTTACCTCAGTTGACATGTCAAAAGACGGTACCCTTGTTGTTGCAGGAACAAAATCTGGTACTGAACATGGAACTATCTATTTTCTTGCTAAAAATGATACCCTTCTCTGGAGTCATACTTTTGATAGAGACATTTGTTGTGTTGCCATGTCAGCAGACGGCTCACGTGTTCTAGTTGGCGGATATCAGCTTGTAGGTGGAGGAGTGGGAACTTATGGGGGAGCTCAGAGTTATGAAAATGGGCAGATTTACTATTTTAGTAATAATGGTACGCTTCTTTGGAGTTATGATTTCGGAGTCTCTCCTGTAATGTCTATTGCCATGTCACCAGATGGTTCTATTGTGGGTGCTGGCACGGATAACGAAATTCTTTATTTTGATGAGCATGGACAAGTTTTACCAAATCATTCAGATGGTAACATAGTCTGGAATCATACGGGTCCTTCCAATCTGGAAAAATACTCACAAAATAATACCTATACAGTACATGGTGAATGGGCTGCTGCAGGACATACTGTCAAGTTTTTTGATAAGGGCGGAAATCTTTTGTGGTATTATGATGCAGATATTACATCTTCTGTAGCAATATCGTCAAGTGGTAATTATGTTGCAGTTGGAACAGGTTCATTACAAGACTCGAACAATGTGTATTTTTTTAATGGAGCCCATGAAACTAAATCACAATCATTGGAATACCAGTCACCTCAATCTCAGATACAAGTTGAGAATGCCATACAAAGAAATCAAGATCAACAAAGTCAATCTCTTATCATGCTTGAAATTGGAATTCCGATATTTGTAATTATATCTGCGCTTCTGTTTTGGTTTACAAGAATTAGAAAATGAAAACTCTATACATTGCAATAATTGTTTTGGCATCCATTCTTCTTGTACCATTGTCATTTGCATATGGTGACATTTTAGAAATACAAAACATGAGTGTTTATACCAACAAGGATTCCTACGGTAAAGGCGATATTGTCAGAATTTCTGGTGAGATACAAAGTGCAAATGGAATGACTGTATCAAAAGATATTCCAATAACCGTTGTACTTACCAATAATGTCCTTCAAAAGACAATGGAAATCCTGAAAACATATCCTTCGATCAACGGTAACTTTGCTGTTGCAGGCATCCCAACTACAGACTCTAGTTGGGAATCAAGCGGTACATATACAGTAACTGCATCCTATGGCAATATTGTACATGATACAACGACATTTTCTTTTGAGATGGGAGACAGTAATCTGCTTACACCTCTAAAACAATCAAAATTAGGAGTACCATCAGATAAAATTGAATGCAGATCAGATCTACAATCAATCATCAAGGCAGAAGATAATTCCACTGCATGTGTTACACAACAAACAGTACAGATACTTGTTGAACGAGGCTGGACTAGAACAAATTCTCAAGAATCTCCTATTAGTATAATTGAATTAAATACAGAATATTCGGTTGGTCAGCCAATTAATGCTACAATAAAATATACTGGATGGATGAATGGTGGGCTATATCCCGATGTAAAAATCTTGAATGCGGATAACGGCAGTAAGGTGTGGGTCAATTGCCTCTATACCCATTCTGAACAGCCTGGTGGAGGAGGTATAGGGACAGATACTTACAATGTAAAATGCGGTGACAAATATCCAATCATAAATCAAACAGGCACTTACACAATGATTGCTTCAGTTGACAATGACATGGCAAAAGCAAGGTTTACTGTAGTAAAACCATTGTTGCTACCTGCATCATTTGAGCCATGTGACACTCCTTATCCACAATCAAATACGGGTGTTGCAGTATTGTACATGCCTGCAAATTCAATTGGAAAAATATGTGTGAGATATTACAATCTTAACAATACTCCCACGGGTATTGGAATGAGAATATTTGAGGCAAACAATCTGACTAAAAATGCATCCAATGTTACCGCATGGACGGACGATTCCACACTTGAGGGAAATGCAAACAAGACGATAGTTTATTTTATAAAAACTGGAACTAGGGTAGGATTTTATGGTGTATCTCTAAATTGCGGTGGATTTCCCTTTGCAGTAGGATATGATGCCAACTCTACAATAACTGCAAGTGATTTTCCATGGATTGGACGAGCCTTTCATTGTGGAGTGATAACATATGATAGTCATATAGAAGGTACTACTGGAATTGGTGTCAAATATATCCCATATCCATGATGAAGTGATAAAATGAAAACTCTAAACCTCTTGTTTATCTTGATAGTAATAACATCTTTTGATTCGCTTAATTTTGCACATGCATCATGTGTAACATCAGATGTACCATGCAATGATCTAATACCAAATCCAACTGCACAGATGCCACTAAAACAAGTAGAGAATGAAAAGACAGTAACGGTAAATGGTACTAATTTTATGCTAAACTATACAATAACGGGAAATGACAACAAAATAACAAAGATAAATCTTGATACCGCTGGAAAAGGACTTATTATATTTATGAATGCACATAGTAACGGTAATTTTACAATAACTCTACCAAGAGAATTGATAGATGTCAGAATAAGCGGAACAGACACTATATTCACTTATCATGAAGTTGGTGGTGATATTACAGCCTATGTAACGGACAAGAAAAACACATCAATTGATAGAACAATTACCATCTATTTCGGAGCAGGAAATGAGATGATAGATTTGGAGGGTTCTCATGTAATTCCAGAATTTCCATTTGCAGTTCCAATATTATTGATCAGTTTTGTATCAGTAGTTGCATTTTACAGGATGAAATTTAGAAAATGACACCTCTATTTTTTATAATCATTCTAATTCTGTTTACAAGTCTGGTCATTCCCACCCTTCAAAACGCAATAGCAATTCCATATGTGGCTCCACAAGATCTTTACAAGCAAAGTGACATGGTGTTCTACGGTCAAGTAATTACAAAACAAGCAGGACCTGGCCCTGATTATGATTATTATCAAGTCCAAGTTAAAACATATTTTAAAAATCCACAAACTTCTGATTCTATAACTGTAGCAGGACACAAACCTGACAACAATACACGTATGGCATATCCGCAATTTAAGATAGGAGACAAGGCAATTTTTTACATAAACAAACTGGGCGGGATCAACACAATGTCTCCATATTCACAAATTGCAGGAGAATCATGTGATGTACGCAGCTTTGTTGAACCATATACACTTCCATCTTCTCCAACATTGGGAGCATCTGCCCAATCAACCATCTACATTGAAGATGTAAACGAAAACATGCCTTACATCCCATTGGTCAATCATACAGCAATACTACGTGACGAGAATGTGTGGAATAATTCTCCTGAATCAAGAACAGTTCCAGTAACACTAACAATACAAAATGAAGACACTGGACAACAAGTTTTCAATCAAACACAGAATCTGGAAATGCAAGCATGCGGCGGACCTGAAACAGTAAAGTGGAATTTTGTGCCTACACAAATTGCAAACTATGTAGCAAGCGTTTCTGGCAACAAGAACGAAATCTCAACGATTTTTCAAGCAATATACGATTCCACAAAATCACCAATTCTTTCCCCGTTGAAGCAATTCAAATCAGGAGTTTCTCCACTAAATGTGAAATGTTCTACCAACTATGCCCTTATAATAAAAACAGAGGATGGATCACCTGCATGTGTACAACGAAATGACACGGACAATCTAATGAATAATGGATGGGCTATCAATCAGTTCATAGTATCAGAAGTTTATAGAAACCAAGGAATTAGTGTAATTCAAAGAGATTCTGGGATTCTCAAATATGAAAATGGGACATTTATGCTACACATGTCGATTTATGTATTTATTAATAATTTCACCCAGTCAAGTTATCCACTAAAAATCCAAGTTTTACATGATGATACACCATATAGAACTGATGTTATCTCTTCTACTGATATTTTACCTGATGGCTTTTACAAATACCAGTCTACACTAAACCATGAAATATTTGGCAGTTACAAGGTTATTGCAACTTATGAAAACAGAACCAGTCAAACATCATTTGTAACTGGGATTCCTCCATAGAAAATGAAAATTCTACACCTTGGAATAATATTTGGAGTTATTGGAATTATAGCATTAGGAAATAGCCAAATATTGGCAGAAAATTCATCTATAATAGTTACTCCTTTTGATATCTCATTTTTGGAAAATGATTTTAACAAAACAGGGATATCGCATCAGATCCTAATCTTAAAACCAAACAAGACTGCAGACATTCATGTAATAGTTACAAACAATGATGTCATAACACATCAAGTGCATTTGCAAGTTCCAACGGAAAATCTTAGATATTTTGTATCTTCATACTCTCTTGAATCGTCTACTCTTACAATAGGTCCGCACCTATCAAACCAGACCATCTTGCACATAAAAACAGAAAACATCAATGACACACAGACAGGACTTGTCTTCATATTGGCACAAGACAAGTCTTTTGGAATAAAATCCAAGGGATTCTATTTGGCAGTGAGCAATGACATCACAGACCAAGATCTGGCATTGCGTATTCAATCGCTAAGAGAAGCAATGCCTGGCCCAGCATTTCCCAATCTTCACGCATTTAATGCACAAGAAAACACGACAATCGCACCAGGCAACATATTTGGTATGCCGACATATCTTCCAAATGGATATCGATTACAAGGAATTTCAGAACAGGCTCCAGGGCCGCTTCTAGTTTATTCACCTGTTCAAGTTACAGACAATACAACAGGTACGTCTTTTTTGCATTCGGGAGGAATGACCATATACTATGAGATAAACAAGCCAACGTTTGACCTCAATAACTGGTTACCTGCGTATATTGGACAGAATGAGGCACAAGAGATTTCCATCAACGGTGCGATAGGCACAGCCATTGAACAACAAAAAATGCAAGTAGATGGCATCCCGTTCAACTCTTCCTCAGAGATTGTACTCTTCAAAGACACTTCTCAGATTCAAATCCAAGGAAACGTACCACTTGGTGATCTGCTAAAAGTTGCATCATCCATTTCAATATCTAAAGTGAATCGAGCAGTACTTGCATCATGTGCTGAAGATAAAGACTGGCCTCAAAAGCCCTGCAATGATGTTATCAACACAGGTGATCCAAATCAGAAACCGATTTTGGGTGACAAGAAAGACTGGCAAGCGTTCTACAACATGAAAGGAAAAGACTGGATGGAATCAAAGAAACAGGAAATGTATTTTGCTGATCAAAACAAAATTCTCAAGGAATGGTACGAGTATGGCGGCCATTCTGGTCATTTTGCAAATTCTGATGTCTGGTACTATTACAGCCTATATGGACAATCACCTGACATTGTAAAGTATTACAATGGAATAATCCAGAAGGACTGGCTACAACCAATTATCACATATTATTATGTGAGCCCAATTGTTTTTGTCATTATTGGAATAGCTGCAATCGTAGTCGGATTTTTTATATCAAAAAAGATTTTGGTGAGGATTAAAAAATGAAAACTCTACACCTTGGAATAATACCGGTTGTCGCAATTAGTTTACTTTCATCATTTCCACTAGTGTTTGCTCATGGAATAGACACTATGGGAGGACCTCCACGACTTCCTAACGTTTTACTCACGCAGATTTTATCATCTGAAAATAATGTGTATCTTTTGTGGGAAAACGGTGGAAAATTCTTTTTTCAGAAGAGTACAGATGGCGGATCTACATTTGATAGTCCTATTATGGTAATGAACATCACGGGTGCAAGATCAGTAGAACCACAGATGGCAGCATCAGGTAATGATGTGTACGTGGCATGGAACTATTTTGACCAGAACGGGACATATCTTGATTTCAGGCAGAGCACGGACAACGGAGCCAGCTTTGGTGACATTGCTACTTTATACAGAGGTTCTTCTCTGGATTTTCTTTCTTTGAATCTTGTTACATCTGGAAAACATGTGTATATCGCATGGCAGGAGAATTCGGGATATGCACATTTGATCAAAAGTGATGACAGCGGTACCACGTTTTTGCCAATCATAGATCTTGATAACAATACTAAACGATTAGGTGATCCAAAGATCTTTGCATCAAACAATCACGTTTATCTATTCATGGAAGGCGACTGCATTATTTCTTCAGGAACTCAGCAAATCTGCTATCCTTCGCCATTTGTAAGGCGAAGCGATGACTATGGAAATACATGGAGCAGCATAAATCCCGTAATAAATGGAACTGCTGCAGGTTTTGCAACTGATGCAAGGGCCACCATATCTAGAGACGATGTCTATCTGATATGGCAATTCAATGGATATGGCTTTGGCAAGATATTATTTGCAAAAAGTAACGACAATGCGACTACATTTGGAAAGACTGTCTACTTGGACAATAATGGTCAGGAAGGATATCCTAACGTCTTGGCAAATGGAAATAATGTCTATCTCTTCTGGCAGACTGATGGCAACAATACGAAGGACATAATGTTTTCATACAGCATAGATGGAGGAGCCACATTTTCAAAGCCAGTCAACATAAGCAACAACAAGTCTCCCTCGGACAACTATTACTTGTACAAACAGGTTGCATCTTCTGGCAACAATGTGTACGTAACATGGGAGCAACGCAATCAGAGCAACAGTGAGATATTCTTTAGGATGAGCTCAGATGATGGAGAGACTTTTGGGAATACAATCAATCTAAGTGAAGATCTGGACAGCGTGGTGAAAAATGAAGTTAACAGTACCTGGGTGAATTTTGATAAACCTCAGGTGGTTACATCTGGGAATAATGCATATGTTGGATGGATTAACAACTACGAAGGAAATAACAATATTTTCTTTCGTACAAGCAACGATGGAGGCAACACATTTGAAAATCCAATTATTCTAAGAGAAGATCATGTCATACCTGAATTTCCATTTGCTATTCCAATTTTACTTGTTAGTTTTGTATCTGTAATGGTATTTTACAGGATGAAATTTAGAAAATGAAAACTCTACACCTTGCGATAATTCTTACTATTTTGATTTTTGGGATAGTATTAGTTGTCATCATGATCATGTTACAAGAGAATCCACAAGAGGTCTTATCTGCAAAATCACCCATATTGCCACAAAATGTTACTATGGATTACTATGCCAACATGACAAGTCAAATCACGCTCAAACCACTCCAAATTCAAACCGTTCCGGTACAAATTTACGCTTCACAAGACAAGCCATTGCACGTTAAATTGGGTCTGACAGTGCCAAATAAAGAATCTATTTTTATTGCTACTGGCAATGGAAACATTCCATTTGGAATATTTGCTATGTTGAGCAAAAACGAGATTAGCCTTCCAGCAACCTCTGAGAATGATACCACCGTTAGAGATACTGTTCAATTGACTGTTTTCGCATATCCATTTACAAGTGGCACATACAAGATATCTGTATTGTTATACAAAGATACTGGAGAAGCAAATTCACGATATCTTACAATAAAGGTAGATTAGAAAATGAAAACTCTACATCTCTCAATAATTGCCATTTCAGTTATCTTAACTTACACTAGTGCATATGCTTATAATTCAACATCAACAGATTATGGAAATCTTTCTTATCTAAATCAAAACCAGTCTACACCAAAAATAATCTCAAATGGTCCGATACCTACTCCGCTTGACATACAAAAGAGAATGTTTGATTGGTGTCAAGCGCCTCGCAACGACATGGGTGAGATTGATCCCAAGATATCCCAATTTGTCCTTGAAAATAATCCCAAAGTGCTTGACA
>Ga0307372_10012323_pt1 | contig 11225 bp, 14 predicted proteins | sample OX1MG_FD_202533 | JGI IMG/M metagenome (GOLD analysis project Ga0307372, IMG submission 202533) | Soil microbial communities from Risofladan, Vaasa, Finland - OX-1 | ecosystem: Environmental > Terrestrial > Soil > Coastal area > Acid sulfate soil | place: Finland: Risofladan, Vaasa | collected...
CGGTGAACTCGGACCTCTTTGAGGTACCCAAAGAGGCAGACGCAGCCATGTACGTGGCCAAGCGACGTGGCGGACATGCCTACGCCCTGGCCGAGTCCGCTTTGGCGCGGGCAACTGTCGCCTAGGTCGGAGAGGAGCGCGCTTAGCTAGGGCTACTCTTTTTTTTCGTGCCTGGAGTGGAGCGCCGAATACCTGAGGAGGTCGGGGTCGGCCCCTTGCCGCGCGTGGAAGCAGCCCGGTGGGCGCGTCGCTGCTGGCTGATCTTGAGCAGGCTCTCGATCTCCTTGGTCGGTGCCCGGTGAGGTGGGCGGAGCGGGACCAAGGAGGATTCCAGGCGACCCTGCCGTGCTCCCGACCAAGGTCCTGGCGGAGCATCGACGAGAGCCGCCAACCGGTAGGCCATGCTCTCGTAGTTCACCCGCCAGCCGTGGAAGTGTGGCCAGGCCTCCTCAGCGCTCCGCTCCGCCTCCCAGCCTACGGTGAGTACTCGCTTGACACCGAACTGGAATTCCTCGTAGGTCAGCTGGATCGGGTCGTCAGGTCGGGGGTCAGTTGCGAAGGCGAAACCGGTGACCCGTGAGAGGGAGCGCAGGCAGACCACCCCCATGCGGAGGAAGGGTCTGGCCGAGGCCGGGGCAGTCAGTGGGTTGAGCGACAACTGCATCGCGGCCGCGTCCATGCAGGCGAGCAAGGCAATGGTCCAGGATGTCCTGGGCTCTGGAGAACGGAAGTAGAGCAAGGTCGTGTAGCTGGTATGGCTCTCGGCTATGTCCGCCGACCACTCCTCCCAATTCCGGTAAAGCTCGGCCAGATGGTCGAGATTGTCGATCAGCCAGTGGCGGGCCAGGATCTCGGGCCCCCAGGGCGGCGACCCGCTACTGCTGTCGAGCAGCGTGACCAGGGTCTCGCGCCGATTAAATGAGCTGTAGAGAGCGGGCAGATAGGAGATCTGCAACGCCACCACGATCACCCCGGAAGCCGATTCCAAAAATGCGATTGCGGTCTCCAGGCCGGTCTCAGCCCGGGCCACTCCCAGGGGCAGAATTGAGGACGCGCTGAGCCTGATCGCCTGGGTCAAGTCAGCCGTGCCTGTCCCCCAAAAGAGAAGGCAAAACCCTGCGACCAGCAAGCCGATCCAGACCACCAGACGGAGGACCAGGAAGAGGGGAGCTCCCTGGGCCAGGATTGCGTCGCGGACCAGGTAGTCGGACCTAGTTCGGGCGGCAAACGCGGTAGCTCCCTGCACAGCTGAGGCAACAACCGACGACAGGCGCGAAGAGACGGCCCTGGGGACGATCACCGTCCGGATTACGCTGCCCAGAGTTCCCACGGTCAGGAACAGTCCGACCAGGACGCCGAGAACCCGAGCGACGATCATCTCAACACCTTCTAGCAGAACCCGGCAAAGGCGCGAACTAGGTGACCGGCATCTCGCCCTTGCAGCAGGAGCCGCCCCCGATCAGTCGGTACCTTACGCCCGCGGTCGGGCCGCTGGAGCTGGCAACCGGGGCACGGTGGTAGATGCCGGCCGAGAGTTGGCCGCCAGGGCAGCCCGGGTCAGGCGGACCGTCGGTCCCAGCCAGGCGGTGCGAAGTGGGACAGTTGATTCCCGCGGCGTCGAAGTCATGGCTGGTACCTGCCACCGAGTACTGATCACACGAAGTCGCCAGCGGCCCAGCGCTCGCTGCACCATCTCGACCTCAGTTCGCTCGATGGCCGCGGGGAGCGCATCTGAGGTAAAGGGTGCGGGGAGCGGCCGGTGTCGTCCCTGGTTCCACCACCACCACCCGAGGCGGGCCGCGATGGGCGCGGCCGCCAGCAACAGGGTGGCCACGCGGGCCCCGGTCAGCTGCCGGGGGGCCGGCTCGACCAGCTCCGCGATCAGAGGACGGCTGGGGGCATTCTTCAAGCTCGTCTGATGGTACCGACCCGCGGTCGCTCGGCAGCTCCCATCCCCAAGTCAATTTGGGGGGTCAGACCAGGGCCGGACCAGAACCAGGACTGGTGGCCGCCAGCGCGGCCGGGGCTTCCATAGTCTCAAGTTCGGCGATCACCTCTCGGGTCAAGACAGTTGGCGTCGACGCCCCCGCCGTTACTCCAACCCGCTGACAGCCGATAAACCACTCCGGTCTCAGGTCGGCGACGGTGTCCACCAGATAGGCAGGTCGCTTGGCCAGCTCGTGAACCACCTGAACGAGCCTTTGGCTGTTGCTGGAGCGAGAGCTGCCGACAACGATGACCACATCGCATTCCTTGGCCGCCTCGACGGCCGCCTGCTGCCGGTCCTGGGTTGCGCTGCAGATCTCGTTGTGGACCTCGATGTGGGGGAAGCGCTGACGGAGCCGATCGATGATCGCTTGGGTGTCCCAGACAGAAAGCGTGGTCTGCGTCGTGACGGCCAGTTTCGGCGTGTCAAGGTCGAGGGTGTCGACGTCTTCCAGTGACTGCACCAGATGAATCATCCCCGGAGCTTCACCCAGGACCCCCTCAGGCTCTGGGTGACCGACTTTGCCGATGTAGATGACGGTGTAGTCCTCAGCGGTCAGCCGCTGGACCAAGTCGTGGGTACGAACCACGTCGCTGCAGGTGGCGTCCACCACGTTGAGGCCCCTGGCCATCGCCCGATCCTTGACTTCGGGCGAGACTCCGTGGGCGGTGAGCACCACGGTTCCCTCGGTCACCTCCTCAAGGGCCTCCAACCGCGAGGGAGCATCGATGAGACGGACGCCACGGTCGGCGAACTCGCGGGTGACATGCTCGTTGTGAACCAGGTAACCAAGCATGGCCACCGGCTCGCCCTCATGCTCCTCGGCAGCCTGACGAAGGGCTCGGACCGCCTCGACTACCCCGTGACAGTACCCGCGGGGCCGGATCTTGACTACCTCCACGTTTCGATCGTAGCAGTAGCCGACGACGGCCTCGATCTCGAACGCGCTCCTCAGAGTTGCTCTGAGACATAGCCGCTAGCGACCCCGGTTGCGTCCAGGCTCGACTTTGGCTGTGCTGAGCAGGCGGGGCCAGCTTAGCCGCCTCTCCCCGGTGGGACTGAGATCGGCACCGCCACGGCCACGTTCGGGGGAAGGCGCCCGGGTCTTTTCCGGCTGCCTCTCCCGTCGGGGCTCTACTTGACTCATATTTCGCCGGACAGTTGTCGGTCGCCTAGAGGCTTCCACCGCCGACTCCAGCCAGGCCCAGGCCCGGTATGCCGAGTAGCCACCGAGCGCCAGGAGTGTGACCGAGCCCACGGCGTTTAGGAGCCCGGCCAGGGGAGGTACCACGATCGACGCTGCGGCACAGGCCCCGATCAAGGCGAGCGCTGTCTTTATCCGACTACCCGTCATCATGCGATGAAGTCCCTCGCTGGTTCCGTATGGGGCCGGTAGGATCCAGCCAGATGTCATTGAATCGGCCAGAGAATCCCTCCCACCGGGGCCACGGCCACCGCACCTGGTTGCACCTGCTCCCTCAAGATCCCGAGTTTGTGCCTTCCCCCGATCAGGTGGGGGCGACCGGCCGTTTGCTAGTCGACAGCGGACTGGCGATCCTCGGTTCGGATCCAGAGACCTTGCTGCCCGGACCTGCCTTCGCCCAGTTGCTCATTCCCGGGCAGCTTCCCTTGGCCGGAATAGCGCGGGGGGAGGTCCGAGTTGAGTCCGGCGTACTGCGCTGCTACCCCGACCCCGGGCCTGAAGGGTTTGACACCCAACCGGCACCGAGCTACGTGGCCGCATGCCCCAGTTGCGGCACTCAGCTGGAGTTCTTCCGCTTACGCTTCCCCAACCCCGACCCCATGCAGGCGGCATGTCCGAAGTGCCAGCAGGAACTCGATGTCGCCCAGCTGTCCTGGTCACCGCGGCTCCCGGTGGCCCGTGCCGAAGTGACCTTCGGCGACTTGAACGGCCGACCCTCGCTTCACACGTGCGGCTTCCCCGAGCGACTCGAGGAGCTCTGGGAAACGTCGGTGATCGAGGTTCACGTCACTCTCTGACGCTGCGCTTCAAAGTTCGGTTGCCGCCAAGCGGCGCGCTGCTCGAGCCCAGCGCCGGCCCGCGCTCTCGGCGCTCGCGCCGTAATGGGAAGCGACGTTTAGGGCGCCAGGAACGCGCAGCATGAGATACAGGGCAGCAAAGCCGTAGAGGGTACCGATGACTCCATGCCCGCGCGCGAAGGCGAGCGCGACGGCGCTCCGTAATACGAGCAGTTGTACGAATTGCATGAAGATAGTGATCACTAGCAACCGCATCCACTGTCGTGAAAAACCGCGCGTCTCTGGTAGGACCCACGCGATCGCCGCCAGTGGAGCGGCTGCACAAAGTACCGCTAGCAGGGTGTAGCGGATGACGTAGGCGAGCACCAGGATGACCACGGCAATTACCAGTGCGGCTGCGAAAAGTAAGAGAAACACATTGGTTGAGGCGGATTGCAGAGCGGGCCCACTCAGAGGCGACTCCCAGGGCAGCTGTGCCAGGCTCACGTTTCCCCCGCCAGCTACGACCGAGCAGAGTGCATTGTTGAGGTTGATCGCTTGTTGGATCAGAGGCAGGCTGGTGAGGCCCAAGGCGAGTGCCACGAGCACGCGCGGGAGCACCACTTGAAGGTGGTGACGGGCGTCACCGGCGGCAGCCACGGTGCGCAAGGAGCTGTATAGAAACACGGCGACCAACAGAGCTCCGGCGGCACCGAGGAGCACGTGGTTGAGCCCCGCGACTCCCGGAGTGCCAATGAATGGCAGTCGCCGCGACGGCGCGGTGGCGTTGTAGGTGCCGAAGAGATAAGTCTGCAGAGCGCCGTTGAGGCTCGCCCGGGAGGATTCCACAAACGACGAGAGGGCGCCGCTGATCAGATGATCGAGGAGCGAGAGGGGATGGAGGTCAAAGCCCGGGAAGCTGACCGTGGCCAAAGCTTATCCCACGGTGTGAGGCACAGCCGCCAGCAGGACATGGGTGAGAAGCCCGGCGAGCTCGACGCCTAGGGTGCCAACGGCGATGCGACCCAGCCAGCGCTGCGCCTCCATGGCGCTGTGGGGATTGGGCGCCACTACTCGCCACACGAATGCGCTCACAAAAGCCAGAGTGCCCAGACTTCCGATAATCCCCTGGCCGATTAGAACCCAAGAATTGAGCAGCGAATTGAGCTCGCTCATGTGGTGACCCCCTGCTGATCGAGACGCTCCCTTTCCTATGTCCGTCGGGAGGGGAAGCTGGTGCTACTCAGCCGGCGTCAGCGGACCAGGGGGTCTCGGAGCTGGAAGCGACAATCGTCACCGGCCCATCATTGAGCGCCTCTACGGCCATGTGGGCGCCAAACTGGCCCTCCTCCACATGCGGGACACCGAGCTGGCGCAACTGGGCGGCGAAGCGCCGGCAGAGCTCGCGTGCCTTCTCCGGCGATCCCGCGTCCATAAAGGAGGGGCGGTGACCCCGGCGGTTGTCGGCGAAGAGGGTGAACTGGCTAATCACCATGGCGGAGCCGCGGGACTCTAGGACCGAGTGGTTCATCTTTCCCTGGGGGTCGGCGAAGATCCTCAGCAGCGCCAGCCGTTGGGCCATGTGGTCAGCAACTTCTGGGGTGTCTCGAGGCCCCACGCCCAGGTAGATCAGCAGGCCAGGGCCGATCACCGCCAAGACTTCCGCGTCTACTGAGACCTGGGCCCGCGCCACGCGCTGGACCACGGTCCGCAAGATCTAGCCGATAGCCCGCAGGCTGCGATAGATGCGCATGGCCTCAGCCTCCGCCTCGAGAAACCCGGGCGCCTCGTCTTTCATGCCCTCAAGGGCAAAGCTCCAGCAGCCAGGCAAACTGGCCGGTCCCGGCAGCGTCTGGCCTCGATACCGTGGTGGATAGAAGGTGATCGTGGCTCCGGGAAGGCGCTTGAATATCGGTCCGGCGACCATTACCTCGTCGATATCGCAGGGACCGCTCACCCTACCCTCGACCAGCGCCAGTTGGCGCTGCTTTCCAATCGGGTTGTGGGGATCGCTAATCACCGCGCGACCACCTAAGCGTTCCGTGAGCTGGAGGAGGCCGAAGGAGATCGCCAGGGCGTCCGTCTCGTCGCCAGCGAGCCGAACGAACCCGGCCCCAAAGGCCGGCTCGCCACCCGCCAAGCGCAGGTGGCGGAGGTACTCCATCTCGAAGAGACCGCGGGAGTCATCGGTGGCCAGCCAAAGAGGATCGGAGTGCCACGATCTTGTCGCTGAGAAGTCGGCGACCGCCTGGGACCACGCGGCCCCTCCGGCCTGGCCCGGGTTGGTCAGCCGCACGAACAGCACCCGGCCCATGGCCCCTGATTCTAGCCCGGGCCCGGCGCATTCCTAACTCCCGCTCTCTCCCGGACGGCCGAATCCGAGCGGCTCCTCAACGGTTAGCAAGGCGTGATACCGAGCGGGCGCCTCGATCTGGATCGGGGACCGGCGCGGTCCATATAGCAGGAGGAACTGGCCTCGTCCGGCACGTTCCAGCCACTGGCGCTGGGAGTCATCAAGAAGAAATCCCTGCTGCAGGCGTACCGCCGCGGCCGGGTGCTGGCTGCCCAGCAACATGGCTGCCGAGTTGACCGCCATCACCTCTCCTGGTGCACTGCCGAGGAGGTCGCCTGCGGACTGGGTCAGGAGCACGAGCGAGCCTTGGTACTTGCGTATGCGACGGGCCAGATGGGCCATAAGGCGCTGCAGCGGAGCGTTGTCGGCGAGCAGGCCCGCCTCATCCACGATCGCCTGCTTGGGCCCCTGGCTGGAGCGGATCCATGACCAGAGCCAGTGGGAAACCAACAGGGTCGCGGCGGGGACCCAGCCGGCCGGGAGCTCCCTTAGTCCCACCGCCACCGCGGTGGTCACAGTCGGCCCCCGACCAGGACAGTTGAACAGAGCACCGGGAGTACCCTCCAACCAGGGCAGCAGGCGGTGCGCCACCGCCTCGCCGGCCTCGGTCTGGCGCAATCGCGGCAGACAGTCGGACAGCACGGCAGTACCCACGCCGGCCTCGGTCAGCGTCCCCCGGACGGCGTCCGCAACCTGGCCCGATTCTGAAGGTGAGAGTTGACCACAGAGGAGGGAAAGCAACTCAACTACAGCGCTGGGCGCCTCCCCAGGCTCGGCCATCTCCAGCAGGTTGAAGCCGCTGGCGACGGACTCGCCCAGGGAGAGGTATCGCCCTCCCACAGCCTCGCACCAGCGGCGATGCTCGTTTTCTGGGTCCAGCACCACAGTCCGGACTCCCAGCCTGACCGCCTCCAGGCCAATCAGTCCCCCCAGGTAGGACTTGCCGCTTCCTGACGCTGCCACCACTCCCAGGTTTGCATTGGGTAGGGCGGTCGCATCCCGCAGGTTCAGCCAGACCGGGGCGCCGGTTCGCAGGTGTCGTCCCAGGTGGGCCGCTCCCTCGATCTTCCCGCTCCAGTCATCGAGCCAGGGCCAGAAGGTCGCAAGTTCAGCGGTGTGGACGATCCGCCGGGGTCCAACTGGCTGCTCGGAGAGCAGTGCTGTCTGCAATCTCGCCGGTCCCTGGGTGCACCAAGCGGGCGCCAGAGCCGCCCGCAGTGCCATCCCGCGAGAGCGGGCGACCGCAGCCAGTCGGCGCAGCTCGGCTGGGGTGTCGGCGGCCAACGTCATCGTCAGGGCGAGGTCGAACAGTCTGCCCTCGGAGCGAGCCAGTACCTGGCGCAGTCGGACGGCCGAGTCCATAGCGGCCTGGACCCGGGGGTCACCCCCTTCGCCACGTTGGTCAGCAGCCAACTCCTGCGCTCGCAGCCCGAGCATTCTGCGACGCAGGGAGCGATCCGAGTGGGCGGCGCTCCTAGGCCTGAAATTTAGGACCAGATCGAACTCCGCAGGTATCCCGATCAGGCTCCAGAGCCATCCCGGCGCCACCTCGACACCAGGCAGCCGCTCCAACCAGAGCGAGGTGAGGAAACGACCACCCGCCTGCAGATCGTTGGGATGCTCTCGCCAGGGCCCCTCAGCCAGAGCGGGTGGGGATGACGCGCCTGTGAACCATCCGGCCGCTGTCGTCGACAGACCAGACTCACTGCTCTCGGCGCTGAGGGTGACGAAGACCTGGCGGCGAAAACGCTGCCGTTCTCGGCTGTCGACGGTAAGGTGTTCGATGAGCGACCTCTCGAGGTCAGCACTCGGGGACGTCACAACTGGCTCGCTGCGGTGCACCACCGGCGGCTCGAGGCGGGAGCAGATAAGCACGCTAGCCGGCTCGTGAAGCAGTTCGAGCCAGGTCGCCAGCTCACCGGCCAGCTTCTGGCGTTCAGGGGCAATGAGATCGAGGACGTCCGGGGCTTCGGTGTGCCAGATGACTCGCCGATGCTGGCTCTCCGAGCCGGCGCTCACCAATCTCGAGAGGTTGGAATCACCAAGTCATCCCTGCTGCTGTTGGCGTCCAGGCAGGTGCTCCAAGTCAACTCGGTGATCGGTGCTCTCGTGGCCAGCCAAGGCGAGCCGGCTGGCATATCCCAGGGCCAGCCAGGCCCAGCGGGCGAGTGGCACTCCATGGACGCGTCCCCAGACGAGGACGATGGTGCCAAGAACCATCAGGCAGGCAGCGCTCAGTCGGAGAGGCGGGGGGAGAGGCAGTTCGGCAAGGACCCAGGCCATGATCGCGCCCAAAGCCGCCAAACACAGTCGGGATGCTGGCAGTCCAAGCGCGACCACAGCCTCGCCATCGAGATTGTCCGCGAACCGAAGGTTGTCCAAGGTCTGCTCCCCACCCCTCCGTTGCACTGCAGTCCGCTCACCGGGTGACCCGGGGCCGCGGTCAGCGGGTGCGCAAGATGTTGACCGCGAACCCGGTGGTCTGGGCCGGCAGTCGGGGGGGCTTGGTGACGGAGACCTTCACCCGCTCAACTCGAGGTAACCGCAGGACGTCCTCGGCAATCCGCGAGGCCATCGCCTCCAGAAGGTGGAACTGCCCTTCTTCGACGACCTGTTGCACCAGGTGGTAGAGATCGACATAGTTGACGGTGTCGGCGACGTCGTCGCTCACCAGGGCTTGGGTGATGTCAGCCTCAACCTCGAGGTCGACGGTGAACTGGCCGCCCTCCCTGCGCTCCTCTTGGGAGACTCCGTGATGGCCGAAGAAACGGAGCCCAGCGAGGACCAGTAGGTTGGCCTGCCTGTCGTTGTGGAGGCCGCTCTCTGAGTTCACCAAGAGGGCCGTCGGGAGCGTCTAGGAGCGGCCGTCGGGCTTCTTTTCGACGGCCTCGATGGAGTCGATGTGGACTACTTCTCGACGATTGTCCCGCGTCGGAAAGAGCAAGACGAGTGTCTGGGACAGAGCTGCGACGACTTGTCCGACGTCCCCGACGGAGATCCCTTCAATCACCTCTCCAGTGCTGTGCCGGACCACATCGTTGACCTTCACCCAGGTACCCGGAGGCCAGCGCATCTCCGGGGTAAGCTCCTCAGGACTGAGGTCCTCTGGGGAGATAGTCCCGCGATTGCCACCCCATGGGCGGGTCGGTGATGGTCGGGGCGTGGTCCTTACCGGAGGTGCTGCCGGAGCTTCCGCAACTATCTCGGGCTCTGCGTCTTCTTCGATATCCAGTTCCTCCTCCTCTTCGGGGTCAGGCGCTGGCTCAGCCACATCGGAGTCGCTCGGGACGGGGTTGGGCTCTTCCGCCTTGGGTGTGCGTTTGGGACTCATAGGCACCAACTCGGGGGACTTGCGTCCTGCAGATGGGAGACCCTGGCCGCGCGGCTCCCCTGTCGACTCAGCGTACCACGACATGCGCGCGAACTTGAGAGGCCGTTCACTCCTCGGCGATTGATATCACCCGCCACGGCTCGTGCTGGCCGTCCAGGACGAGGCGCAACTGGACCGCCTCATTGGTGGTGCTGGGAGCGGCTTCGGTGGTGAGGAAACTGGTGCGATCCCGGTAGCGGAGTCGCACTGTGGTCTGCCCCTGGCTCCCCAGCTCCGAGACCTCCAAATTGAGCGACTCCCGAAAGGGGCTGACCTGGATTCCGGCGGCCTGATAGGCGGTGAAGCGGGCTTTCAGCTCGGCCAGGGCGTCTCCCGAGAAGGCCTGGCCGAGACGGGTTAGGTTGCCGCTCACAGCGGCGTCATCGAGAACCGCCAGGACGCGCCGCATCTCGCTGCGAATCCGCTCGATCGCCGCCGGGTCAGCCGCCTTGCGGCGCTTGGGAAGGTTGGGCACTTATTCCCGCACCGTACGGGGTCGCAGGACCCGGAGCAAGTCGGTCGGCAAGTAGGCTGAGGACGATGGCTCGGGATTCTGGGAGACGTCCAGGATCATGGAGGCGGGACCTTGGTCATCTGGTGCCGCCTCCAGAGATACCGGCGCCGGTGGCACCTGAACGGTGGGAGCTTCCGCCCACCCGAAGTCGTCCCGGGCCTGAGACTGCTGCGCCTCAGCCGACCGCGTGGCGCCCTGCAGCTGAGCTGCCTTGAGGCGACCGATCGAATCCTCCGCTTCCAGGCCGGAGCCGGTTGGGATCTCCTCGTAGCCAGGGCGACGAACGCCCTCGACGGTTCGACCAACCAGAGCCGCTGGCAGGCTGTCCAGGTTCTGGAGCAGGGTCATCCCGGCTGCCTCAACGATGCACTGCAGGGTGGGCAGCGGCCACGGCGAGTCGCCCGGGAAGATGTAGCAGCGATTGGCGGGGAAGTGGCGCAGCTGCGAGAGGACGGTGAAGCCGGGATTGCCACTGCAGAGCACTCCGGCAGGAGCCTGACCACGATCCAGCATCCCGCCGATGCGGGCGAGGCTGGTTGCGGGGTCGGCCAGTTCCATGTCGTCGACCGCGCCGATCACCTGAAAGCTCGGGAGCAGCGCAGCGGCGCGCTGGGCCAGACTGGCGTCTCCGACGACGACCAGGGTGCTCGTTCGACTAGTGTCTTCCACTTGGGCCCGATCCTACCCTACGATCGCCAGACCGTCCTCGGGAGAAGATCCCGAGCATCTCATCGCCGACTCACCTCCTCCAGGTGCACGGTGATTTCCTCCAGCCTGGACTGGTTGACCTCGACGCCCAGCCCGGACCCGGTTGGCACCGGCATGGTCCCATCCGCGGCCAGTTGGAAGGGCTCGACGAGCAGATCCTGCTCAAAGTAGCGATCGCTGGCGGATGTATCGCCAGGGAGCGTGAAGCCGGGCAGAGCGGCGAGCGCGAGATTGGCGGCGCGTCCGATGCCCGTCTCCAACATCCCTCCGCACCAGACCGGCCATCCGGCCCCGACGCAGGCGTCATGCAGCT
>Ga0307372_10012324_pt1 | contig 11223 bp, 13 predicted proteins | sample OX1MG_FD_202533 | JGI IMG/M metagenome (GOLD analysis project Ga0307372, IMG submission 202533) | Soil microbial communities from Risofladan, Vaasa, Finland - OX-1 | ecosystem: Environmental > Terrestrial > Soil > Coastal area > Acid sulfate soil | place: Finland: Risofladan, Vaasa | collected...
CGAACTCAAGACGCACCAGCGCGGGCCACGCACGGTGCTGCGATCAAAGTCGCCGGACCTCGTGCTCCAAGAGATCTGGGGCCACCTGTGCTGCCACTACGCCATCCGCACCCTCATGTGGGAGGCGGCCGACAACGCCGGGGTGGACCCTGACCGGGTCAGCTTCGTCTCCGCTCTTCGAATCGCTCGCCGCTCGATCACAGTGGCGCGCGATTTTTCCCCCTCACGACACTGACCACGGCTGGCGCTACGCCATCGCCTTGCTTGTGCGACGGCTCAACCCGGCTCGACGTACTCGCAGCAACCCAAGGGTGGTCAAGCGCAAGTACGTCAAGTGGCACGTAAAGCGGGCTCACCACCGGTCCTGGCCGCAACCGACCGGACCTCCAAGGGCCAGTATCCCCGGAGCGCCGAGTCCCTAACTGAACGGTATTGGCGCTAACCCAGGGCTAGGAAACTTGATCCCGCAGGGTTGATCACCGCGAGTCAAGTTTTCGCGGAGTCGAGTGTGGCGATGATGAATCGCATTCAGGCCGCGAGACGTTGTCGTTCGACAACACGGTCGATCTCGTTGTTGAGGTTGTCGAAGGCACGCCGCAACGGTGGCGGGGACGGCCCGGGACTGAGAAGATCGGCGATACCCGGATACAGCACGCGGTTGTGCAGCCGGGTGAGGAAGATCGCCGCGGCGAGGCCGAAGTCGGTGACGTTGTAGCGCAGGGTGTGCGGGATGCGTTCGATGAGCCCGTGGAGGCGGAGCCGTCGCAGGTGGTAGGTCATGCGGCCCTGGGTCATGGCACTCGGGTCGAGCCCGAGCAGCGGGGCGAGGAGTGCTCGCAGGTCGCGGTTGGCGAACCCAGTCGCAGGACCACCAAGGCGGAGAGCAGCGCCTGGGTGGTGGGGGCATCGAAGCGCAGCGCGGGAACACGCTGGCCGTCGACAAGAACGGGCCGACAGACCCGCTCATAGGCGTCGGCTCCGGCGGTGGGGTCGCTGCTGGTTCGTTCCACCTCTAAGAGGCGGCGGTTGGCGGAAAAGCCGATCTTTCGCAGAGCGGGAAGATTGTGCAGCAGGCGGCCGACGCCGAAGTCATGGCTGTCATTGACTGTGGTCTCGGTCCTCACGGCCCGATTCAGCTTGAAGTACTGCTTAATGCGGGAGCGCTTGTAGTCGACGTGGATGGAGGGGATCACCCCTTCGGTGATCACCCGGGTCCGGAAGCGCCCGGGCGTGCGGCGGTTCACCCGCCGGGCGAAGGTGAGCGACACCTGGTCAGGGCGTCCGGCATCGAGATTGTCACGGATTACCTCCTCGAAGAACACCCGTCCGGCAACTGGACGGTCGAGCACCTGGGTGAGGGAGAACTCGGCCTGGAGAATGGAGATGTCGTAGGTCTTCTTGGTCACCAATTACGTCTTCTTGGTCACCAATTACGCGAAAAACGAGTCAACTTTCAGGCCGCGAGTCCGGCGTGCGCGATGAGAGCATCGAGTTCTCGTTCCCAGTTACGCCAAGCTGAGAGAAGTGTTCGCGGTACCGGGGACTGTGGTGTCAGTGGTGCCTCAAGTTCGCTGAGAGTGGGAACGACGACGCGAGCCGCAAGCTTGGTGAAGAACGTGGCGTTGGCTCGTCCACGTTCAGTGATGCGGTAGAGCTGACGGCCCTCGACGCGTTCTATGAAGCCCTTGCGTCTGAGACGCCGTAGGTCATAGGTCGCCTGACGAGTCGTATAAGGCCGATCGAGCAGCGAACGCATGAGTTCGCACAGGCGTGCGTTGGAGAGACCTCCCACCACATGGGTGAATGCGGCCAGACTGGCCAAGAGGGCCATCACCCGCGGATCTCCGAAGCGAAGTCCTGGTGCTCGGAGGCCGTCGGCATCGATCGACGGCAGGACCACCTCTTCGAGGGCGGTCACGTCAGGAGGAGGCGGTGCCCCTTCGCCCAAGGAGGCGAGAAAGCGGGCGTTCACCTCGGCACCGATTCGCCGGAGCATTCTCCAGTTCTTGGCGCACAGCGTTTTCCTGACGTCGAAGTCGCGGGGGTTGTTGATGGTCGTCTCGACTCGGAGGGCACGTGACTCTTTGAAGTAGGCCTTCACCTTCGAGCTCTTGTAGTGGATCTGTATGGTCGGATCGACTCCTTTCGTGATGACCTCGGTCGAAAAGCGCCCCGGGGTGCGGCTGGTAATGGCACGGTTGACCACGAGGCGAACGTGTTCGGGTCGCCCGAGGTCGAGGTGGTCTTTGATGGCGGCATCGAAGAAGGCGCGGCCCGACTGGGGCCGGTCGAAGATGGCTGTCTCGGAGATCTCCATCTGACGGATGGAGTACTCGTAGTGGAAGCCCGCTCGCTTGTCGGCTTCGGTGATCACACCGGGGATGGTGTTCATCCAGCGGTCGTGGAAAGCGCGCACATGCCCGGCGGAGAAACGGGCGCAGTGGCGCTTGGCGGCTTCGGGGTCCTCCACGCGCCACAGCCCGTTGTCGAGGGCATCGAAACCGACGCCCTGCTTGATCAGTTGGCGCTTGACCCATTCGTGGCCGTTGCACCAGCTCCACACCGGATAAGGGGCATAAGGGGCCACCTTGATGAACCCGGGGCCGAAGTCATCATCGAAGAGATAGAAGTAATAGTGGTCCACGTAGAGGGCCTGGCGGCGATAGGTGAAATGCGGGTGGCTGTCGGTTCCGCCATTGCGAAAGCCCCTCCAGCCACCGGGGAGCCGTTCTTGGGCCTTGCCGATGAGGACGACGCCGGGGGTGCTGGCGCGCGCCGCGGCATCTTGATAGGGCCGGGCCAGGGCCTCTTTGGACGCCTTCTTTTCGAACCTGACGATCTCAAGCCCCTGGTCATGGGCGAAGCGGTTGATCTCGTCGACGAACCGCTCGTGGATGGTGCCGAGTCCTCGGGGCGACGGGATGGGGTAGCCACGGTGCAAGAGGAAGCGGACCACCATCCCTTCTGACTGGAGTCCCGAGATGTAGCCCCCGCAGATGAGGCGATCAACGCAACTCAGCCGCAGGTTCACGTGTTCGGACAGTAAGCTGGCCACGGTTCCCATAGCGACCTCCTCCTCGGACCGTTGGCGCGGCCGGGGTTTGTGGTTTGAATCTCCAGGGAGAACGCTACCGGCGCAACTGGCATCGGGAGAAGGCGAAAACTCAACCTTCTCCCGCGCTGTCCGTGAACCAACGCGACGGGCACAGCGCACAGGGCCGGCTTGGCCGGCCCGTAAACCTCGTGAGCCCCAACACGCCACGCCAATCCCGAGCGAAGCTCAGACCGGCGAACCTACAGAAGACTCAATGACACCGCGCGAGGCTCGGCGGTCTGAGGTTCGCTCGCTATCGATAGCCGGCCCGGCGGTCAGCCGCGGTGAAGGGGTGGGGCAGGCGGGAGAGCCACTTGCGGCAAAAGGCGTCGATCTTGGCCGCGCTCAAGTTGTCACAGATGCGCTGGAGGCGGGCGGGCTCAGCGCACGACAAGAACCCGTTGTCGAGGGCTTCGAAGTCGATGCCGGCCTTGGCCGCCTGGCACTGGGCGTAGTGATGTCCGTTGAAGCAGAGCTTGGCGGTATAGGGGAAGAACGTCCCGAACTTCATGAAGAAGGGGCCGAAGTCAGAGTCGAAGCCGTAAAAGTAGAAATGGTTCGGGAGCGCGGTGGCGCTCACCAACCAGGGGTAGGCCGCACCGGTCACGGGGTTGACCCGCTTCTCGGTCCGATAGACCCTGGCCTTCTCTTGGGCCCGGCCGACGAAGAGGATGGCGTCGGACCCGTCGTGCTCGGCCAGGTATCCCTGGGCGATGTCGTCCTTGCGCTCGCCCTTTTGGAAGTGGACCAGGTCGAGGTCACCTTCTTCGATGAAGCGATGGATGGAGCGCACGAAGTCCTTGGAGATCGGGTCCATGAGGGCACCCGAGACGAAGGGCATCCCCCGGTGGCCCTTGAAGAATCCCACCACCCCGGAGGGGTAGACCAGTTTTGGCTGGTAGACGTTCAAGTACACCCTGTCGATGCAGTCCAGCTCGTAGACCACATGGTCCTGGAGGATTTCGGCCACTGTTTTGGGTAAGGTCATCTCAGGCTCCGGTCGATCGGGGGCCTCACGGCCACCACCGCTTCGAGCGGCTCATGAAAGCGGGCCCCAGGGCTCGCGACTTCCCGCTCGACCGGAGCCTACGACCGAGCGAGCCTCTCAGACGAGGGGCACTCCGTTACAATCGCCGACGTGACTGCCGCGCGAACACCGCCTCGTCGGGCTGGGGCGAAGCCCCGTTAGCTTTGTATCGCACTGCCTCGACGTAGTTATTCTGCGAGACCTTGACGCCGAGGTCCTGGAAGACCTTGCCCACCTATTGACAAACACTCAAATGAGTCTATGCTTCTCTAGATGACTAGAGAAGTACTGAGGCAGTCGATCAGCTTTCAGCTCAGTTCAGACTCCGGCGTGCCGGCGTACTTACAGCTGGTGCAGCAGATCAAGCAGGCCATGCGCATGGGGATCCTCAACGTGGGAGACAAGCTCCCCACCGTCAAGGAAGTGGTGGCCCAGGTGGCCATCAATCCCAACACTGTGATGAAGGCCTACTGGGAACTTGAACACGAGGGCCTAGTTGAGGGTCGCCAGGGAGTGGGCACGTTTGTGTCGAGCCGTCCCGCTGGGCCACCGCCAGGCACCCAGGTACGCCTCGCCCGCAGCCTCGAAAAGTGGGTGCAGACGGCTCGTCAATCGGGGCTCGATGACGAGTCCATCGAGTCACTCCTGCGCGCTACCTTGCAATCCTCACGGATGGAGGGGATCGCGTGAGCAGTCTCGATCTCGCTCCAGCCATCGAAACAAGCGGCCTGGGTAAGCGGTACGGATCACTGTGGGCGCTGCAGGAGTGCGCCATCTCGGTACCCCGGGGCCACGTCACCGCTCTGGTCGGGCCCAATGGTGCCGGCAAGACAACGCTGCTCCGAATCTTGGCGGGACTGAGCACCTCGACGTGCGGCGAAGCCCGGGTGCTCGGGCGAGCTCCCCAACAGTCAGAAGAGTTCCTGAGCAGCATCGGCTACTTGGCTCAAGACGTGCCGCTCTATAAGAGGTTGAGCGCCGAAGATCATCTCCAGATGGGGGCCCATCTCAACCGCCACTGGGACGCCTCGGCGGCCCGGGAGCGTCTCACTGCGCTGAAGATCCCTACCGACCGTCCGGTCGCCACCCTTTCAGGCGGCCAGAGGGCTCAGGTGGGCTTAGGGCTTGCGTTGGCGAAACGTCCTCAGCTCCTCCTTCTTGATGAGCCCGTCGCCGCATTGGACCCACTGGCCCGACGCGAGTTTCTGGGTTCGCTCACCGAGGCTGTCGCCGACCGAGACCTCTCGGTCGTGCTGTCCTCGCACCTTCTCCACGACCTCGAGCGCGTTTGCGATCACGTGATTCTTCTGGCCAACGCACGCACCCAGATCTGTCAGGACATTGACGACGTCCTGATCTCGCACCGGGTCTTGGTGGGATCCCGCCGGAATACCGACGGCGTTGAGCGGAATCTCGATGTCATCAAGGCCATCCACACCACCAATCAGACTCGCCTCCTGGTGCATCTCAACGGACCCGTGCTCGATCCGACCTGGGAGGTCTCCGAGGTGGGACTCGAAGACATCATCATGGCGTACATGGGGCGGGACGATTCTCTCTCCGCTGGCCCGCTTTCACTCCTCGGAGCCATGTAATGAACCAGCTGATTTGGCGCCTTCATCGCACCCAGGTGTACTTCGCCGTTGGGGCTCTTGCTGTCTTGACCACCTTGCTTTTGGTGACCGGCACCACCATGGCCCACGATTACCGCGCATTCCTGGCGAACTGCACGGCGACACGGAGCTGCTCTGAAGGTGCGGGCCGGCTATTCAGCGGGGACGGCTCCATCATGGACCTAGTCAACTTCACGCTTGTCGTACCCTTGCTCTTCGGGCTGTTCTGGGGCGCGCCGCTCTTGGCCAAAGAACTCGAGGACGGGACCCACAATCTCGCGTGGACCCAAGGCGTGACCCGGCGTCACTGGATGCGGTCCAACGTCATGTGGGCGCTGGTGGCGGCCGCGATGTGGGGTGCCGCCATGGCGGCGCTGGTCAGCTGGTGGCGCTTTCCGGAGAACGCCATCGACTCTCGGTTTGGCGCGTTCGACGTGCAGGGCATTGTGCCGGTGGCCTACTCCGTCTTCGCGGTGGCGCTTGGCATCGCGGTCGGATCGATCTTCAAACGAGTGCTCCCGGCCATCGCCACCACGCTTGGTGTTTTCGTGGCCATTCGAGTGGCCATCGGCGTCTATGTGCGCCCGCACTATTTGTCGCCCATCTCTAAGTTGCTTCCGCTGTCAGGTCCCAACAGCAACGGCCCGATCGGCTCATGGACAATCTCGAGCGGCATCCAGGGCCCTCATGGCCATTTCTACGGCAACAGTTTCAATCTCAATGACGTCCCCAAGGCTTGCGGGACAACATTCGGCGGGGGGAGTATCTCGAACAGCTGCATGTCGGCGCATGGATTTCACCAACTGATCATCTACCAACCCGATAGTCGGTTCTGGGCCTTCCAGGGCATTGAGGCGGCTGGGTTCATCGTGATGACCGTCGCTCTCATCGGCTTCGCCTTTTGGCGCGTGCTGTCGCGCGATGCCTGAACACGCCGTCGCCATCGGACTCGAACCACGTAGGCGAGACCGAACGCGCCGCCAACGACTGAGATGGCTGGTCCACCTTGGCCTCATGGTGACACTGGTCGTCTCGCTGGTGTTCGAGACCGACCAGTTCATCCACATTCTGTTGGGACTGATCTTCGTGGCGCTGGTAGTGGCGCACCTTTGGCAACGCCGGCGGACGTCACTCGGCCTGATCCGTCGACTGACCAAGATCGGCCACCTTCACAAGCGTCCGGGGAGATTGGCCCTCTCTGACCTCGTGCTCACCCTTCTCACAGCCGCCATGGTGGTCTCGGGCTTCTGGGATTGGATCGCCGGCCACCCGACAAAGATCCGCTGGCACGCCATCACGGGAATCGCCCTGACGATCTACGTAGTGGTCCACACGGTAAGACGGTGGAAGCGGCTCCGGTCTTCCAAGGTGAGCTGACCGGCGGCATCAGGTCGATTAGGAGTCGTTTGATGCCACGAGATCGCTCCTCGTGCTCGGCGCCCGATCCGGTGCGCTCACCGGATCTCGTTACGCTGGAGCTGCCCTGCGCTCCTTCATGACATCAAACGACAGTGCTGCCTGCCGCGAGCAGAACCATTTGCCCACCTTCACCGCGACCTGAACGATTCCCGCAGGCCGAACGGCATGTGGGAATGATCCAGCTGAAAAGTGTCACAGGGGCGCGTGACCCATAAGCCCCGCCCGATGATGATTCTCACTGGGGAACGTCAACTGGGACAGCGGTTGTCCCCGAATCCCCGACCGCTGGCTTGGGGTCACGATTCCGAAGGCTCGGGCGCCGTGGTGCTGATATCCGCGAACGCGGCTTAGCCTTCCACCCGCAACTTCAGCATCTCGACGCGAAAGGTCGGCGGGTACAACGTCACGAGGCGCTGATTTTCCGTCTCACGGAATGCGGGAAATGAGGTCGTTCGCCCACTCCACTGCAGCAGCAACATTAGGCAGCACCCCCAAGCCCTCCGCTGCCTCTGCGTAGAGCGTCTCCCAGCCCTGATGAGCGACCACGGTGGGAGGCCACTCTTGGGCTCGTCGGGAGGCGAACAGCCGTCTGGCTGTGACGCCAATTGCGGCAAGGTCAACGTCCTCCTCTTGGTCGAGGATCTGCAGATCAACCAAGTCATGTGCCCGATCGTTGCCACCCCGGGGCCCGACCGAGGTACAGGCGTGGAGCTTCTGGGCCACCTGATGGTCAATCGCCATCACCGGAATGGGCCGCGGCGTCTCGAGGCCGAGGCTCTCGAAGAGGCCGACGATGTCAGAGGCAACTCGGCGTTCGTAGTGCGAGGTGCTTCCAACCTCATCGCGCCCCAGCTCGAAGGTCACGCTCAGCCAGTCGCGACTTCTATAGGCGAGCCTGATCCGATACGGGACCATCACATAGGGTTCAGGGACGCCATCAGGATGCGCGCCCTCCATTTCTTGGACCGTGCCAGTGAACCCGCTCCATCCTTCCGCGAGAGCTTCCTGTAGCTCCTCGATGTAGGAACCGACGTCAATCCCCGCAGGACGAGCCAGGTCGAAATCTGGAGTGAATCGGCTGAGCCATTCGCCTACTCGTAGCTTTATGCCCGTACCGCCTTTGACGACACCTGAAGGGATCATCTGTCCCACGACAGTGTTGGCGATCACACGCTGGATCCGGCGCATGGGACGCTGCTGTGCCGCGACGACGTTGTTTATTCGCGCGGTAAGAGAGTTGAGACTGGGCGGTGGATCGCTCCTCGGGCTCACGGCACGGTGCCGACGGCATCGAGGACTCGCCGTTCAGCTTTCTTCACTAATAGTCCTCGCCGCGCCGCCTCTTTTGTTGCCTCAACCAGGCGCTCGCCCATGACGATTCCTCGGCAATCAAGGAGAGCCCGCTCAATGGTTGCTGAAGGAATGCCTTCGTACGTCGTGACGTCCTCTGTCCCCGGGGGCACTCGGACCACGTCGACGAAGGCGGGAAGTTGGCCACGAACTCTTCGATCGGTACCAACCCGAATCTTGCTCGGGTTCACAAGGCCGAGGTCGTGCAGTGACAGAACTGCGTCGCGGGTGAGATGCGCACCGGGCCCGACAGTCAGGACCGCCTCCATGAACTGATCGTGACCAGTGACGGGGACCTCGTCGAAGCGATAGATGCCTCGGGCGACGTGACGTAGGCCCCCGCGCTGAGCCAGCTTGCGGAGCTCGACGGCCGGGATGCCCAGATTCTCGGCGTCCCGAGTCGTCACATAGCCGTACTGATCTTGGGCGCGCTCAAGGAGAGACCGACGATAGGTCTGTGCGAGTGCCATGGCTGGTGACCTCCTGGCAGCTTCGTACCGTTTTGAGTACGGTTCTGCCACCCAACAGTGTAGACGAATCCGTACCGTTTTCAGTACGATTCTGCCACCGTGAGAGCAGATAGCGCCACGGCGCCCTGAGCAGCCATTTCGCGGGCTGGGCTACGGAACGGCGGCTTCGGCCAGGTCCGGCCGGCCAAACCGGCCGCCCGATCACCGAGCCGGTCAGTCCTGCCGCCGCGTTATAACGGGCAACTGGGGTAGGCAGCAAGTCCGTGGAGACTTCCGTAGAATCCGGCCGCGTCAGACCTGAGAGCGACTGATGCAACGACTAGGGTTGGGGTCCCTCGGTGTTCGTAACGTTACTTACCGCTCCGTTACTTACCAAGGGGAATCGCAGTTTGCAGAGCAGAGGAAAAATAGCCTCTGAGCAGGAAAAGTAGGCAGTGGGGCCGTTGGCGCAGCTGGTAGCGCACTTGCATGACGCGCAAGGGGTCACAGGTTCGAGTCCTGTACGGCCCACTCGAAAAGCGCAGGTCAAAGGGGTGTCGCAGTGTTCCGACCGACCTCGGATCGTTCAGTGCGATCCATCGGGCAATTACGTGTTGATCATCGACGGAGAGATGGGTATCAGTTCCAACGACCAGCGGTGTGAGGATCGGCCGGGCCAGATCCTCCAGCTTTCTCATCCAGCCGCCATTACAGCCAGCGCAAACGGGCGTCAACTTGAAAACGGTTGACCCGCCGACTCTCTTTGTCGTCGTTTCATTGTTCGATCGAACGGTATGGTGCTGCCAATTCTCACCGACGCCAACCTGATCCTTGATGAGGTTGCTCAACCAGAATGGAAAAATGTCTTCGCGTGTCGGCATCCGGAGCTTCAGGCAAAAGAGACAGATCTCTCGTTTGCGCTTCGTCACCGTGCACACCCCGGACATATCCATCCGGTTCTGTATCGCCAGCCGGCCTTCAACGTCTCGGCCTCGAGTCCGTCGTGCAGGGCGATGAGCTCGCCGACACCGGGACCGCTTCGACAGCAGATGCGGCAAATGACGGGGCCCAGGACATCCTCCATAGATCGACGCTACCTCCAAGACGGTCAGGTGATGGGGTAACTGATCCGGCGCGAGTTGCGCGGTTCGGGCGCGACATGGGCCGCCATTGCCTGTGCCACGCTCCCCGAACTTCACGCACCGACTCGGACAGCGCACCCACACGGCGGCGCTGCGGCTGCGCTACCAGCACGCCACGGCCGAACGCCACAAAGAGATTGCGGACCGTCTCGGTGCCCTGCTTCGGGCGGATACCTCCGGTACCGAGCCGGTCGCCGCCGTCGTCGCGATCGCTCCGCGTTGAATCTCGCCACAACTCTGAGGGTCCGAGACGGGTTTTCTAGAGCTCTAGCGAACCCGCAAAGCAAGGGCAAATTATTTCCAATTCGCTCCGGTAGTCTCCGAATGTGGAGACTTCAGATCCGGCCCTCCCATGGCCGGAAGAGACGGGAACCAAGCTTAGGGACAAGATCCGTCGAGGTGAGCGTGCGGTCCTCGTCCTCGACGATTCGAAAGGTGAGACTCTCGCGTCCCTGGACCCGCAAAGACGGTTGTGGGCCGGAGTCCTCTTCACCCCTGCAGCTGCCGCAGCGTCACTCAACGTTCACTATGCGTTGCAACGGGCTTTGGAAGCGGAGACAGGCCGGAAGGCCATTCACTTTACCGAACTGCGCACCGGAAATGGGCCGTACAAAGGCTGGACCGTAGAGCGACGTCTCGCTCCGATGAGGGATCTGCTCGAGGCAATGATGATCGCGGAGTTGCCGGTGGCGGTAGTTCAGGTCACGCCCGACACGATCAGGGTGTTGAAAGAGTCTCGGCACGGTGTGCCACACGGGCCATGGTTCAACGGGGACAAGCCGGACGAATTGGCGTTGTTATCTCTACTCCACCTCTTTGAGACGAAGATTGGATCTTCGTATGCCGTCGAGATCACGGCTGTCGCAGACAGATGGAAAAACGCCGATAATGAGTTAAGAGTGTGGTGGGATCGTAAAACGGGGGAACCCTTAATGAACTGGTTGACACCCCCTGGCCTGGTGCACTCTTCAACGGACGACTTCCCCCTCTTGCAGTACGCAGACCTAGTCCTAAAACAAGCGATTCCCGGTGGGTAGGCCGTTGGCAACGGTCACAGCAGCCGCGGCGAGGCCCCAAGGGCGGCGTGAGGGTCTAACGGGTGCCCCGAAATGCAATTCGACCGAGCCTT
>Ga0307372_10012338_pt1 | contig 11215 bp, 10 predicted proteins | sample OX1MG_FD_202533 | JGI IMG/M metagenome (GOLD analysis project Ga0307372, IMG submission 202533) | Soil microbial communities from Risofladan, Vaasa, Finland - OX-1 | ecosystem: Environmental > Terrestrial > Soil > Coastal area > Acid sulfate soil | place: Finland: Risofladan, Vaasa | collected...
GTTCTCTGGCGGCAGCGAACGTCGCGCGCGCATCGATCATGATCTGCTCATCTTCGCGGGCGCCCGCCGCCAGGAGCTGATCGCGGCGTTCTTGCAGAGCGCCCCAGAGATCATCGCGGTCGACCAGCACGCGTCCCTCGCGCATGACGTCGGCGAGCAGCGCGGGCTGTGCCTTGGCCTGCTCCAGCATGACTACATCAACGGGGGTACCGAGCGCGCGCCGCAGGCGTATACATAGACCTGCCTGCACCATCGCCCCGGCCCGGCGGTGGACGATCAGCAGATCGACATCCGAGACCGGGGTGTCCTCGCCGGTCGCGGTCGAGCCAAACAGCACGGCCAGACGCACGTCGCGCTCGGTGCGCAGCGCCGCCATCAGCTTGCTGAGCAGTGCCCGGTGGCCGCGCAGGTAGTCCTCCTCCGCACGGGACAGTTCGAGCTGGCCGCCGGCTATCCGGCGACCACGCAGCAGCCCACCGTTGATGTAGCGACGCAGCGTGCGCTCGCTGCACCCAACCTTCTTCGCCGATGCGTCGAGAGCCATACCCATGTGTCCAGCATCCTATCCCATGTGTCCAGCCTCTCCAGCCATGTGTCCAGCACTTACGCTCATGTGTCCGGGCCCCCATCAGGCAGCCGTGCGCTCCTTGCTGCGGGGAGCTTGCGTGTTGCTGGCCCTATGGAGTGAACTTGACGGTGATCACGTCGCCGTCGCTCATCACGTAGTCGCGCCCCTCTACCCGCAGCGTGCCGCGCTCGCGCGCGCCCGCGTAGCCACCGGCGTCCACAAGCTCCCGCCAGCCGATCACCTCGGCGCGGACGAAGCCCTTCTGGATGTCGGTGTGGATCTGGCCCGCCGCATGCCAGGCCGTCAGGCCACGATGCAGATGCCAGGACTGCGCGATCGTGGCCTCGCCGGCGGTGAAGAACGCAATCAGCTCGAGCAGCGCGAACGCCTCGCGCACAACCCGCTGTAGGCCGGACTCGCCGGGCGGGCGGGAAAACAATTCCTCGCGCATCGCCGCCGCGTCCTCATCGTCGAGCTCCGCCAGCTCCGACTCGATCCGCGAGGACACGGCCACCGCCCGCGCGCCCTGCGCCGCCGCATGCTCGGCAACCGCCACGGGAACCTCCTCGGAGCCCTCGTCGACGTTGGCCACGAACAGCACCGGCTTGCTCGTCAGGGAGCCCAGGTCGCGGGCGGCGTTCGGCGCCTGCACGGGCACGGGCACGGTGCGCGCCGGACGGCCGGCCTGCAGCGCCGCGATCACCTCGCGCAGCCACACCTCCTCGGCGATCGCCCCGCGGTCGCCCCCGCGCGCCTGTTTGCCGACTTTGTCCACGCGCCGTTCGGCCGCGTCGAGGTCGGCCATCACGAGCTCGGTCTCGATCGTCTCGATATCCGCCAGCGGGTCGACGCGACCCTCGGGATGGATCACGTTCTCGTCGTTGTGCGCGCGCACGACATGCACGATCGCGTGGGTCTCGCGGATGTTCGCCAAGAATTTGTTGCCGAGGCCCTCGCCCTGGTGCGCGCCCGCGACGAGCCCGGCGATGTCGTGGAAGTCGACCGTATCCCACACGATCTCCGACGCACCGACGGTGCTCGCCACCTCCTCCATGCGCTCGTCGCGCACCGGCACGACGGCGACGTTCGGCTCGATCGTCGTGAACGGGTAGTTGGCCGCCTCCGCCCCCGCCTTGGTCAGCGCGTTGAACAGCGAGGACTTCCCGGCGTTGGGCATGCCGACGATCCCGATCCTCGTGCTCACCGGTCGGCATCTTGGCAGGGATCGAGCGCAGAGGCCCGCGGGCGGTCAACTTCGAGCCGGAGCCCACGCGCGCCTCCTTGCGATCGGGCGTCGCCTGCTAAAACGCCGATGATGCGCCAGGGACCTCTCGCCGGCCGGTATCCAGCAGTCGCGGCGATGGTGATGTTCGCGCTGATTCCCTACCTCGCTCTGTCCGCCGCGCTACAGCCGCTGACGCCGATCATCGCCAAGCAACTGCACACGAGCCTGCAGACGATGAGCCTGAGTTCCGGCCTCGCCAATGCCGCCTACGCGGCCGGCACAGTGATGGCGGTCCAGTTCGCTCAGCACCTGCCGCAGCGCAGGATGTTGATCGTCTACGCGACGCTGCTCGTGATCGGGTCGGTGCTCGCGGCGGCGGCGCAGAGTCCGGGAATGTACATCGCGGGCCACGTGCTTCAGGGTCTCTGCACGAGCCTTCTGTTGATCTCCGCCGTGCCGCCACTGGCGATCGGCTATCCGGCGAGCAAGCTGCGCACCACGGCGGTGATCATGAACATGTGCATCTTCGGAGCGGTCGCGCTCGGCCCAGCGATCGGCGGGCTGCAGGCGCAGTCCGCCGCCTGGCGGCCGCTGTTCTGGATCATCGCCGCGATCGCGGCCAGCGCGCTGGTCCTGTCCGTGCTGACGTTCGACGACGCGCCGCCCGCGGATCCCGACTCACCGCGCGACCCGCTGGCGATCGCGCTTGCAGCCATCGGCTGCGCGGCCGCGTTCTTCGGCGCCTCCGAGCTCTTGACCCACAGCTTCCTCGATCCCCTGACGATCGTGCCGCTGCTCGGTGGCCTCGCGGTGATCGTCGTCCTGATCGTCTACCAGTTCCGCGCAAAGCGACCGCTCTTGACGATTCGCACGATGCTGACGAGCACGATGCCGGTCGCGGGCATCGTGGTGGCGCTGTTCGCGGCGGCGGCCTCGGTGTCGGCGACCGTGCTCACCGCCGCCGTTCTGTCCCAGCGCTACGGGCCGCTGCACGTGGGCCTGCTCTATCTGCCGGAGGTCGCGGGCGCGGTGATCACCGCGATCCTGCTCGGCGTGGTCATCACCAGGCGCGCGATGCACTACCTGCCGCTGGCCGGCATGGTGTTCCTCGCCGCGGGGATCGCTGTCTTCCTGATCGAAGTGCCGTCCAGCGAAGCGGCCACTCTGATCGGTTCGGGCCTGACCGGCATCGGTCTCGGCGCGACGGTCGCGCCCGCGCTGTTCGTGGCCGGCTTCTCGCTGCCCTCCGCCAGCCTCCAGCGCGTGTTCGCGATCGTCGAGCTGATGCGAGCGGTGGCCGCGTTCATGATCGCGCCGATCTTCGCTCATCTGGCCCTGACCGTCGGCGGCAGCCTCGATGCCGGCACCAGCATCGCCCTGTGGATCGGTCTCGGGCTCGCGCTGGGCGGCGGCGCGCTCGGCGTCGCGATCTACGCGCTCGGGGGCGCCCGCCCGCAGACACCCGACATCGAGCGTTTTGTAGCGGGCGAGGCCCCCGCGTGGTACTCGCCGCCACTGCTGGCGAGGCTTCGTCCGGGCCTTGCAACCACGCACCCCGCGACCGAGAGCGCCAACTGAGATGGCATCGAGCGACACACACGCCGCCACGCCCGACCCAGCGACCGGCCCGGTGCTCTTCGCCTACGACGGCTGCGATCTGGCGAAGCTCGCGATCGAGCAGGCCGGCCGCCAACTCGTGATCGGACGCGACGCGTTGATCGTCTGCGTCTGGCAGACGAACGATCTCGGGTTCTTGCCCGTCAACGACCGGCACCTGAACGCCGCGGACGCCTGCGAGGTCCGCGCGGCCGCGGAAGAGACCGCTGCCCATGGAGCGTCGCTGGCTGAGGCGGCGGGCTTTCGGCCCGAGAGCATGGCGATCGCGGCCGCCCCGACCTGGAAGGGAATCGTCGAGGTTGCCGAGGAGCGCAACGCGAGCCTGATCGTGCTCGGCCCCCACCGCCGCAGCGGGCTCGTGGGACATCTACTCGGCAGCGTCACCGCCGCGGTGATGGCGCACTCAACAGCCTCTGTGCTCCTCGTGCGTTCCTGACCGACAGTCAGTCGCCGCCGCCGAACCGCCGAGCTCGAATCGCGCGATACAGCCGCCGATCGGCGGCTCACCGCCGCGCCGCGACGACCGTCCCCAGCAGCGCGCCGGCGAGCACGTCGGACGGGTAGTGCACCCCCAGGTACAGGCGCGAGAGGGCCAGGCTCTTCGCAAGGGCGTACAGCGGCACCGCGGGCAGGCCGAGCCGCGCGTACGCGAGCGCGCCGGCGAACGAAGTCGAGGCATGCGCGCTCGGAAAGCTCAGCTGCGTCGGCGTGCTCGTCAGCGGCGGCAGATCCTGGAGCTGCGGACGGCGGCGGCGGACGACCAGCTTGACGGCCGTGTTCAGCGCGTAGGTCCCGAGCACGGTGCCGATCGCCCGGCGCCACTGCGGACGCCTGGGCTCATCGAGCGCGTACCCGGCCGCCCCGATCGCGATCCACACTGCGCCGTGCTCGCCGAGCTTGGAGAACCGCTCGATCGCGCGGTCGGCCTGCGGCCCGTGGCCCCGCGTGCGTATCGCACGCAACACCTGCTCGTCCAGCGATCGCAGGGCGCTAGGCCCCAAAACCTACTCGGGAATCCTCATCCTCCGCGCGGATGTAGACGACCTGCCCGAGATACAGCCTGACGGGGCCGTCCTCGGTCTCGAGCTCGTGCCAGCCGCCCTCGCCGAGCGCCTTGTAGAGGCCCTTCAGCTGATCCTCGCCGACGCGCAGGGCGAGCACCTGACCGCCCTGGAAGCCGATGCTGATCCGGCGCTGGCCGGCCTTTGCGCGGTCGGCCATCAGTGCGCTCCCAGTCCTGCGGCCGGCTCTACGATCTCGGTCAGCACGCCCGCGGTCGCGCGCGGGTGCAGGAACGCTACGCGCGAGCCGCGGATGCCGATGCGGGGCTGCTCATCGATCAGCTCCATACCCGACCGCTTGAACGTCGCCAAGGTCGCGTCGATGTCGCCGACCTGGTAGGCGACATGATGCAGGCCCGGACCCTTCTTCGCGAGGAACTTGCCCACGGGCGTGTCCTCGCCGAGCGGCGCGAGCAGCTCGACGTGGTTCTCGCCGACGTCCAGCAGCACGGCCTCGACGCCCTGCTCCTCGACCACCTCGCGGTGGGCGACCTCCATCTGGAAGCCGTCGCGCCACAGCGCGAGCGAGGCCTCGATCTCCGCCACCGCCACGCCGATATGGTCGATCCGCCTGAACACAGCCGCCAGTCTATCGGCGGGGTGCAGGCGAGGGCGGCGTGTCCCCTGTGGCGGACGAACCCCTCATCCGCGCCGACGCCGCCCTCACCCCTTGCCGACACCCCCCTCGCCCGCGGTGGCGTCCACCGCCGTGGCCGCCGCCACCACGCGAAGTCCAGATCCGGGGGCGCGCTCCAGGCGCGGCACGCCCTTCATGATCCGGTCGATCGCATCGCGGTCGAGCACCTCGTGCTCGAGCAGCTCCGCGGCGAGCGCGTCGAGCTGGGCACGGTGGGTGACGAGCGTGCGCTGCGCCGCGCGCCGGGCTTCCTCGATCAGGTCCTGGCGCTCCTCGTCACGGATCCGCAGGGTCGTCTCCGACAGCCGCACGTCCCCGTCGGGGGCGCGGCCGAGACCGGCCGTTCCCATCGCGTAGTCGTGCACCATCGAGTGCGAGATCTCGGCCACGCGTTTGAGATCGTCGGAGGCGCCCGTGGTGATCGCGCCGAACACGACCTGCTCGGCCGCGCGGCCGCCCAGCAGCACCGTCATGTAGTCGAGCAGCTCCTCGCGCGTCTTCAGGTAACGGTCCTCCGCCGGCAGGTTCAGCGTGTAGCCGAGCGCGCGCCCGCGCGGGACGATCGAGATCTTGTGCACGCGGTCGACCGACGGCAGCAGCTCGCCGCACAGCGCGTGGCCGGCCTCGTGGTAGGCGACGACGCGCTTCTCGTGCTCGTTCAGGACGCGGCGCGACTGCACGCCGGCGATCACGCGCTCGAGCGCGCTGTCGAAGTCCTCGTCGTCGATCCGCTTGGCGCCGCGGCGCGTGGCGAAGATCGCCGCCTCGTTGCAGATGTTCGCGAGGTCGGCGCCGGTCAGGCCGCTCGTCTGCTGGGCGACGAGGGAGAGGTCGACTTTGCCGAGGGGCTTCTCGCGGGTGTGCACGCCGAGCACGCCTTCGCGCCCGCGCACGTCCGGCGGCGCGACGAACACCTGGCGGTCGAAGCGCCCCGGCCGCAGCAGCGCCGGGTCGAGCTTATCGAGCAGGTTCGACGCGGCGATCACGACCACGCGCCCGCTCGCGGCGAAGCCGTCCATCTCGACCAGCAATTGATTGAGCGTCTGATCCTTCTCGCCGGAGATGTCCATCCCGCGCCGGCCGCCGACGGCGTCGAGCTCGTCGATGAAGATGATCGCCGGTTCGTGCTTTCTCGCGATCGCAAACAGCCTGCGGATGCGCGCCGCGCCGAGGCCGGCGAACATCTCCACGAAGGCCGCCGCCGACTGCGCGAAGAACTGGGCGCCGGACTCGTGCGCGACCGCCTTCGCGAGCAGCGTCTTGCCCGTCCCCGGCGGCCCGTGCAGGAGGATCCCCTTCGGCACCTTCGCGCCGAGCTCTTCGAACTGCTTCGGGTCGCGCAGAAACTCGACGATCTCCTCGAGCTCGCCCCGCGCGTCGTCCACTCCCGCGATGTCGTGCCAGCCGACCGCCTGGTGTGAGGCCGGCTTGATCTGCTGCGGCTTCACTTTCGGCATCACTTTCAGCATCCGCCACATCACGGCGATGATCACGACGAAGAACAGGATCGCGATCACCGGCTCCCAGTTCAGCGCCGCGTTCTGCAGGTTCTGCACGAACGAAGTCTGCGCCGCCGGCGGCGCGGCGACCGGGGCCACTTTCGCCACGGCGTGCGCGTGGGCCTGGACGAGCGCTGCGTGCACAGCGAGGGGGTGGGCCGCGAGGGGATGCGCGTGCGCCGCGCCGGTCACTTTGCCGGTCTTGCTCGCCACCGTCGTCGTCCCTGACTCCATTGTTGCCTCTTCACCATCCTTGGCTGGCCTATCCGTCCATTATGCAGATCTCTACTCAAGCACGCGTCGCGCCAGATCTCTGAAGAATTCCGTCGCGAACGCGAGGTCGCGCGCGTCAATCCGCTCGTCCGCCGCGTGGATCAGCGGCGCCGCCTCGAACAGCGTCTGATGCTTCTGCGGAAAGAACCCGTACGCGACGCAATCGGGGAACGCCGCGCGGAAGTGGCGCGAGTCGGTGAAGCCGGGGAGGATCACGGGGACGACGTCGGCGCCCGGGTCGTGCTCGCTCACCCAATCCGTGATCGCCTCCATCAGCGGCGAGGAGATCGGCGAGCGGTTGCCCTCGATCCGCTCGGTGAAGTCGACGCGCCAGTCGGAGGGTCCTGGGTTGGAGGCGTCGGCGGGTCTCGGCGTCGCTGGTACTGGGTCGGCGGGGTCGGCGGATCCGAGCACTTCGGCGATCCCGCGCTGCACCTCCTGCTCGCCGAGGCCCGGCGGTACGCGGCAGTCGACCTTCAGCTCGGCGCTCGAGGGGATCACGTTGATCTTCTCCGATGCCCTGATTCGCGTCGGCGTAAACGTGACGCCGAGCATCGGCTCGAACATCGTCACCAGGCGCCCATCGGCCGCGCCCAGGTTCGCGACCGCGCCGGCCGGGTCGTCCGGGTCCTCGCCGAGCGCTCTCAAGAACGCCCGCGGCTCGGCCGTCAGCTCGTACGCCGGCTGGCTCGCCGCCAGGCGCTCGAGCACCGGCGCCATCTTCAGCAGCGCGTTCTCGCCGATCTTCGGCATCGACGCGTGACCCGCGACGCCCGCGGTCGTGACCGTGAAGCGGAACACTCCCTTCTCCGCGCAGCACACGCCGTAGTGCCGGCGGCCGCCGTATTCGAACACAGCCCCGCCGCCCTCGTTGACGAGCAGGTCGCAGCGCACCTTCTCGGGGTGTTCCCTGCAGATCCACTGTGCGCCGAGCTCGCCACCGGTCTCCTCGTCGACGACCGCCACGATCAAGAGCTCGCCTCGCGCCGGGCGCCAGCCCGAGCGCGCCAGCCCAGCCACGGCGGCGATCTCGGCGGCGGTCTGCGACTTCATGTCGAGCGCGCCCCGCCCCCAGACGAAGCCATCGGCCAGATCGCCCGACCAGGGGCCGTGCGCCGACCACTCCTCGGCGTTTGCCAGCACCGTGTCGACATGGCTCAGGTAGCAGAGCGTCGGGCTCCCGGGGTGGGTGGGATCGTGACCTGGGGCGCGTAGCCGCGCGACGAGGTTCGGCCGCTTGGGCTCGGCGCCGAGCAGCTCGCACTCGAAACCGGCCTCGGTCAGATATGTGCTCAGGTACTCCTGCGCGGCGCGCTCGTTCCCCGGAGGGTTGACCGTGTCGAAGCGGATCAGCTTCCGCAACAGGCCGGTGGCCTCCGCGGCCGGATCGGGAACGTCGCTCACCAGGTGATCGTACGCCGCCGTGGCGCCTCGTGAGCAGACCTCACGCGGGCAAGAACCGAGCAGGCCTCACGCGGCGCGATCGCCGTGCCGGCGCCGCGTCCCCGGCACCGCCGCGAGCAGTTCCTTCGTATACGGATGCGACGGTTCGCCGTACAGCGCCTCGTTCTCCGCCAGCTCGACGATCTTTCCTTCGTACATCACCGCCACGCGATCGCACATGTGGCGCACGACCGACAGGTCGTGGGAGATCAGCACGAGCGTCAGGCCCATCTCGCGCTGGCACTCGCGCAGCAGGTTCAGCACCTGCGCTTGAATCGAGACGTCGAGCGCGCTCACCGGCTCGTCGGCGATCAGGAGCTTCGGTCCGAGTGCGAGCGCACGGGCGACGCCGATCCGCTGGCGCTGGCCGCCGGAGAACTCGTGCGGGTAGCGGTTGTAGTGCTCGGGGTTCAGGCCGACCCTGTCCATCAGCTCCGTGACCTTCTCGCGACGCTCTCCCCGATCGCCGTATAGGCCGTGGATCGCGAACGGCTCGGCGACGATCGAGCCGACCGTCTTGCGCGGGTTCAGCGACGAATACGGGTCCTGGAAGACCATCTGCAGTTCGCGCCTGACCGCCTTCAGCCGGCTGCCCCGCAGGCGCGTGATGTCCTCGCGCTCGAAGCGCACCGTTCCCGCGGTGGGCTCCAGCAGCCGCATCATCAGCCGCGCGGTCGTGCTCTTCCCGCAGCCGGTCTCGCCGACGATGCCAAGCGTCTCGCCGCGCCTCACGTCGAAGCTCACGCCGTCGACCGCCTTGACCGCGCCGGCCCTGCGCGCGAGCATCACCCCGCGCGTGAGCGGGAAGTGCTTCTCGAGGTCCCTGACCTCCATCAACGCTTCCGCCAAACTCAATGCCTCGCCTCCGCCGGCGCGCGCGCCGCTTGAAGCTCAGTCCACAACCGCCGGCGCTCCTGCTCCTCCAGCAGACATGCGACCCGATGGGATGGGTCGGCCGCGAGCGAGCGCAACTCTGGGTCGATCCGCGCGTGGTCGGGCTGGGCGTAGGCGCAGCGCGGGTGGAAATGACAGCCCGACGGAGGGTCGATCAGGCTCGGCGGGCTGCCGGGAATCGGGTCCAAACGCTCCACGCGCGGGCCGTCCAATCTTGGGATCGAGCGCAACAGGCCCCACGTATATGGGTGTTCTGGTCGCTCCAGCAATGTCTCAGTCGCCGCCGTCTCGACGATCCGCCCCGCGTACATCACCGCGATCTCGTCGGCCATCTCCGCGACCACGCCGATGTCGTGCGTGACGATCATCACGGCCATTCCCAGCTCCCCCCGCAACCGCTCCAGCAACGCGAGGATCTGCGCCTGCACGGTCACGTCCAGCGCGGTCGTCGGCTCGTCGGCGATCAGCAGCTTCGGCTCGTTTGCGAGCGCCATCGCGATCATCGCGCGCTGGCGCATGCCGCCGGAGAACTCGTGCGGGTAGTCCTCGACGCGCCTGCCCGGGTCGGGGATGCCGACGAGGCCCAGCAGCTCGATCGTGCGCCTGCGGGCCTGTGCCTTCGACACATCCCGATGGGCTCTCACGGCCTCCACAATCTGCGCACCGACCTTGTACAGAGGATGCAGTGCCGTGGATGGGTCTTGAAAGATCATCGAGACATCGTTGCCCCGGATCCGCCGCAGCGCGGCCTCATCGAGTCCCAAGAGATCAACCCCCTCGAACACAACCCTTCCGGTGATCCTCGCCCCCTGCATACGGGTCAAACCCAACACCGTCATCGCCGCCACCGTCTTGCCCGACCCCGACTCCCCGACGACCCCGAGCGTGCGTCCCCGCCCCACCTCATATGTGATCCCGTCAACGGCTTTCACGACGCCGTCTTCGGTCGGGAACTCGACGCGCAGGTCCTCCACACGCAGCAGGGGGAGCTCAGTGGCGTCATTCATGAGCGACCCCACCCGTTGGACCGGCGACTCACGAGATCCAACACAGGATCAGACTCGGGAATCGACGGCTCATGAGTACCTGACACGAGGATCCAGATACGCATAGGCGATGTCCACGACGATGTTCGCCACGACGATGAACAGCGCGCCCAGCAGCACGGTCCCCTGCACGACGAGCAGGTCCGCGTGGCGGATCGCGGTGTAGGCGAGCTGGCCGACGCCGGGGATGTTGAAGACGACTTCGACGAGGATCGCGCCGCCGAGCAGGGTCGCGATGTCGAGCGCGAGGATCGTCACGATCGGGTTGATCGCCGAGCGCACGCCGTGATGGAGGACGACGCGGCGCTCGTCGAGGCCCTTCGCGCGGGCGGTGCGGATGTAGTCCTCCTGCATCGTCTCGCTGAGGCTGCCGCGCATCAGGCGCGCGTAGATCGCCGCCGAGCCCGCCGCGAGCACGAGCCATGGCAGCAGCAGCGACGTGAACCATTTCCACGGGTCGCTCGTCAAGCCCACGTAGCTGCCGGCCCCCGGGAAGATCTTGACCTGGCCGATGTCGGCGGCGAACAGGTACAGCGCGATCAGCCCGAGCCAGTATTCGGGCGCGGAGACGAACACGAGCGCGGTGCCCATGCTCACGCGATCGAGTCGCGAGCCCCGGCGCAGCGCCGAGAGGATCCCGACCGGGAGTCCGACCATCAGCCAGATCACGGCCCCCCCGAACATCAGCGACAGCGTCGCGCCGAGACGTTCGGCGATCAGGCCACGCACGGGGGCGCTCGAGTAGTAGCTGTAGCCGAGGTTGAAGTGCAGGAAGACGTTCCGCATGTAGATCCAGAACTGCTCGGGCAGCGACTTGTTCAGGCCGAGGTCGACACGCAGGGCGGCGATCACTTTCGGGCTCGCGTTGTGGCCGGCGCGCAGCCGTGCCGGTTCGCCCGTCGGCAGGATCCGGAACAGCAGGAAGACCAGGGCCGCGACGAGGATCAGCAGC
>Ga0307372_10012339_pt1 | contig 11214 bp, 18 predicted proteins | sample OX1MG_FD_202533 | JGI IMG/M metagenome (GOLD analysis project Ga0307372, IMG submission 202533) | Soil microbial communities from Risofladan, Vaasa, Finland - OX-1 | ecosystem: Environmental > Terrestrial > Soil > Coastal area > Acid sulfate soil | place: Finland: Risofladan, Vaasa | collected...
GGCTAGTAATCCCGTTCAACGGAGAGATGACGGCTAGCGGCCTAGTCGTAGAAACGTATAATGAAGACCTAATCGACCATAAACATTGGCTTAGGGCTGTAGTGTCGGATCTAGCGGCAATTACCGCTAGCCGACAGTCGGCCGTTGCGACAGTCTCAAACTTGGTGCTATCTAGCGCGCCGGTAGGGTTGGCGTAGAGTTATGCAAAGCAATCGGTATAGCATATCGCATGTAGTGCTCGCACTCGCAGCGATAGTAGCCGTAACATTGATGTCAATCTTGGGTAAAATGCAGGCCGACACGGCCGTTCTTGTGATCATGGCGGCGACAGGGATAGGCTCATCCGGTATTGCAACGGCTAAGGCTATGGACACCACGCAAGCCGAGATTAGTAGCCACACGTCAGATAGCACACATGGCGTCGGCCCCACGGACGGGTCCGCGTAATGGCTGACATTGACATCTTCATGCACGCAATCAGAATACAAGAATCGGGAGACAACTATGCGGCGTACAATAGCGGATCGGGCGCAGGCGGCGCATACCAGTTCGAGCCAAGTACATGGCGTTACGCACTGCAACAGGCGGGACTAGGCGGGCAGATAAGCCACTATCCACAGGCTGTATTTGCGCCATCATGGCTGCAAGATGCTGCGGCCAAGTCGCTAATGACCCGGTATTACAATGAGTTTAGCCATTCGTATTACAATGTGGCTGAAGCATGGTACGGCGGTCCCGGTGCTGTCGGACATCCCGGAATAGGCGGCGGAACTGGCTACCCAAGCGTCGGCGGCTACGCGTCATACGTGATGGCAATATACGGACGCCTAGGTGGTGGAGTCGGAGGGGCCGGAAATGGCGGCGGTAGCGCGCCCATCACATCTACCGGCGGCGCCACCGATAGGCGCGTGGAAATAGCGTCAAATCTACTTGAGAATTACATTCCCGGGGATCTCGCGCTCATACAGGCGCTAGCGGTAAAGCCGAGTTAGGAGAGTATGCAATGGCACCAAGGGTAAGCTGGACTGTTACCTCACAGAGGCAGTCGCAAGAGTTTGACCAACATGGTACGCCGGTCAACGGTAAGATCGTCAGCTTTCAGACTGACACCGGGTACAGTGGCACCGTCTTTGTCCCGGACGCCGTGTACGGCAACGCGCAGCACGTAAAGGACATGATATCGGCCGAGGTTGCCAGCGTCGCCGCAATCCACGGTCTCTCCGGGACGTCAGGCTAACGTCGTGGGCAAGCGGCAATTCCAGCCACAGTCCAACCCCGAAACCAGGGGTGGACTGACACGGATAAACAACTATCTGGCCAGCATCATTGCCACCTTCCGTGGCAGTAATACACTGTTCGGCAAGCTCGTATCGTATTTCGAAACCGTGTACGTTGTTGGCGTAATCTCCAACAATATGGGCAAGATTGCACAAGTAGTTGCTGACGTATACATTGAGCTAGCGTCGGCACTGCGCAACACCACCGTAACAGTCGGGCATACCCTAGACGTCCATTATCACTGGATATCGTGGATTGAGCGCGTAGACATACCACGGCAAGCCGATCTAGCGAGAGGCTATGCGCACAGACTTGCGTCGATCGTCTCAAATCAGAGCATAGCCAGGGACAATGCCGTAAGGCGATACGCTGCGACACTCGCGCGGCAAGTTCAACACCATTGCGATACGCTATCGGCCGAACTATTCGTGCTGACAGAACTAGAATTGCACCGACTGTCAGACCGTGTCGGCGCACTATACAATCAGGCGATCGCCTACACAGACAGACGTACTGCTGAAGTACGCGACTACGCCACGCACGTTGGCATTGACGCAAGGCTCTACACAGACCGGAGCATTGCCGCACTAACGATTTACGTCAACTACCTTGTGAACCAGGCAAGACAGTACGCATTGCAACAGGCGACACTGGCACTGGGCAAGGCCAGGAGATATACCGACGCGCAAGTTACACTGCTTAACAAGACGGTAAGCGACGCGTACGATGGCACGCGCCAGAGTCAGGCGACCGGCATTAGCAAGGCGCTTGACGTGATAGTCGCTTACACTCCGGAGATTAAGGCAGTCGTTGGCGAACTGGCTAAGCTAATACTTGACTTTGCGGAAATAGACAATCCGGTGGCCAGGATTGCGGGTACACTACTGCTCAAGCAGGTCGTAGACCATATTGGTATCGACACGGCCGTTGGCGCATTTGTTAACGACATAGTGTCACAGTTTCTCGGCGGGCCAGCACCTAGGAGCATGGCGGCCGTAGTCGTTGACGTAGGCAATAGGCTTGACACACTCGAAAGCCAATGGCAAGTATTCATGGGTAATGGCGGTACTGAAGTCGAGGAACTGGGCGACGACTTGCACGAAATGCACTCGCCAGTATTTGCGGCTATCGTGCTTGGCGTTATAACCGCACAAATACTTGACCCGGTTAGCACTGCCCGCGCAGTAAGCGACACAATAGGCGGGCTAGTAAATGATATAGCGCTAACTCTCGCGTCGGCCCTTGGATTGGGCGGGTAATACAGTGACAACTCCGGGCGGCATAGACGGCATACTTGCCGGGCTTAAGGGGCTTGCCGGTAAGGGGCAGATGGCGGAACAGTTCTTTGTGTGGGGAATACTGTACGGCATGGTTACCGCAGCGTCCGCACCGTTTATGCAGCAACTGGCAAGCGACGTCAACAGCGGACATCCCGTCATGCCGATATCTCCTGCTGACGCGGCGGACGCGCTCCTTAAGGGGCATATGAGCGAAACGGACGCAAAGGCTGAGGCGGCCAAATCCGGTATTGACTCCAATCGATTTGATGTCCTATTCGCCAATGCGGGTGAACCCCCGGCCCTAGGCGACATGCTGTCATTGTTCCGACGCGGTGAAGTCACATCAGACCTGCTACATAAGGCAGTGCAGCAGTCAGCGGTACGCGACGAATGGTTTACGAACGGCACTATCCAGAAGCTTGGCAAGCAACCGCCGACGCCCGATGACTTTCTTAACGCGCTACTGGAAGGGCAGATTGACCTTGCTACTGCTAAATCCCTGTATGAGACGTTCGGCGGTGTAACCGAACAAGCGGGGCAGGACATATTTACGATTCTGTTTAACACTCGCGGGAACGCGCCGACGCCTGAAGAGGCGCTTACGCTCGTCAATCGTGGCATCATCCCATTGAAGGGCACAGGACCCAATGCGGTAACATATGAGCAAGCATTCCTTGAAGGCCCATGGCGTAATAAATGGCTACCGGCATTTGAGGCGCTACGCGAATACTTGCCGCCCCCACGTACCGTTACCGCGATGCTAGGACACGGGTCTCTAACGGATGCACAAGCACTAGACCTACTAGTGCAACAGGGGTTGACCGCCGATCTGGCAGCGGCGTACGTGTCCGATGCGCACCACGTTAAAACCGCTGCGCAGAAAGATCTTGCACTGTCGGAGATAGCGACGCTCTACTATGACCAAGCTATCACCGCTGACGTCGCTATCGCAATGATTGAGCCCCTGGGATACTCCACTAGTGATGCGCACTTCATCCTTGATATTCAGGACTTGCGACGTGAGCGTAAGTTTCTAGAGTCAGCCATTAGTCGGCTGCACACGCTTTATGCCGATCATAAGATAACGTCGAATGAAGCAACAGGCGCGCTTGCATCACTCAAGGTGCCATCAAGTCAGGTTTCGAACCTGCTTACAACCTGGTCACTCGAACGCGCGGCAAACATACCGCATCTAACCGAATCGCAGTATGCCGCAGCGTTCTACTACAGCGTAATAGACCAGACTACGGCAATGGCCGGACTAGGCAACCTTGGCTATCAGCCACATGATGCTTGGGTAATATTGAGCAATCGCGTACACGGGCCATTGCCGAATGAGCCGTCAGCTAGTGCGCCGATCACTTTCGGCCCATAACGTGGGAAGGTAGCATGCAATGAGCACTCAGTCACCCGACCCGATAGCAAAGCTCAAGCAGATGATGGCGCGCCATAAAGAGGCTACACTGGCCGTGCAGGAAGCGGCGCGTAAGGCTGTAGAAAGTGCGGCCGCACAAAACAAGAAGGGCAAGCCATGACTGAGATTGGTTTCGATTACTCGTATGCGCGTCCGACAATTTCGACTCTAAGGGCGCGCGGCGTGCAGTTCGTTGGACGTTACGTATCCTGGCCAGGAAACGAAAAGAACCTGACTAGGCTAGAGTCGCAGGTGCTTACCGACGCTGGTATCAGTATCGTGACGATATTCGAGACGGACGCGTCTCGCGCGCTTGGCGGAGAGAAGGCGGGGAAGTATGACGCGCTGTCCGCGCGAGATCAGGCGCGTGCATGTGGTCAGCCGGATAACGCGCCGATCTACTATGCTGTAGATTTTCTGCCGTCCGCAATAGCGATAGAGGACGTCAAGGCGTACTTTCATGGTGTGTCGTCGGTTGACGGCGTGCTAAACACGGGCGTTTACGGCGCGTATTATACGTGTCGCACCGTCAAGGCTTACGGGCTTGCCACGTACGCATGGCAGACATACGCCTGGTCTAACGGCAAATGGCTGGAGGGAGCTAATATCCGGCAAGTCCTTAACGGCGTGCAGGTACCGGGCGGGCAGGTAGATCACGATATCGCGTACGGAACAGACTACGGGCAATGGCCACAGGCCGAACCTGCACCGGTCGGGACGGTGCAACTCAGAATAGAGGAGCAAATCATGAACAGACTACCAATACTCAGCCAGGGAGACCGCGACATTGCCGGCGCAACGCCGTTCGTTCGGCGGCTACAGGCGATGCTACAGGGTGTATATCGTGAGTCCATAGGCACGACCGGCTACTGGAGGGACGGTGTCGATGGAGATTTCGGGCCGCTAACCGACACTGCTGTGCGTAAGATTCAGCTACAGGCTGGACTTAGGAGCGACGGTATCGTTGGCCCGCTGACGTGGCCCGTGATCTACACGGGCTCAAGGCTGTAACCCGTGTGGCGTATGATGCTCGGCCCTAGTCCTGCTAGCTGGGTGTCCGTACTCTTCACGGGGGTAATACTACTGACAGTCACGTCAGTAGCGTTTCTGTACGGCTGAAATCTAGAGGTATCTAGCGTAAATGCTAGATTGTCGTAGATTTGACTAGATCGCGTCGGATGTGATATGCTGAGATTTCAAGTTTCACCGACACCAAGGAGCGCAGTCATGGCAGACGCCGGCAGGTTCGCCAAGTACAAGATGATCAAGGCTGATCCCCCGCCGGAGGTAATGCTCCGGGCGACCGACGCAAGCCCAATGCAAGAGGCAGTGCGCAAGTCGTACGACGAAGGTGCATGGCAGTCGTTTCAAGGTGTCCCTGCGACGCCGACGATCGAGTTTCCGGCGTCGCCCAAGCGTCCGGCTCGAACCCTGTCGGAGTCCGACATACTTCAGCAGGAGCTACGGCGCGCGGCACGGCAACTCGGCTACAGCATCTCGCTCCGTACGTGCCCCATAGACGGCAAGCCCGGCTTGGAGCATGTTTTCTTTCGGGCGTCGGCTAAGAAGCGCGGGACGCCCGGCCCGACAGGCGAAGCGCAGCCCGAACTACAGCAGGGAACCGAACCCGCGACCGGCTGACCAGTTTCGCACACGACTAGATCGTGTGCGTTACCGGGCAACCGGCCCGTGGAAACGAAAGGAACCGAATATGAGTAAGACTGTTGACTCACGTATCGTGTACTACAACGGCAATACGTACGCTCCGTACAGTTTCGCTCCAGGCCATCATTCGATCATGCAGGGTATATGGATTACCGGCGGCGCACACATGCGCGGCGCAAGTAACGCCCTGCATCTCGTCCGCATTCCCCGAACGCACATGGTGCGGGCAGTCGAATATCGGCCCGTGAACATGGAAGGAACCGAATATGCGTAAGACTCCTGGCAGGGGCATTGTGTACTACAACGGAAATACGTACGCTCCGTACAGTTTCGCTCCAGGCCATCTGGAGATCATGCAGGGTATATGGATTACCGGCGGCGCACACATGCGCGGCGCAAGTAGCGCGGTGTATATCGTCCGCATTCCCCGAACGCACATGGTGCGGGCAGTCGAATATGGGGCTAGCGCCAATAATGCACGCTACGCCAAGGCGCTACGGGGCGACGCAGACACGCTACTCGGCTGACCAGTTTCGCACACGACACGTTCGTGTGCGTTACCGGGCAACCGGCCCGTGGAAACGAAAGGAAAAACGACATGGCAACAACCGACGACGATTCAACCGTATCGAAAGAGGACGCCATAGCACTCTCCCTGTCTTACGCGTCACTATTCGGAAAAGCAATCGGCCATGCTCGCGTTGTCGAATTTCTACTTCGTAGCGCGGTAGATGCTGAGTTCAGGAGTCGCGACGACTCTTCCCCCTACGCCCATAGTTTCCTTCTAGCCGACATACGCCCCATACTCGCGAGTGTGTCAAAAATGCTTGACGAACTCGATTGGGGCTACCGGCCCGACCGTCAGGGGTTGGGCTGCAAGCAATGCAATACCATGACCGGTCACGATCATCAGCGGAACTGCCCTGCGAATAACAATGGCTAGGGGTAGGCACGGGTACCCGGACGGGAGGCGACGCCCCGCACGGGCAACCATCGACGACATCGTGCGTGAGGCGCTAGACACGTCATACTACATCGACGCATCCATAGTTAGCCTACTTGACGAATCGGCAAGACACTTGCACAGGTGTCGTCGATGTCAAGACACGGAAAGGTTTCCCGAACTCATGCTTGCATGCCCTGGCATGCAAAAGATAGTCGTACCTGTGGCGCGTTGGTGGACCACATATCGCACCAACGGTACGCCCGTGCAGCAAACGCTAGACTACACCGAAAGGGAAGCGGCGGAAGATGACAGCGAATGATGACGAGAACAGTCCGACGGATGCTGACCTTGCCGCCATCTGGCAAGACGCGCCAGCAACGGACATGGTGCCATTTCTAGAGGGTGACGAAAAGAACGCACTGGCGGAGTCAGGGGCGATAATCTACGTCGTTGGCATGACGTATGTCAACAACTCCCAGTTCGGGCCGAGGTTCGGTGCAACGCTAGTAACACCACAGGGCGAGAAGCGGTACATGACCATGAAATCGGCGGGAGGGTCAACGCCACGGGACCAGACAAACAAATGGCTACTCGGACTATTCAAGGCGGGAGAAACGAGAGAGGTACCCGCCGTAATAGTCAAGCGCGGGCAAGCGTTTATGTTCGATAGGCCACCGACAGTCGGATAGCGCGCGCGGGACCGGTAGTGTCATTCGACGCTACCGGTCCCATTCGCACGTATCGAGATAACAGGAGTAAGCGTGAGACCAATTACGTGTGACATATGCGTGGACCCGATTCCCGCGCGCTACCTAGTGCAGGACATTTCGACGGGAGACTCAACGGCGGTATGTGAGAATCATTTCGGTGAGTTTTGCATGACTGTTGCGGAGCAGTACGTTAGCCAGAAGATGGGAGCAACGGAGAGGGCGGATGTCACTTCACAGCACCCTAAAAGCGACGCCTCAGAGAGCGCGAACGCTCCGGTCACGGAGAAGCCTACCAGCGACCAACGCGGAGATGACAGCGTGGATAGCGGGACAGCGCCTATCCGGGGCGTTTCTCCTGCCAGTGGACCAAACCAGCCATATCCCAACGACGGTCGCAGACGAACTCACTAAGACAGAGCTAGCCGCTCTTGCGTCACTGGGCGATAGCCGTTTCATGCGTCACTTTAGAGTCGGCTGGATAGCCGAAAAGCACCGACTCTGATATGACGACACCAGGACCACAAGCGTCATCAGCTGCCCGCGCGCTTGAAGGTCTCATCAGAGGACTATCAACAGAGCGAATATCTACAGCAGACCTATGGTCCGCTATCCGCGAAGCCGGTATACCCGCCGACTTTGCAGCCGTTAACCAGATGCGCAGCGCGGCAGTTAGTCTCCGTAACGCGGGAGAGGCACTAGTAAGCGCACTGCCTAGCGATGCGCTTACCTCCGACATGATAGGCAGGTCGTACTACAGGGGCGTACCGTCAAGTTCCGCTTCCGTTGCGCAATATCAGATCAACGTGCCCTACTCATACACGGACACAGCAGGAAACTCGATCAATAGCTTTGTGAGTACATCGGTAACAAGTCTTCCGAGCACCGTAGGCGAACTGTTTGATCTCGCAGGTCAGACAGTAGACCAATCCGAATCAGTTCCACCAGGAGCGGTAATATCTTCAGGAGTGAACATACAGCGATTTTTCTAAACCACAACCGGCGCCGACGTACTAAGATTGCGTTGCGCCACCATGAGAGGATGAACATGCAGATCGCACTCAGCACGTATCAGGCGATGCATACCATGTATGCGACGTTCGACGCGGCAAACGACAACTACATGCTATCGGAGAGTAAAGCAGAACTGCCTATTGCTGAGATGTACCTCGCAATCGCAAGGGAACTCACGGGCGTAACGGTTATCCTTGTCAATCTACTGTCGGAAAACAGGTACTACATTGACGAGCTACAGCAACGACGGCGACGCGCCGAGAATCGCATATTGCGACTGAAGGAGTCCGAAATCAAGGCTCATCAGTAATCTAAGCCATGGGAAGTGACAAGCTAGGGCGAACGGCGGGCAGGACAATCCTGTCCGCCGTTCGCGCGTCGCGGGTAATGCGCGCTAGGCACAATAGCATATGCCCGATCTGCGGCAAGCCGATACTAGTCGGACAGCAGATAGCAAAGCGCGATATATGGATGCACATAGATCACGTCATATCCGACATGCTAGAACGATAAGGAGGAGCACGCCATGAATAGAGACAATGCTAACAGGCACGCGTTTGTCGGTAGGCGTCACTGTGATGCATGCCGCGCCGAGTTTGACCGCGTAATCGATAAGTTCGCGCGAAATATCGAATCGCGCCTCGACAGTCGTGTTTCGCCATCGCCACGGGCCAGAAGGGCAATGTACGAATGGATAAACAAGATGGGCCGATAATACCGCGCCATTATCTTAGGCGAACCAAACAGCGTTGGTCGCCACGGAATCTAGCATTCATAGATACGGAGACACGCTGGATTGCGGTACCCGGAGGTAGGTCTCACTCGCTACGGTGCTGGGCTATAGGACACGCGGCAAGACCGGCCGATCGTAATGGCATGGCATGCTGTGCTATCGCTTCAGGGCTAACACAGTCGGGCTGTATGGACGCACTAGAAGCCGCCACGGTCGGGCATGTCACCACGTGGGTGTACGCGCATAATCTTGCATTCGACGCGCGCATACTAGGTTGGCCAGACACATTGCAGGCCCGTGGGTGGAAACTTACCGGCATGGCGATAACTGAAGGGCCGACATGGTTTCGGTTTAGCAAGGGCATTAAACGGCTGACTATAACCGACAGCTACTCACTACTACCGGTGCCTCTTGCGAAAGTAGCGGCAGACATGACGTCGATAAAGACCGTTCTGCCGAATAATGACAGTGACGATGATGACGCATGGCTTGCCCGGTGTGAGCGTGACACAGAAATACTCATGACGGCTATTCTCGCCTGCATGCAATGGTGGGATAGTAATAGTATGGGAAGATGGGGCATTACCGGCCCGTCATGTGGCTGGAATGCGTTTCGGCAACGGTATCACGATCAACGGATACTTATCGACATAGACGAAACTGCCATGCGCTTTGAGCGGCGCGCGGTATACGGGGGTAGACGTGAGGCATTCAAGGTTGGACATTATCCAGACGGCTACTTTGCCGATCTTGATTTTGTCGGAGCATACGCGGGAATCGCAGGTAATTATAACCTTCCAGCCAAGCGCGGTGTGCATTTTGACGCGGCGCCTGATGATTGGCATAAACGTAGAAGCCAAAACGTGGGAATCATCGCAGATTGCATAGTGCGCACCGACAGGCCACTAGCACCCGCGAGATATGGTGGGATCGTATTCTACCCAAAGGGCACGTTCAATACGATACTGGCATCCCCGGAAATTGATCTGATAGAGCGCAACGGCGGGCATGTGTTCATTGGCGAGGGTTATAAGTATATGCTCGGCCCCGTCATGCGCACATGGGGTAATAGCATGCTTCGCATCATGGATACCCCGCCGGACGCGCTTAACCCGATTGTGCTAAGAATGGTTAAGCATTGGTCACGTTCGGTTCTAGGCCGCTGGACAATGCAAGCGACACGTACCGTCGTACCGCAGATGGAACCATACTCGGATCAAACGGTAACGCGTAATGTCAAATACGAGTATGATCCGCGCGATACGTTTACGCGTGACGGCATATCGTTTGTAAAGCCCGGCGCCAATCCAACATATGAAACAAAGTCGTGGATAGTTAATCTAGGTGACAATCTGATAGAGCTAGTACGAGACCAGGAGACTGAGAACTCTTTCCCCGCAATCTGGGCATGGATAGAGTCGATATGCCGAACGCTCCTAGCTGAAGCAATGTCGGCGGCGCCGCGCCATACTCTAATGCAATGCGATACCGACGGTTTTCTGCTTGGTTGGGGCAAGCGCAATGCGCGCAATCTGTGGCCGATCGGCAACGGCGCGGATAGTGCGCCTCCAGGCCCTTGGTCACGCGACTGGATTCCACCTGTACCGCCGAACATAGGCGGCCTAGATTTGCGGCTCAAGCATATGTACCATGACGCTACGATCATTGGCCCACAACAACTCAAGCTTGGCACCGACCGTCGCATGGCCGGCATTCCCCGCGACGCGAGGGAGACAGAGCCAATGACATTCGAGGGTACCGTCTGGCCGTCATTCCTTGGGCAGATTAGGCACGGCAAGCCGCAATCCTTCTTTCAGCAGGAGGGTATCTTTAAGGTGGATCACGTATCTAATCCGCGATGGCACAGTACGGGGCATAAGACAATGCCAGTAACAATGCATATAGCAGACGGCGTTAACGCAATCAATAGCCCACCGTACCGTGACGAAACTGGCAATAAGTTCAGGCTTGCCGATAAACAGCACCCGAAATTGCAGCACCTTATATGAAATAAGATACCATTATCTATTCTAGAATCGCATTCTATACTAAACGGCGCATAGCGGATGTTGATCTTGGTGGGGTGGCTTTGCACTGAACGGTCGTTTAGTGCTTGCAGTTGCTAGCGCCTGCTAGCACTTGTTACACAGAGAGTCACCGTTTCGCATGCACGGCAA
>Ga0307372_10012341_pt1 | contig 11214 bp, 11 predicted proteins | sample OX1MG_FD_202533 | JGI IMG/M metagenome (GOLD analysis project Ga0307372, IMG submission 202533) | Soil microbial communities from Risofladan, Vaasa, Finland - OX-1 | ecosystem: Environmental > Terrestrial > Soil > Coastal area > Acid sulfate soil | place: Finland: Risofladan, Vaasa | collected...
GGCTAATTTCCTCAGCCGGAGTTCATGTCTCAGGTCATTCTCTATGGCCGGTTTTCAGCTGACCCTATATGGCCGGATTTGGGTGACCCCCAAGGTTCAGTACAAACATTTCGGACGCGGCCGCCCAATCGGAGTGAACGAAGTTCGAACACTACTTGGCGCTGGCGTGGTCGCAGCGCATCCACGATTGATGCTTATTGGCCGCTTCGGTTTTACGCGTTCGGCAGTCGACGCTGCACGCCACAGTCATCCACTCATGGTGGACCTGCTCGATCTGAATGACATCGAGCAATGGATTGGCCGTGTTCAAAATCAAAAACCCGACAATGAGGCCATTTTCCAAGCATTGATTCGATCGATCAGTCACGAGTTTGCGAAGTCTGTTGCAGCTGATCCCGAAATGCTCGATCAATTGGAATGGCGGGATTTAGAACGAATGATGGCGCGTATTCTGGAAGGCTTGGGATTTAAGGTCACGCTGACGCCGCCAAGCAAGGATGGAGGCAAGGATCTCGTCTTAATCTATTCCGCAGCGAAAAGCGATCTATCCGTCATAATCGAGCTGAAACACTGGCGCAGCCAAAAGAAGGTCGGGCCGACGTCTGTCGCAGATTTCCTACAAGTGATCATCAAAGAAGGCCGCGCCGGGGGCTTGTTCATCTCGACGTCAGGTTTCACGTCGGAGGCGTTTTCAGGGCTGACGGAAATCGAACGTAAGAGGTTGAGGTTCGGCAGCAGCACAAAGGTTGTTCTCCTGGCGCGAAACTATATACGTGCAGCGTCAGGATTGTGGTCCCCACCAAAGGACCTCACCGAAGTTTTGTTCCAATCCACAGAGTAGGTTGGAATCTGTGCGCTAAATCATTGATGCCTTCTTATCGACGACAACAGCGAACTTCCGAAAGGCTAGCCTAGCCTTCTGTGCCGTGACGTTCTGTGAGCGATCCCTGAACCCCATCTTGTAGTGCGAGGTTTTCAGTGGCAAGCTCTTTGCATGGGCGCAATGAGACAGCGGCGAAGAGCGGACTGGCGCGAGTTGGTCAGTGAGCAGGCACGAAGTGGACAGGGCGTAACGGCGTTTTGTCGTGAGCGCGGAATCCTGGCTTCGAGCCTTTATGCCTGGAGGAAGCAACTCGGCGTAGTCGATGAGCGCAAGGCAGAGGTACCCACAGACAGATCTTCCTCTGCTGGTTCGAAGGCAGCCGCAGAGACACCCATGCGGTTCTTGGAAGTCAAGATGGCGACCGCATCCGAGCCGATCAGGTCCAGTTTGGCACCTGCTCCGATAATCGAGGTTCGGTTGCCGCGTGGGCGCAGTCTGATGGTTGCGCCAGGTTTCGATGCGATTCATTTGCAGCAGCTGCTTGCAGTGTTGGACCCTGCGGTTCCAGAGGAGAAGTCCTCGCCCGCCGCGTGGCAGGCCGGGTTATGATCGGCCTGCCGAGTCTTCGCGCGCTGGACACGGCGCAGAGTATGCGGATCTGGCTTGCGGCCGAAGCAATCGATATGCGGCGCGGCTTCGATCGTCTGGCGGAGTACGCGCGCGCGGTGATCGGCGCCGATCCGCTTGGCAATAATTTGTTCGTCTTTCGCTCGCGTCGCGGTGACAGGTTGAAGATCCTTGCATGGGATCGGGATGGCTATGTGCTGTGGTACAAACGCCTGGAAGTTGGTGTCTTCAAACTGCCGCGTGCCGAGGCAAATGCGGGCTCTGTAGTGTTGCGGGCCAGCGAGTTGGCGATGATCCTGGACGGCATCGATCTGTCGCGGTTGAAGCGGCTACCGCGCTATGAACGGCCCACTGAAAGCCCCGTAACAAGCCAAGATAAAGTTGTTGCCTGAAGCGACTTATGGTGTATCTACTGCGTCTAATTTAGTAAGTGAGCCCACTCGCATCTAACTTGCAGAACCTGCCCAGTGATAGCGAAACGCTGCAGGTCATGGTGCGTGCTCTGTTGTTAGAACGCGACCGGGAGAAGCAGCGCGCCGAAGAACACAAGCTGCGGAACGAGCAGTTACAGGTTGAACTTCTTCGCACGCAACTGGAACTGGAGCGATTCAAGAAATGGTATTACGGTCCGCGCGCCGACCGTCTGCAATCGGACAACGACCTGGCGCAGATGCTGCTGAACTTCGCCGAGGAGATGGATAACAAGCCCGTGCAGGCGGGCGATCTGCCCGCTGCCTCTGAACCAGCCGAAGAGTTGCGGCGCGTGAAGCGGCGCAAGGGCCGGCGCAATCTTGCCAACTTCGACAACCTGCCCGTTACCACCCACGTCTACGAACTGAATGCGGAGGAGCGCCTGTGTCCTTGCTGCGGTGTTGAGCGCAAGGAGATCGGCGCCGACGAGAGCTGGCAGGTCGAGTATCTTCCCGGCCACTTCGAGCGCCTCCATCATGTGCGCAAAAAGTATGCCTGTGCGAGTTGCGAGACGAACGGCGAGAATCCACGCATGGAAGCCGCAGCCAAGCCGGAGACAGCTATCGACAAGGGCATGGCCGGACCTGGCTTGCTGGCCTACATCGTAACCAGCAAATTTGCTGATTACCTCCCGTACTACAGGTTGGAAGACATCTTTGCACGGCAAGGCTTCGAGATCTCGCGGGCCACGCAGTCGGTCTGGGGCGGCGATGTGGCGGACCTCGCTGAACCGCTCTATGAACTGATGGGGAATCGGGTGCGGCAATCGCATGTGGTGACTACCGACGACACCATCATGCCCATGCAAAACAAAGGCACATGCACAAACGCGCGCATGTGGGTTTACGTTGGCGATGAGGCCCATCCCTACAACGTCTTCGACTTCACGCTGGATCGAGGCCGCGATGGACCTGGCCGATTCCTGAAAGATTACCGGCAGGTTCTGCTGGCCGATGCCTATGCCGGCTACAACGGCGTAGTCGTCGGCAACGCGATCACGCGCGCCGGATGCTGGGCGCATGCGAGGAGGAAGATAGTGGAAGCCGAGAAGTCCGCTCCCGAGATCGCCAAGGATGCGGTCGAGCGGGTGCGCGCGCTCTATGCGGTCGAGAGGCTGGGCAAGGATGCTTCCGTGGAAGAACGTCTGAAGCTGCGCCAGCAACAGTCGGCGCCGCTGCTCGACAAGTTACACGAGAAGCTTCTTCTCTGGAAGGAGCAGTTACTGCCCAAGCATCCCATGGCAGAGGCCATCAATTATGCTCTTGGCCAGTGGCAGGAACTGAATGTATTTTGTGCGGACGGCGCGGTTTCAATCGGTAGAGTCGAGAACAGGCGCAGTGGCGTTAGCCTTCCGGTGGCTGCTTGACGGAGCTTTCGCTCCGCCGCCTCAGTCCGACTTGGCATGGCTCTGTTTCCTGTTCCCGCTCGTCAAACCGGACATGCAGATTTCCCGCATCCGGCTTTCTCCCATCCTCAGACCTTCGCGCTTGGCAGGTCGGCGCGACGTAGAGGAATGGCATACAGACCGAGCTTTTGATACAGATACGCATCTGAGAACTGACGGTATCCCGTGCCTCGGCTCCCTCTACGCTTGACCAACCATCGCCGGACCCGCCGCTCCGTGTACTTGCGGATGAGGCCATAAACTTTCATGACCGGCCCTTGGTCGAAGTAGCCACACCAGCCGCGTAGTTGCCGGTTGATGTAGGAGACCACTTCCTCAGGATGATCCGCGTAACGTTGCGACGAGGTCCGTTCATGGATTCTTGTGAGCAGGCTCTTGATCGCCTTTTGAGAGGGGCGCGTCCCCAGATAGGATTGCCCTTCTTTGTTGTAAAAGCAACCGAAGGTGTAGCCGAGGAAGTTAAAAGATTCCTCGGGTAAACATGCGATCCGAGTTTTGACTTCGTTCACCGTCAACCCTAACCGTGTCATCAATGCGTTCATTCGCGTCATCGCTGCCTGCGCGTTGCCGCGCTTGCAGCAGATCACGAAATCATCCGCATAGTTGACGACATAGGCGTCGAGTTGTTCTTGATGGCCGTGTTGTTGCCAAGCCAGCAAGAAGCGGCGGAAATAGCAGTTGGCCAACAGCGGGGAAATTGGCGATCCCTGCGGCGTGCCGCGCTTGCTCCGTCGTGCCTCAGTGGTCCGCACCGGACGTCTGCCGACATACTCCACCACCGGAGCTGTAAGCCAGCTCTTGATGAGATGGAGCAACTTGCCATCAGCAATCCGCCGACTTAGACTGCGCATCAGAGAGGTATGCGGGATCGAAGTAAAGTAGTCGCGTAGATCGGCGTCTACTACTTCTCGCCTACCGTGCTGCGTTACGTGCCAAAAGATTCGTCGCACAGCCATCTTGGCATCTACTCCGGGACGGAATCCATACTGCTGTGGCAGCAGGTCTGCCTCGAAGATTGGCCCGATGATGAGCACCACTGCCATCTGGACCACACGATCCCGGATGGAAGGAATGCCCAGTGGCCGTTGTCCGCCATTGCTCTTGGGAATCCATACGCGCAACAGGGGCTGTGGCCGGTATTGCTTGGCGCGCAACTCCTGCTGTAGTTTATCCAGCCACTTTTCACGCCCTTGGGCCTCAATCCCCTCGAACGTCTCTCGGTCCACTCCCGCCGCGCCCCTGTTCAGGCGGCAGCGCCGGTAGGCTTCCTGAAGTACGTCCTCGCGGTGAATCTTGTCCCATAATGCGTAGAAACGAAAGGCTGGTTCTGCCTTAGATTCTTACGCCGCAATTCATAAACAGAAATACATCAACAACTTTTGGAGCGGTCTTAACAGTTAAGAGATGGGCCGTAAGTCCTTGGGATTTCAAGGGCGGAGCCCTTGGCTAGCTTTCGTCTGTAGCGAGGTCTGGAGCTTTGCAACCTTGTTTTCTGGCGTTGGTAGACTCACTGTCAATCCCCCGGCTGTCGCTCTTTCCCTAGCTCTGGTTGGGTCAGGGCTCCTTCCCTCCACTGGCGTTACCCAGCTTCATCGGTACTACGAACCCATCCGCCATCCGCCGTCGCCCGCGCTGGTCCTCACGGATTCGCGGTTGGCTCGGAAGTCTCTTCCTTGCCACGGCAGCGGACTTCCCTTGTTGCACATCTTCCATCTCCCCTGCGTGCCGCCGTCACTACCCCGGTGGAATCACAAGCTGCGTATCTCGCTCGCTTCGCCTGCGACATCGGCCTTCCTCGTTATTATGGCGAATCGGCTTCCACATCTGCTCTTTTCGGAGCCTGCTCAACGTTCACTCGCGTTACGGCCCGCAGGGACCACTGACTCCCGTTACGGAGCCTTTTCTCAAAGTGCTTCAGACCATTCGTTGCCTCCTGATCCGCCCTGAGTGTTTCCGGCTGGAGCGAGAGGTAGCCGGCCCGGATTCGCACCGGGGAGGATGATGTACCTTAGCAAGGCACACACAATAATGTCAGCGAAAGAGAGATGAAACGCGTTGTGTTGAATCGAAAGAATTCACTCTTTGTCGGCAATCCGCGCGGGGGAAGAACCGCCGCGATCCTGGCCAGCCTGACCAGTACCTGCCGCCGCCACGATATCGATCCCCAACTCTATCTCACCCAATTGCTGACGAACTTGCCGATCCTGCAAGCCAGCCAATTGCCCCAGTGGCTGCCCGATCAGTGGAAGATCAATCACGCCGCTCGCAGCAACGGCCTGCAGAGCCAAGTCATGCAAACCACGTAGGGCATGGGTTTCGCGTAGCGCTCACGCTCATTCTGCCAGAAATTCTTCAAGTATCTTTGAATGGCGTGAAGCCAAATTGACTCTGGTGAACCGCCGCGGGAATCTCAGCACAGAAGAAATCACCATGATCGTGCCGTAGCGATAAATGCTTCACGCTCAAGACGATCGCGCAGATTGTAAGGAAAGAGCGGAACCGATGCCTCCACATAAGACGTGTGATTTGGCCCGCAGCCTCGTTGCTCGCGAGGCCGATGCAAGCGCGACCTCACTGCATACCGAATCTGCAACTGTGCGCGTGTATGAGAGGCTGCGCCGGCAACTCGGCGCACCCGTGGGAGTCGACGGTTTTCAGGTGCTCGCTTCCCGTGCCTTGGCTATGGCCAAGTCGGAATCTCCCCGGCTCAGCGGCGTGCAGATAACGGCGAATGGAGGCTTGTGCGGTCTCGGCGAGATTGAATCCCACACGGAAGCGGATGAGGACGGCGAGGCCGGGATCATTCTGATTGCGCAGTTGCTCGGGCTGTTTCTTACTTTCCTTGGCGAGGCAACAACGCTGCGTTTGATAGAAGACTTACGCCTTCAGGTTGACGACAGGACTGAGCTGGCCGTGACCGCAGCGAACGAGACAGACTCAGAGACCGATCGGCTGGTCATGGCCGCGGTTTTCGGAGATCTTCTGCTGGAAATTGATCGATTGAGGAGCGTGAGCGAACAGATTGAAATTCTGGCGGACAAACATCCCGGCATGAAAGATGGGCTCGTGAGTGTTGCGGGAAACATTCGCAGTATTGCGACGGTTTTGGACGTTTTCACACTGATCCGAAGCAAGGCTGGCGGTCCGCAAGACGAGGAACCTAACCCAGAAACGAATCGCTACATGAATTGAGTTCTGTCGGCGCGGGATCCAGCGCGGCTCTGGATATCGAAACATCCTACCGCGGAGGTACTTCAAGAGGAGACGGAGTCGTCGCACTGGCTCCAACGAAGCGTGCAACGGATATCGAAATCTGCTGCATGGAACAATGCGCGGTTGAACATGACGACTCACCCGAAAACGCGCGATTTGGCCCACCGCCTTCTTGCTTACGAAGCCGTTGTGGGCAAGACTTCTGAGCCTTCGGAGTCCGCGACCTTTCGCGTCTATGAGAAGCTGCGCCAGGGTCTTGGTGAGTTTGCAGGAGTTGCCGGTTTTCAGTCGCTCGCTTCTCGCGCCCTGGTGTTGGCCAAAACAGAAGCTCCCAGCCTTAGCGCGGTGCGGGTTGCCGCGGACGGATCGTTACACGGCCTGGGCGAGTTTGAACATCAAATGGACATTGACAGGGATCGGGCTGGCGAGTCCCCGGCTGGCCAAGGGGGAGTCATCCTCATCGCCCGCTTACTCGGCCTGCTCCTTATCTTCCTTGGCGAGAGTTTGACGTTAAGCCTGCTGCGGATTAAATGGCCAGAGGCGGCCCTCAACGATTGCAACTCAGAGAACGGGAGAAGCGCATGAGCACTCAAGAGAAAGTGAAGATCAACAAACTGCCCACTGGAGTTCCGGGCCTTGACGAAATTGTGGGCGGTGGTCTCCCGGAGTTCTCATTCAACATCATCGCGGGCGCCCCCGGAAGCGGCAAGACGACTCTGGCTCATCAGTTCGTGTTTGCCAATGCGAGCGCTGAACGTCCTGCACTCTACTTCACCGTTCTCGGCGAATCGGCTATAAAGATGTTGCGCTACCAGCAGCAGTACACATTCTTCGACCCCGCCAAGTTGCCCGACTCCATCCGCTTTATCAACCTGAGCCAGGTCGTTCTGGAGAAGGACTTGGGCGCAGTCCTGGAGGAAATCACCAGGGAAGTCGAAAAAGCCAACCCCGCCGTCGTGGTTGTGGACTCCTTCCGCACCTTGGTGCGCAAGCCCCAAAGTGATATGGACCTGCAATCGTTCATTCAGCGGTTGGCGTTGTTTCTGGCCAGCTGGCAGGCGACAACTTTCCTGATCGGTGAGTATGCGGAGGAAGAGTTACGCGATAATCCAATATTTACCGTCGCCGATGGCCTGTTCTGGTTGCGCCAGACGGCGGAGCGGAATTCCATTGTGCGGAAGTTGCAGATTATAAAACTGCGCGGTCAGGATTCCGTACCGGGGTTGCACACCTTTCGCATTACCGACGCCGGCGTGCAGGCCTTCTCGCGAACGTTTGGGTTGACCGCGCGCAAGAGGAACCCGCCCGGCGATCGGCGCCTTTCCTTCGGCGTTCCAGAGTTGGATGAGATGCTGGATGGTGGCGTGCGCGAAGGCGATAGCGTGCTCGTGGCAGGGTCTTCGGGAACCGGGAAATCCGTCCTCGCAACCCAATTCATTGCGGAAGGCATAAACCAGGGTGAGCCGGGAATTGTGGCGGTTTTTGAAGAACGCCCGGAAGCGTATGCGGAGCGGGCCACCAGTTTAGGTTTGGATCTGGAAACGCCGCAGAAGGACGGGAAACTCACCATCCTCTATCTCCGCCCCCTCGACCTGTCGGTCGATGAAACCATGCAGTCGATTCTCGACGCGGTGGAGAAGATCGGCGCCAAGCGGCTCGTGATCGACTCACTTGCCGGCTTTGAGATGGCACTCTCGCCCGGCTTCCGCGCCGACTTCCGCGAATCGCTCTACCGGATGATCTTCGCTTTGACAGGAATCGGCGTGACGATTCTCAGCACGGTTGAGGTCGATGAGTCCTTCACCGAATTTCCGTTCAGTACCTACTCAATTTCTTTCCTCACCGATGACATCATTCGGCTGCGGTACGTATCCATCGATGGCCAGCTTCGCAAGATCATGGTGGTGATCAAGATGCGGGGTGGAAATCACGCCAAGGATATTCGCGAATATGAAATTACTTCCAAGGGAGTGGTGATCCTGGGCAAACGCCTCACAGAATATCAGGGCCTTATCAGCGGAGTCCCGGTGCACTCGGACCGATCCGACTCGAAGGAAGAGCCGTCACAAGGGCCCGGGACCGGGAAAAAACGCTGAGGAAACGCCCCATGCCACTTCGCTCGACTGTGTCTCCGAGAGTGGCCGGGAATGGTGTCCGGTCAGCTCCGGATGACCCGAAATCTCTTCCTCAGAGTGAACACGGCGGCAACCGGTGTAATGAGGAAGTGGGTTTCAGGCTGCATCGTCCGCCCGCATTTTGGTTCGCTCGAAACTTAGAAGCCAGCAAATTGGACTTGATAGTGTCCCACTATGGACAGATATCCGCATCCGTCTTTCTTAAGATTGTTCTTCTGGTGCCTTGTCCGGCAGGTCTGCGAATCCGCCAACTTGCACCTGAACTGAAATCAATGCAAAGGGGACAGCACAATGAAGTCAAGCACAGAGAACCAGGCTGCAGGCAAGATTCACCAAGTGAAGGGCGCGATCAAGGAGAAGGTAGGCCAGGTAACGAACGATCCCAACCTGGAAGGCGAAGGTGCCGGTGAAAAAGTAGCCGGGAAGATTCAGAATGCAGTTGGCCATGTGCAAAAAGTCATAGAAAAACCTTGAGTCCAGTCTCTTGTGGGCAATGAAGCTCAGTGGAGGCAGTCAATCTGAAGAGATCGGTCATCAGAGGATCCATGACTTCGCTGCTTCTGTTCATTATGATGGCTTCATCATGAACAAATGGAAGCGCCTTGAATTGCCAACCGGGCCGAGGGCGGCAACGCGAGTTCTTGCGGCCGATTACAAGTTCAATCGGTACCTAACTCGCCATTGTTCCCGTTCGGGGCTAGCATGTTCCAGGGTGTTCGTTATTTCTAAATCACACCGGCGATGAAGTTGACTTCGGAGCGATGGATCTTTTCCGCCTTTGCGCCGCACTCTGCAAGTAAGACCGGGGACATGGTAAGCACCGGGCAGTGCGCAAATGCCAGCACTTTGTATACGGTGCCGGCGCGGGTGATGGCGGCAAAGTGGGACGCGCCATGAGCTCCCAGTACGATGAGGCTGGCTTGCTGGGCTCTGCCTTGATAAAGCAGTTCCTCTGTCGGATCCCCGAGGGCCACTCTTGTTCGTACGCTGACTTTGTGTTTCAACTTGACTGGAACCAGAGCGGGCAACTCGGCTTCAATTTCGTGGATGGTGCGGTCGCCGAGGATCTCAGTGCGCTCCTGGGGCGGAATGACCTGCTGCAGGATCAGGCTGGCCTTATGCTTGGCGGCGAGTTCCGCGCCAAAGTTTGCCACCACCCTGCTGGCCTCTGGCTCGCTGACGTCACAGAGGATATTACGGGTGACAGGGTTGTGATATGTACCCTCGACCACGTTGGGACCGACAATGCACACAGGGACGGTGGCTGCGCGGAGCACGGCCTCGGTTACTGAGCCTACCAGCAACTTTCCGACCGGGCCTGGAGAATGAGCGCCCATCACAACACGGTCGATCTTCCGCTCGCGCAAGAAAGTGAGGATCTGCTCGGCGGGCAAACCGGGCCGGACCACGATTGTGCAGTGGATGCGAAGATCTCTGGCGCGCTGGGCTAGCGGTTCAAGACGGAGCTTCTCAGCACGGCCAGCGGCATAGTCGTAGCCGCAGAGCGCCGAAGCCTCCGATGCGGCCACATCTGAACCGCCAAATGCATGAAAAATAATAAGGTCCGCCCCAAGCCCAGCGACCTCTGCTAAAGCAAAGGAAAAGGCTTTCTCCTCAGGAGGCAACTCGGAAGCGAAGAGGATGGTGGAGGGTCTGCTCCAACCTGGCTTAAGGGCGGCGGTCATGAAACCACCTCAACTGGAGGCAATCAGACTAACCCGACCTCTTACCGGTTTCTGAGCAATTCTGCACACCCTTTTTGACATCGTGACCGGAAAATGGCTTAGGATGCCACGCCAAAGACAGCTACCGGGCAGCCCGCGATTACATCACCTGAAGCCAGGATTCTTTCCCACTGAGTTCGTCGGGGCCGCAGAAAACGAACTGGTTTGTGGTCAAAGTGCGTGCTTCTCCACCGCCTGATCGCGAAAAACCGGCAACGACTGCTTCGGTGGCGACAGGATTCTTTCTCTGATTCAGATTTACAAAAAGCATACTTCCATCAGAGTGATCGTTCTGCCCCGTGGGCGACACTGGTACTTGTCCCCAAAGATCTTCCTGGGAGGGCCAAATGATCTAGTAGGCAAACAGCCACCGATGAGAGCGCGCTGACTTTGATTCCGACTTCAAAACGTTTAACTGCTCTTTATAAGGATAGGTGATGGGCTTCACTGCTTCTCCTAACCGCGTGTGTCGCCCGATAAACGCAACGATTCCTGGATTTCTTTTAGACCGTGGCTGGCTGAATCCGGGAAGACATCCCTATTTCACATTTGCATCCCGCAGGAGCTTGGCCCGCCGTTCCTCGTACTCCTCGCTTGTGATCTCTCCGGCGGCATATCTCCTTTTCAGGAGTTGCAGGGGCGATTGTATTTCCCGGTAAGTAGTTTGGCGCACAGGCATCATGAACGAAAAGAACAACATCCAAAGGAGGTATCCAGAGAACCCACCAAAACCAATGCATTCCCCACAAATAGCAATACATCGCTTCACTCCCATAACGTGTAGTTGATCGTTTCTGGCCTGACGCCATTGAGTTA
>Ga0307372_10012342_pt1 | contig 11214 bp, 8 predicted proteins | sample OX1MG_FD_202533 | JGI IMG/M metagenome (GOLD analysis project Ga0307372, IMG submission 202533) | Soil microbial communities from Risofladan, Vaasa, Finland - OX-1 | ecosystem: Environmental > Terrestrial > Soil > Coastal area > Acid sulfate soil | place: Finland: Risofladan, Vaasa | collected...
CCGAGATGCGCAAGATCGGCAACTGGATTGCCGAGGTCCTGAGCGACCTCGAAAATGAAACTCTCCTGGCGCGCATCCGCAAGGAAGTCGAGGCGCTCACCCGCGAGTTTCCGCTCTATGAAAGCCGCCTGGCTGCGGTGGCCGGCCAGGCATGATCGTCAGTTCGAGCGCAGGATAGCTTCTGCGGCGGTGTAACCGCTTTGGACGGCCCCTTCGATCGTTGCGGGCAGTGCCGTGGCTGTCCAATCACCCGCGAGATAAAGCCCGCGGACCGGCGTCACAGCCGGAGGGCGCAAGGCATCCACTCCGACGCAGGGAGAGAAAGTCGCAAAGCGCTCCTTGATCACCAGTGAATGCGTCAGCCGGGCGTCGCGCATCCCCGGCAACAAACTCCTGAGTTCCTGGAGCGCCATGTCGCGCAAGTCTTCCTTCGACCGCGCAACATGTTCGTGCGCTCCGCTCAGAACCAGCGACACATAGTTCTCATTCGTCCCCAGGACCTTTCCTTTGTTGAAAAGCCACTGGATGGTTGTGCCTCGCAAGCCCACGAACTCGAGATCGGTTACGGGATGATCGAACCAAAGATAGAGAGAAATGATGGGCGCGGGACGCAGCCTGAGGACGCGCGAAAAGAACGGCTCGGAATGAACAGCGTCCGGGGCGAGCAGCCCGGGCAGAACGTGCCACGGCACCGCGCTCAGGACGGTTTGCGCCTCGATCACCGTGCCGTCGGCCAGTTTGACGCCCCGGCACGCGCCTCCGGAAACCAGCAGCGATCGAACGTCGCGGCGGAGTTCAACCGTGCCGCCGCGCTCCGTGATGGCTGCCGCCGCCGCATCGGTATAACACTCGCTCAATCCTTTGCGAGGAATGCCCAGCCGCGAGTCCAGCGCCGAACTGAACAGCGCCAGGCGCAGAACGCGCTCGAACAGAAGAGCGGAGGCGATTCGCGGATCCTCGTTCATTGCGGCAATGCAGAGGAGGTCCCAGAAGTTACGGCGCAAGCTTTCCGACTGGCCCAGGCTTGAAAGCCATTCTTCCACCGTAAGGCGACCGGCAACGCCGGGATTGTCCGCCGCGCCTTTTGCAGCGCGCAACGCTCTGCCCATTCGAACCACGTCAATCTTTTCCCGGAACGAAAAACTGTTGGAGAGAAAAACACCGGACAACAGGTGCCAAGGAGAAGGCAAAGCCGGGCAGTGAAGCTCGGTGATCTTTTGATCGGGGCCCAGAAATCGGACGCGAAGCCGGGGTTCAAACGTGACGGTTTGGGACGTCCCGATAGCGCCGAAAAACTTCAAAGTCGAATGGTAGCAGCCCATGAAGAGGTGCTGGCCGTTATCGACCATGGAACCCGTGGCGGCGTCCCGAAAGGAGCGCGCCCGGCCGCCGAGATACGGCTTCTGCTCGAGCAGCCGGACGCGGCAGCCGGCCTCCGCCAGCGCGACGCCGGCAGCCAGCCCGGCAAGGCCCCCGCCAATGATAAGGACGTCTTCAGCCATGTGACCTTAAGAGATTCATCGGAATGACTTTTCAACGGCGTTCTTCAACCTGCGGCCGGACAATCACCGATATGGCGCAACCCATCGAATCATCCAGACCAACGGAAAGCGCATCATCGCCGACGTCCCGAGTTGACCGCTACTCCCGCGGCGCGTTCAGCAACCCCGAATGGGATGGGATGCCGGGCCGTGAAGTATAGCCGCACAAAGTCAAACCATTTCAGCCTGGGGCGACGGTGAAACACGTCGTAATGGACGGCCTCGATTCCCGCCAGGATTGCCGTCCCGGTCAGCCAGGTCAGGCGAAGCTGGCGCCGAAGCTCAGGGACAACGCGCTCGGGCAGCGGCTTGCCGTTCAGGAACAATTCCCAGGTCCGCTCCACTTCAAGGGCCAGAAGACCACGCCATCGGTCCTCCATTCCCGAATCCGCCTGCGTTCGGTCCTCGTTCCCCAAGCGTTTGAGGTCATCCAGCGAAAGGTTAAAGCGGGCCAGGTCATCGAGCGGCAGGTAGATCCGGTCACGCTCGAGATCGATCCGCACATCCTGCCAGAAATTCGTAAGCTGGAGCGCTGTGCAGATGTGATCGGACAGGGCCAACAGTTCCGGGTCGCGGTGGCCGAACAACTCCAGCATCAATCGTCCCACGGGGTTTGCAGAATACGCGCTGTAACGGAGAAGCGAATCAAAATCCTGGTGCCGGTTGACCGTCACGTCCATTTCAAAAGCGCGGAGGAGATTGTCGAGATTGGCCACGCTTAAATGGTGCTTCTGTATGGTGTCGCCCAGGGCAAGAAAGATCGGATGGTCAGCTTCACCGGCGACGCACTGGTAGAGCCTGCGCCGCCAGTCTGCAAGGGCCTCTAAACGCCCTTCCACGCCGGGCTCATCGGCAAAGTCGTCCGCCGAGCGCGCAAAGGCGTAGATGGCAGCAAGGGCATCTCTCTTGTCCCGGGGAACCAGCAGCGAAGCGACCGGAAAATTCTCATAGTGGCGCCGCGCCAATCGCCGGCACGCCGAGTAGGCTGCCTCGAGATCAGGGGTGGAAGATTTCATGCGAACTGAGTCAGCGTCCCTGGCCGGACCTCCAGCCCGGCGGGACCGGTGAAATCACAGCGCAGCGAATGGCCTTGCCCAGACCTGCAGCCTGGGCGTCACGATTTCCCGGCATGAAGGTCCTGCGCTCCGCGCTGGATGCAGACGGGCAAGCCTCTCACAGACCGGCTGCGATCTACTTTTTTTCGGGCCGCAGCGGGCGGCGCATGAAAGCCGGGACATCCAGATCATCTTCCGCAATTTCCGGGCGCACCTTTTCTTCTTCTTCCGGAGGACCATCCGCAACCTTTCCCCGTCTCAACAGGGCGCTCTTCACGCTCTGCTGGGCTGTTCGCAGGGCCGGTGAAGGACCCGCAGCCGGCTTCAATCCCATGGCCTCCGATTTGATTCCAGTGGCGATCACGGTGACCTTTACGGCGTCTTCCATCGATTCATCCAGTACCGCGCCGAAGATGATGTTCGCATTTTCAGCGGCGGCTTTCTGGACAATCGAAGAGGCCTCGTGGACTTCGTGCAGAGTCAGCATGCTCGATCCGGTGATATTCAACAGAATGCCCTGGGCGCCATTGATCGAAGCATCCTCCAGCAGAGGGCTTGCGATCGCCTGGTTCGTGGCATCGACGGCACGGTTTTCCCCGCGCCCAATGGCGGTGCCCATCACGGCGTAGCCCATGCCTTCCATGATCGTCTTAATGTCCGCAAAGTCACGGTTGATGATGCCGGTGATGGTGATGATATCGGATATGCCCTGGACGCCCTGGCGAAGAATGTCGTCGGCGATGCGGAATGCCTCAAAGAAACTCGTCCCCTTGTCCACAAATTCCATCAGGCGCTCGTTGGGAATGCAGATGACGGTGTCAACGGCCTGGCTTAATTCCGACAGTCCGTATTCGGCCTGAGCCATTCTCCGGCGGCCCTCAAAAGCAAAGGGTTTGGTGACCACCCCGACGGTCAGGGCTCCCAGCTCCCGAGCCAGGCTGGCGACGATGGGAGCGCCGCCGGTCCCGGTTCCGCCTCCCAGTCCGGCCGTCACAAACACCATGTCCGCGCCCTCCAGGGCTTCAACAATTTTGTCCGTGTCTTCAAGCGCGGCAGCCCTGCCAACATCTGGATTGGCGCCGGCGCCGAGGCCTTTGGTCAGCTTCGCGCCCAACTGGATCTTGAGCGGGGCTTTTGACGTTTCAAGGGCCTGGAGGTCGGTATTCGCCACCATAAACTCGACGCCCTCAACGTGGGCGGCAATCATGCGGTTGATCGCATTCCCGCCGCCGCCGCCCACGCCCAGCACCTTGATTTTGGCCCCGTGTCGAATGTTGTCAGAAAAGTCGACCCGCAATTCTTCGGAATGTCCATTGTCTGCCATATTCACTCCCACCGGTGACAGTTTAGTCTTCAGGACAGGTCATCAATTTCCCGGTCCTCGCAACGCACCCCACAGCTTTCCCATCAATCCTTTGTCCTGGCGGTCCTGCAACAACCGCATCCGCTTTCCGTACGCCACCAGTCCCACGACCGTTGCGTAGGACGGGTCTGGAAGAACTTCCTCCGAACTCTCCATGTTCATGGGATAGCCCACGCGAACCGGCAATCCCAGCACCAGCTCGGCCAGGGCCGCAAGGCCGCCCAACTTGGCCCCGCCACCGGTAAGAACAATGCCGGCGCCCAGCTGACTTTCCCGGTCCACATGATCCACCTGGTCCACCTCAGCCTTGATCAATTCCAGCAACTCGATCGCACGAGGCTCGATGATTTCCCGCAGACGGGCGTAATTCACAATGCGCGCCGGGCGCTCTCCAACGCCCGGCACTTCCAGTGCCGCGGATTCCCCCATGCCTGAACCTTGCCTGCCCCAAAGCCGCTTGATCTTTTCTGCTTCAGGAATGGGCGTGCGCAGACCCACGGCGATGTCGTTCGTAAAGTGCTCGCCCCCGACGGGAATCGATGCCGTATGCCAGACGCTTCCGTGCTGGTAGACAATCAAGTCCGAAGAACCGGCGCCCAGATCAACCAGCGCGACTCCCAGTTCCCGGTCGTCCAGGGTCAGGCAGGTTTCCGCGCAAGCGAGGGGCTCGAAAACTGTTCCGCTGTCCGGGATCTCGATCCCCGCCCGGTTAACGGCCGTCACAACGTTTTGCCATGCCAGGGTCGAAGCCATCACCAGATGGACGTTGGCTTCCAGGCGCGCTCCCACCATCCCCAGCGGGTCGCGAATGCCGTCCTGGGAATCCAGCAGAAACTCCTGCGGGAGCACATGCAATAACTCGCGGTCGGCCGGTATGGCAATGCGCTGGGCCGAGCGGATCACCTGGCGGATGTCTTCCCGTGCAACGCCGTGCCCGCGATTGGCAATGGTGACGCTCCCTCGCGCATTAACGCCTCGAATGTGCGCCCCGCCCACGCCAACGTAAGCCACATCCACGGGAATCCCGGCGGCCGATTCTGCCGCGTCAACGGCTTTCTTGATTGAAAGCACAGCCGCGTCAAGGTTAACAATCAGGCCTTTGCGCCATCCTTTGGATTCAGCTATCCCCAGGCCGGTGACTTCAAGTTTCCCGGTCTCGGTTGGGTAGCACACCATCGCGCAAGTCTTGTTGCTTCCCAAATCAAGTCCTATCAGTGCCTGTTCTTTGTGCGCCAATGGGCCTCTAGATCCCCTTTGCCTTCGTGGCGGCGCCGGATTCAGCGGGCTGCGGATTCGTGGAATCCTGCCCGGCCGGGTTGACCACCACCTGGTCCCGAAAGCGTAAATCAACCGAATCAACCCTTGCGTTGGTCTTGCGCAACTCCGGAAGGACCGCCACCAGGTTCTCAAAGCGGCCCAGAAAGCCGGCATGCCCAAAGTAAACGAGAAGGGTCTGTCCGGCCTGGACCAGGAGCGCCTTGAGGTTGCTCGCGTCGCTCAAATCCACCTCGGAAACAATCCATCCCGAACCCGCCATTTGTTTTGACGTTTCCTGCATGAATTCCTGGTAAAGATTTAGCCGGGCTTCCCGGTCCGCGGCATTTCCCTGAAACTCCAGGCCCTTGACGATGGGAAAGTCGAAGTGACTCTTCTCCGGAGGATCCAGCAGAACGCCCTGCAGGTCCACCATCTTGATCTGACCGCCCACATCAACAAAAGCAACCGGAACGCGCTCGGCAATATAGACCGCCAGATAATGCGGATAGGAACGCACAACCGTCGCAGACCGTATCCACGGAATCGATTCGATTTGCCTTTCTCTCTCTTTCAACGAAGTCCTGAAGATGCCGTTCCCCGCGCGGGAAGGGCTGCCCGGCACGCCTAAAGCGGCAAGGAGTTCCTCCCTTGAAACGTAGTGATTGCCTTCGACCATGACGTCCGCGGGAGAAGTCAGTTGAAAGCGGGGCGAGTTCCAAAGATAGACAGACAGCAGGTACCCGCCAAGCCCCACCGGGAGAATAACAAAGATGACGATGCCGGCCCACCCCGCAACACGCCGAAGGCCCAGCGGCACCCGGCTTCGCCGGACCGCTACAGCCCGCGAACGTCGCATGTAAGGCGTTTCAGAGGAAGGTCCCATCTCGCCGGGCATCCCGTCTTCATCCATCCCAAACATGGCCATCGTCCTGTCCGACAGGGTCTCCCTGAAGCACCGGCCCTGTTCAGCCGTTTATGGGACCAAGCCAAAATCCATCCGCCCCGCCATCTCCAGGGGAAACAAGTCCTGCCGAAATCTTCGTCATGGACTGCACTCCACCCCAGCCTCTGATGGAACCTGCCTTCTCCACTTTTCCGGCTTTGGTCATGGGCGTCAGGCCTTCACCGTGCCGGGCCGTTCCACACGAGCGTTGATGGCCGTGGCCAGGGCCTCGCCAACCCTCCACACACTCCCCGCGCCGATGGTCAGCACCAGATCGCCGGGGCGAACGTCCGCCAGGACCTCTTCGATCACCGAGGCTTCGGAAGCGGCATACCAGGCGCGCGAAAAGCCGAGTTCGTTTATTCTTTCCACCAGGCGCTGCGCGGTGATGCCGGGGATCGGGGGCTCGCTGGCGGGATAAATATCGAGCACATCAACACGGTCACAGCCTTCAAAGCATCGGGCGAATTCATCCATCAGGAATTTCGTCCGGGTATAGCGATGCGGCTGAAAGATGGCCCGGATCCGGCGCGCTCCACGCAGCCTCGCCGCTTCCAGCGTCGCCCGGATCTCCGTTGGATGGTGGCCGTAATCGTCGACAATCGTGATTCCGTCCTCTTCCGCCTTCACCTGAAAGCGCCGGTCGGCCCCACGAAAGCATCCCAGCCCTTCTTGAATTTGTTGCGGGTCGAGATCAAGCTCCCGTCCCACCGCTATGGCGGCAAGCGCATTCTGGACGTTGTGGCGGCCCGGGATGTTCACCTTGAAGGACCCCAACGATTTCCCGTCCAGGACAACGTCAAAACTTGACCCTCCCGATTGCAACTCGAGATTGCACGCCGTCACGTCAGCTCCCGGTTCAATTCCGTAGGTAACGACCCGCCTGCGCAAGCGCGGCAGCACCGCCTCCATGGCCGTCCGCCAGGGAGGGTCCATGCAGGCAATGACCGCTCCGTAGAAAGGGACCTTGTTCATAAAAGAGACGAATGCTTCCTGGATCTCTTCCAGGTCGTGGTAGTGGTCCAGATGCTCCCGGTCAATATTGGTGACCACGGCCAGGGTGGGCAGCAGATAGAGAAACGAGCGGTCGCTCTCATCCGCTTCCACCACCATCAGTTCGCTTTTCCCCAGCCGGGCGCTGGACCCGAAAGCATCCAGCCGGCCTCCGATCACCGCCGTGGGATCCAGGCCGCCTTCCGCCAGCATCACGGCCACCATCGAAGTCACCGTCGTCTTTCCGTGCGAGCCGGCGACGGCCACGCAGAATTTCAGCCGCATCAGTTCCGCCAGCATTTCCGCGCGCGGGACCACTGGAATCTTTCGTTGTGCCGCCTCCGTGATTTCAGGGTTCGCCGCCGGCACGGCCGACGATACGACGACAACCTCAGCCTCACCGATATTCCCCGCCTCATGCCGCTCAGCAATCCGCGCGCCGAGCCGGGCCAGGCGCTCCGTCACTGCGGTCCGTTTAAGGTCCGAGCCGGAAACGATGAATCCCAGATTGAGCAGCACTTCGGCAAGCCCGCTCATCCCGATGCCGCCAATGCCCACAAAATGTATTCTCCGAACCTTCCCAAGCATAACCCGTTCTCTCGATCCGCCTCCGCAGGCTCCAGGGGTATTCTGACGCTTTAACGCTTCCTGCACAATTCTTCGATCAAATCCGCGATCCGGGCCGCAGCCTGGGGACTCGCCAGGCTCTTTGCCTGCCGTTCCATCTTAGCCAGTTTGCCGGGATCGCCGAGCAAACCCATGACGCGATCCACCAATCGGTCCGGCTTCAGGTCCTTCTGTTCGATCACGCATGCTCCTCCGGCGCGCTCAAGCGCTCTGGCGTTATGCAACTGGTGTTGGTCCGTGGCGGAGGGGTACGGAACCAGGATCGAAGCCTTTCCCGCAGCCGCCAATTCAGCCACCGTAGCGGCGCCTGCCCGGCAAATAATCAAATCGGCTCGCGAAAAGGCTTCTGCAATGTTATCGATAAACGCGCAGACCTCAGACCCAGCCCATTGGTTGCCGTAAGCTCCCCGCACAGCATTATAATCTGCCTCGCCCGTCTGGTGGGTAAATCTGAGAAATTCTCCCCCCCTTGACCGGAAAAGCGGCAGGCTCTCCACCACACACTGGTTCAGCGCCCTCGCTCCCTGGCTTCCGCCCACAACCAGGACCGTGTACGGAGAAGCATGAGCTTTCGGTTCCGCCTCGTAGAACTCCCGGCGAACAGGGTGCCCGGTCAATCGCCCCTTTGACCCGTAAGCCGCGAGCGACGCCCCAAACCCCACAGCGGCCAGCCGCACCACAGGCGACAGGACGCGGTTGGTAAACCCCGGAATCACATTCGCCTCGTAAAGCAAAGTTGGAATCCCCGCAAGCGCCGCTTCCAGCATCACCGGACCGGAAATATAGCCTCCGATCCCGACCACGACGCCCGGACGCAGCCGGTAAAGGAGCCGCGCAGCCTGGAAGGCGCTGCGCGGCAGCCTGGCCGCATTGAGGACCCTCTTCCAGCCCGAGATACCCTTAAGCCCAGCCGCCTGGATCGTCTCCAGGCGATAGCCAGCCCGGGGAATAACACGAGTCTCAAGCCCCCTTCCGGTCCCAAGAAACACTGTCTCATACTGCACCGCGCCTGAGGCGGAAACCTCGGACCGCCGGCGCATCTCGTCCGCCACCGCCAGGGCAGGAAAAATGTGGCCGCCGGTACCGCCGGCCGCCATGAGAATGCGGACCAGGCGATGCGGCGCTGACCTCGCTGAAGGCGCCACGGACCGCTCCTTTTCCATAATTAATTCGCTCTGGCTGTCCATCCTGGACCCTTTTGCAGACCTTTCCCCGCACGGCTAACTGCTATTCTGGGAGATGTTCAGGAGTATTCCTATGGCGAACAGGGTCATCACAAGCGATGACCCTCCATAACTGATGAGCGGCAGAGGAATCCCCTTGGTCGGGAGCAATCCGATGACCACGCTGATGTTCACCAGCGCCTGGCCGACAATCATCACGGTGATCCCAATGGCCAGCAGCCGCCCGAAATCGTTCGCACAGCGCGCGGCCGCCCGAATCCCACGCCATAAAATCACGCCGAACAACGCAACAACGACCAACGCGCCAATAAAACCCAGTTCTTCGCTGATCACCGCAAAAATAAAGTCCGTCTGAGGCTCCGGCAGGAAAAACAGTTTCGCCTTGCCTTCCATCAGGCCGAGGCCTGCAATTCCCCCCGTTCCCACTGCAATGTACGACTGGATGATTTGGAACCCGACGCCCAGCGGATCGGTATAGGGGTGCAGGAACGCCATGACGCGCCTCATCCGGTAACTGGTGTCGAAAATCAGCAGAAACATCAGCGGAAACGCGGCCATCATCCCGTAACCGAAATAGACCAGCGGCAGCCCCGCCACAAAAAGCATGGCGGCCACGATCATGGCCAGGGCCAGCGTGGTCCCAAAGTCGGGCTCCTTCAGGATCAGCAGGGCATCGGTCCCAACCACCAATCCGATCGGCAACAGGGTGCGCTTCCAGTCTGCGATTTCTCCTTTGCGCATGTCGAGGAAGTAGGCGAGGAAAATAACCACGATCACTTTCGCCAGCTCTGAAGGCTGAAGCGTGACCCACCCGACCCGCAGCCACCGATGCGTGTTGTGGGTCGGGTCCCAGAACAGCGCCATAACAAGCAACAAAACCTGGATGGCAACCGCCGGAAAGACAACGGTGGGCTTGGCCAGGCGACGGTAATCAAAATTCATCATGACCACCATGAGCCCGAGTCCGATGCCCGCCCAAATTCCCTGCCGGAAAAGAAAGTGGTAGCTCGAGCCGAACTTTTCCTGCGCAATCACGGCGGACGCGCTGAAGACCATCACGAGCCCGAAGAGCAGCAGGACCACGACCGCCCCGAACAACACCTTGTCAGTTTGGAGTTGCCGCGCCATTAGCCGCTATTTCACCTCATGGGCCCGTCGATGTCCCTTAAGATCCACTTCTGCAAAGGCGTTTCTTCTGGCGTCTGCCCTCCCGTCGCCTGGAACGGATGCCGAGCGAACTTCATAGGCCAGCGGCTCGTCCCCGGTCTCCTCGAGTCGCGTGAGGTCAGCCACGTCAAGGAGAACATCATCTTCACCGTTCCCGGAATCACGCATACCCTGCGTGGAAGCTTCCTCTGCGCTCACTTCATAAACGTATTCCAGATCTCGTGGCGTGGTAAGCACCAGGAGTTCAGCTTCGCCGGCGGCCGGAGCCACTTGGTCCTTTCCGCCAGCCTGAAGACGCGCGCCCTCTTCTGATTCCGCCGATACGGGTTGACCTTGTAGCGATGACGCCGGCTCCCCGGCAGCATGAGTATCGGGAACTTCCCGTGCGGCTGCATGCTTCCTGCCCCGGCCCTTTCTCGAACTCTTTTCTGCCAGCTTTTCGACCAGCGCCTTGAAGACCCGTCCGCGGTGTTCAAAATTTTCAAACTGGTCGAAGCTTGAGCAGGCAGGAGCAAGCAGCACCACATCGCCCGGCTTGGCCCGCTCAGCCGCCATCCTCACCGCGGTTTCCAGATCGCCCGCTTCCGCCATTTCGGCCGCGCCGGACAGCTCGGCGACGATCCGTTTTTGAGCAGCGCCGATCACCAGCACTTCGCGCACTCTGTCTTTCAGCAAGGCGCGGAGCGGCGCGTAGGGCGCGCCCTTGTCCTTGCCGCCCAGAATCAGGTGAACGCCCGCCTCAAAGGTTGAGAGCGCTTTGGCGGCTGCGTCCACGCTTGTCGCCTTGGAGTCATTGTAGAAATCCACCCCGCGAACTTCCCGCACGAACTCCAGGCGGTGCTCCACCCCGCCAAACTCGCGGACCGCCCGGTGAATCGACCCGAATTCCGCCCCCAGGACGCAGGCGGCCGCCGCCGCCGCAAGCACGTTTTCCAGATTGAATTCACCGCGCAGCCGAACATCGGCCGCCTTCATCAACGCGACTTCCAGGTTTTGCACACGGTACAGGAGGGTCCCACGGGATATGAAAACGCCGCTTCGAAGCTCCTTCTGACGGCTGAAAAAGACTTTCCGGCTTTGAATC
>Ga0307372_10012344_pt1 | contig 11212 bp, 10 predicted proteins | sample OX1MG_FD_202533 | JGI IMG/M metagenome (GOLD analysis project Ga0307372, IMG submission 202533) | Soil microbial communities from Risofladan, Vaasa, Finland - OX-1 | ecosystem: Environmental > Terrestrial > Soil > Coastal area > Acid sulfate soil | place: Finland: Risofladan, Vaasa | collected...
CTGGGAGCTGTCACCTTCCGCCAGGCCCCGAGCAGCTCGCCGCCGGCGGTAACGATGTTGGATAGGATGCTGGAGAAGGCGAACAGCTCCGGCCGGAACGGATAGTCCGCGTGCAGAAGCGCCGATCGGTCTCGGTAGCCGACGGTGTACTCGTCGAAGTTAGGCAGCAGGTGGACGGCGCCGCCCGCCACGGGCCCCCAATCGAGCCCGGGGTCGTGCCAGTAGTCCTTGCCGCCGATCGAACGGCTTGCCACGTCGTCGCCGGCAAGCGCGACTCCCCTTCGCGCGTCGGCCAGCCTCAGCCCGGACCACCATGCGAAGTCCTGCAGCTGGGCCGGGCCGTGACAGCGGAAGTAGCGGAGCGCGAGTTCACGCAGGGGGTCTTCGGGTTCGAGCGACCTCGAGGCCGGGGCTAGGTGCTCCAGCAACGCCCAGGTCAGCTGCTTGCCCCGCCGCGGACCGCTGGCCAGGAAGCCTTCGAGCTCGAGCGCCATGACCAGGTACAGGAGCCGCTGGCCTTCAGGCGAGACTCCGACCGCCACAAGGGCCCGGCCGAGCTCCGGACGCGTCATACTCCTGCCCCCGGCCAGCGCCGCATGCCACGCCGCCCGTGCCCGAGCGATCACCTCGCTGTCGATGTCGAGCTGTCGCAAGCGGCCGGCAGCCCCAGCGAAGACCCTCGGACCGGTGAGCTTGAGCAGCCAGCGGATGTCCTCCGGGAGCACGAAGTGCCATGTCGGCCGCAACACGTGGGTGCGCAGGATGGCTCCGCGGTCGTACAGGTCGTCGAGCTCCGCGTCGGTGACTCCTTCGAGCCGCTGAGCGAGCGCCCACTTGGCGGCCGGGTAGTCCTGCGACTGGACGGCGCCCATCCGGCGGACGGCCTCTGTCGCGTCGCCAAACGGTTTTCCGGTGAGACGCTGAGCGCGAAGCCGAGCGCCGGCGATGATGGCCATGTCGGGCGATCAGGTTATTCGAGCTTGGGCCTGCTGGGCAGCGCCGCGAGCCTGACACCGGCAACGCTGAGCCCCCAGGTCAGGTCTTCTTGCGCCTGACCACGACTCCCTGCGGCTGTGGCGTGGCCTGGTAGGGCGTGGTCCCGGGCATGAACCACTGCAGCCTTCCAGCCACTGTGTGCTCGAGGAGCCCGGGAGGCTGCGCGAACCACTCGTTGCCCGGGCGCTTCAGGTCGACATTCAACGTCCACTCCATGAACGCGTGCCAGACCGGAGCGGCGATGACGCTCGCCTCGAGATACTGGGCCATCGGGCTGAAGTTGGCGTTGCCGAACCAGAAGGCAGTCGCCACGGCCGGGGTGTAGCCGAGCGTCCAGCCGTCGCGATAGTCATCGGTGGTCCCGGTCTTGGAGGCGACTTTGTGGTCGGGCAGGGTGAGATTGGAGCCGAGACCGAAGATCATCGCCCGGTTGCGGTCGTCGGACATCATCTGCTCGACGATGTAGGCCACGCGGGGGTCGACGACCTGCTTGGCGCCGGAGCTCGGGTCGAGCTTGTAAAAGGGATGCCCATCTGCGGTCGTGATCGAGGCCAGCGAGGTCGGCTGGTGTAGCACGCCTTGCGCCGCCAGCACCGATGCGCCTGTGGCCATCTGGAGTGGGGTCTCGCCCCAGCCGCCGAGCGTCAACGAGGCACCGTAGCTCGAAAGCGGGTCGTTGTCGGTGAAATGCTGGCACGCAGGAGGATCTGCGCAGTGCCAGGGGGGCGCTCCCATGGTTCGGGCCATCTGGGCGACGTCAGCCGGCCCGTTCGGCAGCCCAAGCTCGACGCGCACCGCAGGGATGTTAAGCGAGTTCAGGAAGCAGGCCTGCAGCTGGCAGGTGCCGTGCAGCCTGCCATCGTAGTTGGCCGGCGTGTACAGAGGCTGGCCTACTCCCTGTGAGATAGAGATCCTCTGGTCGGGGACCGGGGAGACCATGGTGAACTTCCCACTCGCGATCGCCTCCGTGTACGTGTAGATCTTCATCGACGATCCGGGGTTGCGCGGCGGCCAGACGGCGAAGTTGTACTGCCCGCCGTTGGCGTTGGGATCGGCCGATCCGACCATGGCCAGGATCGCGCCCGAGTGGGGATCGATCGCGACCATCGCGCCCTGGTGCACGTTGCCCCAGCTGTACCGGCTGACCTGAGCCTGGATCAGCTGCTGCGCCTTCTGCGTCATAGCCCAGTCGAGGGTGGTGACGACCCGCAGGCCACCTCCGTAGGTGACTGCCGACCCAAACCTGGAGACGAGCTCGTCGGTGACATAGCTCACGAATCCCGGATCCAGGATCACGTTCGCAGGGAGAAAGATGTGGTTTGGCGCGCTCAGGTCCTCGGCCAGTGCCGCGGCCGCCTGGGCGGCGGTGACCATCTTGGCTCGCACCATCGCGTCAAGCACCTGGCCCTGTCGAGCCTTGGCCACGGAGGCGTCGTAGAAGGAGTTGCTGTAGGTCGGATCGCGTAGCAAGCCGGCGAGCATCGCGGCCTGCGCCAGGTCGAGCTTCGCGGTGGTGGTGTGGAAGTAGATCTTGGCCGCGGCGGCGCTGCCGTAGGCGTCGTTGCCGAAGAAGACGGTGTTGAGGTACATCTCCAGGATCTGCCGCTTGCTGTAGGTGCGCTCGACCTCGACGGCGAGGAGCGCTTCCTCGACCTTGCGGCTGAGAGAGGGCTGGTTGCCGACCAGCGTCAGCTTGACCAGCTGCTGAGTGATCGTCGAAGCGCCCTCCACGGGGCTGCCTGCCCGCAGGTCCACCGCCGCCGCGCGGAGCACGGCTCCCGGATCGACCCCCGGCTCCGAGTAGAAGTTGTGGTCCTCGATTGCCACCGCAGCCATGGGCAGGTATACACCCATCGCGCTCAGAGGCTCGTAGTACTGCTGGTGACCCGAAGGGTGAATGTCCGCGAGAAGAGTGGTCCCATCCGACGCATAGATCAGCGTGTCTTCCGTCATGGGCACGGCTGCGATCACCCGCACGTCGGGCAGGCCGTCGATGTAGCTCGTGACGCCCGGCGACGTGACCAGGAAGGTGGTCCCGACGATGAGCGCCACCACCCCGATCTTGGCCGCGGCCGGCACCACCCACAGGCCTCCCAGCGGCGAAGGATTCCAGGGGCCTCGCTCCCGATAGATGCCGGCGCGCAAGAGGCGGCCGTCTTTGCGTCGGGGCCTCGCCGGGTGGCGGCCGCCCGCGCGGGGGATGGCGCTCAATGCAGGCCTCTCCTCCGGCCGGCGCCAGCGCTGCTGCGAAGTCTCCCCCGCACCGATGCCAGGTCAGCTGAGCTGAAACGCAGCCCCCCACCTTCGCGCGTGCACGGGACGCGGCCAGCCCGAGCCCAGCGATACAGCGTGGTGCGCGAGACGCCCACGTACTGGGCTGCGGCGCCCACATCCATCAAGGCGGCATGGCCGTCCGGAACAACCGCGCGGAGCTGGACCGGCGGCCTGGTTCGCCTCGTGTACTTCACCACCCACCAATCCCCGAGTCGTGGATGAGGCTCCTGTGCGCGTCGCATCACCGAAGCAAGGCGAGCGGCCATCCCGGCCCAGGCCACGACAATCACGCCCACCGTGATCAGGGCCAGGCCCGGCTCGTGGACCGAAACCCACGAGGCGGCAGGACCGAGCATCGAGTTGACCGTCTGCCCCGCCAGTGTGAGCGCCGCGCGCGCGAGGGACTGACCGAGCTGGATCGACTTGGCGGTTCGTACGCCGGCGAGCGCGGAAACGCAGGACAGAACGAGCCCGACCCAAAGGGCTAGGTCGAGCCCTTCGGGCATTTCGCTCACGACGGGAAGGCGCCGCCGCAGAGGCGTGATGCTGAGGATCACCAGGATGATGGCGAGGGCAACGATCAGCAGACGCAGGCTTCCCGGCATCTAGAGCGTCTCGATCCTTGGGGCGCCCGCGATTCGCGCTTTGCTCCCACCGTCCGCAGCCCCAGCAATCCCACTAAGCATCATTCCCGACCCGACAGCGAATACATCTTGCCTCGGCTTCCCGATCGCCGCTATGCGGATCTTCATTTGCCCCCAACCCCACCGTGTGACCGATCCACGCTCGCGCACGCCGGGTAACAATCTCAGCAACACCGCCCCAGCCTGAAGAAGCTCCTCGGGATCAGGGCAGCCTCAGCTCGATGATGGCCCAGTCCACACGAAGAACAACGGCTCCAGGCACCATCTCGTTTCGTACCATTCGATGCTGCCGACGCCTCTGCCGGTGGTGGGGTAAATGTCAACTCGCCCTTTTTTCCGGTCGATGACCTTGCCAGGACACCCTTGGGTGAGAATCTCGTCAGGCGTTTCGATCGATGTTTACCTCACTGACGCTTGTGGTCCTTGCGGGCCTGCTCGGGCCGTTGCTCGCCGCGGGCCGAAGACCGCTCACCCCGGTCCTGGTTGGCGAGCTGATCGCGGGAGCCATCATCGGCAGGACCTGGCTGCACCTGATCGTTTCTACGACCCAACCCTTGCCTGAGTTTTCCGCAGTCGGCTTTGCGATGCTGATGCTCGAGGCGGGCAATGAGGTCGATCTTCGATCCACAGAGCTGCGAGTAGGTGCTGTTCGGGGAAACCTGGCTCTCCTGATCGCGCTGGCGCTCAGCGTGCCTGTCGGGCTCGGCATTTCCGCGCTGTTCCAAGCCGCTCACCCGTCGCTCCTTGTGGTCCTCTTGGCTGGAAGCTCGGCGGCGGTGGCCTTCCCCACGATTAGAGAACGGGGGCTCACAGGACCTGCGATTGCGATTCTCATCACCTGGATGACGGTGGCGGACGCCTTGACCGCGGTTCTGATGCCGCTGACGCTGTCGGGCGCAAGCCGGATTCCGCTGGCGCTTGTTGGCGACGGGGTGATCGTGTTGGTCGCGGCAACGTCGATGGCGGCGGCTCGCCGGTTGTTCAAGACAGGCCTGTCCGACGAGGTCAAGCGCGAATCCAAGCATCGCCACTGGGCACTTCAGCTTCGGCTGTCGGTCCTCTTGCTCCTGGCGCTCGCTGCCATCGCCGAGCGCACCGGAGCCAGCTTGCTGGTCGCGGGATTTGCGGCCGGCATCGTGCTGCGCCGTTTCAACGAGCCCAATCGACTCGCCCAACAGCTGACCGGCCTGGCCAGTGGATTCTTCGTGCCCGCCTTCTTCGTCCTGCTGGGCGCGAGCCTGGATCTGAGCGCCCTCGTACGCTCTCCCTCAGCCATTGGCCTGGCAGTTGCCATGGCCATCGGTGCGACAGCGGTGCACGTGATGGCGTCGCTGGCGACCGGGACGCAATCGAGGCTGTCGGCCGGATTGCTGGCTTCTGCCCAATTGGGACTTCCGGCGGCCGCCGCCTCAGTCGGCCTGGCCAGCGGAGCTTTGGGACCGGCCGTGGCGGCCGCCCTGGTTGCAGGAGGAGTTTTGACCCTTGTCCCTGCCAGCGCCGGCGCTCTCATGCTGGGCAGGAACCCGGCCGGCCCGACCACCGAAGAGGTGCCCGGCGGACCCAGCGCGGAGTAGGCTCCGAAGTGCCATGAGCACCATCCCGCCTGGAAGAACGTCCCCGATGCTCATGACTATCCAGCCGCTGCGGATTACCTGAGCCTGCTGATGCCTCCGAAAGAGGCGGCCCAGCTGGTCCGCCGGCTTCGCACCGCACCGATCGTGCGCAGAAAGGCGAAGGACTTGCTGCGTGCCAGCACGCTCAGTGCACTTCCGCCTGACAACGTCCACGTCGCGAAGGATCTCGCCAAGGTCAAGAAGGGAGGCCGTCTGTCCCCTGTTCTCATGGTTCGGGGGCGCCTGGAAGCTGATACTCCCCTCACGGTCGCGGACGGTTACCACCGTATCTGCGCCAGCTATCACCTGGACGAGGATGCGGACATCCCGTGCCGGATCGTTGACGGCCCGCACGAGTAGAAAGCGAGTTGCAGGGTGCTGTCAAATCGCGTTAACCCGGTTCTGGTACAGGCCTGGGCCCGCACCTCAGTCATCGTCAGCCTCAAAGAAATTGGCTCGCCAGGGACGATCTGTGCGTCAGCCGAGAAGGTGTATCGGCTGACCTGCCCGGGGCGCGCGGCCCGAGACGCCGAACCTAAGCCAGATAGCGTTCGAAAGTGAGCCAGCGCAGGCCGACTACGTAAGCGCCTATGCCCGCCGCCGCCAGGACGGCAGTCAGCGCCAACAGCCGCGCCTCCCCGGGCACTACGACCAGCACGGCCAGGGTCAAAAGAATCAGCGGGCCGGACATCGCGCCGTTCAGGTTGTTGGCAGTTCGAAAGTCGCGGGCGAGCAGAGCGAGCAGCAGTGCGATGCCGATCGAGCATGTCACGGCTGCAACGAGGACGACGAACAGCAGGCCGACGTAGCCGGGGGAAGCGGTTCCCAGCGCCAGCAGCACCACCGCATCCACGGCGAACAGCGGCACCACCACGATGGTGGCCAGCGCCAGCATGGCCACGAGCTTGGCCAGCAGGATGTCCTGCAGGCGGACGGGGAGTGCAATGAGCAGCTCCAACGAACGACTCTCCCGCTCTGCCACGACGGTGTAGGTGGCGGAAATCGAAGGGACGATCAGCCCGCCCAGCGTGATGAAGAGCGGGAGCATGACCTGGACGAAGAACTGCGAGGGGTTGCCTGTCAGGCCCTCGAGGCCCGGAGGTAGCGGCGTCCCCACCGGCAGGTTGAGCGGCGTGCTCGAGCCTCGCATGCCCAGGATCTCGGCGAGGGGGATGATCAAAATCAGGAGCACCGGGAGCAGGGTGGCGGACAGCACGGCACCCCTGCTGCGTAGCACCTGGCGGAACTCCTTCGCCACCAGCGCGCGCCGTTGGGGGGAGATCACTGCTTGCTCCTCACGAGGTCGAGAAACAGGTCTTCGAGGGTCGCCCGGCTCGGCTCGCACCTGTAGATGTCGAGTCCCTCGGCCAAAAGGGCACGGAGCAGGTTTGGCGCCTGGCTCGGCGCGTCCTCAAGCGGGACCAGGACAGCGTCGTCCTCGCCTGCGACGCTCGCAGACTGACCCCGCTTCCGCAGCGCAGCCAGCAGCGGCTCGACGCCTTGACGTGCTGCGAGAAGCAGCTGCGGGCCGGCCCGCTGTCTCATGTCCGCCAGCGGGGCGTGGATCAGGACCTTGCCCTCGCGCAGGATGACCACCTCGTCGCACAGGGCCTCAGCCTCCGCCAGGTTGTGCGTGCACAAAAGGGTCGTGCGCCCCTCCATGGCCTCCTTGAGGAAGGCGTGCACGTCGTGCGTGGCGACGGGATCCAGGCCCACGGTGGGCTCGTCGAGCAAAAGCAGATCGGGCTCGCCGAGGAGTGCGGCCGCCAGCACCACCCTGCGCTGGTAGCCGCCTGACAGCTGCGCCAGCATCTTGTCGCGGTGCTGGCCGAGGTCGAAGACTGCGACCACTCGGGACAGGTCCCCTCGTCCGTAAAGCCTCAGCGCCAGGCCCAGGTACTCCCCGACCGTCACGTCCGCGTACATGCCCGGCCCCTGGGGCACGATGCCGGTGCGCCGGCGCGCAGCGAGGTATTTTGGACTGCCTACGGCCGTCCCGAGCAGCTCGACGTGCCCGGTCGTGGGCTGGAGAGCGCCCTCGAAGAGGCGGATGCACGTGGTCTTGCCGGCCCCGTTCGGTCCCAACAGGCACACGCGCGCCCCAAGTTCGATGGACCATGTGACGTCGTCGAGCGCAAGCGCTTTATTTCGGTAGCGCTTGCTCACGCCTGCGAGAGCGAGGGCTGGTTCACGGGCCGCAAGACCATTCGGAACCACGCGCGTCAACTCTAGAAGCTCCGCGGGCGACAGTCCATCCGTGGGTCAGGGGGTGCCAAAAGCGAGTGGACGAAATCGGGGTGGTGGGCCGGGACAGAATCGAACTGTCACAGCTTTCGCGGCAGTTTTACAGACTCAGGCCCGGGTTTTGTATTCGAAATGGTCCGCGCGGACCGAAAACGCGACGGCCTGAAAACCGCATGTGTTGGCTTTCACTCGACCGCTGACCCCCAGCCTAACCACCTCGGGTACCAATCGCAAGAGCACCCAGCAGCCGAGCTCTCAGTGGCGTGTTCGCTTCGGAGGCCGGACCGCAAGACGAGACAGAAGTCGGTTCGCTCGATTGACGTCGAAGGCCTCCGGATTGAACGCTCCGCCGACCCACTGGAGGTACGACTCATGTTCTTCATGCAGCGGGTCTCGGATGGCAGCGGCGAATTCCGCGTAGCCATGTGGGCCGCCGCAGTCTTCGGGCGGACAGGCTCGTTCTCCACTGAGGCAGCGTGGCAGCGTTGCGGTCACCTCACCGGCGGGCACCTCGTCCTCTACCTCGATGAGGTGCTCCCAGCCGTCGCCGAAGTCGTACTCGTAAATACAGCTTGATCCTCGCCCGGGCAAGATCTGATTGAGTGTGACGCGCCGGTGGTCGATAGGCCCGGGCTCGTACTCGCGGGTTGGCTCGCCAAAGCAGACCTCGCCAACTTTGAATTGATGGAGATGAGAATCGGTCCATCCCATGCACGCCTGAATGATGGAGTGGAGACGGGGCAACAGAACGTCTTGCGGAACCAACAACCTGCGCCAGATCGATGGCTCGATTTCCAGCAGGCTGATCCGGATCTGAAACACATCGTCCGGCTGGCGAAAGCGAAGAGGCAGGTCCTGCGGCAAGGGCAAGACGTGGTTCACTGGATTCGATTGTCTGCGATCCGGGCGGCTAGCCGCAGCTCGAACAATCGATGCGTCTATCTTCCGACTTCAGCGATCAGTCCCGCCGCTTCGGAACGCCCAGCTCCCACCAGTCTGGCAGCTCATTGTCATCTCGCAATCGCTCCAACCTCCGTGCCACCAGTTCCACCCGCGATCCTGAGACGGCGCAGTACTTCCAGAGCTCAGTCGCAGCCCGTTTGTAATGGTGGATGATCTCGTCCAACTCGAAAGCATCGATGCGGCCCGCGTCGTATTCGGCGAAGCCCTCGCGAACATGCTCGAGCAGGTCGGCGAGCCTCGCCTGGTGATAAGTCACGACCATCGCTTGGTCCGCGCGCCGCCTTGCCTTCTGGCCGACCTGATCCGTCACTGCCTCCACCTTATCCCGCTCGCACCAGGATTCGACTGCCTCCAGCCGTAGTGACCTCCTCGACTGCTTCACCACGGCGTCGACCATGTCGAGTTGTAGGAGCGATCTCGATGACAAAATGCAAGCCGAGACGCTGAGTCAGATGAGTAAGAGTCTCCAGACCGGGGTTGTGCTCTCCCAGTTCCAGCCGTGCAACCTGGGACGGTTTCCAGCCTAGCCCCACCGCCAGGGCGCGCTGGCTCAGCTCGTTCTCCGACCGGTAGCGAATCACTGCGTTCGCCACGGCGCGCGCGAGCGCTGTGCGCTCCCAGTATTCACGTATCTCTGGATCTTTGAGCTGGCGTTGCAGGACCTTGTTCAAACGTGGCATAGCGGGTCCCCTCTCATCCTTCCGCGAAGGCTGAGATCCGATTCTCAGCCGCGGTAACCGCGCGAGCGAATCCTCGGCGATCCTTTCCTGCCTCGGGTCCAATCGCGCCCACAACCAGAAGATCACCGCTCCTTCGGTAGAGCGCGCGCCAGGGGCTGCGACCCTGGCGCGGTCGCAGCTCCCTCAGCGAGCTGCCCTTGACCTGGCTCGAGTGCGGCGCTCCCAACAACAAGCCCATCTGTTGCAGCTTCTCAAGTGCGTTCAACATTGCTTTGCGCTCAGAGGCTGGAAGCCCATCGAGCTCTTTCTCAGCCTCAGACAGGGCCTCGACCTCCAAGCTAACCCTATGCTAACAAAAATGTAAGCACTTCAACCAGCCTACTGGCTGGTGGTCGGCAAGCCGAGAACATGATCCATCGTGCGAGCAGCCTGGTCACTCATACCCGCTGTCACATGGCTGTACGTGTTGAGTGTCAGGGCGACGGTGCTATGGCCGAGCAGTTCTTGCACCAGCTTTGGGTGGGTTCCCGCTTCTAGCAAGACCGTCGCTGTCGTGTGGCGTAGATCGCGGACCCGGATCTGAGGCAGGCCAGCACGTTTCAGGGCGATCTTCAGCGCATCCGTTACCGAGCTCGACTCCAGAGGTTCACCGTACCGGTTGGCGAAGACGATCTCGCTGCACGCCTTCTCCTGCTGCCCGCGCAGCCCCTCGATAGCTATCCCTGAGAGGTGGATCAGGCGGCGGCTGCGCGGCGTCTTCGGTTGCACGTAGACCAGACCCTTGCCCCGCTGACGCTGTAAGGCCCGCTTGATTTGGAGACGACCATGTTCCAGGCTGATGTCCTCCCATCTGAGACCCAAGGCCTCGCCGATCCGGAGCCCGGCCGTGCCCAGCAACACCCACAGTGGATACCAGCGGCTGCCACGGCTGCTGCGAAGCAACGCTGCAAGCTGCGTCGCTGACAGCGCCGTCATCTCTCGCGACAGCGGACGTGGTTCGGCCACCAGCTCGGTGGGATTGGTCTTAACCAAGCCCCAGTGAAGGGCTTGATCCAGAGCGCAATGGAGAACTGAATGGGTCTGGAAAACGGTCCGCGGCGAAAGGCCGCTGCGCTCAAGGCGCGCATACGCCGATTGCAGGATCAGCGGTGTGAGTCGACTGATCGGCACGCGACCGATCTCGTGCTGGATGCGATGGGCGCAGAGAACATATGAGTCGTAGGTCTTGACTCGCAGCCGCCCGCGGCACACCTCAAGCCACTGTTCCAAGTACTCGCCCAGCGTCAGACCGGCAGCCGGCCGCGGAACGCCGGCCGCCAAGCGCCACCTCTCCTCCTGCAGCCGAGCCACCACTCGCCGCCGATCTCGCGAATAGATGAACCGTCTTCTGCCATCGGGGAGACGAAGCTGTCCCTCCCATCGTCCATCTGACCGCTGCGTTACTGTTCCTGAGCCAAAGCGTCGTCGTGCCATTTCAGCACCTCCTCGACAACCAATTTGAAGGCACGGAAACGAATACGATTGCCAGTCAAATTGCCAGTCAGAGCGAACTGGCGAAGTGGAGTTGCGTTCTTCGCCATAGAAAGATCCGATCTGAACGAGATCGGATTCGGGGTGGTGGGCCGGGACAGAATCGAACTGTCACAGCTTTCGCGGCGGTTTTACACTCAGGCCCGGGTTTTGTATTCGAAATGGTCCGCGCGGACCGAAAACGCGACGGTCTGCAAACCGTCTGACGGTTGCTGCCGACAACGACGAGAATAGCGGGCCGACGGCGTCCATGCAATCGCTGGAGGCA
>Ga0307372_10012345_pt1 | contig 11210 bp, 7 predicted proteins | sample OX1MG_FD_202533 | JGI IMG/M metagenome (GOLD analysis project Ga0307372, IMG submission 202533) | Soil microbial communities from Risofladan, Vaasa, Finland - OX-1 | ecosystem: Environmental > Terrestrial > Soil > Coastal area > Acid sulfate soil | place: Finland: Risofladan, Vaasa | collected...
CCGACCGTGAACCTCACTAAGAACCTTAGAATCACTCTCTCGGTCTAACCAAATCCTGCCTTCGTCCCATCCTTGTCTCGCTCTCACAAAAAACTCCTCGGCGATCCACTTTCGTGAATAATGCAGGCTAGCGCCCGCACAGTTCCGTAGCCATACGGGACAAGAGAATAAGAACAGGGCACGTGCGGCAATGCGAGGCTGCAAATGGCGCGATTGAATGTGAAACTCAGATAAGATTTAGCCTGCGCAGAACCGGGATGAGCAACTCTCGGTGCTTTCGGTGCGGCTTGCGCTTACCTGTCCGTGCATAGATGAGAGTTCGGCGGGAAAGGCCCGTTTCTTTCTCCAGAACGGATAGCGCGGCTTTTCCCAAAGCGGGCCGTATTTTTGTTTCCCATTCATCGCGCCGGGAATCAGGATATTGTGTGTAAACAGTTGCTTCCGAATGCGCCAAGCCCGATTCAACATCTTCTATGCTGTTTGATTCTTTTCCGACGTATTTAATTTGCTCTATTTTAATGTGCCGCCGCTGTAATAAACCCACTGTTTGCTTTCCAGACGGATTACACCCGGCATCTGCATTTTTTGTTTCTGGATGAAATTCATATTCAATCAAAATATCGCCGTACGTTTTTACGCGCGCATTCCGGCGGTCGCCATAATGAAAATTCGTCGTAATGCCATATTTTTTACCGGAATACTGGTCAATCCAATCGATTTTCAGCCATTGCCTTGAATCAGATTCATACGGCGCGATTAAGTGAAAATGCTCAGGATCGCTCCCAATTGGATGACCAAGTGGTTGCACATGGCAAGACAATAAAAAATTGAATGGTTTAATTTGATCTGCATAGCCTTTTCCATGATTTAAGTTGGTCAGCGGACGCAAAACGGAGGGGCTGCTTACGCTAACACGCCCCACTGCGGGAACCGTCTCAAACCCTAACCGCGTTGCTGACAATCCGAGGCTCTTACGAATGATATTCAACCAAGCTTGTGCAATCCAGTCCCGATCTTCGTCTTTCAGAGTAGTGGGATTGAGAAGATGGCCGAGTCCATGCTCAGACCATTTGTCTGCATCATTGTTGATGTTCTTTTGCAAAAGAACAGGATCGCCCGCTTTATTTCGCAAAAATAGCGCGTATCGTTTTGCCGAAATTGCGAGGCAGTAAAGCTGGCGTTGGCTGCGCGTTGTTGAAGGGTCAAAATTATCTTCTTCGATTTTCAGGATTGATCCGGGCACGGCGTCACGCGCATACGGATTTAGCGAGGCAAAACGTTTTGTGATTCGCCGAACCTCTGTCCAAGATAATGCTTTTATGGCTTCGCGATTATCCCTTGTGAGCAGCGGGCCTCCAGCACACGGGATTATCCCGCCATTCTCGGTTGCGACAATCGCCATAGAGTCGGTGTCTTCCATTGCATACGTTCCGCCGAGTTCAGAAACAGAATGCTCCAATAAAGCAAGCATCAGCCGGGCCGCTCCGGTAATCAAAGAAGCCATCGGTGGGAAACAGTATTCGCCCGGCTTGTCGGGATGAGCAATCGAGCAGGTGAAGCCCTCTGGATCAATGCCGTGGCATTGCACCTTAACTGCATGATCCGATTCTTGCCGATTCATTTCGGCATAGATGCCATAGCTCGTCGCATTCGCAAGAACCTTCAATGCTTTATCGAGTTTCTTTTTCTCGTTTGGAGAGATTGCCGTCCGCGAAGAAGGCCGCTTTCTTTCCTCGATCACACACTTGAAAAAATCCTGCTTTCGGGGGTCAATTTCTATTACTCCGCATAATCTTGTCGGCCTCAATGTATCTATTACACCGTGCGCTTCGATGCGAAATGCATCAATAATGTTTGGAATTTTGCCCGTGAGGAGAACCGAAGCAATGACATCGGGCAGAGAAAACCATAATTCCTGATTGGCTTTGTGTTCTCCGGCATAAAGATAGTTCACGCCCACTTGCCAATCATTGCTCGCCGCGTTGTATTTGCCGCGCGTTGGCAAAATATCTCCATCGGGAACAACTTTCACGAATGCGGCCAATCTTTCCCAAGTTGCGCGATTGAAGAGAGCACCGGGGTTTTCTTTCAATGCGCTGAGAAACCGGAGCATCTCATTTTGGCAGTGCTCGATTATTCTGATTTCGCGTGCGATAACAAAACGCCAAAGCTTCATCAGGCTGTTCACAGTGGGATACATCGAGAGAAAGTCCGTATAGACAACTGGCACTGACACTTTGCGAATATGCGCACTAGTCCGTCCGCCGAAAAATGCGGATTGCGCGTAACCGAGATACTCTTTCGGAAAATCCGGCTGTCGTGTGAGGATTGGTTCGATTCCCATTTCTCGCAAATAGGCTTTGCCGATTGAAGCTGGCGAATAAGCTTTTGTGACCTGAAGCGAAAGCCCATGCTTGTTGTATTCTTCGAGGAGCTTTGCGGCTAATTCCGAAGTTGCGAGAACGTCGCGCCGGTTATAGTCAATGTATTCCTCTGTGATCTCGCCATGATGCGATATTTTTTGCTTGCCGTGCTCCACACCGAATGCTTCGCACGCGAATTCGAGAGAATAAGATTGATCTGTCAGCACAAATGCGAGTGTGCGCAAGTCCAGAAAATGACCGCGAAATTTATATCCCTTTTCCGGTTCGCCAGTCTCGGAACCTTCAGGAATTAGGTCTGATTTGTCAGGATCGATTCGCCCTGTGAAGCCCTTCAGTGCGCGTTTGCTGTCAATCTGCTTTATGCCAATCCGGGGCCGATTCGGATTCCGTTGTTTTTGCCCAAACTTATCTGCGTAAAACCAGAGTCCCAATGAAAATCCGCCCGCGAAGCGACCGCGAGCAGGTGCAACGTCTCCTGCAATGCGCGATAAATCGAACGGCAGATTGAACCCTACAAGCAGACAACGAGATTTGTACGCAGCGCGATAGAGCTTATCCAGAAATTCGGAAAGCGTGAGCAGGCGAAGTTCATCTTTGCCCTTCGCGACATCAGCCCTATGCTTTGAAACATAAAGCTTCAGGATCGAAAGCTCTGCCGCCGTCAGATCATCCGCATGGAACAACCCCTCTTCGTGGCATTCACCTGCGATAATGAATCGGTAGCTGCCAAACGTAAGTCGCTGTGCTGCGTCCGTCCGTGTTTCCGAGTCGAATACCAACATTGCCTCTGGACAGCGCCAATGTTTCAGTGGGCGATCAGCTTGCTTTTCATTTCCCTGTTCGGGGTAAACGCGAACTGCAAGCGGGAGCAATGTTTTGGACGGCTTGTTCTTAGGGTCTTCGGGCATATTTCTCCATTGGAGTACCGATCCACCACTTCGGGCCGCGCTTTTCGATTAAGAACGCATCCAGTGCTTCGAGCATGTCGGGATGCAGCAACGTTTCGAGGAGATAGATGGTTGTATCCGAATATCCCCGGAGTGACGCTGCGGCCACGAGTAAAGGACTGCCGTTAGGATTTTCCAGCGTTTGTCTCGGCCAATCGTGTTGATCGGCACTAAGCCGGGCGCGATGATCGTTAACCGGAACTGGAATTGTGATCTCGCTGTTTGCCTTGCCTGCGACGTGGTGGCGATCCAGCGTTGTCTTGCCGCGTTGCGTCCGATCACAAGCAGCGCAGATGGCCGGATTCCTTCGGCTCAGGAGTGCTTCGGGCCGCGATTCCCCGCACGCGCATTGCGCATCCAGTCCGATGCGGCGCACGGCTTTGCGCTGATGCGCCGCAATCGGGTCGCGAATTTGTACTTTTCTTCTCAATCAGGCTACCTTTGCGTAAAGCGATTCAAAAGACAGCACACCGGCAGAGCCGAGCCGATCTAATTCAGTTTGGTCTATGATTAGCGGCACGCGCCTACGGCTCACATCGGTAATGCGCGTGCGACGGAACTTCTTGAGCGCGGAAGCATCGCCGGTTTGTAAGTATTTTTGGACAGCTACCCAATACTTTCCGAGGCTGGTTGCTTGGCGCGAATCCCGAATCGCGATCTCGCGCACGCCATCGGCTGTAGGAATCGCGAGGATGCGCAAGAGCTTATCGCTGCGCTTCGCGACGTACTGCCCATTTACCCGCTTCCGCAAGGCTGAGTTACCCAAGCGTTTTACAACGCGAGGGTCAAGGCCAAACTCGCGCGAAGCTTCCCGAAGAGACACGCGATCTGCCCGCATTCGCGAGATGGTGTGCGTCACGCGAGCCATGTATCTTGGAATGTTTTGGACTTGGCGAAGAATTGCTTGGCCGTTCGCGGAGCAACTGGGCGAACTCTCGCGCTCCGGTTGGCGCGGAGTTTCTTGCTTCCTCTTGTCTGGCTGTGTTTATGCCTCATGGTTTTGCCACCTCCCCCGTGAGAGAATTGCTCTTCACGAATCCGTTTTTACACCCGGTTTCTGGTTTTACAGGGGCATCGCGAAAGGCGCTCAGAGCCGCCTGCTGGGCGTTTTCTGGCGAACCTTCAGCGGCTAATAGCGGGTTTTCTGGCGGGAGAGGCAAATTACAATGAACTTTTCTGGCGAAGATTTTCCGGAATTTCTCGAAGACGCTCTTGACACGGTTTCGGGAGAAACCGAAAAACCGAACAAAGGCGGCCGCCCGACAATCACCGACAACTGTCTGCTAGGCAGCCGTAATCAGTGGCGGGCATTCTTTGAGCAATGCTGGCCCGAAATAGGCTGGCCGTTGTTGCAGATTCGCAGGCGCAGAAACAGCACACTAAAGGACGTTCAGCAGGTTCTCAGGGCCGTCGAGGGCAAGACACACTGCGATCACGCTATGGCATTTTTACGCGGCGAGCCACAAGAAACCACAGTAATGACGCTCCGAAAACAACAAATCGCGAGCAGCAATCTCAGATTTGAGCTTCAGGATATGCAGCGAACGTATCCAGAGCTTCAGCGAGCTTGCGCCGAAGCACAGAGCGCAATCGAACAGGCAGACGAAACCTATAGAATACCGATCCAGCTAGAAGCCGCACATCGACGAAAACTCTCAAATAGACATGCAAGAAAGATCAAAGCAAGAGAAACGAAGTGCCTGGCGTTGGAATGTACTCTACGCAATCAAGAAACGTATCTGTACTGCTCTGAGTTGTTGGATTTTCTGCGCAGTGGGAGATATGCGCTAAACCCAATCAGCCTTGCGAATGCTTTTGCGGGTCTGCCCGATATGCGCTGGCGGCAGTCGGTTGCACGATGTTCAGACATGCCATCAGACATGCCAGCGGATTCTTACGCGCAACATCCGTATGCAGTTTTCAAATTGATTGAGCGTTTGTTTCGGCACAGCGGCGCGAAGCACGGCAAATCTTTAGTGGATGGGTTTCGGGCGCAGCTTCTGAAGCTGCCAAAAAAGGAGACTTATCCGCGCGACTCGATTTGTGCGCAGTGGCGCGACTTCAGACTGGCAGTTGAAGAGACATCGAAATCGAAGCATCCGCAAGGATTCATCCCTTATGCGATCACATCTGCATTTCTTAGGAATGTGTCTCGCCCAAAAACTTCGTTTGATAATGTTCTGGATGTCGAGGAAAGACTAACTCTGAAAACAAAATGATCACTATCCGCTGAGCCGAAAGCGTAAAATAGAGATAGATCAAGAAGCGGGACGCGCTGGTGCGCTAACACCGAACGCGCCCCTAACTACCACGGAGGGTTAAGCTCCAATGGCAGCTTCGCACACCGTACCGCAAGATTCACAGCACTGCAATTTCATCCCGATTGAAACGAGACATGGAGTCATAACGCTCTACGGCTACGGCATCGATGTTCGCGTAGATCGGGGGCATCTCCTCATCCATGACGGTATCGGCTCGCGCCGTACAACTGCCCGGTTCGCACGAATTGGACACGGCATCCGGCGGCTTGTTGTGATCGGCAACGATGGCACCGTAACTCTATCCGCGCTTCGCTGGCTCGCCGATCAAGATGCAAGTTTCGTGATGCTGGATCGCAAGGGTTCCGTACTCGCCACGACTGGCCCGGTTCGCCCTTCCGATGCACGATTGCGCCGGGCGCAAGCCCTTGCTTATCGTTCGGAAACCGCCTTGCAGATTGCACGCGAATTGCTCGATCAGAAGCTTGTTGCGCAAGAGCGGGTGATTCGCGAGAAGTTTCACGATAGCGACGTGGCCGCTCAAATAGCCAATGCCCGCGAAAAACTCGCAACCGCGAATTCGATTGATGACTTGCGGTTTTTCGAGTCCCAAGCCGCGAAAGCATATTGGGCCGCGTGGCGCAATGTGCCGATTATGCTCGCGAAGTCCGATCTTCGTCGCGTGCCGGATCATTGGCTCAAATTCGGGTTTCGTGCTTCGCCGCTCACAGGTTCACCCCGATTAGCCGTGAATCCGCCGAACGCAATGCTCAATTATCTTTATGCGCTTCTCGAATCCGAAGCTCGGTTAGCCGCCGCTGCGCTTGGACTCGATCCGGGGCTTGGTTTTTTGCACTTCGACAGCCGGACTCGCGACAGCTTGGCATCCGATCTAATGGAGCCAATTCGCCCGCGAGTGGACGCTTACGTGTTCGATTGGATCAATCGTGAGCCACTGCGTCGAGAATGGTTTTTTGAACAACCGGATGGGAACTGTCGGCTAGTCGGTTCCTTTGCGGCTCGGCTTTCCGAAACTGCCCGGACTTGGGCTTGGGCCGTCGCGCCTGTGGCTGAAAGTGTATGCCGCAAACTCTGGTCAACCACGCGAAAGCCCGCTTCTTGGTCTGGGCCAGCAACCCGATTGACACAACAGCGGCGAAGCCGAACGGGCGAGGACTTGAGCCTTCGCCCGGTTCCCGCACCGCGCCCGCCAACTCTGTGCCGGGTCTGTGGTACGCCGATCACGCCGGGCAATACTTACTGCAAGCAATGCGCGTTAAGCGAGTCCAAGACATCTTTTCTCAAAGTCGCAGAACTGGGAAGAACGGTAACGCACAGTCCAAAGGCTCAGGCCCGTCGCTCTGAGACAATGCGGCGGCAGATGGCCGGAAGGCTTTCGTGGAATCCCGCTGATTTGCCGAAATGGTTGACGAGAAAAGTCTATCGCGAAAAGATTCAACCGAAACTTGTAACATCTACGGTTCGGGCGATTGCTTCCGCGCTTGGAGTCTCGAAGCCATACGCGACGGATATACGCGCGGGGCACCGAATACCACATCCACGGCAATGGCAAAAGCTTGCGAGCCTACTTGGATTTAGCGATACGTAAGGAAAAAGCGGCAAATAAAATTCAAACCAGAGTTTGACAGAATAAGTCTTTAGCGACGTTTTCGCGCCAGCGTTTGTCTCGCCGCAATCTTCGCTAGACCGAGCACGATCCCGGAATTTGTCATCACGGCATCGCGCCAGCGTTTCTCTGCGGCTCGCTTTAGCAGGTCGAAATCCTCTTGCGTCATCTTCACGTTTACCTGAATCGTGCGTTTCATGCCTTCTTGTATCGGCTAAATACAGACAGCCAGCAACGTTACTAATCGTACTCAGAATACCCACCTGTACGGTCGTACAGCTTACGGTTAGAACATCTTGTATTTCGAGAATGGTATATCGCAGCGCGATACCCTCACAATTGCAGACGCGAATAGACGCACAAGCTCAGCGGGGGAGGCTGCTACTCAGATGAGGATCACGTTCCGGCCCATGTCACTTGGCCTGTTAATCGTTTCCTGTTTGATGTTTCTCACAATCTCGTTTTCAGCGAACCATTTTGCTGTGTTCGGGGCAACCGCGTCTGGGTCTCGGCCACAGAAGAATCCCAAACTGAGCACACCGCTCGTTTTACTCAGCATGAACGTCGAGCAAGAAACCACGCGCCCAGCCGTCGCCGAGGCTGTCAGACCACCAGCGGGTTTTTCGACAGAAACACTTCCGAAGCCATTGCAAGACGCCATTCACGCGGGCCAGATGCACGTCACAGATAAGGACGAAGTACAGGTCTATATCGAATTAAGCGCGGTCACTTCGCAGAACCTCGATGAACTGCGCAGCTATGGCGTGACCGTGCAAATCATTGGCGAGCCGAAGCCGGACAAGAGCAAAGGCGAAGTGCTCACGAAAGTTCCGACAGTACAGGGCTTGCTCCCCATTACCATGATTAACCAAGTGGGCGGGCTTTCTTTCGTCCGGTATATCCGGCTTCCCGATTACGGCTTTACGAACACAGGTTCGGTCGAATCACAGGGCGATGCGATATTGCAAGCGGCCACGGCGCGCAGTCAATTCGGAGTAGACGGCACGGGAATTCGCGTTGGCGTAATCTCGGACGGAATCGGCGGCATCTTTGCGACGGCTTGTATAGCGTGCGGCCCCGCAACGCAAGCGCCCAGCCCAATCACTCTAGGCGATTTGCCGAGCGCAACCGGCACACGCAATTCGAGCGGAATCCTGACCTCTGTCACGGGCAGTATCACTGCGCAATCCTTTCGCGCGGACGGAAATCTCGAAGCCTGCATAGGTACCGCTAGTCCACCAACGTGCGATACGTCCGGTCTCGTAGGGGCAGAAGGCACGGCAATGCTAGAAATTGTCCATGATCTTGCGCCCGGCGCGAAGTTGTATTTCGCTAACTTCGACACCAGCCTGTCCTTTGAGCAGGCTGTGGATTACCTGACCGCCAATACGGATATATCTGTGGATGATGTCAGCTTTCATAGTTCAGACACGGGGAATACGCTGCCCTTCGATGGCTCAAGCTCGGTTTCAACGAATACAGCCACAGATTTGAACACGGATACAAATCCAATTCGCGGTTACTTCACGGCGGTAGCGAACCAAGCGTTCAATCACTGGGGTGAGCCGTGGACTGACTCAGGAAAGACCTTCACTCTCGGCTGCCCCACTGGCGGCACGGTCGAAACAGGTGACGTGCAGCTTTTTCAAGCAACGACGAACACAAAGGATTCAACCAATCTCGGCCCGTACCTCGCAAATCCCTTCCCTATATCTTTGCCGAACGGAGCCAGCATTAGCGTCTTCCTCACTTGGAACGACCCGTTTTCGGGATCGAGCAATGATTACGACCTCTATCTGTACTCGATACAGAGCGGAAACCTCATTGCTCCATTGGCTTGCAGCGTTAATCCGCAAACCGGGACGCAGCCGCCCATTGAAAGTCTCGGTTACCAGAACAACTCCGGCACAGCACAGGAAGTCGGAATCCTTATTCAAAATGTTGGCAATCTGGCCGCCGCGCGAAACTTCGATGTGTTCGTTGGGGGCTATATGGGCAATTCACAAGACATGAATTTCTACACCCCTTCAGGAAGTGTTCCAGCGGAGTCCGATGCGGGCGGCTCACCTGTGAGTGTGGTTTCCGTTGCCGCAATTGACCAAACACAGTGTACTGCGTCTGGCAACTGCATAGGTTCCGTTGAGCCTTATAGCAGTCAAGGGCCGACGGAAGCGACGCCGCAAGCTCCGGCACGCATGAAGCCCGACGTAACTGCAACAGACGACGTGGCCGTTACAGGAGGGGGCGGATTCGGCTTTAATGGGAACAGCGTTACACGCACAGGTAACTGCGCCATCGGAGAAACACCCTGTTATTTTGCTGGCACTTCTGCCGCAGCGCCCCACGCCGCTGCAATTGCCGCACTAACTTTGCAGGCAGCGCCGTGTTTGTTGTCTAGTTCCAGTGTCAACAAGCCCGCCACGGCTCGCGCGAATCTGCGAAACTTTCTTACGGGGACGGCTGTGCCGCTTCCCGGAATAGCTCAGGCCGCTCCGAACAATATCGAGGGCTTTGGGCTTCTCAACGCGCTTGCTGCAATTACTGCGACCCTACCAACTGTGGATGCAGGTGCAAGTCAAACGGTCAACGGCGTCAGTGCCAACGGTGCCAGCGTCACCCTAAACGGATCGGCAACTGACCCGGATGCCTGCCCGGTCACTGCGAGTTGGGTAGGCAGTTGCGGAACGGCATCGGGCGCGAGCACCAGTTTAATGTGTCCCGTTGGAAACGACACAGAGACACTCACGGCCACCAACGGCGGAATCGCCATGTCGATGCCAACAAGCACCGTTCAAATCACGGTGAGCGATTTTAGTGTTTCAACGCCGCAATCAAGCGCAAGTGTGAAAGCCGGGCAGCCCGCCACCTATACAATTTCTGTCGGCCAGCAATTCGGAGCGTTTACGAATCCTGTCTCGCTGGCATGTTCGGGGCTGCCATCGCTCACGGCGTGTTCTTTTTCACAGCCGAGCGTGACGCCCGGCTCAGGCAGCACGACTTCCACGCTGACAATCTCGACTACCGCGCCATCTTCCGTTTTCCCGCTAGCGCCGCGCGGCTATCCGAACTTGCCGGTATTCTCAGCGTGGCTGGGTTTGCTCTTTATTCTCTCTGTGGCTGCAATCCGGGCCAAACAATTGCAGCGCAAACTTGCGTTCGGATTCGCATTCAGCGCGTTGTTGATATGTCTCACATCGGCAATCATTGGTTGCGGCACTGCGACCAAGGGGCCAACGAATCCGGGAACGACACCCGGAAGCTACACCGTTACCGTCACCGGAAGCTCGAATCAGTTGCAGCATTCGATGAACGTAACGCTAACAGTTCAGTGAAACAGATCGTGACACGTTGAAAGAAAGCCAAAAATTCAAAGGAGATACAATGAAAAAGACGCTGTTTTTAATCGTGCTACTCGCCCTTGCGGTTCCATTGCGGGCACAAGAGTATGCGAAACCCGCATCCACGTCAGCAGGTGCCGCCAGCGCCACTCCGACACGCATGATGGCGGGGGCAAGGGTTTACATCGTTCCGAATCAGGGTTTCGAGGATTCTCTTTCCGCAGCGATCACCAAGAAAAAAGTGCCCGTTGTAGTAGTTGAAAAGGAATCCACGGCGCAATTCAAGGTTGAATCTTCCATCGATTTTAAGAAAGGATCGACCGCACGTGCAATTTTCTTAGGCCCGGCGAATGACGGCGCAGCTACAACAGCTTCCGTTCGCGTGGTAGATGAGGCGAGCGGAGCGGTCGTGTTCGCCTATAATGTGCGCAAGTACGGAAATACAAACACGCAGAGCACGTCAGAGGCATTCGCGAAGCATCTGAAGGGTTTCATCGAACACGGCGGCTCGTAGGAATAGGCGACGGCGCGCGGCAAGTCTCATTTGCGTTTATGCCGTAGCGAGAAGCCGCGCGGCGTGACCCCATTAACAAGCTAGCTTCAGAATGGAGGAGGACTTCATGTTCTGTACGCAATGTAAAAGCGAGCTACCGGAC
>Ga0307372_10012346_pt1 | contig 11208 bp, 8 predicted proteins | sample OX1MG_FD_202533 | JGI IMG/M metagenome (GOLD analysis project Ga0307372, IMG submission 202533) | Soil microbial communities from Risofladan, Vaasa, Finland - OX-1 | ecosystem: Environmental > Terrestrial > Soil > Coastal area > Acid sulfate soil | place: Finland: Risofladan, Vaasa | collected...
CCCGGCCCTCCTCGGCTTCCACTGCTACGAGCCGTACGGACAGACCGGTCCGATTCGGCCGACTGCAATGTCGTCGGCCCAGTGGAAGAACCCGGGGCAGGAGCGCCCTAATGCATCGCTGGAGGCTGGTGATCCGACCTTCTTCGCGCGACGCGGTTACGTACACGTCGTCTGCAACGTTCGTGGCTCGGGACGCTCGGAGGGCACCTATAGTTTTGTGAGCCCACAGTCGGTTCGTGACGGCGCCGAAGTCGTCCAGTGGATCGCAGGACAGAAATGGTCCAACGGAAACGTCGGCATGTTCGGCGTGTCCTACTTCTCAATGATGGCTCTTTACGTGGCCACGCTACAGCCGCCGGCACTGAAGGCGATCTTCTCGCCCTGGGCGGCAACCGATCCTTACCGCGACTACATATATCGCGGCGGCCTGTTCGCCGCGGGTTTTCCTGTGGGGTGGAGCCAGACCTCCCTGGTGTACGGCAACGTCCGCCCCGAGCCCTATTCGAAGGTCATGCTCGGTGAGGAGGAATATCGGGCGCGAATCGCGGCGTGTCTGGCCAACCCTGATATTCAAGCCAATCCGGCGCTGGTCGCCGCACTCGAGCGACCCGAGGAAGGGAAGCATGCAGTCCTAGTGGATCTCCTGCTGCACACCACGCACGACGCGTACTGGGATGAGCGGACCCTGGACCCGACCAAGGTCACCATTCCCGCGTATCTGGGAGCTGACTGGTCCAGTTACGGCCTGCATCTCTCCTGCGCCCTACGGAACTGGGCAGCCGTACGGGGACCGAAGAAGTTGTTGGTTGGTCCGCCGGTGTATTTGGATCGGCCGCTGTATCAGTTGCAGCATGAGGCGGTTCGGTGGTTTGACCATTGGATGGGTGGGGTCGACACAAAGATCATGGATGAGCCGCCGATCAAGCTGTTCGTGATCAACAAGAACGAGTGGGTGGAGTCGGAGTCCTGGCCGTTGCCGCAGACCCGGTTCACACCGTTCTTCTTGCATGAGGACAACTTGCTCTCCGAACACGAGCACTGGTCCTACGAGGGCTCTGACTCGTTTGAGGATTCGCCGTGGGGACGCGGGGCGCTGGAGCACTCGACGCCGGCGATCGTGGAAAACACCGAGATCATTGGGCCGGTTGCTTTGCGTCTGTACGCAGCGACGACAGGGACCGACATCAACTGGATCGTGTCACTTCTGTACGAGGACCAGGACGGCGGACGCAAGCTCGTCAGCAAGGGCTGGTTGAAGGCGTCTCATCGTGAGCGTGACGAGGCTCAGAAGCCGTGGGAGCCGTTGTACACGCACGCGAAGTCAGAACCGGTGCAGCCGCTTGAGATCGTTCCGTACGACATCAAGATCGCACCGATCGGAATCCTGCTGCTGGCCGGGTCACGGTTGGTGCTGCGGATCAGTTGCGTCGACGACCCGCCAAACGACGCCCTCCAGTTGACCGGCGCCGGGACGCTTTCGCGTACGGAGGTGTCGCGGATCACGGTCTTCCACGACGAAGACCACCCCTCCTACCTACTGCTCCCAGTGACCTCAGGGAACCACATGAACACGTTCTTCTCCGGCGGCCAACTCTCAAAAGCAATCTGAAGGCGGACAGGTTTAGCGATGAATGAACCGCTCGCTCGGGGCTCGCGGATCGGCCGTATCGGTGCTGAGGCTCGGCTGCAACAACATTGGTGGCCGACTTGAAGTGACGCGTCAACCGGCGAACTTCTCAGAAATTATCTTTCTCAATTTCTTGAATCGCATCGCTAAGTGCCAGTGCCAGTTGTTCTTCGTTACCATAAAAGCGTTGAGCCGGAAGTGGAATTGAAACTGCGAGCCAGCCGTCTGCCGGGCCCTTGAACGCCATGCCTATCGCACAGACTCCTTCGGAGAATTCTTCGCGGTCAAAAGCGATTCTGGACTTTCGGATCTTTTTCAGTTCACGTTCCAAGTCGGAGAAATTTGTAATCGTGGAGGGCGTATATTTCTGTAACTCTGGCGGAAGTAAGTTCTTCGCTTTACTCGGCGTCATAGCAGCCAGAATTGCTTTCCCTGGCGCGATGACGTGGAGCGGAAACGTTGACCCGATTCCAGAGACAGCCCGAAGGCGACGTAACGCAACAACTTGATCGATGACCGTGATTGACTCACCAACGAAATGCGATAAGTCAACAGTTTCGTTCAACGTCTTTGACAGTTTTACTAAATATGGACGAATTCGGGTCTCGAATTGAGAACTTTCAAGGTTGGCTAAACGAAGCAGTGCGGGACCTAGTTGATACCCCGAGTCGGTGGCGCAGAGATATTCCTTGCTGCATAGGGCCACAACAATGCGATGCACTGACGAGCGAGAAATCTCAGTTAGTTCGGAGATTTTGCTGAGGCTCAATCCAGAAGGTGACCCGGCAATCGCGTTCATAATGTCGTCCGCGCGAGTAATCACCTGAATGTCGCTTTTTCGACTCTCGGCGTTGGGGAAACTTTCGTGTTTGGTTGATCCAGTCATCGTGAATTATTCCCTTATTCTCGCTTGCGAATCATTTGACATTGGTGATTACACTATGCGATACTAGACTCCGTTTCGCCACGTGGGACGGAGCGTTCCATAAGTGGTCAAGAACTTCTTTTGGGTTCGCGATATCTGGGCGATGCGGGGGTGTCATAGTGCCGAGAATTGGACCCGAATATTGGGATTTCAGTCAACCGTGGGGTCGCGGCGTGTCCTTTATTTTGTGAGGAGGGCTTGTCAACCGTGCCTCTTCAGTTCTCGATCATCATGGAGGTCAAGGGTGGAATGGAGGCAACGCCAGGCAACCCTACTGCCAGCAGTACAGCAACTCTCGCCCGGCGCAATATCGAGTCAATTGTTATTCGACGTCCGCACGTCGAACTATCAGTGATGGCCGTTGCTCCGGAGGGCGGCGCCCTTCCACACGTGGGAGACACGTTGTGCCTGCGCCGTGGAGAGCCACCACTGCACAACGATGCCCTGGCTCAGCGGCTTGCCGGAATTGGTCGGGCTGTTGGAACGAAGCTCGCGACTACGGTGCGATTCGAGAGATATCTCGCTCTCAGAATAGAAGTGACGTAGCAAAAACGTATTTCATATCGATTAATGAGGGGTGGCGCTATGCCAAAGTACAACGCGACAGAAGGAATTATCTTCGAACGTGATCTGCCAATCGAAATGGACGATGGGGTCACCCTGCGGTGTGACGTTTTTCGACCGGACACGACTGAAAAGGTACCCGTCATTATGACCTTGGGACCGTATGGCAAGGGTGTTCGGTACCAAGAAGGCTACAAAGCTGAGTGGGAATGGTTGATCGAGCGTCACCCAGAGTTAGCCGAACACTCAACGCTTTCCTACATGGTGTGGGAAGTGGTTGATCCTGAGATTTGGGTACGTGATGGTTACGCCGTTATCCGTGTTGACGCGAGAGGTTCCGGTCGTTCATCGGGGCGCCTTGACAATTTCTCACCACGTGAATCGCGCGACTTCTACGACGCGATTGAGTGGGCCGCTGTGCAATCTTGGTCTAGCGGAAAAGTTGGACTCTGTGGCGTTTCCTACTACGCGATGAGTCAGTGGAAGGTTGCCGCGTTACGTCCTCCGCACCTCGCGGCCATTTTGCCGTGGGATGGTGCAAACGAGCACTACCGTGAGATCAGCCATCACGGAGGCATCTTGAGCACGTTTTGGAAGATGCTTTTTAACTTACGGATCACCAGGAATCAGCACGGTAAGGGCACGAATAGTCTCATGGATCCATGGCTACATGAACCAGCAGCAGGCCCCGAAACTTTAAGCGACGCAGAACTCGATGCCAATCGTGAAGATGTAGCTGGCAAGATGCGCGAACATGGCCTGGATGATGAATTTCATAGATTGTATTCAGCGGACTTAGAAAAGATTGATGTGCCGGTCCTTTCGGCCGCTAACTGGGGCGGCTGGGGGCTGCACCCACGTGGCAACTTCGAAGGATTCTTAAAGTCGAGTTCCAAGCAAAAGTGGCTCGAGGTTCACGGCGGACGACATGAAGAGGCTTTCGTGCTCCCCGAAGCGGTGGCACTTCAGAAGCGCTTCTTTGATCACTTTCTTAAAGGGGTCAACAATGGGTGGGACAAGGAACCTCCGGTCCTCTTGAATGTGCGTCACCCAGGCGAAACGTTTGTCAAACGCAATGAATATGAGTGGCCACTAGCCCGGACCCAATGGACGGAACTGTATTTGGACGCAGGCGAAATGAAGATTGGGTGGGATACGCCCATTGCAACTGCGCAAGTACCTTTTGAGGGCATGAGTGAAGGCGTGCAATTCCTCTCAACACCCTTCGACGAAGAGATTGAGTTCACAGGGCCTCTTGCAGCGAAACTCTTTATTTCCTCAACGACAGTCGATGCCGACCTCTTTGTGACTCTTCAAGCGTTTGATCCGGAGATGAACGAAGTTTGGTTCCAAGGAACATTGGACCCAACCACGCCAATAGCCCAAGGGTGTCAACGAGCTTCACATCGAAAACTTGATCTTGCCAAATCAACGCCCTATCAGCCCTGGCACCCCCATGACGAGGTGCAGCCACTTATCCCCGGTGACGTGTACGAAATCGATGTTGAAATCTGGCCCACGAGCATCGTATTGCCAGCCGGTTTTAGGATTGCCGTGACCGTGGCCGGTCGAGACTTTGCTCGCGGCGCAAGCGGACCCGATGATTTGGCCCATAAGGGTTCTGGTCCGTTCATGCACAATGACCCAATTGATCGTCCGGCAGGGGTCTTTGACGGGGTGACAAGGCTCCACACGGGAGCCTCGTATTCATCGCACATCCTCATGCCCGTAGTCCCAGACGCATCAGTGATGTAACGACATCGCGTAAGAATTCAAGTTGAAACTCTGGACATGGGAATAGTCATGGCAGTTAACGAAACAAAGTCTCTCAAGGTTGCTGTTCTGGGCGTGGGCACGATGGGTGCACCTCTCGCGACGCATTTGGCGCGATCTGGATATTCGGTGCGAGCGTGGGACATCAACAAAGCCAACATGGCCCCGCTGCGTAGCGAAGGCATAGAGGCTTGTGAGAGTGCGAAGCGAGCGACCGAATCGGTTGATGTCATCCTCACGATGATGACGGATGCCGATGCCGTCCTTGACGTGATGGTCGGCAGTCATGCAGCGCTCGGTGACTTTAAGGGACTGTGGATCCAATCAACAACTGTTGGCGTTGAGGGAACGCGCAAGCTTTACGAAGCAGCACTGAAGGCGGGAACTACCTACGTCGATGTCCCATTATTAGGCACTAGGTCGGTCGCTGAGGCGGGCAATCTGACGGCCTTGGGCTCGGGCTCCGAAGAAGCGAAGAAACAGAGCGAGCCCGTCTTATCCACTTTCTGTACAAAGATCCTGTGGTTAGGAGAAGTCGGACAAAGTTCAAAATTCAAGTTGGTGCTTAATAGTTGGATACTCGGCCTCGCAACACTGACGGCCGAGACAATCGCACTCTGCACGAGTTTTGGATTTCCGGCAGAGAATTTTCTCGACTTCATTTCTGGGGGACCCTTTGATGTTGGTCAGGCACACATCAAGGGTGGCGCGATCATTGCAGAAGACTTCTCACCGTTATTAGCGCTACGACTCGCGGCGAAAGATGCTGGGTTGGTGGTGGCGGCCAGTGAGGAACTGGGGATCTCTTTGCAGGTCGCTCGAGCGGTATTTGAACAGATGCGGACTGCGCAAGCACTGGGTCACGGCGATGAAGATTACGTTGCAGTGTGGTTTGCGACGTCGGCCAATCCTGGAGCCAAATAACGAAGGCGAATCCTACGACGTCGTGACGAGCGAGTAGTGAGTCACCGCGGGTTTCTCGATGTAGTACTTCATCACGAGATCGCGAAATTGCGTGTACAAGTCTGATTCGCGAAACTCAACGATGTGAGCTTCAAGATCCCGCCACTGCACAAGAAGTTGATAACGACTTTTGAACTCCTGGCACTTTTCCAATTGAGCATGGAGACACCCGGGCGACCGTCGCAGGAACGTAATTGCTTCTGTAAACGCCAACTCAAATTCGTGTGTTTGCGAAGGTTCAACTTCCAAAATTGCGTGTTCAAAAATCATCACCAGTTTCTAGCAGTTTCACGAGATACTTTCTCCGCCTTCCAGAGAACTTGACACCTTGCTCTAGCGCGAGTAGTTTCTTGAAACGGGGTGTCTCACTAAGTGGGACGGTGAATTGGGGGATGTACATGAAGAATCCGGTGCAGGAGTATGGAGTTCGCACCGTTGTCCTCGTCGGCGCCAGCAATTTATGCAAATAGAAATGGGCTTCTAGCTCACAAATAGGAATGGAATGGAGGGACATAATGTCCACAATTGAATATGAAGTGAAGGGAAAAAATCTCCACTCTCGCTTCAATCGGTACCTGGTATCGGGAGTGGCGCTTGCGAGTTTGATGCTTGCGATTCCCGTGGTTTCGATGTCCGGCGCGTCTGCGGCTTCAACGTGGACTCCTGGTCAGGGAATTCCAGCACCGTGCATCGTTGCAAAGAATTGCAGGTTCGGCTTTATTGTTGCGTCGGCCGTTCCGGCTTTGGTATCTCAGGGACAAGGCGCGTTGACCGAATCGACCCACCTCGGAGTCGGATTCACTGAGCAGAGCATTGGCTTTGACCCGAACCAACAGTTGTCAGTCATGCAATCCATGATTTCGCAAGGTGTGAATGCAATTCTCACTTCACCGCTTGATACCAGTTCCATCGAAACCGGAATCTTGGCCGCGCAAGCTGCCGGCACCCCCGTTGTGTTCTATGACGGAAGTGCACCAAACTTGACGATGAATATTGAGAACGCTGACCAGGCTTCTGCTACCGCAATGGTGGGAGTTGTTGCGGCTCGGTTGAAGAAGTTGCACAAGGCTTGCAATCTTGGACTCGTTGACGGGCTCGCTGCGATTCCTGCACTCGGCGCACGTGACAAAGGTATGGCCGCTGGTGCAGTGAAGTATCACTGCAAAGTTCTCAGCACGCAAGTTGACACAGCAGACACGTCGACCGCTTCTGCCGGTTATGCACACCAGTGGAAGAGTCAGTTCGGTAAGAAGATGACCGCAATCATTAGCTACAACGACAACGCGGAAATGGGCGTGTATTCAGCAACGGTTACTGGTTCGTTCAAGCCGCTCTTGGCGTCTTTCAACGGCGAGAAGGCTAATTTGCAGTTGCTGGCCGCCGGCAAGGTCTTTGCGGACTACGCCTTGCAGAACTCGGTTATGGGTGAAGCCATGGCGCTTGGTGCTTACAACTACCTACTAGGTAAGAAGGTCCCCAGCAATGTGCGCTCGCCCTACGTACTTCTTAAAAAGGGCAATGTGAAGACGTACACCAGTGACTCCGACATCGTGACCTTGCCAGTCGGTAAGATCACCTTCGGGCCAGTTGTTGGCGGTATCTCTACCTTGCGCGACAGTGCTTTTAAGCCATAATTGATGTCCCTTTCGGAGCCCTCCAATCGACAGGAACCCCGGACGGGGAAGCCGTCGTCACCATTTGTGGTGACGACGGCTATCTCTAAACGGTTTGGGGCGGTGCGGGCTCTCGATAGCGTCAGTCTGGAACTACGACCTGGTGAAATAGTTGGTCTTGCTGGCGAAAATGGATCCGGGAAGTCGACGCTGGCCAAGATCTTGACTGGCGAGCATCATCCGGACGATGGAACTTTGTTGGTGGACGGGGTAGGAGTACATTTTCGTAATCCTGGACATGCACTCAATGTGGGTATTGCTGGAGTAAGCCAAGAAGTATCAGCGATACCCGCATTCAGTGTGTCCGAGAATATTCTGCTGGCTCGAGAGAAACGGTTCTTCTCTCTGCATTCAAAACGAAAGCTAGATCGAGATGTGGGACACCTACTCAAGCAGGTGGGTCTAACTACGAATTCACGAACATTGTTTCAAGATCTAAGACCTGGAGAGCATGTTCAAGTGGAGTTAGCTAAGAGTCTTTCGAGCAATCCTCGACTCTTGGTGATGGATGAGGTCACGACGCGAATTGGTGGACGAGATGCCGAGAAACTATTCGACGTATTAATGAAGCTGCGTGAAAAAGGCGTGACGATTGTATATATTACGCACCGTCTCGAAGAAATCTTGCGGCTCTGTGACAGGACTCTTGTGATGCGAGACGGGAAACTTGTTGGAGAAATTTCCCGAGCTGATGCCACCGAAGCGACAATTTCAAGAATGATGGTTGGCCGTGACGCGAGTCCGTACGAGCGACCTCGTTTTGACCATGGTTCTGAACCTCGCCTCGAGGTACGCGATTTAATGATTGGTGGATTCAGAAGCCCAGTTTCATTTGCAGTTCGCCCTGGGGAAGCAATTGGATTGTGTGGCCTCGTTGGTTCGGGACGCACGGAAATACTTGAGAACATCATTGGATTAGTTAAGCCAATCGGTGGAGAAATATTTGTTGATGGCCAAGGAATTGAAACTGGCTCACTTCGCGTGGGGCAGTTCAGTGGGATGGCCTTTGTGCCAGAAGATCGCCACTCACAAGGACTGATTATGAGCTCATCGATTCGAGTGAATTTTTCTCTAGGACGATGGCGAGCGTGGCGAATCGTACGACGCGCCCAGGAGAACCGTTTGGCAAGAACCTTCGCTGACCGGTTCAGTATGAATTTGAGGAATTTCGAGCTTCCTGTTTTGACCCTTTCTGGTGGAAACCAACAGAAAGTTGTCATTGGTCGAGCGATTTCGAGTTCCCCAATCATTCTTCTGCTCGATGAGCCAACCAGGGGTGTGGATGTTGGAGCGCGCGCTGAAGTATTCGTGATGATTAAGGAATTGTTGGAGGGCGGAATGTCAATTGTTCTGGCTTCCTCGGACATGGTCGAACTGCGGGCACTGAGCCATTCGATCATGGTCTTGCATGACAGATCACCCGTTGCAACGTTGGACGCGAGCGAAGCTACAGAAGAACGACTTGCGATGTTGATGAGTGGAGGATCTCTTGTCAGTTAGTTCACGTTCGACGACTCGTGATGTCGAACTGGAACGGGTCTTTCGATTTTCGGCACTGAAGACTTCCCTCAGTACGTATCGAGGCGTCATCATCGTTCTGGCCGCGCTCCTGATCTTTTGCAGCATTGCGCAGTCATCATTTGCGACGGTTTCAAACTTCCAAAATGTGATTGATACGAATGCCATTCTCATGATTGTTGCGGTGGGAATGACATTTCCAATGCTCGCAGGTGGTTTTGATCTTTCGGTTGCTGGGATTGACGCGCTGTCGGGCGTGCTGCTCGCGAAACTACTTTTGGCCGGAGTCTCGATACCTCTGGCGATACTCATCATCGTTGTCGGCGCACTGATGTTCGGTGCCCTTACCAACGGGGTCCTCATTGGTTATTTCGGAGTGAATTTCTTCATCGTGACGTTGGGAACGTTGACGATTACCCAAGGAGTGTCGCTGCAATTCACCGGCGGCAACAACATTCCCATGTTCAACGAGCAATGGCTGATCGAGCTCGCCGGTAACAATTTTGGTGGAGTGCCAATAATCGGGATGGTCGCGGCAGGTGTTTTGGTCCTCGGTATTCTCATCATGCGTTACACCGGTTTCGGACGAATGATTTATGCCGTGGGTGGTAATCCAGAGGCCTCTCGACTTGCTGGTATCAATGTTGCCCGAGTTCGACTCGCGACGTACGCAGTTTCAGCTTCCCTGGCCGGACTGGCAGGGGTGCTTGAAGTAGGTCGACTGGCTTCAGCGGGGCCAACCACTGACGGCAATATCGAATTGACGGCCGCAGCGGCAGTGTTAATTGGCGGCGTTGCTTTTGGTGGGGGGATAGGAACGCTCTTCGGTACCTTTCTGGGAGTTTTCTTCTTGGGGGCCCTTGAGAGTGCGCTCCTCCTTTCGGGCATTTCGTCTTATTGGCAAAGCGTCATTACCGGTGTCGTGCTTATTACATCAGTGACACTCGACCGCATACGAGGTCGCCGTGGCGCAAAGAAGAAACTTTTGGAATCGGTCTTAGTACCTGTTACACAGTCAACTGAGGCAAATTCCGCGACCAAGGAGACATGAAATGGACCAGCAGGAATTTCTCTCGACATTGAGTTATCGCTTCGGCTCTCATAACCCGTCGCCTCACTACGACCGACCACCCACCGTCAAAGAGATGGAATGGGGGAGGGACGTAATGGTTCCGATGCGCGACGGCATCAAGTTATGTGGTGATATCTATCGCCCAAAGGCCGAGGGTAAGTTTCCGGCATTGTTGGCGTTTGCTCCACATAACAAGGATCTGCAGAATCCTGACGCAACGGAACACGCACCATCGATTGGGGCTCAACCTGCATGGTCGTCATGGTGGATGGGTGCTCAGGAGGCGGGGGACTCGCGCTACTTCACGAGTCGTGGCTACGCACACGTTGTAGTGAACGTTCGTGGAGTGGGTAAATCAGAAGACGGTGGTGAAGTCGGGGCGCCCTGGATGGGGGGCGAAACCGACGTCTACGACGCCGTTGAGTGGGTTGCTGCCCAGCCGTGGTGCGACGGAAACGTTGGAATGATTGGTATTTCTGCGTACGGTGGCTCCCAGTACAGTGCGGCAAAGCTGCATCCGCCACACTTGAAGGCGATATTTCCGTACGACCCTTGTTCAGTTTGGGGGACCCCTATTACTGGGTTTCGTGGAGTGTACCCAGGTGGGGTTCTAACTCCCTTCTTCTATATTCTGGATCAGCTTGGAATTCCGCACATGCAGCGAAGCCTTCCTGGTGAATTAGACCCAGAAACTGATGCAAAATGGCGTGCAGCCATGGACAACCCGGACTACCGCATGTACTTGACCCTGTACAACATCTTGACGCAGAAGGGTCAGCATACGCCGTACATGTTTGATTTGCTTCTCAATCCTTACGACACCGAAGAGAGCGTCGTCGAAAGTGAAGCAGATTTTGACAAGGTCGAGATTCCGATGTACACCGGTGCGGGTTGGTACGCGTACTCCTACAAATTGCACTTACAGGGTTGCCAGGATCTCTTTGCTCGAGTTAAGGCTCCGAAGAAACTATTACTCACCGGCCCAGCACATCTTGAACGGCCGTGGAAGGCCTTCCACGGAGAGGTGCTGCGTTGGTACGACTACTGGTTGAAGGGAATTGATAACGGGATCATGGACGAACCACCCGTCAAG
>Ga0307372_10012347_pt1 | contig 11208 bp, 8 predicted proteins | sample OX1MG_FD_202533 | JGI IMG/M metagenome (GOLD analysis project Ga0307372, IMG submission 202533) | Soil microbial communities from Risofladan, Vaasa, Finland - OX-1 | ecosystem: Environmental > Terrestrial > Soil > Coastal area > Acid sulfate soil | place: Finland: Risofladan, Vaasa | collected...
GGTGACGATCGACGAGCTTTCGATCGTGCGCGCGCGATGGTTCGTTTTCGGCGCATTCAACGGCGGAGTTGTGCTTATGATCGCGGGATTTTTGGCGGGCGCGCCCGACCTGACCCGCGCGGGCGCGATCCTCACCGCGGCCGGCGGAGTCGTCTATTCGGCGACGACTCTATGGACGCTCAGCTTCGCCCTCCGCGCCGCAGCCCAGTCCTCATCCGCGCAAACCTCTTTGCGCGTCCTGCCGGAGTAGCGCCGACGCTTACGCTCGCGCGCGGGGGTGGAGTACGCGCAGCGGGGGGCGGCCGGTCGCGGTTGGCGAGGTCGTGAGCATTGGCTCATCGCGATCGTCGTGGCGTGACCATCGGTAGAAGATCACCGTAAAAACCGCGGTCAGATAGGTGCCCTGCCCGATCCACATCAGCAATCCGCCGAGAATCTGATCGTCGAGCGGCATGATGCCCCAACCGTGCGCGCCTTCGAGATACCACGGATAAATCACGTGCGTCGCGAGCGTGATCGGCGCCGCCACCGCGGTCATCGGGATCATCAGCAGGAACACGTAAAGAATCTGCGCCGGGTACGGAAGCCGCGGCAGCTCGGGCAACGGGCTCAGAATCGGCCACCACAGCAGCACGCCCGTCACCATGAAACACAAGTGAAGAAAGATATGGAAATTCTCGTTGCGGCACATCAGATCGAAAATCGGCGGAAAGTGCGCCGTGACGAATACCGCTGAGAAGACTGTAAACGTAACAATCGGATTGGTGAAGATTCGCGCGATCGGTTTGACCGCGCGGCTCAGCACCCACGGCCGCAGCATCCAGTCCGGCGTCCCCAGCAGCAGCATCGGCGGAATGATAAATGCCTGCACCAGATGCTGGAGCATGTGCATGAAGAAGATCCGGTCGTCGGCGTACTCATCGAGTCCGGTATGAGTATAGAGGATAACCGCGAGCGCCGCGGTGAACCATCCGACCTGTCCCCGCGTCGGACGCCGTCGGCACAGCCGGCAGGCGAGCCAGTACGCGATTGCGAGCGCCGCGACGCCAATCGCGATACTCGGGTGCTCTCCTAAAATGTCGTCGAAATCCATCGCCTAATCGCCGATTCGCAGCGCGCCTAATCCCGGTGATGCGTCAGGTACGCAAACAGCATCATCATTGCGAAGAGCAGAACGAAAGCAATTAAAAGTCCGAACAGAAAAAACGCGCTGAGCACCCAGCTATCGTACTTGAGATGCATGAAGAACAATGCGATGAGCGCAAACTTTGCCGCCGCCAGCACCAGGAGCACCGGCACCACCACCGCCTTCAGCGCGGGCACATAAAAAACGGTGATCTCCATCGCGGTCAGCACCGCCAGGAACGCCGCCACGATAACGTAGATGACAGCTCCCGGATGATGCGCCTCAGCCTCGGCTACGCGCCCGTGCGGCTCGAGAACTCCGGCCGTTTGCGTTACCTCGCTCATGCGCCCTTAACCTGCTGCATCAGATAGACCAGGGTGAAGATTATTACCCACACGATATCGACGAAGTGCCAATACAATCCACCTAGTTCGACCGATAGCGCGCGCGACTTGTCGAATTTATCACTGAACGAAGCGAACCAGACGGTCGTAAGCCACAGCACTCCGATGCTGACGTGAAAGCCGTGGAAGCCGACCAGCGTGAAGAAGCTCTGGCCGAACAGGTCGGTCTGCATCGACAGCCCCTCACGATAAAAATGCGCGAATTCATACGCCTCGACGCCCAGGAACACCAGTCCGAGCATGATCGTGATCCCGAGCCACAGCCGCATCAGATTTTTCTTGTTGCGCTGGATCGCATTGAGCGCCAGGACCATCGCGAGACTCGACATCAGAAGGGCGAAGGTGCTGATCGAGGTCAGCGGGATTTCCAGGATGCCGGCGCCGGGTCCGCCGATATTGCGGCTCTTGTACACTACGTAGGTGGCGATCAGGCTTGCGAAGAATACACACTCGGAGCCGAGGAACGCCCACAATCCGGCCTTGCGCAGATCAATTCCGCCCGAAGACGCCTCGGCTTCCTCTATTTCGTGCGTGTCCTGGCCATAAGTTGGATATTCGAAAGCCATCGCGACCACCGACGCGATCAGCGCCGCGACTCCGATGATAATGATTCGCCATTCGCCAATTACCAGTCCCGAGCCCATCATCATCAGCGAGAGCGCGATAAGCACCGGATAGATCGACGGCGCCGGCATATGAATCGGCTCGGTCGGAATCGCCTGCTGGCTTTCGGGCACCGCGGGAATCTGTCCCGCCATGAACATCGCCACCCCGCGCGATCCTGCGCGCCCGTACTTCATCGCCCAGAAGGCATCGCGGCTGCGGACGACGGGACTGTGCGCGAAGTTATACGCCGGCGGCGGCGACGCGATTGACCACTCGAGGCTGCGCCCGTCCCACGGATCCGCGGTGGCTTTCTCGCCGATGAGCGTGCTCATGATCAGGTTGTAGTAAAGAATCAGGAACGACAGACCCAGGATGAACGCGCAAACCGTCTCGAACTGATTCAGATGGGTCCATCCGAGTCCGGCGCCATAGGTATAAATGCGCCGCGGCATCCCCCACATTCCGAGGAAGTGCATCGGCAGGAAGGTGCCGTTAAATCCAATTATGGTGAACCAGAATTCGATTTTCCCGAGCCGCTCAGAGAGCATCCGTCCGGTGATCTTCGGCCACCAGTAATACAACGCGGCCAGAATCGCGAACATCGAGCCGCCGAACAGTACGTAATGGAAATGCGCGACCACAAAGTAAGTATCCGTCTGCTGCAGATCGACCGGCGCGGCGGCGAACATGACTCCGCTAAGGCCGCCAATCGTGAATTCCAGCAGCATCGCAAGCGCAAAATATAGCGACGTGGTCATCCGCAGCGACCCGCCCCACACCGTCGCCAGCCAACTGAATATTTTGATTCCAGTCGGAATCGCGATCAGCATCGAGGTGATCGCAAACGCACTATCCGCCACCGGTCCCATGCCGGTCGCGAACATGTGATGCCCCCACACTCCGTACGATAGAAACGCGATCATGATGGTCGCGTAAACCATCATCGGATATCCGAACAGCGGCTTGCGGGCATAGACCGGCAGAATTTCCGAAATAAACCCGAAGGCGGGCAAGATCATGATGTAAACTTCAGGATGCCCGAACAGCCAGAACAGATGCTGCCATAGAATCGGAGTGGCCCCGAAGAGCGAAACGTAAAAGTGCGTGTCGAAAAACCGGTCGAGCAGCAGGAACACCAGTCCAACCGTGAGCGGCGGAAACGCGATCAGGATCAGAATCGAGGTGACCAGGATCATCCACGTGAACATCGGCATCCGCAGGTAACTCATCCCCTTTGCACGCATCGCGATGATCGTGACGAAGAAGTTGAGTCCACCCATCAGCGTCGATACGCCCAGAATCAACAGCCCTACCACCCAGAAATCGAGATTGAGGCCGGGTGAGAAATAGCGCTCGGTCAGATTCGCATAGCCGAACCAGCCCGCATTCGGCAGCAGGCCCCAGAGCCATCCGAGATGAAGAAAAATCGCGCCCGCGAGAAAGATCCAGAAGCTCATCGCATTGAGGCGCGGGAAAGCCACATCCCGCGCGCCGATCTGGATCGGCATGAAAAAGTTCCCGAAGAAGCCAACCTCCATCGGCATCACCACCAGGAAGATCATGGTGGTGCCGTGCATCGTAAAAAGCTGGTTGTAAAGTGAAGCCGAGATGAAATGATTTTCCGGCGACCAGAGCTGCAGGCGCAGAAGCATCGCCTCGATCCCGCCGATCGCCATGAACAGCAACGTACTAATCGCGTACAGCACCGCGACGCGCTTGTGATCCACGGTGGTAAGCCAGCCGAGCAGACCCCCTTCGAGGTAGCTCGGCACTTCGAGCGGCAACGCTTTTGGCTGGGCAGCCATCACTGAGCTCCCTTACTTAAGACTCTCGAGGTACGCGACCAGGTCGTCGAGATTTTTGCCGCTAAGGCCGAGCGCGGGCATCTCGGCGCCAGGCTTCACGTAAGCGGGATTGGTAATCCATTGCGCAACGTCAGCGGGGTTATTCGCTTCGATCGCGCCCGCCATCGTAGTGCGGCTGCCGAAATGAGTCAGGTCGGGTCCCATATAACCCTTGGACACGCCGTCGATCCTATGACAGGTGGTACACGGACTGTTCGCGAATGCCTGTGCGCCGGCTGCTGCCGCGGGATCTGTGATCGAGGCGGCCGCCGGCGGCGCCGTTACCTGCACCTTTTCCCACTCGGCGAACTGTTGCGGAGTTTCCACGAACACGCGCATGCGCATATTCGCGTGCGATTCGCCGCAGAACTCCGCGCACTGCCCCGGATACATCCCGGGTATCGTCGCGATGAATGTCAGCTCGTTCATCTGGCCCGGCACCACGTCGCGCTTGCCGCCGAGTTGCGGCACCCAGAAGCTGTGGATCACGTCGGCCGATCTCAGGTTCAGGCGGATCGGAACGCCGGTCGGAATATGCAGCTCGTTGGCGGTGACGATCTGGTTCTTGTCGCCGTAGTGAAATTCCCACCACCACTGATGCGCAACGACCTCGATCTGGAGCGACCCGGCCGGCGGCAGATTCGGCTGCGAGCGGAAAATCGTCCGGATGGTCGGTATCGTGATCATCAGCAGGATCAGCGCCGGCCCGAGCGTCCAGGCGACTTCGAGCTTCAAGTCCGATTCGGCCGTTGACGGCGGCGCCGCCTCTCCGACCCGGGTCGAGAAGACGAACAGCCCGAGCACGAAGATCGTGATCACGACCACGAACACCAGCGTGTCCCACAGGGTTACTTCGATCAGAAGCCGATAGATCCATTCGGCCAAATCGGACTTGGGCGAAAGCGTCGTCATCGGCAGCTCGCGCCCGCGCGCGCATCCGGCGAGCATCGCGGACGCGGTCAGCATCGCGGCGGTCACATATGCGGTGGCGCGTTTCATTCGTGCTCCTCGACCCATACTTCCCGGGCCGCGGACGCCGCCAGCCGGTCCAGTCCGGGCAGCGAGCACAGCACGAACGCGCCGAAAAATCCGAGCGTCACCAGAATCTCGACCCACCCGAACGGCACTGTATGCGGCGATAGCGATGGCACCACCAGCACATAGCGCTCGAGCCATATGCCGATGACACCGCAGAGCGCTACCGCGCCCAGAATGGCGGGCGTCTTCTTGGGCCGCACCCCGAGCAGCGTCAGAAACGGGATCATCCACATCAGGATGACGACCGCGTACGACAGCGCCTGCCACGGCGGGTAGTATGCGCGCACTACGATGAAAAACGTTTCGACCGGAATATCGCCGTACCAGATGACGATGTACTGGGCGAAGAGCAGGTAGATCCAGAAGATCGAGAAGGCGAAAACGGTCAGTCCTATATCCCGCATCACCTGGGGATTTTTGAAGGCATTATTCCCGCCGAGCAATCCGCGCATGATCACCGCGACCAACGCCATCGCCGCCGCCGCGCTCCAGAACGCTCCGGCGAAGAAATACCAGCCGAACAGTGTGCTGCGCCATACGGGCGCCAGCGACATTACCAGGTCGAAGGCGATAATCGTGTAAACGATCGCAAAGCAGATCGCGAGCGCCGGCGCGACCCGCCGAATCGGATTTGGTACCAGCAGGATACTTTCCGAATCGCGCTGCCACTCGGCGGCCTCTTTGGTGCGTGACAGCCGCACCAGCCACAGGCTGAGCACGGTCATGATCGCAAGGCCGATTCCGTCGCGCGCGAACAGAAACGGAGTATTGAGCCACGCCGCCTTTTGCGCGATCGGATGCAGCACCCACGGAAAGATCAGCGTGCGGCCGAAATACAATCCGAAGAACAAAAGGAACCCAAGCGGAATGAACCCGGCGAAGGTCTCCGCCAGGCGATACTGCGTCGTACCGGCCCAGCGCCCGTTGCATAGATAAAAGGCCGCCAGCATCACCACGCCGCCCTGCGCGATTCCGAGCCACACCAGCAGGTTGACCAGGTACGCCTGCCACGCGCGCGCCGCATTGGCGCCGCCAACGTTCAGCGCAAATCCAATCACGCCCGCGGCCACGAAGATCGCCATCACGGCTTTGAATGCGGTCCCGGCAACGGGGCCAGCCGGTGCGACTGGCGCGCCGGAGGCGAGTGCGGATGCGGGCTCGACTTGCGCGCTCATCGGACCCCCGCCTCGCCCGGCCAGATCGATGAAAATTTTGGGCTACGCCGCCTCACGCAAAACCTCTTCCGCACCTGCATTCCTCAGAATCGATTCGATTTTCTCAATTCGCGCGCTGTCGGCTCCGTCGCATTTCACGACCACGCCGAAACGGTCCTCGCTGAAGCGCGACTGGTAGCCGCTTTTGCTTTCAAAGGCGGGAAGCCCGGCGTTGACGAGAAAGCTCGTGACCGCCGATATCCCACCGAACAGAATCATCAGCTCGAAGCAGATGATGATAAACGGAGGCCACGAGATGATCGGCTTGCCGCCCGCGACCAGGTTCCATTCCCACGAGGTGCCGATGGTTATTGCAAGCGCGGTCAGGATGCCGGTAATACCGCCGATGAGGACGAACAGGCGCACCTTGCTCTTGGGCTTGCCCATTGCGTGCTCGATGCGATGGCTCGGGAAAGGATAGAAGACCCTCAGGTTCCGCACCTGGGCCTTGTGCAGATCCTCGATTCCCCTTACGCAAAGGTGTTCGTCCGCAAATGATCCGATTATTTCCATCGCCGCGCTCATGCCCAAAGTCATGCCGAAGTTGACGAACCCTTCCTGATTGCCTGCCGGAGAAAGCCGATGCCTTCCTTCAGTTCCGTCATCGAAACGATCGGCAGGAACTTCGCGAACAATGAGAACAAACCCAAAAACCACGCAAAGCTGCCCACCGTGATCATGATTTCCGTGATTGACGGCGTATAAAAATGCCACTGCGCCGGATTGAAGTTCGTGGTCAGAGAACCCGCGATAATATCAAACCGCTCGAACCACATTCCGATATTCACGAAAATCGAAATAATCCACAGCGCCTTCATATTCACGCGGATGCGCGGCGAGAACAGCACCAGCGGGATCAGGCAGTTGCACAGAATCATCACCCAGAAGATCCACCCCCACGGGCCAAAGTAGCGCATGTGGAAGGTCATCTGCTCGATCTTGTCGCCTGAGTACCAGACCATGAAGGATTCGGTTGCGTACGAGTAGCTCACTACCAGCGAGGTCAACAGAACGATCTTCGCCAGGCTGTCGATATGCCACGGCGTGACGAGATCTTCGATATGCAGCCATTTGCGCATCGGGATCAGCAGTGTCATCACCATCGCGACGCCGGAGAAAATCGCGCCCGCGACGAAGTACGGCGCAAAGATCGTGCTGTGCCATCCGGGCAACTGCGCCATTGCGAAGTCCCACGACACCACACTGTGGACTGAGATGACCAGCGGGGTCGCCAGTCCCGCCATCAGCAGGTACGCCATCGCGAAGTGATGCCACTGACGGTCGGTCCCCTGCCATCCGAGCGCCAGGATCGAGTAAAACTTCTTGCGCCATCCCTGCGCGTGCTCGCGCGCGTTGGCGACATCGGGAATCAAACCCATGAACAGAAACAGCGCACTGATCGTCAGGTAGGTCGAGACCGCGAACGCGTCCCACACCAGCGGCGAGCGGAAGTTGGGCTGCAGATAGCGCTCGTTCGGGTACGGGAGCAGCCAGTACAAAAACCATGGCCGTCCGAGATGGATCATCGGGAATAGTCCCGCTGTCGCGACCGCGAACAGCGTCATGGTTTCGGCGGCGCGATACACCGCCGTGCGCCATCGGGTGCGGAACAGGTACAGAATCGCCGAGATCAGCGTGCCGGAGTGCGCAATTCCGACCCAGAACACGAAGTTCGTGATGTAGATCGCCCACATCACCGGCTGACGAAGCCCGGTGACGCCAAGGCCTTCGTAAATCTGGCGGGTCCACAGGATTGCCGCGATCGCGACCAGCGAAAAGCAGAACGCGATCCAGATCCAATAGGCCATGCCCGGGAAATCCATCACCCGGAGCACGCCGCGGTCGATATCGCGGAAGGTCGGCGTGGTGGGTTCTTGAAGTGCGGCTGCCACTTACGCCTTTCCTTTCACGCGATAGAGGTCGCGCAGATAAACGATTGCGGGCTGGGTGTTGAGTTCTTCGAGCATGAGATAATTGCGGGCATTGTTGTCGTCGCGCCGCCGCATCATTGCGCTCTGCTGATCATTCATATCGCCGAACGTGATCGCGCGAGCCGGACAGGCGCCCGCGCAGGCGGGGACAATCTCGCCGTCCTTGAGCGCGCGGTCGTCGTCGCGCGCGTTGATTTCCGCGTGCTGAATCCGCTGGATGCAGAAAGTGCACTTCTCCATCACCCCCGCGCCGCGCACCGTCACGTCGGGATTCAGTTGCAGATTGAGCGGTGCCGGCCATTCCGGAACGAACCAGTTGAAGCGCCGCACTTTGTAGGGACAGTTGTTCTCGCAATACCTGGTGCCGACGCAGCGGTTATAGACCTGCCCGTTCAGACCCTCCTGCGTGTGATATGACGCGAACACCGGACAGACCGGCTCGCACGGCGCATGATTGCACTGCTGGCAGAGCATGGGCGCCAGGTACAGGTTGGGCGCGTTGTCTTTGTCTTCGGGGAAGAACCGCTCGATCCGGATCCACGACATGATCCGTCCCTGATCGACCAGCTCTTTGCCGACGAAGGGCAGATTGTTCTCCGCGTAACACGCCGCGACGCATGCGCTGCATCCGGTGCACGAGTTGACGTCGATCGTCATTCCCCATTTGTGATTCGGATAGGGAAACGGCGGATACATCTCGTACGGCTCCGGCGCGAGCGGAGCTTCGGGCTCGCCGCCGTGACGAAGTTCATCAAGGCTCATCGCCTCGACGATCGAGCGTCCGAGCATATCGCTCTTGCCCAGCGGCGAGATGAGCCTGCGGCTGCGCCCGGTGCCCTTTGCCGACACCGCGATTCGTAGCGAGCCCGCGGCGAGGATCTTCCAGGGGTTCGCGCCGACATCGCTCGCGTAGCGGCCGTACGCGCGATGCCCCTGGCCGAGAGGAACGACGATCGCGCCGGGATGCACGTTGGCCGAAATCAGCGCGGGCGCCTCGATCGCGCCATGCTCGGTGCGCAGCTCGATTAACTCGTCCTTCGCGATTCCGAGCTTCGCCGCGGTCGTGGGATGAATCTCCGCCCAGCTATCCCAGACGATCTGCGTGACCGGCTCGGGAATTTCCTGGAGCCACGGCTTGTCGGCGCCACGCCCGTCATAAAGGAAGATGTGCGCAAACGCGACGAACGTCAGTCCTTGCGAGGTGCCGTCGCCGGGCGGCGGCGTCTTGAGCGACGCGGTCGAGAGCTTGACCGCCATGGGCTTCGCTTCCGTATAGAGGCCGCCCTCGCGCCGCACCTTGGTCCAGAATTCAGTTTGAGCGTCGTGGCTTGCACCCTGCGGAGCCAGAGCCAGCCATTCGGCTTTGACCGCGTCGGCCGAGCTCTGCCACGGAATTTTTGCCTGGGGCGCTTTCGCGGCGGCGGCCAGCATGATGTCGCCGGCCGCGCGGCTGGCGAAAACCGGCTGCATCACAGGCTGGCCGAGTCCCCGCACTCCCGGACGCGGCGCCGTATCGCGCCACGCTTCGAGCGGATGATGCGCAGGCAGCAGCAGGCTTGCCATGTTGGCGGTTTCGTCCGGCACCGTGCCCATCCATACCACGAAGCCCACCCGCTGGAGCGATTCGGCAGCGCGCATCGACGGCGGCATCGTGAAGACAGGATTGGCGCCGTTGATCACCACGACATCGACTTTGCCGTCGCGCATCGCGGCCATCGCGGCGTTCACGTCGCTCGCCGTGGTGACGGGCTCCACGCCCGCGCCGTCGAGAAACAGCATCGTGCGGCCGAGATTCCCGGTCGCGGCGTTGAGCATGTATGCGGCCAGATGCAGCGCCTCGTCGTCGCCTGAGGCCATCGCGACCGCGCCGTCGGCCCTGCCGAAGGCAGCGCCCATCGCATTGATCTTGTCGGCGGGAACGCCGGTGCGCTGGCTGACGGCGGCGGGATCGTACGCCGCGACCATCGTGGTCAAGGCATTGAGGTCCAGCCCCGAGTTTTGCGCAATCCAGCGCTGAGCGACCAGCACATGAAGGACGCTCCATGCGACTTGCGCTTCGGCGCCGGGCATCGATGGTATCCAGTCGTCGCACTTTGCGGCGGACATACTCATGCGCGGACCGACGTAGAACGAGCGGCCGATAGTCAGTTGCCCGCGGCGGGTTTTGGGTGCGCGGAAATCCGCGTACTGGCGTGCGAGTTCGACCGGCGAGGAACCGGTTTCCAGGAAGTCCGCGGCAAAAGAAATTAGCGTTTCCGCCTGATCGATCTTGTAGATCGGCAGGTCGCGGCGTCCGAACAAGGTCTCAGCGGCGTTTCGCGCGGCTTCGTTTTCGAGCGCCTCGTAGAAAGTCGTGCGGTTCGATCCATATGCGCCCAGGAACGCCCGCGTAATCTTGGCAAAGCTCGGACCTTGCGGAGCGCCCAGAAATGCCACGCGGTTCTGGCCGGCTTTCGCCGCCGCGCCAAGATGATCGGTCAGCAGCTTTTCGGCCGCGTCCCACGAAATCTTTGTGAGCTTGCCGCCGTCGCCGCGCAGCATCGGATCGGCCAGCCGGTCCGGATTGTACAATCCCTGGAGAGCAGCCTGGCCGCGCGCGCAGATCGCGCCCGCCCCGATCGGATCGGCGGGATTACCCGCCAGCGTGGTGACGCGGCCTTCGCGCACCGTCGCGATAATGCCGCATCCGGCGGGGCATTCCGCGCAGGTGCCCGCGTAATAGCTCGGCATCCCCGGCAGAACGTTCTCATCGGGAACGACGTACGGGATAAGCTTGCGCGCTGCGGGCTCGCATCCGGGCACGGCGGCGGCAGCGCTTGCGGCCGCGGCCAGCTTGATGAAAGACCGCCTGGACAGACCCTCAGGCATTTCGCTCCTCGCTCAACTCCAACTCAATCTCAATGATGACAGGACACGCAGTCGAGACTTGCCTTTCGCTGCGTATGACATTCAACGCAAAAGCCCATGTTGATTTCTTTTACCGGCACCACTCGATCCATGTTCTGAACGTCACCGTGGCATTGCTGGCATTGGATTCCGGCGTGA
>Ga0307372_10012350_pt1 | contig 11207 bp, 9 predicted proteins | sample OX1MG_FD_202533 | JGI IMG/M metagenome (GOLD analysis project Ga0307372, IMG submission 202533) | Soil microbial communities from Risofladan, Vaasa, Finland - OX-1 | ecosystem: Environmental > Terrestrial > Soil > Coastal area > Acid sulfate soil | place: Finland: Risofladan, Vaasa | collected...
TGCCCAGAAACCCGCGCCGCAGCACGCCCTCAAAATCCCGGATCCGCAGCCCTGCCCGCGTCACCTTGCTCAGAAGCACGTCCACATCCCGACCGTCGAACGCCGCGTCGATCGTCGCGTGCAGCCGCCCGTACTCTTCCTCGTTCCGCACCGCAATCGGCGCCTGCTCAAACATCTTCCCCACGTCCACTGACCTCAAAATACAGCCTTCAGCTTTGACCCATCAGCCCGATTCGCCGCCGTCGAGCTGAAAGCTGATAGCTGACGGCTGATAGCTGATTCTGGAGCGGGAGACGGGACTCGAACCCGCGACCAACAGCTTGGAAGGCTGTGACTCTACCACTGAGTTACTCCCGCCCAAAACAGTTCGCAGTTCACAGTTCGTAGTTCACAGCCAAAAGCAGTTCGTCGTCATACACCGCGCGGCTTAGAAAACTATGAACTGCGAACTAAGAACTGTGAACTGCTTTCGTATTTCTGGAGCTGATGACCAGGATTGAACTGGTGACCTCTCCCTTACCAAGGGAGTGCTCTACCAACTGAGCTACATCAGCCCTCTAAACTCAAGCCGGCAGCTTGCAGCCCGTAGCTCATAGCTCGATCCTTCCGATGCGAGCGGCAATCGCCGATCCCGCCATCCCCCGAGCTATTGGCTACTGGCTGCCAGCTACTGGCTGCCTTTCCTCCGGATCCGGTCCGCCTGCATCGCGATCGCCGTCCGGAACGCAAACGTTGCCAACACAAAAATCGGAATCCACCGGATCTCCACCATCCTGCCCAACACCGGCACCGACCCCTGGCCAATCGTAAACCACGCCACTACCGCCAGCACCCCGTACAGCGCCATCGCGATCCGGTACTTCCATTCCAGTTCGCGCGCTGTCCCGGCCGCCTCGTCTCCGGTGCGCCCGCGCTCAGCCTGATCCTGCCCCATCCGGCCAGCTCCCTCACGCACTGTACTGATCCCTGTCTTTCTAATCCCTATTCCCTGCTCTTATGGTGCACAGGGGAGGATTCGAACCTCCGTAGCACGCAAGGTGCGGCAGATTTACAGTCTGCTGCCATTAACCGCTCGGCCACCTGTGCCCATCTCTCCGGGCTCCAACCGCTTTCGTCTTCCGTGCCCCATCCTTGCGCCCTTTTTCCGGCGCAAGCGTGGGAAACCGGAAATAGCCCGGTCCCGCTTTCCATCCACCCCGGGGTCCCCTTCCGCGCACCAGCCTTTATCCGGATCCTTCCGGCTTCGACCGCTCAGTGCACCTCGCTGGGATCACCGCAGAGGACAGGGCCGGCGCCTCCAACTCCCGCGCCGGTTCACCACTTGCTGCCGTCTTCCTCGCGCCCCGTTCGCCTTTTCAGTGGAGCTGACGGAGGGATTTGAACCCCCGACCCTCTGATTACAAATCAGATGCTCTACCAGCTGAGCTACGCCAGCCCTCAGGAGGGGTCCGGACCATCCTTAAGCCCGTCTCTTGCCACCCCGAAAAAGCGCCCAAAGCCTCGGAAATCGTGCGGATACACCATCTCTCCGCACTTCTACGGCACAGTTCTCAAGGTTAGCATAGTGCTCCCACTGGAGCAAACCGCCCCCGGCGCCGTATACGGCTGGGCGCGATTGGGCTCTCGCCCCGGCGGTGCCCCACCCCCAAAGAAAATCCAAGGTGCCCCACCATCGAGACGCCTTTGTTTTTGTCGCCAGTCTCCCGTCCCGGTTAATTCTTTACAGCGTCTGACTCTGTCGAGAATGACCTCAGCCGAGGCTCTTCAGAGCTTTTTCGTAGCGTGTGAAGTCGTGCCCTTATGCGTCTTTCGCATTTCGTTCAGGATTCTTTCGCCGCCTGCCAGCCATCGGCGAGCCGCTCGCGCGGGACCGCATAACAGACCTGTTCCCAGCAATCCTCCGCGTAGCGGCGCAGGAATAATGAATACCCCGGCGCGATGGAGTGAATGAAGTTGGGGATCTGCCAAAGATGTTCGGACCGATGATAAAGGCAAATGGCCAACGCGGGCGTTGCTTCCCGAATAAGGCGAGCCCCACCAGCCAGGGCCTTTGGCTCCGATCCTTCGATATCCATTTTGATGTAGGTTGGGACAAACGGCCACTCCAAGGAGTCAAGCTTGCGGCAGTCCATGCTTTCGCCGTGACCCGATATGCTGACACTTGAACCAACCGTGCCAGTGACGACGAAATCCACCTTTCCATCCTCGTTGCTTACGGCATAAGGGCGGATGCTGACGCGTTCGCTTATCTCGGTAGGTTGATTGGCGAGGAATGACTGTAACGCGGCTCGGTTCCCTGGATCGGGCTCCAAAGCATATACGTGAGCAAAGGTCTGCCGGTGGCGGAAGAAGCTGCGAATACTGTCCCCGTTGAACGCTCCGCAATCCACGTAGACCTCACGGTCCAGTGGCTTTATCAGATCCGCGGGAAAATAGATATCCTCCGCATTTCCCGGTGAAGGGAGAGACTCCGGTTGCAGCCAGTACCTCCAGATCAACTGGCTGCAAAGCTCATGACGCGAGGTGTCATCGCTGAGAAGATCAAAACACTCTCGTATCTGCGACTCCTGTTCCAGAAGAAGCTGGGGGGAATCCATGCTCAGAGCGGGCAAGAGCTCGCGCCAATATTTCCAAAACAGCGCCATGGGGGGGAAGACGTGCCTGCACCCCAATCGGCGCAACTGTGCGCACACGGTGCTTCCATTGAAGATGGTTACGACAAACGCCGCCGTATCTCCGAAGCGGGCGACTGCGTCAGCAGGGCTAAGCACTTCAATTCCATCGCAGTGTGTCTCCCATAGCTCCTGGTTGTTATCGGAGAAACAGCAAGGCTCAACGCCCGCATGCCGCAGGCGATCCCGCGTGAATTGCCCGAATGGGCCGGCGCCGAACAACACTATATCGGGAGCCGGGGACGCCAGACGGTCAAACTCGCCGCGCCAACGGCGCGAGCGCGCTTCGAAACCTTCCTGCTTGAATGCGGCAAATATGTTATCCAGCCGGACTTTACTACCAGCCAACTCACCTCTCAAGCGACTCCCCTCCCACAAACCAAGTCCCGCTTTCCCAAGTGGCTTCCATGCAGCCCATCTATTCCATCGGTGCGCGCCCCGGCGGGACAGCATACATTACGGTTTGAAAACCGTCGCCCTCGTAAGGACGTAAGTACAAGTTGTGTTCGGGTAACATCTCCCGAGCGAGCAGCGGCAATCTCCAAATGTCGCATTGACGATGGTAAACGCAAATGGCCAAAACAGGCTGGTCGCGCCGAATGATGTTAGCGGCGCCGCGCAGGGCGTCGAATTCGGCACCTTCAATGTCCATTTTGATCATGGTCAGCGGTGTATCCGAGAAGAGGTCGTCCAGAGGAACACAATCCACTTCCACACCGCCTTCGACGCAAAACTTCGAGTCCAAGGTTCCAGTCGCTTCAAACCGCATTCGGCCGCGCTCCGCACCCACGGCGCAGCGGCAAATATGGATTTTGCTTCGAATCGCGGCGGGCATCGCCCCTACGGTGGCATCCAGTTTTTCCAGATTCAATGGGTCGGCTTCGATGGCGTAGAAGGCGCCGAAGCCACTTCCGGCCAGGTTGGTCATTTGCAGGATGGTGTCGCCATCGAAAGCTCCGCAATCCGCTACCACTTCCTCGGGAGAGATGGAAAACAGTTGTTCAGGGAAGTAAGTATTCTCGGGGGGGCGCCCTGGCAGATGGGATGCATCGCCGGTTGCATACCAATATACGTGCGACCTATAGGCATCGAGGGATTCCCGGTCAGCCCACAGGTTCTCGGCCGCCAGAACCCTTTTGGAATCTTCGAAAACCTTGTGGGGGAGATCGTTGAGCAAAAACGGAATGAAAGTATCGGCAAATCTCCAGTAAACAGGTGAGAAGGAGGAGATGAACCTGCAACCCATGCCCTGCAACTGCGCCCGTGTTTCCACGTACCAATGAGCGGCATTCCAGATCGTGACAATAAACAAGGAATCGGAACCGTAGCGCGAGGTGGCGTCAGCCGGGGACAACACGGTGCATCCATCGAGCGATGTCCCCCAACGTTGAGGGTTGTTGTCGGAAAGGCATAGCGGCTCGATCCCGATGCCGCGCAATTCGACGAGAGCGCGGCGGCCCAGGCTGCCGGCTCCAAAGAGGACAACCCTGCCGTGGCACTGTTCGATCAATCGCTCCAAAATCGAATGCTCGCGCTCAATTACGGTGGCTACCGGTTCATCGAGCAGCTCTCTCAGCGATAACGACGACATGAGTTGGATCTCCTGGTTACGCGAGTAACTGGACAGATACTGCTATTCTACCAACGGTTTCACAATCATGTTAGACAGGAACTCCTCGCGTGGCAGGAAGGGGTAAAGATCTTCCAGCGGCCTGGAGACAAAGGACCCGTCGGGTTTCTGGTAAGACTGCAAGCGCGGGGCGCGCATCTCGTCGGGAATCACGTGCACGTCGACTAGCACGGGTCCGTCCATGGCCAAAACGCTCTTGACCTGGTGGCGCAGATTCTGTTGGTCGGCGATCACCACGCAGGGAATGTCGTACGCGGCCGCCACCTTGCCGAGGTTGGGGAGCGTGAGACCGGTTTCCCTGTTGCAACCGATGTTAGGCTTGCCAAAGTAGCCCGTCTGCGAAGCGCGAATGGAGGCGTAGCCGTCATTGTTGAGGACGAAGAACTTGACCGGGAGCTGGAGGCGGGAGGCCGTCTCCAGTTCCTGAATATTGAATTGGAATCCGCCGTCGCCATCCACCAGGATAGTCCGCCTGCGACCTCGGCCAATGCATACCGCGAGGGACATGGGCAGGCCGTAACCCATGGCACCAAGGCCGGCGGTGTGATAGATGCGCTGGCCGGTGCGGGTTGGGCAAGCGAGGAGGAAGATTTCAATGCCGCTTCCGGAACTACCGGAGACGAGCAGGTCGTCGGGGCTGGACTCAGTGCCGATAACTTCAGCGAGATGAAAAATGCTGACCTTGCTTTCGGGGTTGCGATGTTCCGGGGTAACTACGGGATAGCGGGTCTTCCAATCGGTGCAGCGGCTATCCCAGGCAGAGTGGTCGCGTAAGCGCAGGCTGGCACTCTGGCGGAGAAGTTCCTCGAGAAATGCTTTTGCGTCGGCGCAGATGGGCTGCTGGAGGTGGGGATGCAGCTTGGCCAACTCGGCGGCGTCGACATCCACGGCGGCCTTGTGGGCCTCGCGGGCGAGATTCTGGGGTGCGTAGCCGGTGATGGCGAAGTCGAGGCGGACGCCGATGGTGAGCAGGAAGTCACAATTCTGCAAGGCGAAATTTGCGCCGCGAGCGGCTACGGAGCCGGGCCGGCCGACATAAGTAGGGTCGTCGCTGGGGACGAGGTCGGCGGCGCACCAGGTGGCGACGGTGGGGATGCACAGGAGGCGGCGCAACTGCTCGAATTCGGCGGTGGCACGGGCCAGGCGAATGCCGTTGCCGGCGAAGAGCAGTGGGCGCTCAGAGAGGCTCAGTTTTTCGATCAGCCGGCTGACCTGGTTTTGCAAGTCCAGAGTGCCGCTGGAATGCCCCAGCTCAGCAGGATCGAAGCTGCGCAGGATAGAGGGATCTTCGAGGGGAGATGCCTGGACGTCGAGTGGGATATCGATCCACACGGGGCCGGGCCGGCCGTTCGATGCGAGGTAAAGAGCCTTTTCCATGTGGTATCGGATCTTGCTGGGATCGAGGACGGTGACCGCGTATTTGGTGATCGGCTTCACGATGGAGACAATGTCGACTTCCTGGACGCCGAGTTGCCGCACACCGAGCGGACTGCCGTCTTTGTCAAACATTCGGTCAGGGCGCTTGACCTGGCCGGAAACGATGAGCATGGGGGTTGAGTCAAGCCAGGCTCCGGCCACGCCGGTCACGGCATTGGTGCCGCCTGGGCCGGTGGTGACCATGCAGACACCGAGCTGGTTTGTGGCCTTCGCGTAAGCTTCCGCACAGATGGCGCTGGCCTGCTCATGGGAATTGCAGACCGGCTGGATCTGGGTTTGGGCGCCGAGTGACTGGTTGAGATGCATGGCGCCGCCGCCGGTGACGAGGAAGACGTGCTTCACGCCCTGTTGGGCGATGAATTCCACAACGTAGTCAGAGAGTTTCATGCATTGAACCGTGGATCAAATTCACCAGGAGTCATGGGCGCGAGAAGACCTCCTGCGGTTGCAGTCGGCGTGCCAGCAGCAGCGCCTCGACTAGTTCGCGCACGGCGCCGTTACCGCCGGGGTGTTTGGCGACGAAATCGGCCTGCAGCAAAACGTCGCGGGCGGCGCTGGCTGGGGCGGCAGAAAAACCGGAGATACGCATTGCGGGCAGATCGTTGACGTCGTCTCCCATATAGCAAATCTGGGCGAGCTCGATGTGGGCCTGGGCGGCAAAATTCCGCAGGGCGTCTGCCTTGTCGCGGCAGCCTTTCACGACGTGGCGGATGTGCATTTTCTCCGCGTACCGGTCCACCAGTGGGCTATCTTCGCCGGAAATGAGCGCCAAGTGCATTCCGGCGCGTCGGGCCAGCGAAACGGCCATAATATCAGCGAAGCAAAAGCGCTTCCACTCTTCGCCGCCCGGCCCCCACCAGACGCCGCCGTCGGTGAGCACACCGTCTACGTCGAGCGCAATGGCGCGAATGCTTTCCAGGCCGGCTTTGCCGGAGTTCTCCTTCCCCATGGCGGATCACACCGCCGCGCCCACGCGGCGCAATTTCTTAATGATGGGAAATTCGCGCTCGTAGACGCGCTTGACGCCATCGCCCCTCGACTGCTCCCACAGGCGAATATCACGCACCAGGCGGGCGATGCCGTTTGGCTCGAGCGAAGCGGCCTGATCCGATCCCCAACTGGCCCGATCCGTGGTGATATGGCGCTCCACGCAGCATGCCCCGAGGGCCGCCGCGCAAACGCTGGTGGGAATCCCGGTTTCGTGGCCCGAGTAACCGATGGGAACGCCATACCGCGCCGCCATGGTGGGAATGGCGCGGAGGTTGAGTTCGTCATAATTGGCCGGATAAGTGCTCGTGGTATGCATCAGAACGAGATCCTCTTTGCCCACCACTTCAACGGCGTGATCGATCTCGGAGTAGGTGCTCATGCCTGTAGAAAGGATGATGGGCCTGCCGGTGCGGCGCACGTGCCGAAGCAAGTTGTCATCGGTGAGGGAAGCCGAGGCAATCTTGTAGACAGGAGGCTTGAACTCTTCTAGAAAATCGACCGAGCCCTCGTCCCACGGCGAAGCGAACCAGAGCATTTTCACGGAACGGCAAAAAGTGTCGATCTCCTTATATTCGTCGTAGCCGAATTCGAGGCCGTATTTCAAGTCGCCATTGGTTGGTCCGAAGGGATTTTCGCGTGACTTGGCCAGTTCCTCGGGCGTGTATACAACTTCAACGGTGCGCTTTTGGAACTTGACCGCGTCACAGCCGGCAGCAAGCGCGACGCTGATCAGGCGCTTGGCGAGATCGATGTCCCCGTTGTGATTAATGCCGATTTCGGCAACGATAAAACAGGGTTGATCGTCTCCCACCAGATGCTGGCCAACCTTTACACTACTCATGGAGATACTCCTACTGATCTCGCCGTCCCGGCAGGGCGAAATTGCCGACCCGAGCGACCGCAATACCACGTGGCGTGGCACGATGCCCATTCAAACCATGGTCCGGCGCACGCATTGTTGGGATTCCGGTCGATCAGGGAATCTGTATTTGACGATACCACATGAACTCACGCGCGCTCTTGCGTCCGGCGTCCTTGCCCGACGGCCTTGCGCCGATTACCTGGGGTCGCGGAACGACAGCCCAAACCCGAGGATGCGCCTATACTTCCCGCCCAGATTTATGCTGGTTGCATGAAGCCGTTGCCTGCCGAAGATTTAGTGCATATCCTCGCGCACACCGAGCACCTCTGGGAGAGAGCGCGGGGGCGGCGCATCTTTCTTTCCGGCGCAACCGGATTCTTTGGGGCGTGGTTGCTGGAGAGCCTGGCCTACTGCAACCGCACACTGAAGCTGGGACTCGCGGCCACCGTCCTGAGCCGCAATCCGAAAGCTTTTGCGCTGCGAATGGCGCATCTGGCAAGCGAGCCCTCAATCCGGATGCTTGAGGGTGACATCCGCGAATTCGAGTTTCCCGGGGAGCGATTCGACTACGTCATCCATGCTGCCGCGTCCACTTCGGCAGAGGCTGCCGCCTCGCCGCTCGAACTCTTGAGCACCCTGGTCGACGGCACCAGGCGGATGCTTGCTTTGGCCCAGACGGCGGGGGCGCGCAGATTTCTCTTCGTCAGTTCGGGCGCAGTTTATGGCCGGCAACCAGGTCACGTCACGCACATCCCCGAGGATTACCTGGGAGGGCCCGACTGGCTCGATCCTAACTCAGCTTATGCGGAAGGCAAGCGGGTTTCCGAGCAGATGTGTGCCCTCCATGCAAGAGAAGCGGAGACCGCATTTGTGATCGCTCGATGTTTTGCCTTCGTCGGGCCTCATCTGCCACTCAACCAGCACTTCGCGATCGGCAATTTCATCGCAGATGCGCTGGCAGGGAGAAACATCGCCGTCCGCGGCGACGGCACGGCCATGCGCTCCTATCTTTACGCGGCCGATCTCGCCATCTGGTTATGGACCATGATGCTGGAGGAACCCTCGGCGCAGGCGCGATTGCGGGTATTCAACGTAGGTTCGGGGCAAGCCATCAGCATTGGGAATCTGGCGCTCAATGTGGTGGAAGAGCTCGATCCTTCACTTCGCGTTGAGATCGCCCAACAGCCAATCGCCGGTATACCGCCGCCACAGTACGTTCCCGATGTGGGCAAAGCGGAACGAGCGTTGGGATTGCGGCCGACCATCGGACTTCGTGAGGCGATCAAGCGCACAGCTGCGTGGTATCGGTGAGTCCGCGCGGCTAGTGCGGATTAGGAAATTGTGTAGGGGAAAGTGTGTCCCCCCGGGGCTACAGCCCGAACGTTTTTGGGGCTGTTTTTCGGCACGACTGAACGCGTGCCCTGACCCGGTTCATTACACCTTTCTCATGGGCTTTAAAAAAAGTACGCCGGGGCTTTCCTACTCGGAAACGCAAGGCCATAGAGTCCGGGTAACTCCCATTTCAAAAAAGTGAATTGCCCCCATTGTTGGCCCCAAATCGCCGGGGCTGTCAAGGAAGATGGTGAAACATGAAGGGAAAGAAATAGCAGACAATAAAGACTTGGTTGACGTTTGAGATGAGATCGGAATGATCTGGAACGGGGTGGTGGTGGCCAGGGACGGGATTGAACCGCCGACGCCGGCCTTTTCAGGGCCGCGCTCTACCACTGAGCTACCTGGCCTCAGTGCTGATTACGTTGCATTTCCTGTGCGGGATTCCGGTCCAGGCCGGAACGGGTGGGACGTCCTCGAACAGTCGCCTGCAACTACTCGCTCAAGTATAGCAATACCCCGTAGCGGCGGCCAACCGCCTCTTGCCATACAGGTTCTTCGATCTCCCCGGCAATTCTGTCTTACCATCCGGCGCGGCTGTCCTACACTGTAAGGCAATCATGAACAATCCCCTAAGAGCCACCGCGCGCGCCGTAGCCCTGTCCTGTTTCGTCGGCCTCTCTACTTTTTGGGCAGTCGGCCAGCCCGCCTCAACCCCCTCCGTCCATTCGGTGGCGCGAACCGGGAAAGCAGACTCCGGCCGCGGAGCCGAAGCTCGCGCCGCGCGCGCTTACGATGAGGCACGGCGCGAAGGACCGCTGGCCGTCTACGCATTTCTCCATCAGTTCCCCAAGGGCGCCGACCTCCACGTGCATCTATCCGGCGCTGTCTACGCTGAGACCCTCATTCGCGAAGCGGCCGAGGACGGGCTCTGCGTCGACACGGTTGCGCTTCGGCTCGTTCGTCCTCCATGTGACGACCCGTTGGTTCCAGCAACTCGCTTGACCGGTGTCCTCAGCAATGCCGACCAGGATCTCTACGACCGTCTGGTCAATTCGCTTTCCATGCGCAGCTTCGTGCCCACGCCGGGCTTTAGCGGCCACGATCAGTTCTTCTCGGTCTTTGGGAATGGGTCACCGTCCCTATCGAAGTTCGGCGCCCTCAAGAACCACGCCGGGGAGTGGGTCGATGAAGTGGCCGCACGTGCAGCCAATCAGAACCAGCAATACCTCGAGCTGATGCAGACGCCGCCTTTTGGACACGCCGCGCGTATCGCTGCCGAGATCGGCTGGCCCGCCAGCGGCCCGGTCGATTTCGCTCAGATGCGGCAGGCGCTGCTCGATCGCGGCCTGCGCGACGAGGTGCCCGACGACATGGACAATGCGCGCCAGGCCGAGGCACAGCGGCGCAGCCTCGAGCACTGCGGCACCGCCCGGGCCGAGCCGGCTTGCCAGGTTGAGATTCGCTACATCTACCAGATCCTTCGCGCTAATCCCCCCGCCGTCGTTTTCGCGCAGACTCTGCTTGGTTTCGAGACCATCGAACGCAGCATCGAGTCCGGCGAACCCGGATTTGTGGGCATCAACTTTGTGCAGCCGGAAGACGGCTACGTCTCCATGCGCGATTACACCCTGCAGATGAACATGGTCGGCTACCTGCACTCTGTTTACCCGAAGGTCCACATCACTCTGCACGCCGGCGAACTGGCTCCCGGAGTGGTGCCACCCGAGGGTCTGCGGTTCCATATCCGCCAGGCCGTTGAACTGGGCCACGCCGAGCGCATCGGTCACGGCGTCGACATCATGTACGAAGACGATGCCAGAGGGCTGCTGCGCGAGATGGCCGCAAAGCACATCATGGTCGAGATCAACCTCAGTTCCAACGAGGGAATTCTGGGCGTAAAGGGCGAATTGCATCCGTTTCCCATGTATCGCGCCGCGCACGTGCCGGTGGCGCTTTCCACCGACGACGAGGGTGTCAGCCGCATCGAAATCACCCACGAATACACCCGCGCCGCCGTCGATTACCGCCTCACGTATAGCGACCTGAAGGAATTGGCGCGGACGGGGATGGAGCACGATTTTCTGCCGGGCGAGAGCCTGTGGGCCAGGCCGGATGAGTTCACCATCGCAAGGGGCGGGTGCCGGGGGCAGGTCCTCGGCTCCGAGAAACCGTCTTACGCTTGTAAGACATTCCTGGCGGGCAGTGAAAAGGCCGCCGCACAGTGGGAGCTCGAACGGCGTTTCCGCGAATTTGAAGCGAGATTTTAAGGGAAGGCTGGGAC
>Ga0307372_10012351_pt1 | contig 11207 bp, 10 predicted proteins | sample OX1MG_FD_202533 | JGI IMG/M metagenome (GOLD analysis project Ga0307372, IMG submission 202533) | Soil microbial communities from Risofladan, Vaasa, Finland - OX-1 | ecosystem: Environmental > Terrestrial > Soil > Coastal area > Acid sulfate soil | place: Finland: Risofladan, Vaasa | collected...
GCCTGACAGATCCACAATCACCTCGCCCGGCTTGGCGTAGCGCAGCTTCTCCCGCGCCTCGTGCTCGATGGCGTCGGGATCGGACTTGAGTCGATCCACGCGCGTCTTCAGCCGCGCGTTCTCCTGCTGCAGGTCCTGGATCTCTTTCTGCAGTTCCTTGCTCTCGTCGCCGGCATGTTGCCAACTGGAGAGCCCATGCTTGCCGTTGACCACGTGCCAGCCCAGCAGCAAGGCAAGACCAATGGCCACGGCGGTGCCCGCCGGCCGCCACACCCGCGCGGTCCAATCGCGCGCGGTGCGCGGCGCAGCCTCCGCCGGTTCCGCCGAGGCGTTGCTGGTTTCGGGTTTCGCCGTCGCTTCCGTCATTTGCCTGCCGAACCCCTCTATTTATGTCCCTTTGTCCTTGCCTTTACGCCATCACGAACTGCTCGGCGGCCGTACGCAGCGCATTCATGTCCTGTTCGCTGCGCGCTTCGGTGTAGGCGCGGACCACCGGCTCGGTCCCGCTGAGCCGGTAGCAGACCCACGAGCCGTCGTCGAGAATCAGCTTCAGCCCGTCGGTGCGCACAATCTGCTTCACTTTGCGCCCGCCCAACTCGGTGGGCTCGCCCTTTATCTTCTCAGTGAACCGGGCTTTGATCTCCGGGGTCAAGCGGAAGTTCTCCCTCACCGGGTAATAGGAACCAACTTTGGCAAACAATTCCCGAAGCTGAACGCCCAGGCTCTTGCCCCGCACCGCCACCATCTCCGTCACCAGCAGCCCGGCGATGATTCCGTCCTTCTCCGGAACATGGCCGCGGATGGTCAGCCCCGCCGACTCCTCGCCGCCGATCGCGATCTTGTCTTCGTTGATCAGCTCGCCAATGTACTTGAAGCCGACCGGCGTCTCGTAAAGCTGCACCTTGTGGTACTCGGCGAGCGCGTTCACCAGGTTTGTCGTCGCCACGCTCTTGGCCACGCCGTTGCGCCAGCCGCGCGTCTCCACGAGGTAATCAAACAGGAGGGCGATGACGTAGTTGGGCTGGATGAAGGTCCCGTCCTCGTCCAGGATGCCGAAGCGGTCGGCGTCGCCGTCGGTGGCGATTCCGATGGCCGCGCCCATGTGCTTCATGCGCTCGCGCGCCTTGTCCAGCAGCTCGCCGTCGGGCTCCGGCGCATGGCCGCCGAAGAGCACGTCGCGATAGTCGTGCACCGTGTCTACCTTCACTCCTGCTTCGCGCAGGATGTGGCACGAGTATCCGCGGCCCGCGCCCCAGAATGGATCGAAGACGACTTTGATGCCCGATTTTGCGATGGCCTTTAGATCTACCAGCTCGGCCAGGCGCTTGAGGAACGGCTCCTTTACGTCCACCGTTTCAAATCCCTCCGAGGGCGGGTTGGCCTGCGGAATTTTTGCGCCGGAATCGGCGATGCGATTCACCGCGGCCTCAATCTGCTTTGTCACCTCGGGAAGCGCCGGCGCGCCGTCCGGGGTCGAGTACTTTATGCCGTTGTACTCCGGCGGATTATGCGAAGCCGTGAAGTTTATTGAGCCCGAAGTCTTCAGCATGCGGACCGCATACGAGATGGCCGGAGTCGGCGCCGGATCGGGAATCACCAGCGGCGTCACCCCCGCGCCCGCAAGCACCCGCGCAGCCACATCCACAAAGCTCTCGCCCAGAAAACGGGGATCGCGGCCAACCAGGACGCGATGGGTGCCGGGCAGCGTCTTTACGTACTCTGCGATTCCCGCCGCCGCCAGCCGGATGTTGGCCACCGTGAACTCGTCGGCGACAATCGCCCGCCAGCCGGAGGTGCCGAACTTGATGACGCTGGGCATGATGTTCGCTCTCCCTTCGTTCGACTTACTCTGATGCAAAAATCCATATTCCGCGATGCGCCTTCGATTCGGCAAGGTCAAGGTGTCGATACCCAGCTCCCTGGCATCTCTCTCGCAATCCCGCGCGCAAATGCCCTTTCCGCCGCCGTGTCATCCTTGCGACCGCGGGCAGGCGGACTGTCAAGCACCAGGGTGGGCCGCTCGTTAAAGGGAAGAAACATTGTCTCAACTGTCAATCTGGTATTGACGCGCGTGCGATCCGCAAAAGAATCCCGACAAGCTGTTCCGGCGCGGAGAAGAATGGCGAGTGGTCGGTATCGATGGAAAATGTCTCCTGGCAAGGCGAATGGCTCTGCATTTCCTGCTGCCGCTTGAGCGTAATCGCGCGGTCGCGCTCGCACTCAATGTAGTAGCGCGGGATGCGGCCCCACCGCGCGGCCGATGTTTCCACCGGGGATCCAAAAGGCGCACCGGCTTGGGCTGCAAGGTGAGCGCGGGCGAACTCGAAATCACCATCGCTGCAGTTCCCGTAAAATGCTTCGCGCACGTGTTCCAGTTTAAAGCCGATGGCTCCGTCGGCGTGCGGCTCAAGGGTCGTCGGGGTGACGATGCTATCGCGATCCTGTAAGGCACAAGTCACCAGCGATTCGCCGTTTCGCGGCAAAAAGGCAGTTACATACACGAGAGTTCTTATTCTCTCCGCGCAATTCTCGGCAGCCTGGGTAATCGCAATGCCACCCATGCTGTGACCCACCAGAATCACCGGCTCTGGTTGAGCATGGGCTATTGCGCAAATGCGGCCGGCGTAACCGGCAAGAGTGACATCCGGGAGAGGCGTCCTGTCTTCTCCATGCCCAGGCAAATCCGGGGCAATTGCTCGATGTCCGTTGGCTTCCAGCAGGGGCACAATCCTGCGCCAGCACCAGCCCCCGTGCCAGGCGCCATGAACCAGCAAATAAGTGGCCATGGCGGAGGATTATACCGTTGAGGCATCGTCGATTCCGGTGGCGGGGAGCCTGGCCAAAACCCGGGTCCGCTCTTCGGTGGGTTCGGGCGCTCGCATTTGCTCCGCGTGAGGTGGAAGGAAAAGCTGCCCGATCGACGTAACGCTGGGCGCGGCAGCCTTGGGCGGGCTTCGACGAGCGCAGTTGCGGCATACAATGGTCGCGATGCTCGAGATGGCAGCGAACGCCCGCATCGTCCTGACCACCGCCGGCACGCGCGAGGAGGCCGGGCACCTCGCCCGCACCCTGGTCGAGGAGCGACTGGTGGCCTGCGCCACGATCATGCCCGGCGCGGAGTCCATTTACCGATGGGAAGGCAAAATCGAATCGGCTGCGGAAGTCCTGCTCCTGCTGAAAACCGAAGCCTCCTTCCTCGACAAGCTGGCAGCGCGCCTCCATGAGCTGCACAGCTACACCACCCCGGAGTTCCTGGTTTTACGGGTTGACGCGGGCAGCCGCGCCTACCTGGATTGGCTGGGAGCGTGCCTGGAACCCTCCTGACCGGGCGCCGCTCCGGCATCCCCCATTGGTAACTGCCCTAAAGTTGTACACGGCCGCCGCGAGGAACTGCTCCAAAGTTGTACGCATCTCTGGTATGCTTTTGGGACAAGCGGTAGCCCCCCGTCTGCCTGCAAGGTAGGCCCCGAGGGGAACAACAGTCTCCCCGCAGCACGAAGGAATGCGAGCGGTGACCAGAGCCGGAGCTCACGGCCGAAACGGAGCCCAGATAGAGTCCCATGCGCTGGTTGATACTTGCCTTTATCGTCTCCCTGGCCGCCCTGCTGGCGGCTTCGGCGGGGGTGGCGCTGCACATCCGGCGGGATCGGGCATTACGCCGTGAACCGGATTTCAGCGCAGCCGCTTTGGAGGAGCCGGAGATAGAGGAAGCGCCATGACCTACGAGTCCCCCACTCGCGCGGCCGACGCCAATTCCACACTTGAGCCGGCGTCCGCCCAGGCCCTCGCCTGGGTGCGCAACATTTTTGTCATCGTCTGCGGCAGCCTGTTTGTAGCGGTCTGCGCGCACATCATCGTGCCTCTCGACTTCACCCCGGTGCCGCTTACGCTCCAGGATTTTGCGGTCATGGCCCTGGGCCTGCTGGTCGGCCCCCGGCTGGCCATGTTCACCATGCTGGCCTACCTGGCGGAAGGCGCGTCCGGGCTGCCGGTGTTTGCGCCCGGGCCCACGGCGCTGAGCGGCGTGGCTCACATCCTTGGCCCCACCGGCGGCTACCTGATGGCCTACCCCACCGTCGCCGTGGTCACGTCCTATCTGTGGCGGAACGGCGAGCGGAACTATCTGGGCGCGCTGGTCAGCGCCGGAGCCGGCAACCTGATCCTGCTCACGCTGGGCTGCCTCTGGCTGGGCTTGAACACCCACGTTTCGGTCGACGCCGTCATCACCGATGGGGTGATGCCGTTTCTGCCCGGCGACGCGGTCAAGGTGGTGCTGGCGGCCTTCGTGGGATACGAGTGGTCCCGCATGCGCCCCGCCCCGCGCAAGCCCCTGCCCATCGTTCACAACCCATCCGAAATCGATTAAGCGCGTATCTGCGCGGTTTTGCGCAAAGCCACGGCCAGCGCCGGCTCTGCTAACTCCGCCGGCGGCTCTGGCTCCGCTGCCGCCCGCCTGTTAGTCTTAATCCTGAAAGGACTCTTCCATTCGTGAGTAATCAGCCAACCGGGGTTGCCGCTCCCGCCGGGGTGCGCGAGATCTCCATTGCCCACAGCCCCGACTCCGATGATGCCTTCATGTTCTACGGCCTGGCCACAAACAAGGTCCGCGTGCCGGGCTATCGTTTTACCCACACCCTCTGCGACATCGAAACCCTGAATCGCAAGGCGCGCGACGAGGCCTTTTACGACGTTACCGCCATCAGCTTTCATGCCTATCCCTACCTCCAGGACAATTACGCGCTCATGGGCTGCGGCGGCAGCGTGGGCGAGGGCTACGGGCCCATGGTGGTTTCCAGCAAGAAGCTCAAGCCGGAGGATCTGGGCCGCATCCGCGTGGCCGTGCCCGGCACCCTGACCACTGCCTACCTTGCCCTCAAAGTCTTCAACCCGGCTATCGAAACTGAGGTCGTCCCCTTCGACCAGATCATTCCGGCCATTCTCGCTGGCAAATACGACGCCGGCCTCATCATCCACGAGGGCCAGCTCACCTATTCTTCCAGCGGGCTTTACAAAGTCATCGACCTGGGCGTGTGGTGGCGCGAGACCACCGGCCTGGTGCTGCCGCTCGGCGGCAACGCCATCCGCCGCTCGCTCGGCCCCGAAGCGCACAAAATCATCTCCAAGGCGCTCCGCGACTCCATCCAGCATGCCCTCGACCACCGCGAGCAGGCCCTCGAGTACGCCATGCAGTTCGCCCGCGACCTCGACACCAACCTGGCCAACCGCTTCGTGAGCATGTACGTGAACGAGCGCACGCTGGACTACGGCGCGGACGGCCGCGAGGCCATCCGCAAGCTGCTGGAACTGGGCCACGAGCGCGGGATTATTCCCACGGCGCCCAGGGTTGACTTCGTGGATTGAGGTTCGGCGACGGCCACACCCCTTCTATCCCTGAAAATAATTCCGCTTGGCTTTTTCCGGAACCGAGTAAGATGGTGCTGCGATCTCCATTGAGAGCAGGTGAGTCTCAGCTCGTTCCCTGACTGCGCTCCGCCGGGCTGAATCAACTACACCACCGCTGTCGCCTCGACAGGGTTTCCCTTCTCCGATTTTGCGTTCGTTTTTCCTTCTTGTGCCATCGGGGGAACTATGAACGTTCGAATGATCTCTCTCAGCATAGCGACCGTCTGTTTGGCCATGCTATCGGCAACGGCGGCGGCCTTTCCCGCGCCACCTGCAGCGGTGTGTCCCGCGGTGTCCCTCGATCCGATTCCTCTGGGCAGTGCGGAGGGCGTCACCTTCCGGCCCGGCCAGGGAGATCCCGTGAGCCGCGACTCCATCGCGTTTCAGTCTGCCTATACCTACCTTAGCCGGGATGGAGCATACTCCCTGTATCTCGATCCCACTTCCGTCGCTCCGCTCCCCATTGTCAATTCGTTTTCGTTCCAGATGACGCTACGCGCCAATGATCCTTCCGCGCCGGCCTGCACCTTCACGGTGGGCGAGGACCCGGTGGGAAAGTTTGCCGATTTTCTCGCCGAGGTCACAGTCAAAATCGCCGGTTCGCCCTCTGCTCCCAGCATCGCCACGGTCAGGGTTCCCGTCCACAGCGCCGGTTACGAGGATGCTCTGGAGCTGCTCGCCGATCCCAATTCGCGCTTCGTCATCGTGCACCTCTCTGACAGCAGTCCCCCCGGCATCCTGGTCAAAAACCAGTTGAGCAGCTTCCCCATTCACGTCACCGGACTCACTGCCGGCCCCGGCTGCCTTCGCTGCTGGATGCCCGCAAACACGCCCTTCACCCCGGTCACGATTGCCCCGGGGTCCGAGGCCAGGGTGCCTCTCAATGTGCAGCCCCGCACGCTCGGCGCCGTCTTTGCCACCGCCTTCATTCTCGGGAAGGACACACCGCACGACAGGCTTCTGGTCGATCTCACCTATAACGTGGACGCGGGCGGGGCGGTGAAGCAAAAACAGATGACCGTCCCCATACGCTTCAATCCCTCGTTCTGGGAGCTCATCCTGGCGGTGCTGATGGGCGCGCTCATCGGCATGGTCCTGCGATTGTGGCTCGATCCTGCGCACAATCAGCTCATCGTCAAGCTGGCGCTGCAGAGCCTTGGCATGGCCGCAATCGCCGAATTCATCTCCGCGGTGGCTGCCAGCTTCGATTCCCGGGTGGTGATCCTGGGGTTCGATATGGACCCGCGCCAGTTCATTCCCGCCCTCATCATTTCCACGCTTGCCGCCGGCGGCCCCATCGTGGCCAAGTACCTGGGGAAGCTCGCCAGCGGCGGGGTTTCCGACGCAGCGCCGGCTCCGCCTATGGTTCCAGCCGGCGGCGGCGACCATTCCGCGGGAGGAGGCAACTGACATGGCTCTTCGACGCTTTGTTCCTTTGGCCGCATACTGCTTCCTTGTGCCCGTCCTGCTGCCGGCGCAGCCCGGCCTGCAACTGGCCCTCAAGGTCGGAAATCCAGTGGCCATCGCCGGTACTCCCGGGGCCGGCTATTATGTCCTCTCCCGCGGCAGTGTCGTCTACCACTACGTTCCCGTGGCCGGCGCGCTGAAGTTCCAGAATCGTTTTGAGAACATTCAGTTCGGGGAGTCCTCGGATGTGACCGTCGCATCCATCGGCGGCCAGGAGTCCGCCATCCTCACCTCCTTCTCCTCTGCTGCCCACTCCGGATTCATCAGCCGCTACAGCCCAGACGGCCAACTGATCAAAGCCTGGCGCATCGGCAGATACCCAGGGGGAATCGACTTCGATTCCGCTTCCGGCAACGTCTATTACTCCGCCATCGATTCCAGGGAGATCTACCGCATTCACATCGATGGCGGCCAGCCCGAATTCGTGTGCGAAATCTACGGCGCCCAACACCTGGGTGCGCTGGTGGTCGACCCCTCGGGCCGTTCCCTTTATGTCGCCGACACGGAAAGGGGAGTCGTTTACAGGGTCGATCTGAAAACGTCCCGCGCCACCGTAGCTGCCGAAAACCTCCGCCAGCCCACCGCCCTCCGCTTCGCCGAAAACCAGAAGACCCTCTTCATCGCCGACGCGCTTGCTCATCGCATTTTCTCGATTGCAGCCGCGCAAGCCTCCACTCCTCATCCCGCCGCGGTAATCTCCGCCGGGCTTTTTGCTCCCTCCGGCATCGCGCCCGGGTTCAATGGCGCGCTGCTGATCGCCGATTTTCAGTCCAACTCGGTCTACCAGGCAGTACCCTGAGTTTTTCAGGATCGCGGGGCTGCGGGTTACCTCGCCGTTCTGAAGATTTTCTAATCTCCGCCGATGCATCCAGTAAGGAGGTTGACCTGGATGCACGGCGGACCTCAGCAAAGCTTTGTTCTTGCTTCCGGTGAGCCGGCGCTGCTGGCCCGCGCGGAGCCCGTGCTGCGGGCCATTGGCGCGCAGGTGCGGGTGGCGCTGACGGCCGATACCGCGCTTGAAACCATTCTCGACGAGACGCCGGCGTTGGCGCTGGTGGACGCGCGGCTTCCCGGCATGGAGCTGGGGCGATTGCTGGCGGCCGCGCGCGCCGAAACCACGGCGAAATTCCCGATTGTCCTGTTGGCGGACACAATCCTGGAAGATACCAGGGATCGACTGGCCGAGGGCGTGATCGATGACCTGCTTTCCCCGGCGATCGAACCGGAGTGGCTGCAATTGCGCCTGGAGATGGCGCTGCGCTCGTCCGAACGCGACCGCGAACTGGAAGCGCTGCGCGATCGGGCGGCGCTCGACGCCGAGCGCGACCCGCTGACCGGCGTCTTGAACCGCAACGCGCTGATGCGACTGCTTTTCCAGGAAACCGACCGGGTGCAGCGCATGAAGCTGGAGCTGTGCGTGATCCTGTTCGACATCGATGATTTCGGCCACTGGAACGCGCGCCTGGGGGCAGCATCCTGCGACGAGCTTCTGCGGAAGGTGGTGGAGCGCATCGGGAGGCTGCTGCGTAGCTACGATTTGCTGGGGCGCGTGGGCAAAGACGAGTTCCTGTGCGGCCTGCCCGGCTGCAGCATGGTGAATGGGGCCATGCTGGCCGAGCGCATGCTGGCGGAGGTGTTCGGCGAGCCGTTTGCGACGTCAGGGCGGATGGTGCGGCTCTCAGCTTGTTTCGGGGTGGTTTCCAGCCGGGGCCGCTCGCCGGTGGTGGTGTTGCGCGAAGCGGAGGAGATGCTGCGGCTGGCCAAGGCGGACGGGCCGGAGATCATCCAGTGCGCGGCGCAGATGGCCGAACGTGAGCTGGATCACAACGAGGCATGCCTGCGGTCTGAGATTTTTTAGGCGCGCTTTCACTCACAGAGCCCATTTCGTGGAGGTCCCTGCATTGTGAGTTTTCCGCTTTAGGTAACTTGTTTTTTATCATTAGTAACCATCAAGTAATCAAGCACGGTTCCGGGATGGACTACTCACTCCCCTGCAATCACAATGTTTTCTTGAGTGACGCCCAGACCCCCCTCCCTCCCAACGGTAACCACTCTCCTCCGCCCCGCACCAAAAAGGCGCCCCCTGTATCTTTGAATTCACCTGCGAGCTGCGTTAAGCAGCAGGGACTCGACCGCCCGTCAGGAGTGCCAAGTACCCCTGCGCGCTGCGAGCTCGACCCAAAAGGTCACAGCACCTGAGGAGATGCCGTAAAATCCTCGCGTCCCCTTCCTGAGGTCATTCATGTTCCCTGCATCGTTCTCTGCCCTGCGCAATTCAGTTGCGTTTGCCTTGTTCTGTGCCGCTTCCCTGCCCGTTCTTGCGCAGTCCGGCTCCGATTCACCGCACGTGTTCTTCCGCGTGGAGGCGGCGCCGTCCCTGACCGCGCCGGTGACCGGGCGGTTGCTCATCTTCCTCAAGCCCGGCTCCGGCGACAAGTCGGTCGACAACGACGAAATGCATCCCACCGGCACCTGGATCTGCGCCCGCGAAGTGCGCGACCTGAAACCGGGCGACACGGTGGAAGTGGACGCCGACCGGACAGCGTTTCCGCAGCCGTTCTCGGAACTGGAGCCGGCGGTGTATGAAGCGCAGGCGGTGCTGGACGTCCATCACGACTACAACTACCACGGGCGCACCACCGACGATTGGATCAGCCCGGTGGTTGCGCTCCCCGGATGGCGCGCCGGATCGGGGGCCGAACCGGAGCTTGTCCTCGACCATCATCCGCCCGAATCCGCGCAACACGCCGCGTTCGAGAAGCTGAAGCAGGCTGCCACGCCCGAGGTGGCGCAATTGCAGGAATTCCGGAGTGCGCTGCTGTCGCGCTTCTGGGGACACCCGGTGAGCCTGCGCGCATGGGTCATTCTGCCGCCGGGATACTCCTCCGGCACGGGCAAGTACCCCACGGTGTACTGGACGCACGGATTCGGCGGCTATCTGGATGGAGCGCTCGTGACCGGATTACGTCTCTACGAGCGCATGAAGTCGGGCAGGATGCCGCCCATGATCTGGGTCATGCTGGACGAGTCCTGCCCGGACGGCACGCATGAGTTCGCCGACAGCGTCAACGACGGTCCCTGGGGCGCGGCACTGACCACGGAGTTCATCCCGTTTCTGGAGACCAAGTACCGCATGGATGCTCGCCGCGATGGACGCTTCCTCAATGGGCACTCCAGCGGCGGCTGGGCCACGCTCCAGCTCGAAATCGACTATCCGAAGATCTTTGGCGGAACCTGGTCCACTTCTCCCGATCCCAGCGATTTCCACGATTTCACCGGCGTGGACCTGTATGCGCAGCACGCCAATGTGTTTCACCGTCCCGACGGCACACCCTATCCGCTGGTGCGGGACAAGGGCCAGATCCTGGCCACGTTCGAGCAATTCACGCATCTGGAAGACGTGCTGGGGCCGTACGGCGGGCAGATGAGGTCCTTCGACTGGGTGTTCTCGCCCAAGTCGCCGTCGGGCGCCCCGGAACCCATGTTCGATCACACCACCGGCGATGTGCACCCCGAGGTGGTGGCGTACTGGCGGGAGCACTACGATCTGGCGCACATTGTCGAGAAGGACTGGGCGGAGCGGGGCGCGGACCTGAAAGGCCGGATTCACCTCTACGTGGGCACCGTGGACACCTTCTACCTGGACGGCGCGGCGCACAAGCTCGATGCGGTGCTGACGCGCCTGGGTGCCAACGCGCAATTCCATTTCCTTCCCGGAAGGACGCATTTCGACCTGTACACCGTTGGCAAGGACCGCATGGGCCTCTTCGACGAGATTGCGGAGCAAATGTGGCAGGTGGCGAGGCCGGGACAGAAATGGAAGTAAGGCGGAATCCCTCAATGGGATGGAGGACTTTCGCTAACTATTTCTTTTTCTGCTGTTTTCGCCCATTTCCGCCAGTTCCTGTTGCCGCCTTGGATACGCGCGTCGGAAGGGGGTATATTACGTCCCCTTTTTCCGGTATCCTGAGAGGGACGGCCTGTGTGTCGGCCACAATCCCCCCTTAGAGGTAAAGAAATGGCAGAGTCAGTTAAGAAGACCCGGACGGCGGCGAAGCCGCGGAAGACGACATCCAAAAGCGGAAACGGAGCAAGCTCCGACCCGATCGTTCAGAACCAACACGCTTCCTCACAGGCGCGGATGCCGCACGAAGAAGTGGCGCGGCTGGCCCACAGCTACTGGCAGCAGCGCGGCGGGAAGCATGGACATCACATGGAAGACTGGTTCCGCGCCGAGAAGGAACTGCGCGGTAATGCAGCGTAAGCAGGTTTCAGTGGTCAGGGTTCAGGTTTCGGGGTTCAGGGTTCAGCTCATCCGTTCTGGGGCGGCGCCTACC
>Ga0307372_10012353_pt1 | contig 11206 bp, 10 predicted proteins | sample OX1MG_FD_202533 | JGI IMG/M metagenome (GOLD analysis project Ga0307372, IMG submission 202533) | Soil microbial communities from Risofladan, Vaasa, Finland - OX-1 | ecosystem: Environmental > Terrestrial > Soil > Coastal area > Acid sulfate soil | place: Finland: Risofladan, Vaasa | collected...
CCGTTCGACATCAAGACCTTCCAGGACCTGGGGCTGCCCAAGGTCATCAGCGACCTGTCGGACAAGCCGCGTGGGCTGATTCTGGTCACGGGCCCCACGGGCTCTGGCAAGTCGACCACGCTGGCGGCGATGATCGACAAGATCAACAAGGAAATCAAAGGGCACATCATCACGATCGAGGACCCGATCGAGTTCATCCACCGGCACCAGGGGTGCATCGTCAACCAGCGCGAGGTGGGTTCGGACACGAAGAGCTTCGGGGCGGCGCTCAAGTACGCGTTGCGTCAGGACCCCGACGTCGTCCTCATTGGAGAAATGCGCGACCTGGAGACCATCCAGGCCGGGCTGACGATTGCGGAAACGGGGCACCTGGCGTTCGCGACGCTGCACACCAACAGCGCGGCGGAGGCCATCAACCGGATCATCGACGTCTTTCCGTCGCACCAGCAATCGCAGGTGCGGGCGCAGCTGGCGTTCTCGCTCGAGGGCATCATCACGCAGACCCTGCTCCCGAAGATGGGCGGCAAGGGGCGGGCGATGGCGGCGGAGATCCTGGTCGTGACCCCGGCCATCCGGGCGCTCATCCGGGACGACAAGATCCATCAGATCTATTCGATGATGCAGTCGGGCAAGAAGTACGGCATGCAGACGATGAACGACGCCTTGTACAATCTGTACGTGACCCGGATGGTGTCATTCGACGATTGTATCAGAGCATCGCACGATCCCGTGGAGTTGGCGCGCATGTGCGGCGTCGCACTCGATGGGGCGGACGAGAAGAGGCCGGGGTCCCCCACGCCGAGCATAACGGGAACGAGGCGGTAATCACCGGAGGCAACAGGCGGCATGTCCACATTTTCGTACACGGCGCGTACGGCCAACGGCCAACTGAAGACCGACACGATGGAAGCGGCGACCCGCGACGAGGCGATCGCGAATCTCCGCCGGCAGCGGCTCACCGTGGTCAAGATCGACGAGAACGCCAGCAAGAAGAAGCGCATGGGCAAGATCAGCATGCGCGACATCGTGATCTTCACGCGACAATTCTCGACGATGATCAACGCGGGACTGCCGCTGGTGCAGGCGCTGGACATCCTGGCGCAGCAGAGCGAGAGTCCGGCGTTGCGTGATACGACGCGCCAGGTGGTGTTCGACGTGGAGTCGGGCCACACGGTAGCCGACGCTCTGCGCAAGCACCCCAAGGCATTCACGGAGCTGTACGTGAACATGGTGGCAGCCGGTGAAGCGGGTGGTATTCTCGACACCATCCTGCTCCGTCTGGCCGTGTTCATGGAAAAGAACGACGCCCTGGTGCGCAAGGTGAAGGGCGCGATGATCTACCCGGCCGTGATCATGAGTGTGGCGGCGACGGCCATCGCGGTGCTGCTGATCTTCGTGATCCCCGTCTTCCAGAACATGTTCTCGAGCGTGAACATCGCGCTGCCGCTGCCCACGCGCATCGTCATCGGCCTGTCGAACTTCCTCAAGAATTTCTGGTGGGCGGTGGGCGGGGGCCTGTTCGCGGCGAGCTGGATGTTCAAGCGCTATTACGCCACGCCCGACGGCAAGCTGGCCATCGACCGCATGGCGCTCCAGGCGCCGGTGCTGGGCGATGTGCTCCGCAAGTCGGCCGTGTCGCGGTTCACGCGTACGCTCGGCACGCTGATCGGTTCGGGGGTGAGCATTCTCGACGGGCTCGAGATCACGGCCAAGACCGCCGGCAACCGGGTGATCCAGGACGCGATCATGGAATCGCGGGCCAGCATCGCCGGCGGCGAGACGATCAGCGCGCCGCTCAAGAAGAGCAACGTGTTCCCGCCGATGGTGATCAGCATGATCAACGTGGGCGAACAGACCGGCGGTCTGGACGAGATGCTGTCGAAGATCGCGGACTTCTACGACGAGGAAGTGGACGCGGCGGTGAGCAACCTGCTGGCCCTCATGGAGCCGGCGATGATCGTGTTCCTGGGCGTGGTCGTGGGCGGCATGGTGGTGGCCATGTACCTGCCGATCTTCGACATGGTGAACGCGGTGCAGTAGGGCCAGGGCAAGTTATGATGCGCCCAAGTTTGTGGACTTGCGCGCTCTATCATAATTCTCTGTAACTTGCTGTACGGCATGGTGTTAGTGTGACCCTGCGAGTTCTCTCGTGACTGTCTGGGCGCTGTCTCGTAATCCCACTCCCGAGCCCGGGTGAGTTGTTTCGTAACTTCGTGGGGGCACGACCGGACGGGACGGTCCGCCGACGGCGACGTCGACCTTAGCCTCAATACGGCGCTCCGCAGATACATCGATCGAGTTCGTGCTGGCAATTGATCGCGGGGGCAGCGCCAAAGTCGGGCCGCCCGCCTGCTGGGCCTGCCGTATTCGACCCTTGAGAGCACCACGAAGCGGCTGGGCCTCCGAGTGCGTTCCTGTCGCAACCCACCGGAATGAGGCGCGTGCGTGGCGGCACACCCTCCGCCGCGGCGCGGATGCCGACCCTCAGCGCTCGCCTGCGAGCACAACGAGGGTGATCTTCGTTTGGCCGCGCCGAATGCCAAGTCGCACCGACTGACCGGGCGCGATCGCGCTCCACCGCCGTCCGCCTTCGGGCGTGGTGAGCAGAATGCCGCCGATGCTCTCCACGGTATCCCCGGCGCGAACGCCTGCCTGCGCCGCGGGGCCATCGGCGCGGACCGCGAATACCTCGGGCGCCTTGGCGAAAGACCAGATATCCGCCCCGTCCTGGCTCGATTGCACCGTGCACTGGCACGACAGGCCGACGCCGAGCCACCCCGGCGTGTGGACGCGGGGCGCCCCGCCAGTCCGCGCGGGCGGCCCCGCTGCTGCGGGCTTCGATGCGTGTGACTCCGCGTTCGCCAACTCCCCGCCCGTCGGCACGATGACGACCTCCCGGTCGCGCCCGCTACGGCGAATCGTCAAGCGGAGCGGGAGGCCCGGCCGCGCGTCGAACAGATGCTCGCTCCCCTCGCGCGTCGTGATGAGCGCACCGTCCACGGCGACCAGCATGTCGCCATCTCGCACCTGTCCCGCCGCCGGCCCGTTCGGCCGGATGTCTCGGAGTTCGAGCTCACCCCCGAGTTGAATCCAGTCGTCGGCCGCATGCACGATCGCGTACGGCGCGATCATGCGCCCGATCCCGAGATCCGGACCGCTGCCGCCGGAGCCGCCGAACACCGCCTGCCCCCACGCCCGTCCGGCGGGGAACGCCAGGGCTGCCAGGACGATCACCGCCAGGATCAGGACCGTTTCGCGTCGATTCCGCCGCATATCGCCTCCGCCTCTGAGTTCGCGCCACGCGTATATGTGTCGACCGGTATGCTCTTCTTGGTGCCTCAGAACCAGTGGATCGTTGCATCGGCCCGCGTCGGCGCCGACGCCTCGTCATCGCACGGGGTCCACTCCGCCGACACTGCGGATGACAGCCGCGGGAGCTGCACCGCCGCGGCGCACAGAGTGGTCGCTGCCGATTCGCGCCCGGCGGCCAGCCCGGGGGTGGCCGGATGGGCGCGTGCGAGCGCCGCGAACTGGACCAGAGCGCCGACATACTCTGAGCCGGCGCGCTGCACGCGCAGCTCGGCGCTGCGCAGGTTGGACACCGGGGCCGGCCACGCCCGGGCCGCGTCGCCTTGCTCTACTCGCGCGCGTGCGCGGGACGCTCCGGTGATGTTCCCGGCGACGAACAGCGCGAGGGCAGCGGCCACGCCAGCGGCGTATGCGGCGTATCGTTGCCACCGCGGGGCCGGGAGCAGCCCGCGCCGGCGCAGCGCCCGCACCGCGCGGTCCTCTTCCCCGGGCGGCGCAGCGCTCTCCCACGAGAGCGACGCCAGGGGCGTCATGAGTTCCGGGGGGAGTCGATCATCGTCATCCATCGCGGTTCATCCTCTTCAGCGGAGCGCGCTTCGCATCGCGTGGCGCGCGTGAGTGAGTTGACTCTTCGAAGTGCCGGGAACAATTCCCATGAGCGCGGCGATCTCGTCGTGGGTGTATCCCTCAAGATCGTGTAGGACCATGACGGCGCGCTGCCGTGGGGGCAGCGCGTCCAGGGCCCTCGCCACGTCGAGGCCGTCGCCCGGCGGCGGGGCCCCGTCGGCGACGAACTCCAGCGCCGCGTCACCGGCCCACCGCTCGTTGCGTCGCAGCACCTCGAGCGCGGCGTGCGCCCCGATGCCACACAGCCAGGTGCAGAGAGTCGATTCCCAACGGAACCGGTCGAGCGCTGCGCACGCGCGCAGCCAACTCTCCTGCACCACGTCGTCCACCTCGTGGGCGTTGTGGCCGAGTAATCGCAGCACCACACCCCGCATCCGCGGCGTGTGTCTACGGTAGAGCAGTCGGAACGCCGCCTCGGATCCGTCCAAGTACTGCCGGGCGAGCGCCCGATCAGAGGCATCGGGAGGTGCCTTCATGACCGTGAGGGGCAGAAGACGCTTCAAAGGTTGCATGTGCCCCCGGGGCGCGCAATCGGAGCGGCGCCGAGCCCTTTCCGACGCCGCTCACGATATGTCGTGAGCCGCCTCAATTACGAGAAAGAGCGCGAGAAACTACGACGGAGCGCGCGACTGAATTACGATGGAAAGTGCGAATCCACGGACTGTCGGTTGGCGAGCTCTTTCGTAACTAGAAGCACGCTCACTCGTAGTTTCAGTCCCCCGCCAGCGCTCTCTTCTCGTAATTGTCTGTGAGCCTTCCCGCCGGGTCCGAGCTCGCGCCGCCGACGGCCGTCAGCGCGGGGGCCGGTCGGCGTGGGGGAGCATCCGTCGACAGATGCAGCGGTCGAAGTCCTGCGGGGCGATGCTCCGACTGCGGACGCAGAACTGCTGCGCCACCATCGCGACCGTCGGCGTGGCCCTCGATGTGCCTGCGGTACTCCGCTTCGGCTACCGCGCCGCTTCGTCGTGGTGTTCCGCGTGGTGCTCGCGGACGTCGGCGGCCAGGAAGAACACGCCGAAGGCAGCCCACAGCAACGCCATGCCCCACGAGTGGACGCGCAGCGCTTCTATCAGCGACAGGCCGAAGAAGATGATGAAGACCGCGAAGTTGTTGGTGCGCATGACGGTGGTCGACGGATCTCGGAGTGCCGGGGCGACGGACGGACGGTCGGATATTTCGATGATTCAACGATAGAGTCTGTGCGCCGGGCAGTGCAGTCGGAGTTTCCCTCAGCGTCATCCCGCGTTCGCCCAACATGCGCCCCCCGCCGGGGAATCGGCGAAAGCGCTGGGCCCTACGGTGCCGGCTGGCCCCGGCCGGACTGCATCGGGGTCCGAGGCGGTGATGGCGGCAATACGTCGTATCCGTCTGTAGGGCTACAACTTGTCTTGACCCTCCCACATCTGAGGCTGGGGGATTCTCGGGTTTCCGCGGCGGCCAGGCCCGTCCCGTGCCGGCAGGGCTGGGCGGTCGCCAAGGGCGGGCCGCCTAGGGTACGAGCGCAGCCGGTGGTGGGGTAGCGCGGAGATGATCGGAAGTGCCGGTGAACCGGACACTGCAATTGCCACCCGCGCGGCCGACGAATAGATCGAGACGGAACATGTGCCCGAGGTCCGCCCGCCTTCCCAGCAAGAAGTTCGCGGACCTGACGCCACGACCTCTGACGGCGAGCTCGGCAGGACTTCTCCGAAAGGGCAGCAGATTCACAGCGTCCGCTCCTCGCAGGCAACCAGCCCCTATCGTCCAACCCCTCGCGGAACAAGCACTTGGGAGCGGTTACGAGAGAATTCGCACAGAATCACGAGAGTGCGCGCAACCGAATTACGAGGGAGCGCGCAACAGCACACCGTGCCGCGCCGCACGTTACGGACAATTACGATAGAAGTCGCAGCGAGTTGGCGGAGAATTACGGTAGAGCGCGGTCCGAATTACGACAGAGCGCGCAAGTCCACACGCGGGTCCGGCGGCCGGTCGGCCTGGTCTGACTTTCATGGAATGGGGCCTGCTGACCCTATCCCGGCGGCCGGTACCGAAGATTCTGAGTCGTCGCCCGGCGTCAACAGGAATCGACGACCCGGATCTGGTCGGGGCCGTTAGGAACAACACACAGGAACTCGAACGGCGCCTCGACCACCTCGTAGCTGTGCGGCGCGCCGGCCGGGATGTACAGCGTGTAGTCGGGTCCCACGTCGTGCACGGTATCGCCGATGCGGATCCGGGCCCGGCCGCGCAGCACGTACTGCTCGTGCTCCACCTCGTTGGTGTGGAGCGGCATGCCCCCACCGGCGCCCATGATGAAGCGGCGCATCGCAAAATGGGGCGCCCCGCGGTCGGGACCCACGAGCACCTGCATCGCTGTAGCCGTGCCGGCTTTCACCGGATTGGCGGGCAGGGATGCGGCGAGGGCGACGAATGGTGTATTGTTGTCAACCATACGTGGACACTGCATCGGCGACGCACGTGTGGCAAGTAGGACCGGCCGTTCAGGTACCCCCCCATTACCCCGAGCCCGCCGTGCACCGCCTCGACAGTGGGCGGCGCGAGGAAGAGAACCATGCGCACGTCCTTCCGATCGGTGTTCATCGCGATAGTGATCGGCACGGCGCTCATCGTTGCCGCCCTCATCGTGAACTCCCGGCGCCCTGCGGTCGAAGTGCTCCAGCCGTCGGCCCAGCTCGTGGAAGCGAGTGGCAAATGCGCGGAATGCCATACGCGTGAGACCTCCGGCATCGTGGTCGAGTACCGGCGCAGCCACCACGCCCAGCAGGGGGTCACCTGCCTCGATTGCCACCGTCCGGTCAAGGGTCAGGGCACGATCGAGCACCGCGGATTCACCATCGCCGACACGGTGACGCCCGCCAATTGTGCGTCATGCCACGACGCGGAGTACAAGCAGTTCGAGCGCAGCCGCCACGCGGCCCCCGCCTGGGCCGCAGTGTACGGATCGGCGCCGTTCACGGCGGAGCAGGTGGCGTACGCCGAGAAGTACCAGCCCGGCGCCGTCAAGCGGCCGCCCAACGCCCTCGTTCAGTCGGAGGGGCCCGCGGCGATCAGCGCCGGGTGCGCCACCTGTCACGCCGTCGGCCGTCCGCATGCCGACGGGTCGATCGGTTCGTGCACGGTCTGTCACGCGCGGCACTCGGCGTCGGTCGAACTCGCCCGCCTGCCCACTACGTGCGGGCAGTGCCACATGGGCCCCGACCATTCGCAACTCGAGATCTACAGCGAGTCGAAGCACGGGGTGCTGTTCGCCCTCAGGCGCAACCAGCTCAACCTGGACGCCAAGCCGAAACAGCTCACCACCGCCGACATGTCGGTGCCTACCTGCGCGACCTGCCACATGAGCGGGCTCGGCGGGATGAACGTGACGCACGACGTCACCGAACGGCTGTCGTGGTATCTGTTCGAGGCGGTGTCGCAGCCTCGCCCCGACTTCGCCCAGGCCCGCGCCCGGATGCAAGAGGTGTGCGGCAACTGCCATGCCACGGGGCAGGTCAAGAGCTTCTACGCCCAGGGCGATTCGGTGGTCGCGGCGACCAATGCCAAGGTGGCGGCATCCCTAGCGCTCATGGACAGCCTGAAGGCGGAGGGCCTGCTCACCGCGGCGCCCTTCGATCAGCCGATCGACTTCGTGGCGTTCGACCTCTGGCATTACTACGGGCGCACCACCAAGCACGGGGCGTTCATGGGCGGAGCCGATTTCGCGCAGTGGCACGGCAACTACGAACTCCTGGCAAAGAGCGTCGAACTTCGCGCAATGGCGCAGGAACTGCGCGCGGCGCACCGGCGTCGATGAGGGTGCCGATCGTCCGCGACCGCCGCCTCCTGGTGGAACTGTTCGTCTGCGCGAACCTCGCCTTCCTCGTGCTCGACGTAGCGATCGCGCACGCCGTCAATCACTTCGGCCACCCGGCCGAGTGGATTCCCGTGGGGTTCGCGGCCGTCGGAGCCGCGGCGCTCGTTCCGGGCATCGTCCGAACGTGGCGCAGTGGCGCGCGGTTCGGCCGCGCGGGGACGCTCGTGGGCTGGACATCGGTGGCGGTGGGCGTGGCGGGACTGGTGTTCCACCTCCGCAGCCAGTTCTTCGCCGCCACCACGCTGCACAGCCTCGTCTACTCGGCGCCGTTCGCGGCGCCCCTCTCGTTTGCCGGTCTGGGGCTGCTGCTCCTGGCCAACCGGATGATCGCGCCCGATTCGCCCGAATGGCCGCAGTGGGTGATGTTCCTGGCGCTCGGCGGGTTCGTGGGGAATTTCGTGTTGTCGCTCACCGACCATGCGCAGAACGGGTTCTTCAACCGGATGGAGTGGATTCCCGTGTTCGCCAGCGCGCTCGCGGTAGGGTTCCTGTGCACGGCGCTGCTGCGGCCGCTCACGCCGGGGTTCGCGCGCGCGTGCTGGGCGGTGCTCGCGTTGCAGGTGGTCACGGGCATGGCGGGGTTCGCGCTGCACGTGTGGGCCGATTGGCACGGACCCACGCGCCATGCGGCGCAGGACTTTCTCTACGGGGCGCCGGCCTTCGCCCCGATGCTGTTCGCCGATCTGGCCGTGCTGGCGGGCATCGCGCTCATGAGTCTTCCCATCACCGAGTCGCAGCCATGACCATCGCCGGCCTCGTGGGTGGACTGGGACCCGAGTCCACCATCGACTATTACCGCCGCATTCTGGACGCGTGGGGGCAGGCGGCGCCGGGCTCGTTGCCGTCGCTGGTGATCGACAGTCTCGATTTCAATCGGGCGCTCCGCCTCGTCGGCAGCGACATGCCGGGGCTCACCGAATACCTGCTGGCGTCGGTGCGCCGGCTGGCCGGCGCCGGCGTGGACTTCGTCGCCATCACGGCGAACACGCCGCACATCGTGTTCGACGACCTCGCGGCGCGGTCGCCGGTGCCGCTGCTGAGTATCGTCGAGGTCTGCGCGCAGGAGGCCAAGCGCCGCGGGATGCGCCGCGTGGGACTGCTGGGCACGCGATTCACCATGGAAGCGCCGTTCTATCCCGGCGTGTTCGCGCGGGATGGCGTGACGGTGGTGACGCCCGACGCGGCCGAGCGGAGCTGGATCCACGAGCGGTACGTGCGCGAACTGCTTCCGGGCGAGTTCCGCGACGACACCCGCGCGCGGTTCGTCGGGATCGTGGAGCGGCTGCGAACGGACGAGCAGCTCGACGGAATCGTCCTTGGCGGCACCGAGATCCCGCTGCTCCTGCAGTCACCCGTGGTGGCCGGCCTGCCGGCGCTGGACACCACGGCGCTGCACGTGGCCGCGATCGTCGCGCGACTGCGGCAGGAATGACTGCGCGCTAGCGCTTGGCGGTTCCCAGCAGCTCCCACACGCGCGCCCACGCCTCCAACCCCTCGTGCAGCCGGTGCACGCGGAAGAACTCGTTGGGCGCGTGATAGTCCTCGTCGGCCGTGGAGAAGGAGAAGAACACGGTGTCCAGCCCCATGTGGCGCTGGAACAGCTCGGAGATCGGCACCGTGCCGCCCATGCGCACCACCAGCGGCTCGACGCCGTACACGGCGCGCAGCGACTCGCCGGCCGCCCGGAGCGCAAAGTGGTCGGCGCCGATGTGCGCCGGACGCGCGCCGTGCTCAGGATCCACGACCGACAGGCGCGTGCCCGGCGGCACGTGACGCTCCAGGTGGCGCGCGACGAGGGCGACGATCTCTTCGGGATCCTGATCGGGCACCAGCCGGCAGGTGATCTTGGCGTGGGCCTCGGACGGGATCACGGTCTTCTGCCCCGGCCCCTGGTACCCGCCCCACATGCCGTTCACCTCGAGCGTCGGCCGCGTCCACTGGCGCTCCAGCGTGGAGTATCCCGGCTCACCGAATGCGGCGGGCGCGCCCACTTGCTTCAGATACGTGGCCTCATCGAAGGGCAGAGCCGCGATGTCCGCGCGCTCGCCCGCGGTCAGTTCGACCACCCGGTCGTAGAAACCGGCGACGGCCACACGGCCGTCGGCGTCGTGCAGCGTCGCGATGAGCTGCGCCAGCGCGTGCAACGGATTCGCCACGCTGCCGCCATGCCGGCCTGAGTGCAGGTCCTTGGATGCGGCGGTGACGGTGAGTTCGAGGCCGGCGAGCCCGCGGCTGGCCACGGTGAGCGACGGCTCGTCGATGCGCCACATCGCGCCGTCCGCCGAGAGCACGACGTCGGCGGCGAGCAACTCCTGGTGATCGTAAATGAACGCATCGAGGCTGGGGCTGCCGATCTCCTCCTCGCCCTCGAATATGCACTTCACATTCACCGGCAGCGCGCCGGCCACGGCGAAGAACGCTTCGGCCACTTTGATCGGGATCAGCATCGGTCCCTTGTCGTCGGACACGCCGCGCGCATAGAGGCGTCCGTCGCGGACCGTGGGCGTGAAGGGCGGACTATACCACTTGTCTACAGGGTCCTCCGGCTGCACATCGTAGTGACCGTACACCAGCACGGTAGGCTTGCCGGGCGCGCCCAGCCACTCGCCGTACACCACGGGATTGCCGCCGGTGGCGATGGTGCGCACGGTGAACGGTCCGGCGGCGGCGAGTTTGGCGGCCACCCACCGCGACGCCGCGGCGACGTCGGCGGCGTGCGCGGGATCGGTGCTCACGCTCGGGATGGCGGCGAACTCGATCAGCTCGGCGAGGATGCGATCGTGGTTCGCCTTCAGATGGGTCAGCACGCGCTGGCTGGTCATCACTTGCCGCCGTCGATCGAGAGTACCTGCCCGACGATCCAGACGGCCTGGTCCGAGGCGTAGGTCATGACCGCTACGACGCGTCGCCCCACGCGCCCGTGAGCAGCGCCCGCGTTTCCTCGACGGCCACCTGCCAGAGTGCGAGCATCTCCTCGTCCGGGCGCTGATACACGCCGCCGTAATTGCCGTCGCCGAGGTAGGCGCGCAGGGCCACCGGATCGAGCGCGCGCACGCGGGCGAGATCCACCATCGGCCGCTGGGCATCCGGCAGCGCGACGCCCGGCAGCCGCGTCCACGGAAAGTTCTCCATCCATGACGCGTGCGAGGCGACGGGATCGATGGCCTGGACCTTGGCCCAAGTTGCCGGGGCGTTCCACCAGTTGTGGAACAGCACTCGACAGTCGGCGTGATCGGCGGCCCATTCCTGCGCGAATTGTGCGACGGCGGCGTTGCCGCCGTGGCCGTTCACCACCAGGATGCGGCGGAAACCGCTGTGCGCCATGCTGTCGAGGATATCGCGCACCACGCGCAGGTGTGTCTCGACGCGGAGCGAGATGGAGCCCGGGAAGGCGCGAAAGTACGGGGTGACGCC
>Ga0307372_10012354_pt1 | contig 11206 bp, 9 predicted proteins | sample OX1MG_FD_202533 | JGI IMG/M metagenome (GOLD analysis project Ga0307372, IMG submission 202533) | Soil microbial communities from Risofladan, Vaasa, Finland - OX-1 | ecosystem: Environmental > Terrestrial > Soil > Coastal area > Acid sulfate soil | place: Finland: Risofladan, Vaasa | collected...
GGCAGGCCCGCGGGGCTGACGCGCAGCGCGGCGCTGGCGCGCAGCCGCACAGCGAGCGGCCGCGCTGGCCGATGATCGTGCTGGCGTCTGCGAAGGGCTGGACCGGTCCCAAGCAAGTCGATGGGGTGCAGATCGAGGGCACATTCCATTCTCACCAGGTGCCGTTGTCCGATCCGGCGACTCACCCCGGGCATCTGGCGCAACTGGAGGCGTGGTTGCGCAGCTATCGCCCCGAGGAGTTGTTCGATGCGCGCGGACGCCTGCAGCAGCAGTTGCGCGAGCTGGCCCCGGTGGGGCCGCGCCGCATGGGTGCCAACCCCAACGCCAATGGCGGGTTGCTGCTGCACGACCTGCACATGCCGGACTTTCGCAGCTTTGCGGTGCCGGTGCCAGCGCCGGGGGTGTCCGGCATTGGCGATACGCACGTGCTCGGGCCGTTCCTGCGCGAAGTGATACGGCGAAACGAGGTGCCGCGCAATTTCCGCCTGTTCGGACCGGACGAGACCATCTCCAATGGCCTGGCGTCGGTGTTCGAGGCGACGGCGCGCCAGTGGGAGGCGGCCACCGTGCCCACGGATGAAGCGCTCGCCCCGGAGGGCTCAGTCGTCGAAGTGCTCAGCGAGCACCAGTGCGAGGGCTGGCTCGAGGGGTATCTGCTGACCGGTCGGCACGGCTTGTTCAATTGCTACGAGGCCTTCATCCACATCGTCGATTCGATGTTCAACCAGCATGCGAAATGGTTGAAGGTCAGCGCGCACCTGCCGTGGCGACGCGCGATCGCGTCGCTGAATTACCTGCTGTCCTCACACGTGTGGCGACAGGATCACAATGGCTTCACCCACCAGGATCCGGGCTTTATCGACCTCGTGATCAACAAGAAGGCCGAGATCGTGCGCGTCTACCTGCCGCCGGATGCGAACTGCCTGCTATCGGTCATCGACCACTGCCTGCGCAGCCGGAACTACGTGAACGTGGTCATCGCCGGCAAGCATCCCGCACCCCAGTGGCTGCCCATGGACGCGGCGATCAAACATTGTACGCGCGGCATCGGCATCTGGGGCTGGGCCAGCAACGATCAGCAGCAGGGTCCCGACGTCGTCATGGCCTGCTGCGGTGATGTGCCGACCCTCGAGACGCTGGCCGCCGTTTCGATCATGCGCGAGCACCTGCCGGAGCTGCGCATCCGTGTGGTCAATGTGGTCGACCTGATGAAGCTGCAGCCGAGCAGTGAGCATCCGCACGGTCTCGATGATCGCGCTTTCGATGAGCTGTTCACGCGTGATCGCCCGGTCATCTTCGCCTTTCATGCCTACCCATGGCTGATCCACCGGCTGACCTATCGCCGCACCAACCACGCCAATCTGCACGTGCGCGGCTACAAGGAGGAAGGCACGATCACTACGCCGTTCGACATGACGGTGCTGAACCAGCTCGACCGCTTCCACCTGGTGATGGACGCCATCGACCGACTGCCGCAGACCGGCACCCGGGGCGTCTATCTCAAGCAGCAGCTGCAGGACAAGCTGTTTGATCACTCCCGTTACATCCGCCTGCACGGGGAGGATTTGCCCGAGGTGCGCAACTGGACCTGGGACAAGACGCTGTGAGCGCTCGAGCGGCCGCGCCGAGCGCGCGGACGCTCGGCGCGGCGTAGCTACGCAGGCCGTCCCTGCTCGAGCGCCAGTTCCGCCGTCAGGCTGTCGCGATCGCGGAAGATCGTCGCGACGGCGAGCGTATGGCCGGCACGGCGGAAACGCACGGCGATGTCGCGGGCGCTGGCATCGCCGCTCTGTTCCAGCTGGTCCCAGGAGCTCGCGTGACCGACATAGGCGATCGGTACGTCGTAATGCTGGGTCCAGAAGAACGGCACCGACTCGTAGCGGCATGTTTGTCCGAGCATGCAGCGGGCCGCGGTCTGACCCTGTCGCTGGGCGACGACCCAGTGCTCGATGCGCAGCCGCTCGCCGCTGTGAGGATCCGGCCAGCGGGCGATGTCGCCGGCCGCGAACACGTCCGCAGCACTGGTGCGCAGGGACTCATCCACGAGCACGCCGCGATCGATCGCGAGCCCCGCCTGCTGCGCGAGCGTGAGCCGTGGCAGCACCCCGATACCGACCAGCACCAGTTCGGCATCGAGCTCGCTGCCGTCGTCCAGGCGCACACGCTGCGCGCTGATCTCGGAGAGCTTGCGCTCCAGGTGAAATACCACGCCGTGCGACTCGTGCAGCGCGCGCAGGAAATCGCCGAGTGCCGCGCCGAGCACGCGCTCCATCGGCCGCGCCTCGGGGGCGACCACATGGACCTGCGCCTGCCGCGCTCGCAGCGCCGCTGCCGCCTCCAGGCCGATGAAGCTGGCGCCGACGATCACAACGGGTGTCCCGGGCCGTGCGCGCGCGATGATCTCGCGGCAGTCCTGCAGCGAGCGCAGCGTGCGCACCTGCGGCAGCGTCGCGCCCGGGAGCTGCAAGCGGATCGGTTCGGCGCCGGTCGCGAGCAGCAAGCGGTCGTAGTCGATCGAGCTGCCGTCATCGAGGCTGACGCGATGCGCGCTCGTGTCGATGCCTGTGGCGCTGATACCGAGGCGCAGATCGATGCGGTTTTCGGCATAGAACGAGCCCGGCCGCAGCGGAATCCATTCCTCCGGAGCCGCGCCGGCCAGATAGTCCTTCGACAGGTTCGGGCGGTCGTAGGGCGCATCCGCGTCGGCGCTCACGATGGTGATGTTGCCGCCGTGGCCCAGGCGCCGCAGCATCTCGGCCGCCGCATAGCCTGCGGCGCCGCCGCCGATGATCAGCATGCGGTGCGCGCCCGCACCTGCGGTGGGAGTGGCGGGCAGTCGGCGCGTCGCCGGTGCGGTTTTGCCGGCCACGAAGATGCGGCCATCACGGCGCTCGACACGCCAGCACGAGGTCGCGGTCAGCGCGGGCGCCGCCAGCGCCTCGCCACTGCGCAGGCTGAACTGGGCGTGATGCCAGGGACAGCGCACCGTGTCGCCGACGCGCAGACCTTCGGCCAGCGGTCCGCCATAGTGGGTACAGGTCGCGCCGATCGCGCAGACCTCCCCGCCGCAGCGGGACAGCAACACCGCCTCGCCGTCGACCTGCCCGCCCAGCAGCGCGTCCTCGGCGAGCTCGGTTTCTGCGATGCCGTCGTGCCCGAGGTCCGGACCACTGGCCTTCGCGTCACTCAAGGGGGTCCTTGCGGGTTGCCGCGGGAAACTCATTGCGCGATGGTGCAATAATAGTCTTTGTGAGCACCGATCGGAAAGCAAAGGCACCGGCCGATATCCGCCTCAAGCGCGCCTACGAGGCGCCCGTCAAAGGCGACGGTACCCGCGTGCTGATCGATCGGCTGTGGCCGCGCGGCGTGAGCAAGGAGACGGCCAGGATCGATCACTGGTTTCGCGAGCTCGCTCCGAGCACGTCGCTGCGCAAATGGTTCGGCCACGACCCGGATCGTTGGGAGGAGTTCCAGCGGCGCTACGAGCTCGAGCTGAAGCAGGACGGGGAGCAGCAGCTCCAGGAGTTGCGAGCGCTCGCGGTCCCGGGTCCGCTCACGCTGGTCTATGCCGCCCGGGATACCGAGCACAACGATGCCGTGGTGCTGCAGCAGGTGCTGCTGCGCCCCGGCACGCGGTCAAAGTCACATATTTGAGTAATTCGGCCCGTCCCCTCCCTCGGGCACCGTCCAGGTAATGTTCTGCTCCGGGTCCTTGATGTCGCAAGTCTTGCAGTGCACGCAATTCGGATCGTTGATCTGGAAGCGCGGGTTCTCGCCCGCGGCGTCGTAGAGGACCTCGAACACCCCTGCCGGACAATATCGCTGTGCCGGCTCATCGAAGCGCGGCAAGTTGATCCGGACCGGAACGGTCGGGTCGGCCAGCTTGAGATGATGCGGCTGGTTCTCGCGGTGATGAGTGCTGGAGAGAAACACCGACGACAGGCGATCGAACCCGATCACCCCATCCGGCTTGGGGTAGATGATCCGGGGACACTGCGCGGCCGGCTTCAGGCATTCATGGTCCGCCTGGCGATGATGCAGCGTCCAGGGAACCAGAAAGCCCAGTCCCAGCTCCTCGATCCACAGGTAGATACCTGCCAGGATCGTGCCGATCCACAGGCCATGCTTCAGGCTGGGCTTGACGTTGCGAACCCTGCGCAATTCCCTCCAGACGGGTGAGGCCTCGAGCGCAACGGGATACTGCCGAAGCTCATCATCCTGCGGGCCCGCCTGCAATTGATCGAACGTGGCCTCGGCCGCCAGCATGCCGGTCCGGATCGCATTATGGATCCCCTTGATGCGCGGGACGTTGACGAAGCCGGCCGCACAGCCGATGAGCGCACCTCCCGGAAAGGTCAGCTTGGGAATCGATTGGAATCCCCCTTCATTGATCACGCGGGCGCCGTAGCTGACCCGCCGGCCGCCTTCGATGAAGCGCCGGATCAGGGGATGGTACTTGAAGCGCTGAAATTCCTCGAACGGCGACAGATGCGGATTCGAGTAGCTCAAATTGACGACCAGCCCGATCGCGACCTGATTGTCGTCGAGGTGATACATGAAGGAGCCGTCGCCGGCCTGGGTGAGCGGCCATCCCTGGGTATGCATCACCAGCCCGGGACGATGCCGGGCGGGATCAATGCGCCATAGTTCCTTCAGACCAATGGCGAATTTCTGCGGATCAACGCCGTCGCGCAGGCCAAAGCGCGCAAATAACATCTTGGTCAGCGAGCCGCGCGCGCCCTCGGCTATCAGGGTGTACTTGGCGTGCAACTCGACGCCCGGTGTAAATCGCTCGGTGGGCAGTCCGTTGCGATCAATGCCCATATCGCCGGTCGCGACGCCGCAAATCGCGCCATTCTCGTTGTAGAGCAGCTCCGCGCCGGCAAAGCCGGCATAGATCTCGACGCCGAGGTCCTCCGCCCGCTTCGCCAGCCACCGGCACAGGCTCCCGAGGCTGATGATGTAATTGCCCCGGTTCTTCATCAATGGCGGCAGCAGGGCCGAAGGGACCTCGAGGGCGCGGCGCTCGGTGAGGAACCAGAACTGATCCTCCGTCACCGGGACCTTGATCGGTGCATCCGTGTCGCGCCAGTCGGGGATGAGTTGATCAATACCGCTCGGATCGAGCACGGCGCCGGAGAGGATGTGGGCGCCGATCTCGGAGCCTTTTTCGATGAGGCAGACCGAGACGTCATGGCCGCGTTCGAGCGCGAGCTGCTTCAGGCGGATCGCGGCCGACAGACCCGCCGGGCCGCCACCGACCACGACGACGTCGTAATCCATCCTCTCGCGATTGCGCGTATCCCCCGTCGCCACTGTCACCGAAGACCTCCTCGCTCATTCGGCCGGATCGGCGAATTATGGTCTCCGGGAATCAATCACGCCATGCGTACGGTGGGTCCTCGAGGCAGTGACCGCTGCTCATCGAAGCGATCGGCAACGCGGACGAGCGGCGCTCGGACGGCTAGCAGCACGTCATCACACGGAGCCGTGAATCAGGTTGAGAACCTCGGTACGGCTGGCATGGTTCCGGATGAAGCTGCCGCGAATCGCGCTGGTGACCATCGAGCTCCCCGGCTTGTGCACACCGCGGATCGTCATGCAGGCGTGCGAGGCATCGAGCACGCAGATGGCCCCGAGAGGACGCAGGCCGTCCATGATCGCATCGGCGATCTGATCGGTCAGCCGCTCCTGCACTTGCGGCCGCAGTGCATAGCCTTCCACCACCCGCGCCAGCTTGCTCAGTCCGACCACGCGGTCGCGGGGCAGATAGGCCACGTGCGCGTGCCCGATGAATGGAAGGAAGTGATGTTCGCAAATGGAGTGAAACGGGATGTTCCTCAGTAGGACGATCTGATTGTATTTTTCGTGGAATACCGTCTGGAGATGCCTGCGCGGATCGGACTGCAATCCCGCGGTCAGCTCGGCATAGGCGCGGGCGATGCGCTGCGGCGTGCGGCGCAGACCTTCGCGCTGCGGATCCTCGCCGATCGCCAGGATGATCTCGCTGACGGCGCGCTCGATTCGCGGCAGATCGATGGCGGACGCGGCGCGGCGCTGCGCACTCGTGCCGGTCAGCGTCGCCGAGGGTCGGGGGGATCTTGAACGAGATCGCGAGCGGCCAGGGCTGGTGGACGGGCGGTTCGGTGTCATCGATTGCCTCCATGTGGTCAGTCCATGCCAAGAGCATTCATCGGCATCGGTTCGAATATCGACCCGGAAAGCAACATTCGGGCAGCACTACGGCGGCTCGCGGCGGCGGTGCGTCTGCAAGCCGTTTCCACGTTCTATCGGGAGCCGGCGCTCGATCGCCCCCAGGAGCCGGATTTCTATAATGGCGTGGTCGCCATCGATACCGATCTGCCGCCAGCGGCGCTGAAATGGCAGGTGCTGCGCCCGATCGAAGCCGCGCTGGGCCGGCGGCGGGGCGCGGACAAGTATGCTGCGCGTACCATCGATCTGGACCTGCTGCTGTACGATGATTGCGCGCTGTGCGGGGCTGACCTGACGCTGCCGGATCCGAGCATCTGCGCGCGCGCCTTCGTCGCGCTGCCGTTACTGGAGCTCTCGCCGGAGCTGGCACTGCCAGGCTCCGGCGTATCGATTCGCGAGATCGCCCGACGATTCGTGGCTGCCGAGCTGCAGGCGTTGCCGGACTATACGCGGCGCTTGCGCCGGGAATTTCTGAGCCTCCGGCACGCATAGCACTGCGGCCTGCCGCCGGCGGCCCCGGGTTCCTCAGGCCTGTGGCCTGCGGCACGCAGTTCGGCTTCATCGGTTGGCGGCGTCATCGCGCGTCGGCGCATCGCGGCGCTGTGTGACGGGAGTGTCTGCCGAGCGCGGCCCGGTACAGCGATAACGCAGGTAGAGCTGCTCGTTGCGCTGCTTGACGCTCAGCAGTGCGAACCATGGCGCGCCTTCCGGCAGGAACTCCATTCCCTGCACGAGGCCGGGACGGTTGGTATGCGCGGTGCGGCCGACCGTTTGGGCAGCCATGGTCAGGAAGATCTCATCCACGGCTGCTGCGGCGAGAAAATCGCCGAACAGCGTCGGCCCGCCTTCGTGCAACAGCACGCCGACGCCCAGGCGTGCGTGCAGAACCTCCAGGATTGCCCGCGGGTCGATGCGGCCGGCCGCGACGTCCGGTACGTGCACCTGCACTGCCTCCAGTGCCGCAACGCCCGCGCTGACGAGCCGCTCTCGCCCCGCGTCGGTCGTCACCACGGCGGCCCGCAGGCCCGGTGTTTGAAATACCGCCCGGTGCAGATCCACTCGGCCGCTGGCGCTGACGATCACCGCGAGTGGATGCGCCGACTTGCGCAGCGAGTGCCGATACTCGGCGTAGAGCGATGCCACGCTCGGGCAGATGTAGTCTGCCGTCCACAGCCCATCGGGGCTGGCGTCGTGCAGTGTCCCGGCGCCGATCATGACCGCGTCGGCCGAGGCGCGCAGCAGGCCCATGATGAAGCGATCGGCAGGATCGGCGCCACTGATCGCGGCGCCGCCGGCGCGTCCGGGGAGCTTGTAGCTGACGACACCATCGAGGCTGGTGACGAAATTCGCGATGACGTGGGGTCGGTCGCGCGTTTGCTGCCACTGCAGATCGCCATCGTAGAGTTTGCGCAGCGGCGCCGTCAGCTGCGGCGCCGGCAGCTGCGCCTGCAGCGTCGCCTGAGTGCGATCGAGTAGTGTATGCAGCGATACGGTGATCGGGGGCGGCCCGCTGTCCTCACTGCGCCGGTTATCGTCGCCGTGCCGAATGTCCGCGTCTGCCATCGCCAACCACCCTAACGCATCGTAATGCGCCCGACGCCCGAACCCAACCGGGCAGCTGTCCTACAACGGCCGGTCCCGTGCGCCGATTCGAGCAACCACCGGCTGCTGCGTAACGTAGCGAGCCATGCGCAAGCTGCCCCTGACGCTGCTCGCCGCCAGTGCCTTTGCGGTGGCGTACGCCGCGGGCGTGTACAGCTGCGCCTTCGCGATGCGCCGGCGCGAGCGGGCCGCTCTCGAAACCCTTGGGCACGGTGCAGCGGACGAGCCGTTGGCGCGCTATGAGCTCGCGGCGAGCTGGGCGCGCCAAGCTATGTTCGGCAGCCGCTGAGCGGCAATGGCCGTTGAGCGGCGGTGCCTGGGGCCTACGGCTGCGCGCCCGCGGTTCGCAGCGCGGCGAGCACCGGGGCGGTGTCGGGACGCACGCCGCGCCAGAGCTGGAACGACTCCGCCGCCTGTTCGACCAGCATGCCGAGGCCCATGTGGACCGCGCCGGCACCGTGGCCGCGGGCCCAGCGCATGAAGACGGTGTCGTGACGGCCGTAGGCGAGGTCGTAGCAGACCTTCGCCGAGCGCACCACGTCCGGCGGCAGCGCCGGCACCTCATCGTGCAGGCTGGCCGCGGTGGCGTTGATGATCAGATCGAACTCCATGGTTGCCAGCGCGCCCAGCTCGACGGCGCGGACCGGGATGACGCCGGTTCGCTGCGTGCACTCGTGCGCGAGCGCCGCCGCACGCTCGAGGCTGCGGTTGGCAATCACCAGCTCGGCCGGTTCCAGTTCCAGCAGTGGCCCGAGCACCCCACGCGCAGCACCGCCGGCGCCGACGAGCAGGATGCGCCGCGCGCGCAGCGTCAGGTGTAGGTTGTGTACCAGGTCGCGCACCAGCCCGACGCCGTCGGTGTTGTCGCCGAGCAGGCCGGCGGCAGCGTGGCGCGCAATGGTGTTCACGGCGGCCGCACGCTGGGCGCGTTGCGTGAGCCCATCCAGCAATGGCATCACTGCCTGCTTGTGCGGCACCGTCACGTTCAGACCGCGCCCGCCGCCGGAAAAAAATTCCTGTACCTGTGCCGCGAGCCGCTCGGGCGGTACGTCCAGCGCGACGTAGCTGAGGCTCTGCCGGGTCTGCCGGGCGAACAATGCGTGGATGCGCGGCGAGAGGCTGTGCGCGACCGGATGGCCGATCACAGCGTAGCGCTCAAGCGCCGGCATGCGCGACATCCTTGCGTGCCGGCGGTACACGTACCGCACTGCCGCCCAAGCCAGTGCCGTCGAGCAGCGCGTGCAGTTCGCGCTGCCATCCTTGCGCGGCCTGCGCGAAGCGATACGGCGGATTGACAATCAGCAGCCCCGAGCCGTTGAGCGCCACGCGGGCGTCGCGCGGATAGAGCCACAGCTCCAGGTACGCGACGGGCGCGCTCAGCGCGCGCTCGATGCGCCGCTGCCACGGCGCGAGAGCGCGCTCGTCCTTGATCGGATACCACAGCGCGATCACGGCATTGGCGAGGCGGGACAGCGCCGCGGTGATGGCGGCGAACGCCTGGCCGATCTCCTCGGCCGGATTCTCGTACGGCGGATCGATCAGCACCAGGCTGCGCCGTTCGCAGGGCGGCAGGTTCGCGTGCAGGGCTTGATAGCCATCAGCGCACTGGCTCTGAACGCGACCCATCCCGCCGAGCGTGCGCTCGAGCGCACGGCATTCGCGTGCGAGTAACTCGCAGCACAGGCCGCGGTCCTGGGGGCGCAGTGCCTGCGCCGCCAGCAGCGGCGAGCCAGGATAGGCGCGCTCATTGGAGAGAGCGCCGCGCGCGGCCTGTACCGCGGCGCGATAGTCGCGCAATTCGGGCGCCGCCGGCTCGGCGGCTGCCATCAGCGCCGTGATGCCGTGCCGGGCTTCGGCGCCGTGATGGGTCGACAGATCAGCGAGATCGTAGCTGCCGGCGCCGGCATGTGTGTCGAGGTACAGGAAGCCCTTATCCTTGCGCTGCATCGCGCGCAGCAGCGCCAGCAGACCGACGTGCTTGTGCACATCGGCAAAGTTTCCGGCGTGAAAGCTATGACGGTACTTCACACCTGCAATGGCTTCTACGAGACGTCAGCGGTTTTCTTGGGCGCCGATGGCCGGCGCGTCGCGCGTGCGCCGGTCCTGCTCGAGGCGGCCTTGCGAGAGGGTCGCGCCGAGGCGGGCTGTGCCGCCGTCGTCATCGCCGCCTTCGATGCCGCCGCCTTCGATGCCGCGGGGGCGAGCCGGGGATGCACAGGCCTTTTCGCTGTCGAGCGCGGCTTGGCCCGCGCGCTGGCGCCATTGGTAGCTGCGCCTGCGGCGTTGACAGTCGCGCTGGCGCCAGGGGCGGCGCCGTTGCCGGCGGCGGCCCGGCCGTTACGTTTGGGCGGCTTGGAGGCGGCCGCCTTGCGGCCGAAGCGGCCGCGCGCTGGTCGTGCAGGGGCCGCGGCCAGCAGCTCGCGGCATTCCGCCAGCGTCAGGGTCTTCGGGTCGCGGTCCTTCGGAACCCGCGCGTTCTTCTCGCCGTTGCTGATATAGGGACCGTAGCGGCCGTTGAGTACCTGGATGCCGTCGGGGTCGAACTGTTGGATGATGCGATTGGCGTCGGCTTCCTGCTTGGCGCGAATGCACTCGAGCGCGCGCTCGTGCGTAACCGTGTACGGATCGTCCTCCGGCTTGAGCGAGACATACTTGTCGCCGTACTTGAGGTACGGCCCGAAGCGCCCGACGTTGGCGACGATGCTCGCCCCCTCGGCGGTGAGCCCGAGCGTGCGCGGCAGCTTGAACAGCTCGAGCGCCTCGGGCAGGCTGATCGTGTCCATCTTCTGTCCCGGGCGCAGGCCGGCGAAGCGTGGTTTCTCCTCGTCGTCCTTGGTACCGATCTGCACGAACGGGCCGAAACGGCCCATGCGCACACTCATCGGTTTGCCGCTCACAGGGTCGCGGCCGAGCTCGCGCGCCTGGGCGACCTGTTCGCGCGTGACGTGTTTCTCGGTGTACTCGACCTGGCGGATGAAGGGCTTCCAGAATTTCGACAGCGGCGTCGTCCAGGTCTCCTCGCCGCGTGAGACCGCGTCCAGCTCGTCTTCCATCGCCGCGGTGAAACCGTAGTCGACGTACTGATCGAAATGATCGGTCAGGAAGCGGTTGACGATCTTGCCGATGTCGGTCGCAGTGAAGCGGCGACTCTCGATCTGTACGTACTCGCGGTCGCGCAGCGTGGAGATGATGCTGGCATAGGTCGACGGCCGGCCGATTCCGTATTCTTCCAGCGTCTTGACCAGCGACGCCTCGGTGTAACGCGGCGGCGGCTCGGTGAAGTGCTGCTGTGGCTGTATCGCCAACAAAGTCACGGTGTCGCCGGGCTGCATCGGCGGCAGGATGTGATCGGATTCATCCTCCGGCGGCGCATCGTCGCGGCTTTCCTGGT
>Ga0307372_10012356_pt1 | contig 11205 bp, 6 predicted proteins | sample OX1MG_FD_202533 | JGI IMG/M metagenome (GOLD analysis project Ga0307372, IMG submission 202533) | Soil microbial communities from Risofladan, Vaasa, Finland - OX-1 | ecosystem: Environmental > Terrestrial > Soil > Coastal area > Acid sulfate soil | place: Finland: Risofladan, Vaasa | collected...
ACCAGCATCTCCGGATCGCGCGTCTCCATCACCCCGAAGCCGCCCACCGGTTCGTAAACCTGATCGCCCGTCCAGAACAGCACATCCGGTTTGTGCCAGCCCAGGTGCCCGGTGAAATCCGAGTGCGGAAAGCCCATGTCCCAGATGCAGGTCAGCAGCCCCACCGTGATCTCACTCTTCTCCTTCGGGTCTTTGCGAATCGTCCCTTCGTAGGCGTGCTGCCGCAGTTTTCCGCTTCCGTCCGGCATGGCGTAAAGCAATCGGTAGGCGTGATCTTTGGCATCGTTCCACGAAGGCACGCGGAACACCGCGTTCCAGGCGTCCGGATCAAGATCCGCCGTCGCGATCGTCTTCCAGCGGTTGCCGCCGTTCCGCACCTGCAGCCGAACTTCTCTCGGCGCGTTGCCCAGCGGCGGGCACTGCGCGGAAAGCTTCAGCACGCCCCGGCTCACCGTGTAGAGTGCAAACAGAATGGGTCCGTAGGTGTGGTCCTCGTGTGCGTCAACCTTACTGCCATCCAGCGTCCAGTCGGCAAACCAGAAGCGCATGGTCCCGCCCCGCTGCTGGTTCGGCGGATAGAATCCGTAACCGGTCAGCTTGCCCAGTGGCTGCGGCGTCGGCTCAATTTTGCCCGAACTCGATACCAGCGCCACGCCTCCCTCGAGCCACGCGCCCGGCACCTGCCGCCTGATTTCGCCCAGCCCTTTTCCCTGCTGATTTTCCGCCCGCAGCGTCACCGCATAGCCGCTGCCTGCCGGGCGAGCCTCGAACTCCAGCCGCAGTTCCTGCTCCAGCTTGACGCGCGGGCCCGACGTTTTAACCTCGCCGATGAAGAGCTGGCCGTCGGCCGTCACCCCCACATTCATGCCGCGGCCGTGCATGGCGCGGGCCCGATAGTCATCCACAAAGCTCTTGATGCCCACCCGGAAGCCCGCAAAACCCCCTTCGAGTTTTTCCGCGCCGCGCTGGGCGGTGTGGAACGGGCACTCCGCGGCGGAATCCTGGCCGCGCTTTCCCTCGCCATCCAGCCGGCCCATCCGCACGCTCATGGCCAAGGTTCCCGCGCGCTCCGCAACCTCATGCGTCAGCAGAGAAACGTTGCGGTCGCCGCCCGGGCAGACGCATTCGAGACGCCCATCGCGAATCTGCCAATCTTCCAGCGGGTTGGTCCAGTACTCCGGCCCAGCCCAGGGCCGCTCCGCCTGCTTCGGCCAGGCGCTCCGGAAGCTATTCTCGCCGGCCGCGGCTGCGCGTGATGGACCCAGCAACGATACGGCCGTGGCCCCCAGCGCCGCCCCGCTCGATTTCTTCAGGAACGATCGTCGGTCAATTCGTCGTGCCATCGGTTCTGTTCACCTGTCATACGAAAAAAGATACAGCGACACCAGCTTTGAATGCTGTTATCCAGCAAACTCACGACCTGACAAACTGCCAGCCCCTAGAATTTAGCGTATTGCGAACCTTGCTCTCCGCGAGCTATGGTTCTCGATCCCTCAATATGGTGCTGGTTTATATACCTCGGCCGGGAGGAATGTAATGGAACACCCAGTTATTAACCGTTAATCACTGGTCATTCCCTCGTTGTGCGGGGACATTCGTTGGGGAACACTGCGGATAAACGCGGTGGGCAATCAAGCGTGCAGAATTCGGGGTGCCCTCAAGGGCCGAGGTTTCAAGCAGCAACTCGAAATCCGGGATGTGGGCGGTGTTGGTGGTTCCCAGGACATGCAGAACTTCCTGGCTTGAGGAGGGATTGAGCAGGAAACCGGCTGCCGCTTCCGTCGCCTCCATGCTGATTCCAGCGATCAGAAGCACTCTTCCGGTATGGGTCAGGTTGGGCAGCAACGCGATATGTGCATAGGTGACTCCACTCTCCCACAGTTTTTCCTTGGAGGAGTACATTCCCCGTTCTTCCGGGCCCGGAACCAGGTTTCGAATCTCGCTTTCGCCTCCAAGCTCATCAGCGGCGAATTGGAAATTCAGCCGCCGATCGAAAAACAACTGGGTCCAGGGATTGGAGTATGAACTGCCCAGCAGGACAAAATTTCCGCTCATAAAGTCGCGAGCGGTCATGTTCCGGGCGTTCCGGATGACGGCATGGGGCCTGCGCCCCCGCATGGAAATGAGGAAGCGGTTGGCTGCTCCCATGTCGCCGATATTCAAGAGTTGGCGGGTTCCCAGAAAGTTCCAGAACGACCGAAGATCCGGACAGTCTGACAACTCCTGGGGGAAGTCCCGATAACTTCGGTCTGCGTACTGCTCCAGAGTAAACCGGTGCCGCACGAGCGTTTGCATCAATACCAGCGCCGAATCGCTGACGACGATCTGAAGGTGCTGCTCTGAAACTGCAAACAAATCCGCTACGAAACTTGCCGGTGCCGCTGGCTGGATTGGCTTGACGGTATTCACTTTGCCGCTGGGTTCACTGGGGGACCCACGGTCGCGGAAAACCGGGAGATATCCACCCTTCGGAATCTCCACCAACCAACGCTCTCCCTGGCCATCGGTATCAAAATATTCATGAAGCTTGGTTCGAAGCTGCCGCGCGGACACGCGGACGATGTTCTCATCGGCAGGATTGTAGTTGGTAGGCCGGTTAAAGACGCGGTGTCCGATCAGCTGCTCGTGGACTTCTTCGGGGTGACCTTCCAGGGCACGGTCACAAATATACCGGAGGAAGTCGCGGAGCCGTGCTGATTTCTCAAAAACCGGGCTGGCGAGAATACGCTCAACAAGAGCGCGCACCTCTTCGTAAGTCCCGCTACCGTACGCTGGGAATGATTGCAAGTCTTTCAAGGCAGAAGCTACCCCGTTTCAAGGTGAAATTAGCATATTTCACTGATCTAATCAATTGAATACAAAAGCTATTCGCGTGGGAACGGCCTTAAATCATCTGATAGCCTGGACGGGGAAATCTAACCGTTACACAACACTTTTAGCTCAATTGAACAAGCGGCGGATAAAGGCATCTTCCTCAACCGGCTGCCATAACAGATGCGCGTGCCGGGTGAGGAACCGCACCCCCGGGAATGGGCCTGCCGAAGTTGCGCCAGGAGACGCCGGGATCGATGCGGAATAGGCGGCAGCCATCTGTGCATCCCGCCGCCATTTCAACCGCTCTGCCGGCGCCGGTTGCCAACCGGAAAGGGCTCGATTCACAGCCAGACTGTACCCCAAATTTTAACTGCACCGGAACTGGCAAACGGGCCGCTTAGCGTAAGCTGTTGAGTTGCTTGGTGGACCTGGGGAGGTTCGAACTCCCGACCCCCTGGTTGCAAACCAGGTGCTCTCCCAGCTGAGCTACAGGCCCGACTGTTGTGATATTCATTGATACTGCCCGGTAATTCAGAAACCGTCAAGAGTCTGGCGGAGATCCCCGGCCCCCGCAGCGCCTTCGCAGCCGCAACTCAATCTACCGCATTCCCTATTGCTTCGGATGCAGGACCATACTTCTGCAGGCGCCAGCTCAGCAACTCGCCCACAAAAAGAACGTTTTCCGACGGGCACGCCATCTGGTGCACCCAGCGAATTCGCCCGGCTGCTTGCCGGCCTCGCCGAACTCTCCCAGGATTTTGCCGTTCAGGTCCAGCCTGTAAATGTGATCCGGCCTGGAATCCGAGCTGTGGATCACCTGCTGGGGTGGAGGTGTGATTCACAGCGCCCACGGCGCGCCAAGAGGCAGGAGTTCTACGATAAGTCCGTATTTCACGCTGACCTCCTTGCGCAGGTTGCTCAAAGAACCACGCGGCATGTCATTTCGAGTCCTGACCCTGTGTCCTGACAAGCCCTGATCTCGTGTCATGTCAAGCACTGATCCCGTGTCATTCCGAGCGCAGCGAGGAATCTGCTTTTCTGTTCGGAACAGCAGGATCCCAAAATTCCTTTCAGCAACCTGTTGTCAAGACCAGGCTTCCGCGAGGGACACGCGGGCCATCCCCGATGCCGCCTACTTCAACGTGTCCGCCAGCAATCCCCGCAGTTTCTGGAAGGCGCGCTCGGCCTGAGGTTGGTTGAAGACCTGGCCGTCGGGAACCGTCCAGCCGTGCTGTGAGCCCTCATAAACTTCGCTTTCGTACCGACCGCCCCACGCCTCGAGCGCCTGGTTAAGCTTTTGAATGGCCGCAGCCGGCATGCTGTGGTCATTGACCGCGTGCCCAAAATAGAGCCGGGCTTTGATGCGCGCCAGGACCCGGTGCGGGCTTGCCGGAGCGTCGGTGTAGAGCGCCCCGCCGTGGAACGACGCGGCTGCCACAATCTTGCCCGGCCGCACAGCGGCGGCGCGCAGGGCCATGGCGCCCGTAAAACAGTAACCCACCACGCCCATCGGACCCTTGCTGACCGAACCCTGCGCGGCGAGAAAATCCACGTAGTCGCCGGCGTCGCGCTCCATGGCTTCGGGCGTGAGCGGGCCCATCAGCTCGGCAAAGCGCTTCATGGTGCGCTCATCGCCCATGCGCCGCGGAAAATCAAACAGCGGCGGACGTCCGGTGCGGTAAAAAACGTTGGGCAGCAGGACAGTGTAACCTTCGGCGGCCAGCCGCCGCGCCATGCCACGATTGGCCGGGCGAATCCCGCCGATGTCCGTCAGATGAAGCACGCCCGGCCGGTGCGGCACGTCTTCCTCCCGATAGAGCACCGCGTCTGCCGTTCCATCGTGCATCGGAATCTCAATCTCTTCTTCGATCATGCTTCCTCCCAGTCGGTCACTTGCCCGCGGAGGCCTTTGCGCTTGCGGCGCCGGCACGGTTTAGTGATGCGCGATTTTCTCAATGCTTTGATGGCGATTATCCCACGCGCGCGGAATGCCTGCAAATCCGACCATCCAATTTGTGAGTGAGGCGGTGCCTTTATAAGATGAGGCGAAGGCGAGACGCGATCCGATGGCTGCAGATTGGCCGCAGGGGTGGGTTGCAAAAAAAACGTATGCAGATTCTCTGAAACTCCGGCGGAGAAATCGCATCAAAGGAATTGTGGGCGACGTTCGTTCCGGATATTTGAATCTGCTGATGGCCTTACTGGCCGCCATGACCTTGAGCCTTCCGGCTCGCGCAAAGGTCTGTGGCGGAATTCCTTACAGCCCATCGGCTCCTGCGAATACACTATCCGGCGCTCTGCCGGGCCCGGCCGGGACACCACTCTGCCATCTGCGCTGCCGGGGGTTTGTTGCCAGCGTTCCGGATGCGCCCCCACAGCAGTACACGGGCTCGCCCGCTGCGCTCCAAATCTTCGCGGCCCATCCGCTGCCTCTTTTACCTCAGGCAGCAACACGCCTGATTGTCATTCCTCCACCCGGCGGCTCCCCGCCCCGTTTTACCGTCCTGCGGCTCTGATCTCTATTTCGATTTCCAACCAACTGTATTGCCCCGGCGATCCCGACCGGATGCGCAACAGGAGTGTGCCTTTGCTGCGCGTGCGGCATGGAATTCGCGTGGGCATTCCCAGGCAAAGTGTTTAACCCCCCTCCCAATTCATAAAGATCGGAGATGCTATGTTTAGAAAGTACGATGAAATCCATTGCAAGACCCCTGGGCGCCGCGGTTGGCGCCGACTTCTGTTTTTCGCAGTTCCGTTCATGTTCGCCATGGCCTGGCTGGGGCAGCCGCAAACCACAGCGGCACAAGGTAACGATTCCAGCAAAGATGCCGTTGCGGCCGAATTCCCTTATCAGTACCTGCCCCAAAATCTTCCCAGCGCCGCGCTTGCCCAAAACTATCCCCAGACCTGGACAACCTATGCTTCAAACCCCGGACGAAACGCCGTTTTCACCCTTTCGGAGCACGCTCCCGCCCTTTTGCGGAACGGAGTAAGCTGGCGGTTTGCCGGCGCTGGCGCCATCCCGCTGGACGGCCCCGCCCTCAACAACAGCGTCATCACCACGGCTTACGGAGTAGGAATGCCGGTGGGCGTTTCCGTGGTAAAAGGCATCACCTACGTGGGCAGCGACAACGGCTACACCTATGCGCTGAACGCGGTGACGGGCAAGCTGATCTGGGCGCATTACGGCTGGAACATGACGATGAGCAATCCGCTGGTGGCCGGCGGCCGCGTGTATGTTTCAACCGGGAGCGCCTACTTCAACTATTCCAACACCATGCGCTACCTGGAGGGGAAGCGGCCGGTGCGCGGGCCGGGACTCAACTCCATGTACGCGCTCGACGCGCGGACGGGCCGGCAGGTCTGGGTCTACCATTTTCCGGGCGAGGCCATGCCGACGGCCGCCTACGAGGACGGCTTCCTCTATATCGGAACCGGCGATGGCCACATTTACAAACTGAACGCCGCCACCGGCAAGCCCGCGTGGATTTCCGATATCGTGTCGTTTGTCAGCATGTCCTCGGCTGTCCTGAACGGCAAATACCTGTTCGTTGGAGGCACGCACCCGAACTTCTTCTACGCCCTGGACAAGCAAACCGGCAAGGTGGCCTGGAAGGTGACGCTGCCGAAGCTGGTGGCGACGGGCATGGGCGACTGCACACCCGCCTACGGCGACGGTCTGGTGGTCCAGGAAGCCACCGTCGAAACCGGCGACCCTCAAAAGCCCGTTGCCAATGTGCTACTGGCGCTCGACGCCGAGACCGGAAAGATCGTCTGGCAACATCGGTTTGATAAAGGTCCGGTGCCGCCGGCCATGAAAACAGCGACGCCGATGATCGCCAATGGCAAGGTCTTCGAAGGCAGCCCGGTCACCGGCAACTATTATGCCTTCGACCTGAAGAGCGGCGCCGAAATCTGGAAGGTCCACCTGGGCGCGCAAATCCGGGCCGGCGGTGCGCTGGCCAACGGCATCGTTTACGTGCCCTACAAGTCGGGCGATATCGCCGCCATCAACGTGGCTCGCGGCACGCTGCTTGGCAACAAACATATCGGCGGAGCCTTTGGACCTTCGTCACCGGTGATTGTGGGAGGAACGCTCTACGTCACCAATATTTTCGGCTACGTTCTGGCCCTGCCGGTGTCGGAAATTCCCGGCCAGTAAACGCCGCGCATTAACGGACCCGCGCTTGCCAGTTTCGCGCTGCGGAAGAAAGTGGAATGCGGCGGTTCCTGTGATGCCGGGCTGGAGGGGGCGGTGAAGACACCGTCCCCTCCGGCAAGAAAGAGAGGCCTCGCCACGCCCGGCACGAAATCGTGAGCGTGTAGCTGGGACATGACCGTGTGAAAAATCCGCTTAGCCCGCGCCTTTAGACTGAAGATCGCAGTTCCCGGCGCAAGAGCCAATTCGCCAGGAAGAGCAGCCCGATCAGAAATGCTGACCCGCTGATGGTGATATAAACCGGGAGCAGGAATTTGAGGCGCGTCCCCCACAGGTACAGCAGGCCAAGTGCAATGAATCCCCATCCGCCCAGCCACTCCCACTTCCAGGCAAGCGCAAGGACAATGACCAGGATGGCGGCAGGAATGAGGTGAAGGGCAAGGGCGAGGACCAACTTTCCCAAAGGCAGGTTCTCGCCGAAGACGTCGAGTGCGAAGAGGCTGATGAACAGCGCGAACGCTATCCCTAACACCCGCGGAGTCCAGTAAAGCAACCGCTGGCTGGTTCTGCTCATGGGAGTCCTCCCGCAACCGGCTTTCTCTCATAGCATCATGACGGCGATTCGAGGAAGAGCGCAGTGACAGCGCTCACTCAAACCTGTGAACGCTGTTGCCCGGGCGCCCGGTTGCAGGACCGGCGCTCATAGAGCGCCGCTACAGAAAAAAAGCCCCCGGCCGTCCGATCCAGGTGCTGGGAATTGAAAGAAGTTGTCGTAGAATAGCGGCATGATGAAATGGCTTGTGATTGGAGTCGGTGACATTACCACCAAGCGAGTGCTTCCGGCGATTGAGGAAGAGGAGCGGAGCAAGCTGGTGGGAATTCTGACGCGGGACCCGGCAAAGGCCGAGCCTTACGGGGTGCCGGGATTCAGCGACCTTAAAACCGCGCTTGCGCAAACCCAGCCTGACGCCGTTTACGTGGCCTCGCCGGTGTTCATGCACGCGCCTCAAACGATGGTGTCACTTCGCGAAGGCTGCCACGTGCTGTGCGAAAAGCCCATGGCCATGAACTATAGAGAAGCCGAAATGATGGTGGAGACGGCGCAGGCGGCCGAGCGCACGCTGGGCGTGGCCTACTACCGGCGGACGTATCCCAAAGTGCATCGCGCCATGACGTTGATCCGCGAAGGCGTGATCGGGCAGCCGGTGCTGGCCTACGCCTCCAGCCACGCATGGTTCACGGCAGAGGACGAATTCCGCGCCTGGCTGCTGGATCCGGACAAGGCCGGCGGCGGCCCGCTCTACGACATCGCCTCGCATCGGATCGATCTGCTCAACTATATTTTCGGCGAGCCCGCGCGCGTGCGGGCGCAACTGTCGAACGCCGTCAACAAGACGTCGGTGGAAGATTCGGCTACCGTGCTGATCGAATACCTGAACAACGTGCGCGCCATCATCGACGTGCGCTGGCACTCGCATGTTGACCGCGACGAGTTCCGCATTATCGGCACCAGCGGCGAACTGGACTTGAGCCCGCTGAACGGCCCGACGCTGGTTTCTCCCCAGGGGCGCGAGGTAATTCCCACCCATGAAAATATCCATTTCCCCTGCGTGGAAAACTTTGTGGAGGCGGTCCTGGACGGTAAGCCGCTGCTTTCAAGCGGCCAGACCGCCTTGTGGACCGACTGGGTGACAGCACGTGCCGTGAAGGACAATTCCCGGTCCTGAGAGAATATGCGCGCAGCCCGGCCTCTTCGCTTACCGGTACCTGCGGCAGTGATGCACACGAATAACTCCACAGGAGGCTCCCGATGATCTTGCCGATCCCACGCGAAGTCAGGAAACAAAATGGACATCTGAAGGTGGATGAATCCGTGGCGATCCTGGCGCCCGAATTCGCCTCAGACTCCGACCTGTTTCTGGCGTCGTTCCTCTCGGCGGAACTGGCCAATCAGTATGGAATTCCGCTGAAGATTCGCCGCGTGGCCGCGATTCCTAAGGCGCAGCGCTTTATCCTGATGGGCTCGATCTCCAATCCCCTGGTGCGGCAATATCGCGAGGCCCACGGCATCAACGCCGGCCAAAACGCACCGGGAGCCGAAGGTTACGTGCTGGACGCAACCGAGCGCTCCGTGGCCATTCTGGGGAGCGACGAACCCGGCGCCTTTTATGGGCTGCAAACGCTGCGCCAGATCCTTGAGAGGACTGACGACGGATTGTCGGTCCCGGCGCAACAGATTGTCGATCAGCCGCTCAAACCCTTCCGGGGCGTTTATCTTTTTATTCCAAGTCCGCGGCATATTCCATACTTCAAGCGGTTTGTTCGCGATGTGATGGCACTTCACAAACTGAACAGAGTGGTACTTGAGGTGGACGCCGGGATGCAGTTCGATCGCCACCCGGAACTGAATGCCGGCTGGATCGACTTCACGAAAGACATGAAATACACCCGCCGGGGACGCTCTACCGGCCCCGGCGACCAGTTCCAGGATTCCGGCAACATGAATGCCGAGGATGGGGGCGTGCTGGAAAAAGATGAGGTCGCGGATCTGGTGCGCTATGCCCGGCGCCATTACGTGGATGTGATCCCGGAGATTTCAACCCTGACCCACGCCTATTACCTGCTGACCCGGCACCGTGAACTGGCGGAGATACAGGTGGCCGAGTGGCCCGACACCTACTGCCCGCTGGCGCCTGGAACCTATCCGTTGGCCTTTGACGTGATGGACGAGTACATCGAGGTGATGAAACCCCGAATGGTCCACATCGGCCATGATGAGTGGCGCATGCCCTGGGGACTCTGTCCCAGGTGCAAAGGGAAGGACCCGACCGTGCTGTTCGCCCAGGACGTCAACAAGATTTATTCGCACTTGAAAAGGCAAAACGTCGAAGTGGCCATGTGGGGCGACCACCTGATTGAGCGGGTGCGCGGAAAAGGTTTGCGGCATGCTCGAAGCCCCAAGGGTTATTCCTACGAAATGCCCGGAGCGCTTTCTCCGCAGCAGGTCCGGGATCTGATTCCCAAAGACATCCTGATCTTCAACTGGTTCTGGAGTGACACGAAGCGGGGGCGCGGCGAAGACAATGACATTGAGCTGGAGGATCTGGGCTTCCACCAGGTGTATGGCAACCTGACGCCGGAGATTGAGGATTACGCCCGGCGCAGCCAGCGGAAAAGTGTGCTGGGAGGAGCGCCTTCCAACTGGGCGTTTACGACCGAGTTTAACCTGGGCAAAGACATGATGTATAACCTTCTCGGCTGCGCCAACCTCGTCTGGTCCGCGCAACCGCTGGGTCCCGCAAACATCTCAGAGAACATCCAGTCGGCCCTTCCAGACCTTCGGCAACGGGTCTCCATGGAAATCTGCCCCAGCATGGACGACCCGGTGGTCCCGGTCGATATCAGCGCGCATCTGAACGCGCCGACCGGCAACAGCAACCCGCCGGGCATGGACTTCGGCTCATTACGGAGCGGGAGGGTTCGCGCGGGCGCGAAGGTATTCGATCTGGCAAATCCAGGCGAAAACGGCGGTAAAAACGCGATCGTCGTTCTCTCCGGGGAACAGGAACACGGGTCTGATTCGGGCGCGGCCGCTTCCATCCCCCTCCAGGAAGACGTCAGCAGCGTTCTCTTCCTTCACGCATCTTCCCGGCGCGCACAGAATATCGCGGCATCGCATGGCACCTGGGATTGCGCGGACACCGCAGACCTGCTGGGCTTTTACCGGTTCATCTACGAAGACGGGCTCGTGGAGACCGCACCGATCCGTTACGCCGTGAACATCCTGGAAGCGGGATGGGGGAAAGACCCCGTCCCCGGAAACATCGCCTGGCAATCCGACCTGGTGGATTGCGGAAAGCAGTCGGCCAATCCCCTCACGTTTTTCGCCTTCGAATGGATCAACCCTCGTTTCGGCAAGCCCATCAGGGAAATCCGGCTGGAGGGCATTTCCGGATTCCGGGACACCAGGAACAAACCCCTGGCGGAAAATTCGGTCATTCTGCTGGCCGTCAGCGTGGTGAAGAAACGGCTGCCGTCAAAGCTGCGCGCAACCCCAAGCCCCTGGAGCAGCCCCGCCAGCGCCTCCCTGTGATGCCTTCGAAGTGAAGGCGCCGCCGGGCGCTCCGCAGCAGGAGGGCGGCAACCAGCATCTGTTTCAGCCGGTTTGCAGCGGCTTCATTGGGGGTTGCTCCACTTCCAGTTGCGGACTTCCGGCATGTCCTCGCCGTATT
>Ga0307372_10012357_pt1 | contig 11205 bp, 11 predicted proteins | sample OX1MG_FD_202533 | JGI IMG/M metagenome (GOLD analysis project Ga0307372, IMG submission 202533) | Soil microbial communities from Risofladan, Vaasa, Finland - OX-1 | ecosystem: Environmental > Terrestrial > Soil > Coastal area > Acid sulfate soil | place: Finland: Risofladan, Vaasa | collected...
CGCGTCGGTCCCCGAGACGATCCGGGCGACCGGAGCGGTGCGGATCATCGACGGCACGGACCCGGTCGCGCGGCGCCCGGCGGGCGACGGGGCCGCGGGCGGCGCGCCACGGCGTGAGGTGCCAAGCTCCTAGCGGGGACGGTCCGGCCCCGACACAACACGCCGGTGTGGCGCAGCTGGTAGCGCAGGCGATTTGTAATCGTCAGGTCGTCGGTTCGAGTCCGACCACCGGCTCCATCCCGCACCGACGCGGGACCGGCGCGTCCGGGGGGCCACGCGGCCCGCCAGGACCCGCCGTGCGGCGACCCCGTCGGGAAGCGTGGCGAGGGGACGAGAGGGCGAGGCCTCTAGCGGTACTCCCTCGGGATCCGGTAGACGCCCTCGGCCTGCTCGTCGCCGTCGTTCGCCATCGCGGACACGAGGTCCACGTCGTCGAGCGGGACGGGGTCGAGCTCGGGCTGGATGTAGCCCGGGTACTCGGGCGTCGAGACCGTCGCGTAGCCGCCCTCGGCGGAGCGGACGATGACGTTGTGACGCTTGCGCTGCCCCGCCCCCTTCGTGGACTGGAGCTCGATGCAGATCTTGTAGGCGACGGGGAACACGATCAACGGGACCACGAAGCAGAGCACGCGGAACGACCAGAGAACGAAGTTCAAGGACAGCGACAGGTAGTTCGCGAGCACGTCGGTCGCGCTCGCCCCGAAGAGCACGAAGTAGAACGCGAACACCGCGGCCCCGATCGCCGTGCGGAGCGGCTGGTCGCGCGGGCGTTCGAGCAGGTGGTGCTCCGCGCGGTCGCCGGTCAGGCGCGCCTCGATGAAGGGCCAGGCGTAGATCAGGTTGAACGTGACGCCCGGCAGGAGCACGGCCGGGAAGAAGACGGTCGGGATCATGTGGCCGGGCAGGTGGACCTCCCAGCTCGGCATGACGCGCAGCGCGCCGTCGAGCCAGCCCATGTACCAGTCCGGTTGGACCGCGTAGCTCACCTTGTAGGCGTAGTACTGGCCGTACTGCCAGATCGGGTTGATCTGCACGGCGGCGCCGAGCAGGGCGGTCACGCCCGTCGTGAGGAAGAAGAAGCCGCCGGCCTTCGCCGCGTACGTCGGCCACAGCGGGGAGCCGACGACGTTGTCGTCGCGCGCGCCGCGCCCGCGGAACTGCGCGTGCTTGTGCTTTATGAGCATGCCGAGGTGGCCCGCGAGCAGCCCGATGATGACGAGCGGCAGCACGAGCACGTGGAGGATGAAGAACCTCGGGATGATCGCCGTGCCCGGGTACTGGCCGCCGAACAGGAAGAAGCCGAGGTACGTGCCCACGAAGGGGATCGACTCGGTGATCGAGAACGCGATCCTGATGCCCGTGCCGGAGATGAGGTCGTCGGGCAGCGAGTAGCCGAGGAAGCCGTTGAAGATCGCGAGGATGAGCAGCGTCGTGCCGATCATCCAGTTGGCCTCGCGGGGCCTGCGGAACGCGCCCGTGAAGAACACCCGGAGCATGTGCACGACGATCGAGCCGACGAAGATGTTGGCGGCCCAGTGGTGCATCTGGCGCATGAGCAGACCGCCGCGCACCTGGAAGCTCAGGTTCACGGTCGAGTTGAACGCCTCGGAGACCGTCTGGCCCTTCAGCGGGCCGTAGACGCCGTGGTAGACGACGTCGGACCCCGACGGTACGAAGTAGAGCGTGAGGAACACGCCCGTGAGCAGCAGGACGATGAACGAGTAGAGCGCGATCTCGCCGATCATGAACGACCAGTGGTCGGGGAAGATCTTGTTCAGCAGGTGGCGGCCCGACCGGGACAGCGCGACCCTGTCGTCGACCCAGCCGAAGAGCTTCTCGATCACTGCGGGCTCCCGTTCGAACCGCCGCGGTACCAGAAACCGGGGCCGATCGGCTCGTCGAAGTCGGCCTGCGCCCGCAGGTAGCCCTTCGCGTCGACGTACAGCGGCAGCTGCGGCAGCGGGCGCGGCGCCGGGCCGAAGACCGGGGTCGCGCCGGTTTCGACGTCGAAGAGCGACTGGTGGCACGGGCACAGGAGCTGCTGGGTGAGCTCCTGGTAGAGCCCGACCGGGCAGCCCGCGTGCGTGCAGACCTTCGAGTACGCGAGGTAGCCGTCCGGACCCCACGTCTCCTTGCCCGGCCCGGTCACCACGTTGCCGGTCGCCTGGACCCGGATGAGGACGGTCTGGGAGAGCGCGCCGCCGACGTCGTTCTCGGGGAAGACGGTGATCACACCGCCGACCTCGATGTCGTCGACCTTGACCGGCCTGTTGTCGATCGAGGTGAGCCTCGCGCCCTTGCGCCACTTCGTGTGGTACATCGAGCTGTCGGGCTTCGGCCCGAGCGAGCGGACGAGCGGGAAGAGCGCGACGACCCCGAGGACCGCCCCGGCGGCGCCCATGAGCTTGCCGAGCGCGCCGCGGCGCTCGATCGCGATCTTGCCCCGCGTCGCGAAGTCGCCGACGAACTCGGCGCGCTCGCGCTCCGTCGTCGCCATCTGCGGCCGCGGCTCCTCGAACGGGCCACGCGGCATGAGGTACTTGCCCCACGTCACGAGCCCGAACCCGAACGCCGCCAACGCGACCCCGAGCGAGATGCCGAGCAGGTAGTTGTTCGCGTCCTGCCAGTAGGCGGCGCCGAACCCGGCGAAGCCGCAGAGCGCGACGAGGAAAGCGAAGGCCGCGACGCCCTCGGCGCGCCGCGGGTGGCGTGCCGCGACCGCGAACTGCGGCGACCCGATCGAGACCGGCGTCGCTACGGGCACCGCGGCGCCGGCAGGCTCGCCGCCGTGGCCCTGCTCACCGGCGCCATCGCCCGGGCCCTGCCCACCGGGGCCCTGCGCGCCGGGGTCGGGCGCGCCGTGCGCCTGGCCCTCGGTGGTGTCAGACATGTGCGACCTCCGGCTCGTTGCCGGGCGGCGCCGCGGCCCCCGGCGGGGCGTGCTCGCCGCCGTGCTCGTCGGTGTCCTCGCGCTCGTTGCGGTCGCCGATCCAGAGCGCGATGAGCACGCACAGCCCGACGCCGACGAACAGTCCGACGAAGCCCTCGGCGACCGGGCCGACCCCGCCGAGCGCGAGACCGCCCGGGTTCGACGGCTGCTCGATGTGGCGCGTCACGTACGCGACGACGTCCGCGAGCTGCTGCTTGGAGATCGTGAAGGTGCTGAAGCGCGGCATGTTGCCGGGTCCCGACCGCACGGCCTCGGCGACCTGGATGGCCGAGACTCCATGGAGCGGCGGGGCGCTCAGACCGTCGGCGAGCGCGTCGCCGGCACCCGTGATCGTGTGGCACGGGGCGCAGTTCAGCGCGAAGACGCTGAAGCCCTGGGCCGCGTTCGCCCCGGCGACGTCGACCGTCGGGATCGGCACGCCACCGGGGGCGAGCGACGCGACGTACCCGGCGATCGCCTTCGTCTGGGTGCGGTCGAACAGCGACGGCTTGCGGATCGGCTGGCTCGTCGGGTTCGCGAGCGGCATCCAACCGCTCGAGACCCACAGGTCGACCGTCCCGGCGCCGAGGCCGCGCAGGTTCGGTGCGAGGGCGCTCCCCTGCGCCTTCGCACCGTGGCAGCTCGAGCAGTTCTCGTCGAACAGCGTCCGGCCGAGCGCGAGCTGCGCCGTCCGATTCGGTGCCGTCGCGGCGGTGAGCACGGTCGAGGAGAGCGGCGCCGCCGCGGCGGACGGCGCGCGGTGCGGGGCGAAGAACACTGAGGCCAGCGCGAGCGCGGCGACGACGACGCCGGCGGGCGCCGCGGCGCGCCGCGCGAGGCTACGAGAAGAGGAAGAGCGCACTGAACAGGCCGATCCACACGATGTCGACGAAGTGCCAGTAGTAGCTCACGGCCTGGAACACGGGCGTCTCGCCTGGGTCACCCTTCGGGCCGGCGAGCCGACCGAGAAGTGCGACCATCGCGACGAGCCCGAGCAGGACGTGGAGTCCGTGGAGCCCGGACATGATGTAGAAGAGCGAGCCGTAGGCGTTCGTGCTCGGCCGGAACGGCAGCGTGTTCCACTCGTAGAGCTGGTTGCCGAGGAACGCCGCGCCGAGCGCGAGGCTCACGACGATCCACGCGCGCGCCTTCGCGCGCTCCCCGCGCTCCTGGGCCCAGACGCCGAGCTGCATCGTCGGGCTCGACGCGAGCAGCACGACGGTGAACACGAGCGCCTGGTAGGTGTCGAGCTTCGTGCCGGCCGGCGGCCACTGGGGCGCGTTCGCGCGGATCGTGAAGAACGCCGCGAAGAGGCCGCTGAAGAACATGAACTCGCTGCCGAGCCAGATCATGACGCCGACGGCGAGAAGCTGCGGCCGCTTCACCTGGTGCGGGGAACCCGCCGGTACCGGCGCCTCGATCGCCGTCACCTCGCTCACAGCAGTACTTCATACTCCACGGTCGCACTCTCGGGCCAAACGGCCCGGGACCAACGGGTCCTGCCGGCGGCCAGGGGTAGGGTCGTCCCGTGCACGCTGCCCGTTCGCCGTTCCTCGACGCCTGTCGGTCCCGGCCGTCGGAGCGCGTCCCGGTCTGGTTCATGCGCCAGGCGGGCCGTTCCCTCCCCGAGTACCGGGCGCTTCGCGGCGACGGGAGCATCCTCGACGCGATCCGACGCCCCGAGCTCGCCACGGAGATCACGCTCCAGCCCGTCCGTCGCTACGGCGTCGACGCCGCGATCCTCTTCTCCGACATCGTCGTGCCGGTCGCGGCGATCGGGGTCGGGGTCGACATCGTGCCCGGGCGCGGCCCGGTGATCGCGGACCGCTTCGAGGGGCCGGCCGACCTCGACCGGCTCCGCCCGCTCGAGCCCGAGCAGGACACGCCGTACGTGCTCGAGACCGTGCGCGCCCTCGTCGAGGAGCTCGACGTCCCGCTCATCGGGTTCGCCGGCGCGCCGTTCACCATCGCGAGCTACCTCGTCGAAGGCGGGCCGTCGCGCGAGTTCGCGCGCACGAAGGCGCTCATGCACACGGATCCCGCGCTGTGGGCCGCGCTCGTGGACCGCCTCGCAGACCTGGCGATCGCGTCGCTTCGCTCGCAGGTCCTCGCGGGCGCGACCGCGGTCCAGCTCTTCGACTCGTGGGCGGGGGCGCTCACGCGGCGCGACTACGAGCAGTTCGCGCTCCCCGCGAGCCGGCGGGTCCTGTCAGCGCTCGCCGACCTCGGCGTCCCGCGCATCCACTTCGGCGTCGGAACGGGCGAGCTCCTCGATCTCATGGGCGCGGCGGGCGCGGACGTCGTCGGGGTCGACTGGCGGGTGCCCCTCGACACGGCTCGTGCGCGAGTCGGGCCCGGCTACGCGCTCCAGGGCAACCTCGACCCGGCGATCTGCCTCGCCGGGGCCGGTCCGGCGACGGAGGAGGCGCGGCGCGTCCTCGCCGAGGCGCGCGGGCGGCCCGGTCACGTGTTCAACCTCGGCCACGGGGTCCTGCCGGGCACCGATCCCGACGTGCTCGCCCGGCTCGTCGACCTCGTCCACGAGGAGGGCCGCTCGGACGCGCCCGTCGACGCCGGCTCGGACGCGCCCGTCGACGCGGCGCACGGCCCCGCCGAGGGCGCGGCGCACGGCCCCGCCGAGGGCGCGGCCGGCCGAGGGCGCGAGCTCCCCGCGTGAGCGACGCCGACGGCGCCGGCACGACCGGCGTGCTCGTCATGGCCTACGGAACGCCGGCAGGGCCGGACGAGGTGCTCGACTACTACACGGACATCCGGCGCGGCCGGCCGCCGAGCGACGCGCAGCTCGCGGATCTCGTCCGCCGCTACGACGCGATCGGCGGCGTCTCGCCGCTCGCCCAGCGCACGGCCGCGCAGGTCGCCGCGATCGCGGCGGCGCTCGACCGGCTCGCGCCCGGCCGGTACCGCGTGGTCCACGGTGCGAAGCACGCCCGGCCGACGATCGAGGACGCGCTCGACGAGCTCGCGCACGCGGGCGTCGAGCGGTGCGTCGGCCTCGTGCTCGCCCCTCACTACTCCGCGCTGAGCGTCGGCGAGTACGTGGGCCGGGCGCAGCGCCATGCGGACGCGCTGGGCGTCGCGTCGGCGTTCGTCGAGCGCTGGGGAGCGGAGCCCGCGCTCGTCGAGGTGCTCGCGGAGCGAGTTCGTGCGGCGATCGACTCGGTCGCGCCCGGTCCCGGTGCGCGATGCGAGCTCGTCGTCACCGCGCACAGCCTGCCGGTCCGCATCCTCGAGATGGGCGACCCCTACCCGGACGAGCTCCGCGAGACCGCGCAGCTCGTCGCCGCCCGGGCCGGGGCGACGAGCTTTCGCACCGGGTGGCAGAGCGCGGGGCGGACGTCCGAGCCGTGGCTCGGTCCCGACATCCTCGAGGTGCTCCGCGAGCTCGCGACCGAGGGAGCCGAGGCGGTCGTCGTCTGCCCGGCCGGGTTCACCTCGGACCACCTCGAGGTCCTCTACGACCTCGACGTCGATGCGAGCGCGCTCGCGTCGGAGCTCGGGCTGCGCTTCGCCCGGACGCCGTCGCTCGACGACGAGCCGCGCGTCGCCGCGGCGCTCGCGCGACGCGTCGCCGACCTCGCGCGCGCGACCTGGCCCGAGATCGCGGGCGGCTCCCGGTGACGCGGACGGTCGTACCGGCGGGACGCGCGCCGCGGTGAGCGGGCGCGCCCGGATCGTCGTCGTCGGCGGCGGGGTCGCGGGGCTCGCCGCGGCCCGAGCCCTCGCGGCGCGCTTCGAGGTCGTGGTGCTCGAGACCCAGGACCGGGTCGGCGGCAAGCTCGTGACCGCCGAGTTCCGCGGGCGCCCGCTCGACGTCGGCCCCGACAACTTCATCACGCGCAACGACGCGGCCGTCCGGCTCTGCCGGGAGATCGGGCTCGCGGACGAGCTCCTCGCCCCCGCGACCTCGCGCGCCGCCGTGTACGCCCGCGGCCGGCCGCGACCGCTGCCCGCGGGCCTCGTGCTCGGCGTGCCGACGGACCTGAGGGCGCTCCGCCGCTCGGGCGTCGTCGGCACCGCTGCGACGCTCCGGGCGGCGCTCGACCTCGTCCTGCCGCGGTCACGCGCGACCGTGGCGCTCGGCGGGTCGCTCGGCGGGGGCGACGTCGGCGAGGCAAACGGCGACCCGACCGTGCACGAGGTGCTCGTCCCGCGGATCGGGCGCGCGGCCGTCGCCGCACTCGTCGACCCGCTGCTCGGCGGGATCAACGCGGGCGACTGCTCGAGGCTGTCGTTCCGCGCCTCGGCCCCGCAGCTCGCGTCCGCGGCGGCCGGCGCGCGAAGCGTCGTGCGCGCGCTCCGGGCGCGCGCGCCGGCCACGCCGGGTCCCGCGGGCGCGGCCGCGCCGCTCTTCCTCGGCCTCAGTGGCGGCATCGAGTCGCTCGCGACCGGGCTGCGGCGTGCCTGCGAGCAGGCGGGGGTCACGGTCCGCACGTCGTGCGAGGTCACGGGCGTCGAGCTCGCCCCGACCGGTACGGGCCCCTCGTGGACCGTGCGCTTCGGCGGCGGGCAGGTCCTCGCGGACGGGCTCGTGCTCGCGGTGCCCGCCACGTCCGCGGGCCGGCTTCTCGCGGACGCCGCCCCCGAGATCGCGCTCGAGTGCGCGTCGATCTCCTACTCGGGCGTCGCGACCGTGACCCTCGCCTGGCCCGAGGCGTCGGTGCCGAGCGCGCTCGCACGCCTTCTCGACCCCGCGCCCGCCGCGCCCGGGGACCACCCGGCGCTTCCCGGGAGCGGCGTGCTCGTGCCGCGGGCGACCGGCGGGATCGTGACGGCGGCGACGTTCACCTCGACGAAGTGGCCGGGCGAGGTCGTCGTGCGCGTGTCCGCGGGCCGCGACGGCGACGGGCGCGCGCTCGAGCTCGACGACGGCGAGCTCGTCGACGCGGTGCGCGCCGAGCTCGCGACGCTGCTCGGGATCACCGAGGCTCCGCTCGACCGGCTCGTCTGGCGTTGGCCCGCGTCGTTCCCCCAGTACGCGAGCGGCCACCTCGCGCGCTCCGCCCGCATCGCGGCCCTCGCGGGTGCGCTTCCCGGGCTCGCGCTCGCCGGCGCCGCGTACGACGGCATCGGGATACCGGCGTGCATCGCGGGCGGCGAGCGCGCCGGCGCGTCGGTGGGCGGTCGGATCGGGCGATGAGCCGGCGCGCCACGCGCGGCGCGCCGGGCCCCGCGACCGGTGGACCCCGGCCGCGCGCCCGGGCGCGGCGCGCCGGCCGGTCGGTCGTCGCGGCGCTCGTGCCGCTCGCTGCCGGAGCGTGCGTCGCAGCCTCGGTTCCGCCGGGTCACGCGTACGTGCTCGCTCCCGTCGGCGTCGCGCTCCTCGCGCACGCGAACGCCGGTCGCCCCGCCGGGCGCCGGTTCGCGCACGGCGCGACGGCCGGGATCGCGCAGTTCGCGTTCGGCCTCCACTGGGCACTGCAGTTCACGGCGTTCGGCTACGTCGCGCTCGTCGTCGTCGAGGCCGCGTTCGTCGCGGTCGCTTGCGCGGTCGCGCCCGGTGGGCGCGGTCGCGTCGCCGGGCTCGCGGCGGCGCTCGTGCTCGGCGAGTGGGCGCGCTCGAGCTGGCCGTTCGGAGGCATGCCGATCGGCGGCGTCGCGCTCGGCCAAGCCGGCGGCCCGCTCGTCGCGCTCGCACGAGTCGGCGGTCCGGCACTCGTCGTCGCGGCCGTCGCCCTCGCCGGCACCGCGATGGAGGCGACCGGGACGGCGGTCGCCCGGGCCGCGCGTGAGCGGGACACGCGGCGCCTCGTCGCGGGCGTCGGCCCCGCGATCGCGCTCGTCGCCGTCGCGGCCTCGGCCGTGCTCGGCGCGCACGCGCCGGACGGCGGTCCGGTGCGCGGCCGGCTCGCGGTCGCCGCGGTCCAGGGCGGCGGGCGGCGGGGCCTCAGCGAGCTCGACGTGCCGGCGGCGGACGTCCTCGCGGCCCAGCTCGCAGCCACGAGCCGCCTCCGCCCGGGAGCCGCGCTCGTCGTGTGGCCCGAGGACTCGCTCTCGCTCGCCGGCCCGCTCCGGCGCTCGTCCGCGGCCACCCTCCTCGGGACCGTCGCCCGTCGCCTCGACGCGACGCTCGTCGCCGGGGTGACCGAGCCCGCCGGTCCGCGTCACTTCCGCAACGAGGTCGTCGCGTGGTCACCCTCGGGCCGGATCGTCGGCACGTTCGAGAAGGTCCACCCGGTGCCGTTCGGCGAGTACGTGCCGTTCCGCGCCGAGCTCTCCCACCTCGTGAGCCTGGCGGCGGTCCCCCGTGACGCGGTCCCGGGTCACGGCACGGGCGAGCTGTCGACGCCCGCCGCGCGCCTCGCGCTCCTCGTCTCCTACGAGACGTTCTTCACCGGGCGCGGGCGGTCGGGGGTGCGGGCCGGAGGCGAGCTCGTCGTGGTCCCGACCAACACCGCGTCGTACGCGAGCGACGCCATCCCCGCGCAGGAGCTCGCGGCGTCCCGCCTCCAGGCCGTCGCGACCGGTCGCGACCTCGTCCAGGCAGCGTCGACGGGCTACTCGGCGATCGTCGACCGGCGCGGCGCCGTCGTACGCCGGTCCGCCCTCGGGCACCCCGCGATCGTGCTCGGCACGGTCGAGCTGTTCGACGGCCTCACCTGCTACGACCGGTTCGGCGACCTGCCGGTGCTCGCGCTCGCGGCCGCCGCGCTCGTCGCGTCGCGCGCCGCCGGGCTCGCGCGGCCTCGCGTCAGGCGCCCGGCTCGACGCTCGGCTTGACGAACAGGACGTTGTTGAACAGGAGGAACTTGCCGATCCAGATGATCGCGTAGGTCCCGAAGTTCGCGCCCTCGACGGCGACGGTCTCGAGGAAGTGCGAGTGCAGGTGGAGCCGGGCCTCGCGGTCCGCGATGCCGACGGCGACGGTCGAGAGCACGAGGCTCACGCCGGCGATGACCCAGAACGGCAGGACCTCGCGCATCACGTGCGACTTCCCGGTCTTGCCCCACGCCCACGAGCGATTGAGGTAGTACGAGGGGACCGTCGCGATCGAGGCGGCCAGGACGTTGCTCTCGACCGCGGACCCGACCTTCAGGACCCTGAAGAACAGGTAGAGGCCGCCGAGGGTGAGCACGGTCGAGATGACCGACACGGTCGCGTAGCGCCACAGCTTCGCGAACCCCGGCGTCGAGCGGAAGTCGCGGACGCGCTCGACTCTCGTCCGCATGTCCAGCGCCATTGGCCTTTACACTACCGTGTGCGCGATGGGCGTACAGGTCGCTGAGCTGCTCCACCTGCTCGATCTGGAGCCGATCGAGGTGAACATCTTCCGCGGCGTGAGCCTCGACGAGGACCGTCTCCGCGTCTTCGGCGGGCAGGTCGCGGCCCAGGCGCTCGTCGCCGCGGGAAGGACCGTCTCGACGGGCCGGATCCACTCGCTCCACTCGTACTTCCTGCGGCCCGGGGACCCGAGGTCGCCGATCCTCTACGAGGTCGACCGGATCCGCGACGGGCGCTCCTTCACGACGAGACGGGTCGTCGCGATCCAGCACGGCGAGGCGATCTTCAACCTGCAGTGCTCGTTCCACGTCGACGAGGAGGGGCTCGAGCACCAGGACCACGCGCCCACGGTCCCCCGGCCCGAGGATCTCGAGCCTCCGGGCCGCCCCGGTCCCGACGACGGCGTGACGCCGTCGAGCTACCCGGAGCCCTACGGCCTCGAGGTCCGGTTCGTCACCGAGCTCCCGTGGGACCGCGACGGCGAGCCGCACGACCGCGAGCAGCTGTGGCTGCGCGCCGGCAGCAGCCTCGGCGACGACCTGCTCGTGCACGCCGCGGTCTGCACGTTCGCGTCGGACCTCACGCTCGTCGACTCGATCCTCCAGCGCCACGGGGTCTCGCCGCTCCACCCCGCGGTCGCGGGCGCGAGCCTCGACCACTGCATGTGGTTCCACCGTGCGTTCCGGGCAGACGGCTGGCTCCTCTACGACCACCGAAGCCCCGTCGCACACGGTGCGCGCGGGCTCGCGCAGGGTGCCGTGTACGACGCCGGCGGGCTCCACGTCGCGAGCGTCGTGCAGGAGGGGCTCGTCCGCCTCCGCCCCGGCGTGCCGTTCGACGCGCCCGGCACGCGGCCCGGGGAGCCGCGATGAGCCCGGCCTTCGACGCCGGCTTCGGCGTGTTCGTCGTGCTCTCGGTCGCGCTCGTCGTGTCGGTCGTCCGCTACACGCGCCGCCTCGGCCGAGAGCGACGCGAGCGCGACTGAGCGGTCGCCCGGCCCGAGGTCAGATCGCGCCGCCCCGGCGGCTCTCGAGGAT
>Ga0307372_10012360_pt1 | contig 11202 bp, 6 predicted proteins | sample OX1MG_FD_202533 | JGI IMG/M metagenome (GOLD analysis project Ga0307372, IMG submission 202533) | Soil microbial communities from Risofladan, Vaasa, Finland - OX-1 | ecosystem: Environmental > Terrestrial > Soil > Coastal area > Acid sulfate soil | place: Finland: Risofladan, Vaasa | collected...
CTATAGCGCCCCCCGCCCCCCCGCGCCCCGGGGCCCCGGGGCGCCGCCCCCCCCGCCCCGGCGCCCGCCTATCTTCCCCCGCCATCGCCATGCGCGGCATGCTCGGCGCGCCGCGTGGATGGCGCAAAGGGCGCGTGGCAATCCGCGACCGGGCACTGACCGGCTGCGGATTGCCACGCGGCTGACCAGCGAAACGGCATCTGCCGCCCCACTGGTCAGCATACGGCCGCGAATTCCAGGCGCACGTACAGGAAAATCTGGCGAGTCAGGCGGCTAGTCGGATTCGGCCACGACGGCATGGAACTTGAGTAACCCGGCCCGTCACGTGTGCCTACACGCAACCTAAACCTAGTTATTCAGCAAACGCAGGGGAGCAGAGATGCAGTTAAGTGTGAAATATCGCGCAGGACGTTCGACCGTCGGGAGCCTCGTATTGGCACTACTTCTGACCTTCGCGATCGCTTGTGAACACAATGCGTGGGCCGATGGAACCGCCGGAACTGCGACGGGAACTCCGAGCGCCGCTCCGACGGCCAACGCTTCGCCCGTTGCGGCTGCCACCCCGGTGCCGCCGCTTTCATCGCCCGCGATGACCGGGCCGTTGCAAATGGCCTCGCCCAACGAAATCAACTTGCCGAAGTATGCGCCATTCCTTTCGGACCTGCCCGCTCCCATCGCCACTCTCTTCGATTTCGACGTCAATGGCGTCGTAAGCGGGATAGGCCTCTTTCAGAACCACGCCGTAGTTGGCGATCCCTACAACCGGTTGGACGTGAGCAACGCCCAGGCCATCATCCAGAAGGCCGACGGCGTGATTCAATACTATCTGCAGGTGGGAGGTTACAGTATTCCCGCGCTTGGCGCTCCCTATGTCAACTTGGCAAAAGCGGTAAACGACCTCTATGGGCCTCTGCCGGTTGCCTATCTCAAGATTGCTCCGACCGACAGCTTTTCAATCGAAGCCGGCAATCTCCCGACGCTGATTGGGGCCGAGTACACTTTCACTTTCGAAAACATGAATATCGAGCGCGGGCTGCTGTGGAACCAGGAGAACGCCGTCAATCGCGGCGTCCAGCTCAACTATAGCTATGGACCGCTCGCCGCATCGGTAAGCTGGAACAATGGCTTCTACTCCCACAGCTACACCTGGGTTACAGGGTCGTTGGCATGGACGATAAATCCAGCGAATACTTTGAGCATCGTCGGCGGCGGTAATGCCGGCTTTGCGAAATCCAACAATTTCGCGACGCCGCTTCTCAACAACAACGGCCAGATCTACAACGTGATCTACACGTTCAATTCCGCGCCCTTTGTCATCACCCCCTATTTTCAAGAGACCAACATCCCGTACAACCCGGACATCGGTGTGCTTAAATCAACCCAGACCCTAAGTGGAGCAATTCTTGCGAGTTACGCTATCACCGATATGATCTCAGTGGCCGGACGCGCCGAATATATTGGAACCACCGGGAATGAGAATTCGCCTCCGGGCAGCGCCGCAAACCTCTTGTATGGAGTTGGCAGCGACGCCTGGTCTCTAACGCTGACGCCAACCTTCCAGTGGAAGCAGTTCTTCTTCCGCGGGGAGATTTCATACGTGCAGGCGAATAGCTACACGGCCGGCGATGTGTTCGGCAAGGAGGGCAATAATAACTCGCAGGTTCGGGGCCTGATCGAAACCGGCGTCATATTTTAAATGACCGGGGACGGGTGAACAGTTCTTCGCGCGTCGCACCCTGATGCCACGGCCGGCGGGCCGCCCGTCCTCCCTGCGGTCCGCCGGTCACGGCCGGCGGGCTGCCGTCCCTGCGGTCCGCCGGCCACTTTCACCCACACGTGGCGCGCGTTTACACGGCCGTCCGGTTTCCTCGCGCGGGAACGGACGGCCGGTGCGTTGAAATGGCAGGCACCCTCTTGGCCCGGCCCCGGGTCCACGGTAACAATAAATAGAGAGCCTTGTGTAATTGGGGTGCGGACCTCAGACGCACAAGCGGCCGAGAAACCGAGTGCGCGATTGCACGTTCCACAAACCGCGTTCGGCCTGACAGAAGGCCATCCGCCAATGGCCCCGGAACCGGTCGTTTCGATGTCATTTCCGGCGCCGCATTCCGCGAACGCACACTTGGGTCGGTCACTCATACGAAGCTCTCGTAAACGGAAACGTCTCTCTCAAGGAGGTTTTTGGAAGAGATGGCTGCGGTAAAAAAGGGGAACGGGACGACGGTGCGGCGGCGGACGAAGAGCGCGGCCAAGGAGGCCGCCGCCACAGTGCGGGAACCCGACAATACACACAACGGCGCGACCGAGGGCGGCTCGAACCTCGAAATCAACATCGAAACCATACGCGGGCGCGCCTACGCGCTCTTCCTGGCGCGCGGCGCCACCCACGGCGACGACCTTGCCGACTGGCTCAACGCCGAGCGGGAATTGCGTGGCGCACCCGAGCCATGACCGCGCACCGCAGGTGATACGCGCGCGGGCCGCGGCGCGATTGCACGGGCGGACGTCGCCCAGCGGCGGGCCGATGCGCGGTCCGCTGTTCGGCGACGCGTATTCCTACGCCTGAACGGGGAGGCTAAACGCTGGTCGGGGCGATCGCACTGGCGGCAGGGCGGGCGCCGGGTTGCTGCGCGAGGATGATGGCGAGCAGGCGGTAGACCTCGCGGTTGACCGCCATGCTGATATGGCGGCCCGAAACTTCGTAATTGTCTCCGTCGGCGGTGATGCAGGCGCGCCAATCGACGACTTCGTCCGCACGCGTGTAAAGCGAGCTGAGCCTTACTCCGCGCGGAAGGCGCGAATTGACCGCCTCGCCGAAGCGGCACTCGCACTCATCCGTCCCGCACTGCGCCGGCCGATTGTGGAAAGCCTGCCATAGCGACTGGAAGCCGCGAATCGCCGGCCGATAGCGCGCGCGCACCGCACTCCATGCGAGCCGCGCCGGCGACCCCAGTGTCACCACGTGGCGAACACGCGCGGGGTACTCGACCGCAAGCGCGCGCGCCAGCACGCCGCCCAAACTATGACCCAGCACCACCGCCGGCATCCCGCACTCATCGGTGACATGCGCCAGCCGCCATCCCAGCCGATCCGACTTCTCGTCGGGGCATCCCACATTCCAGTCGATTCCCGAAAGATAGGGGCGGTAGCCGATTCGCGACAACCATCGCGCCAGCGTCGAGAGCGACCAGTCGCCGGCAAAAAATCCCGGGATCAAGAGAACCGGGCTGCCATCACCCCTGGCTACATCCGCGCCGTAAAAGATCGGGTCGCAAAGGAGACCAGAGAGGTTTTGCGCGAGATCGATGCAGGACTCGGCCATACGCCACATGGAGCAGCCTGACGCTACTTCTCCCCGGTTGCGATACGGCGCGCGAGTTTGGCCAGCGCGGCGCCGGTTTCATTCTGGCTCATGATTCTGGCCCTTCTACACGAAACTTCGCACATGCGTAAAGCATAGCGCGAAAGTTTGTGGGTGCGGATCTGCCTCCTCTGTAGATAATTCTAGTGCTCCGACTCGACACATTTGAAGAGCGATAGAGTCGATCAGTCCATTCGAGCTGGCGAGCTGGCTCTTTGAGGAGTGTGTAGCTGTCTGCCCGATATAAACGAAGTCGGAAGGGGTCATTCCACGCGATTCTCGAGGAATGCAGCCTTTCATCCTTCGAAAACACAATCAATGTTTAGTTTTGGCCTAATAAACCCTTGACTTAGTTCCATAGTCTGATAGGTTTTGCAGTTCGCAGTGAGGTTTTCCTTATGAAATTAGGCGGGGAAGCTCCCGAGCTGGACGCTATCGACCTCCAGATCCTGTCGATTTTGCAGGAACACGGCAGGATCTCGCACGTCAAGCTCGGTGAGCAGGTGGGGCTGTCGGCGCCGTCGGTTATCGAGCGGGTCAAGAAACTCGAGGATGGCGGCATCATCGCGGGCTATCACGCCGCAGTAGACGCCAGACGGCTGGGCAAGGATGTGACCGCCTTTATCGGCGTCTCCATCGCCCATCCCAAGACCGTCAACCTGTTCGAGGAGACCATCGAACTGATCGACGACGTGCTCGAGTGCCATCACGTCACCGGCGAGCACACCGTGCTGCTCAAAGTGAAGACCGCCAATACTTCGACGCTCGAGGAACTCATCCGCACTATCCGCCTCATCGAGGGCGTGACCCGAACGGAAACCATGGTGGTGCTGTCGACGCATACGGAACGCACGCAGATAACCGTCGCCGCCGAAGAGACGGGCGAGCCCGGCAACGGCCGGCGCCATCGCCACGGCGCGGTCAAAAACGGGTTGGGAGACTCCAAAAGGACATAGCAATGCATCAGCACCGTGGCATCCCCCCGCGCCAGGGCCTCTACGACCCCGCGCACGAGCATGACGCCTGCGGGGTCGGCTTCGTGGTCAACATCAAAGGCGTGCGCTCGCACGACATCCTGCAGAAGGGGCTCCAGGTGCTCGACAACCTGACCCATCGCGGGGCCTGCGGATGCGACCCGCGCACCGGCGACGGCGCCGGCGTGTTGATGCAGATTCCGCACGAGTTTTTCGTCCGCGAGGCGGGCCAGCTTGGCTTCGCGCTGCCGGCGCCGGGCGAATACGGGGTCGGACAGGTTTTCCTGCCGCTCAATCCCGAGCGGCGCGCGGCGGCCGAGGCGGTGGTCGAGCGCGTGGTGCGCGAGGAGGGGCAGCGGCTGCTCGGGTGGCGCACGGTGCCGGTGGTCGAGAGCGCCTGCGGCGACATCGCGCGGCGCGGACTGCCGGCGGTGCGGCAGGTGTTCATCGGACGCGGCGCGGAAATCACGGATGCCGAGGCGCTGGAGCGCAAGCTCTACGTAATCCGCAAGCGCATCACCAGCGCGGCACTCTCGCTCGGCCTCGAGGACGGCGAGCTGTTCTACTTCTGCAGTCTGTCGGCCGCAACCATCATCTACAAAGGCCAGCTCATCTCGAACCAGATTCCGGAGTTCTATCCCGACCTCGGCGATCCGGAAATAAAGACCGCGCTCGCGATGGTGCATCAGCGGTTTTCGACCAACACCTTTCCGAGCTGGGACCGCGCACATCCGTACCGTTTCCTGTGCCACAACGGCGAGATCAACACGCTGCGCGGCAATATCAACTGGATGGCCGCGCGGCAGGGACAGTTCGCCTCGCCGCTGTTCGGCGACGACCTGGGCAAGCTGCTGCCGATCATCGAGCCGTCCGGCAGCGATTCCTCGATGTTCGACAATTGCCTCGAGCTGCTGGTGCGCACCGGGCGTTCACTGCCGCACGCCGTGATGATGATGATCCCGGAGGCGTGGCAGAACGACGAGCTGATGAGCGCGAGCAAGCGCGCGTTCTACGAATACCACTCGAGTCTGATGGAACCGTGGGACGGGCCGGCCTCGATCGCGTTCACCGACGGGCGGCGCATCGGCGCCGTGCTCGACCGCAACGGGCTGCGCCCCTCGCGTTACCTGGTGACCAAAGACGGGATGGTCGTGATGGCTTCCGAAGCGGGCGTGCTCGACATCCCGCCCGCGCAGGTCGAGCGCAAGGGCCGCTTGCAACCGGGTCGCATGTTCTTCATTGACACGGTCGAGGGCCGCATCGTCGAAGACGAGGAAATCAAGGCCTCGATAGCGGCGCACAAGCCGTACCGGCAGTGGCTCGACGAAAAGCTGGTCACTCTCGACCGGCTACCTGCGCCGCCGAACGCGCCGCCGATCTCAGGCTTCGAGGCCGAGGATCTGCCGCGGCAACAGCAGGCCTTCGGCTACACGATCGAAGAGCTGAAGATGATCCTGGCGCCGATGGCGGTCAACGGGCAGGAGCCGGTGGGCTCGATGGGCACCGACACGCCGCTGGCCGTGCTCTCGGACAAGTCGCCGCTGCTCTTCAACTACTTCAAGCAGCTTTTCGCCCAGGTGACCAATCCGCCGATCGATCCGATCCGCGAGGAGCTGGTGACCTCCGCGATCACCACGATCGGCTCCGAGCAGAACCTGTTCGAGGAGACGCCGGAGCACTGCCGCCAGCTCAAGCTGTGGCGGCCGGTGATTACCAACGTCGAGCTGGAAAAGATCAAGCGGCTCGACGCGCCGGGCCTGCGCACGGTCGTGCTCTCGACCCTGTATCGCGTGGCCGAGGGCGAGGCCGGACTCCGCGGCGCGCTCGAGCGGCTGTGCCGCGACGCGTCGAACGCGATCGCGGACGGCGCGACCATCATCGTGCTCTCCGACCGCGGCGTGGACCGCGAGCACGCTCCGATTCCGAGCCTGCTGGCCACCGGCGCCGTGCATCATCACTTGATTCGCGAGGGCAGCCGCACGCGCGCGGGGCTAGTGGTCGAGTCGGGCGAGCCGCGCGAGGCGCAGCACTTCTGCCTGCTGGTCGGCTACGGCGCGGGCGCGGTCAATCCGTACCTCGCGTACGCCACGATGGCCGGGATGATCGACCAGGGCATCCTCAAGGACGTCGACGAAGAGAGCGCGGTCGAGCACTTCAACAAGTCGGTGGTGAAGAGCCTGATCAAGGTCGCCTCGAAGATGGGTATCTCGACCGTGCAGAGTTACCGCGGGGCGCAGATTTTCGAGGCCATCGGGCTCAACCAGGAAGTGATCGACCGCTACTTCACCTGGACCGCGTCGCGGGTGGGAGGAGTGGGGCTCGAGGCGATCGCGCGCGAGACCGCCAATCGCCATCGGCGCGCCTTCGAGATCATGCCCAACCTCGATCACGAACTCGAGGTCGGCGGCCAGTACCAATGGCGCCGGCGCGGCGAGCATCACATGTACAACCCCAACACCATCGCCAAGCTCCAGCACGCGGTGCGCGCGGGCAACTACAAGATGTTCAAGGAGTACACGCGGCTGGTCGACGATCACAGCCGCAACCTCGCCACGCTGCGCAGCCTCCTGAAGTTCAAGTTCGACCGGCCGCCAGTGCCGATCGAGGAAGTCGAGCCGGCCGCCGAGATCGTCAAGCGCTTCAAGACCGGCGCGATGTCGTTCGGGTCGATCGGTAAGGAGGCGCACGAAAACCTGGCGATCGCGATGAACCGTATCGGCGGCAAATCCAACACCGGCGAGGGCGGCGAGGACCCGGCGCGCTTCGTGCGCGACGCCAACGGCGATTGGCGGCGCAGCGCGATCAAACAGGTCGCCTCGGCGCGCTTCGGCGTGACCAGTTGGTACCTGGTCAATGCCGACGAGCTGCAAATCAAGATGGCGCAGGGGGCCAAGCCCGGCGAAGGAGGCCAGCTTCCGGGCCACAAGGTCGACGATTTCATCGCGAAGATCCGCTACTCGACTCCGGGCGTCGGGCTGATCTCGCCGCCGCCCCATCACGACATCTATTCGATCGAGGACCTCGCGCAGCTCATCCACGATCTCAAAAATTCCAACCGCCGCGCGCGCGTCAGCGTCAAGCTGGTGGCCGAAGTCGGCGTCGGCACGATCGCGGCCGGCGTGGCCAAGGCCAAGGCCGACGTGGTGCTGATAAGCGGACACGACGGCGGCACCGGCGCCTCGCCGCTGACTTCGATCAAACACGCCGGCGTGCCGTGGGAGCTCGGCCTGGCCGAGACCCAGCAGATCCTGGTGATGAACGGGCTGCGCGGCCGCATCCACGTCGAGACCGACGGCCAGCTCAAGACCGGACGCGACGTGACGATCGCGGCGCTGCTCGGGGCCGAGGAGTACGGCTTCGCCAGCGCGGCGCTGGTGGCCTCGGGATGCATCATGATGCGCGTGTGCCATCTCAACACCTGCCCGGTCGGGGTGGCCACGCAGAATCCCGAGCTGCGCAAGAAGTTCGAGGGCAAACCCGAGCACGTGGTCAACCTGATGATGTTCATCGCGGAGGAGATGCGCGAGTACATGGCGCAGTTGGGCTTCCGCAGCGTGGCCGAGATGGTCGGGCACGTCGAGTGCCTCGACGGCAACGAGGCGATCCAGCACTGGAAGGCGCGCAACATCGATCTGAGCCGCATCCTGCATCGCCCGCCGGTCGGTCCGGACGAGCCGCTGCATTGCGTCGAGAAGCAGGACCACGGTATCGAGCACGCGCTCGATCAGCAGCTCCTGGAGCTGTGCGCGGAGACGCTCGAGCATCGCAAACCGGTCGAGATCAATCTGCCGATCCGCAACGTCAACCGCACCGTCGGCACGATTCTCTCCTCCGAGGTCTCGCGCCGCTTCGGCGAGGACGGGCTGCCGCCCTACACCATCCGGATCAACCTCAAGGGGTCGGCCGGGCAGAGCTTCGGCGCCTGGCTGGCCTCGGGCGTGGCGCTGTACCTGGAGGGCGACGCCAACGACTACTGCGGCAAGGGGCTCTCGGGCGGGTTCATGACCGTGCGGCCGCCGCGCGAGGCGACCTTCGAGGCCGAGCGGAACATCATCATCGGCAACGTCGCGCTATACGGCGCAACCGGCGGCGAGGCGTTTTTCTCGGGCGTGGCCGGCGAGCGTTTCGCGGTGCGCAACAGCGGCGCAACGGCGGTCGTCGAAGGCGTCGGCGACCACGGCTGCGAGTATATGACGCGCGGCACGGTCGTCGTGTTGGGCCGCACCGGACGCAACTTCGCCGCCGGGATGAGCGGTGGAGTCGCCTACGTGCTCGACGACGACGGCAGTTTCAATACGCGTTGCAATACCGGGATGGTCGAGCTGGGGCCGTTAAGCGGCGACGAGGAGACCAAGCGCGTCCACGCGCTGATCGTGCGCCATCATCAGTACACCGGGAGCAAGCTCGCCGAGCGGATCCTGGCCGACTGGGACAACTATGCCGCCAAATTCGTCCGGGTGATGCCGACCGAGTATCGCGCGGTGCTCGAGCGCCAGCATCTCGGCACGAGTAACGACATGGCGCGTCTGGCCGCGGTGTGAGCAACGACGGGGCCGGTGCAGCGCAAGCCTGCTGATGAAGAAGCGCAGCCGCGCCGAAGGCGCGGCGGGGCGGTGTGCCATTGAAAAAGGCGGCGGGGCGGTGTGTTGGTAAAAAAAGCGACGGGGCGGAGTACTGGTGAAATAAATGGGGAAGATAACGGGATTCATGGAGATCAAGCGCGAGACACCGGCGCGCCGCCCGGTCGCCGAACGGCTGCACGACTGGCGCGAGTACGATCTCAAGCTGCCCGAGGACAAGTTGCGGGCGCAGGGGGCGCGATGCATGGACTGCGGCATCCCCTTCTGCCACAAGGGATGCCCGCTCGGCAACATCATCCCGGACTGGAACGACCTGATTTATCGCGGACGCTGGGAGGAGGCGATCGACCGCCTGCATTCGACCAACAATTTTCCCGAGTTCACCGGCCGCGTATGCCCGGCGCCGTGCGAAGAGGCCTGCGTCCTCAACATCAACAACGACCCGGTCACGATCAAGCTTATCGAGAAAAACATCATCGACCACGCGTGGGACGCAGGATGGGTTACGCCGCTGCCGGCCACGCGCAAGACCGGCAAGCGGGTCGCGGTGGTCGGATCGGGACCGTCCGGCCTCGCCTGCGCTCAGCAACTTGCGCGCGCCGGCCATGACGTGACGCTCTACGAGCGCTCCGACCGCGTAGGCGGCCTGCTGATGTACGGGATTCCGGATTTCAAGCTGGAGAAACGCTTCGTCAACCGGCGGGTCGAGCAGATGCGGGCCGAGGGCGTGAATATCGTCACCAGTTGCCGCGTCGGATTCGACATCCACGGCGACGAGATGCGCTCGAAGTACGACGCGATCGTGCTGACGATGGGCGCGACCAAGCCGCGCGACCTGCCGATCCCGGGTCGCGAACTCCAGGGCGTGCACTTCGCGATGGAGTTTCTGCCGCAGCAGAACCGGCGCAACGCCGGCGACACGATCGACCCGGCGGTCTCGATCAGCGCCAAAGACAAGAAGGTCGTGATCCTGGGCGGCGGCGACACCGGATCGGATTGCCTCGGCACTTCCAACCGCCAGGGCGCGAGCGCGGTCTACCAGTACGAACTGCTGCCGATGCCGCCCGAGCGGCGCACGGTGGCGATGCCGTGGCCGGACTGGCCGATGATTCTGCGCACTTCGACCTCGCACGAAGAAGGCGTGGTGCGCGACTGGAGTATCAACACCAAGCGGTTCATCGGCGAGAACGGCATGCTCAAGGCGCTCGAGGGCATCAAGCTCGAGTGGAAGCAGGACAACGGCCGGATGGTGATGCAGGAAGTGCCGGGCAGCAATTTCATCATCGAGTGCGAGCTGGTGCTGCTCGCGCTGGGCTTCCTCGGGCCGGAGCCCGACGGAATCATCTCGCAACTGGGGCTGAAGCTCGACCCGCGCAGCAACGTGCTGTGCGAGAACTACATGTCGAGCGTGCCGGGAGTGTTCGCGGCCGGCGACACGCGGCGCGGACAGTCGCTGGTGGTGTGGGCGATCTGGGAGGGGCGCGAATGCGCTCGTGCCGTCGACGCCTGGCTGATGGGCGAGAGCTTTCTGCAAGCCAGCCCCGAGTTGTAAGGCGGCGGCCAGGGAGCGGCGAATGATCGCCTATCTCGCCACCAGCGCTTTCGGTCAGCTCTACCGCAAGATCGATTGCACCGCGGCCGACATCGGTGAGCTGCGCAAGGCGATATACGGCCGCACGGTCTCCGTTCCGCTTGGGCTGCACAATCTCGAAGAAATCGTCCTGGCCCGGCGGGCCTCGCCGCAGACCCTGGCCGCGCAGCTCCGTCTGCTGCTCTCGATCAGCAACTGGCGCGTGCTGTTGAAACCCTGCGGCCATTTGCTCGCCGATGAGCTGCGCGCGTTTGCCGCGGGCGCAGAGTCCCCCGGTCCGTTTCTGCGCGGCGCGATGCAGAATGCGGTGACCACGGGAATCTCCGAGCTGCTCGAGAGCGACGGCGAGGAACTGAACGAAGATTTCGCCCAGGCGCTCGACGAGGTGAGACGCGAGCGGGAAACATTCGTCGCGGAGCTGGGCGAATTCCTTGCCGAATGCGGCATGCGTTTCACGCCGCCCCTCGCCACTGGCGCCTTCGCCGAATATTTCGAGCGCTACGCGCCCGACGCGGCGGCGGCGCTGGCCGAGCGCGCCGGCGTTGGCGCGGAATGCGAGCGGCGCGGCGCCGCGGCGCTGCTCGCGATGAAGAGCGTCAGGATGTGGGTGGGCGCGGCGCTGTCGCTCGCCTGCGCGCAAAGCCTGGAGGGACAGCCCGCACGCGCCGAGAGGATGGATGAGGTGCCGCACGCGGT
>Ga0307372_10012364_pt1 | contig 11200 bp, 8 predicted proteins | sample OX1MG_FD_202533 | JGI IMG/M metagenome (GOLD analysis project Ga0307372, IMG submission 202533) | Soil microbial communities from Risofladan, Vaasa, Finland - OX-1 | ecosystem: Environmental > Terrestrial > Soil > Coastal area > Acid sulfate soil | place: Finland: Risofladan, Vaasa | collected...
ACCCCAAGAAGTAGCCAATGGACGAGACGTTTGTCGAGCCCGTGGCGCCGTACACGAGCGCCGCGCCGTAGATGAAGATCGCCGACGCGAAGCCGCCGAGCAAGAAGTACTTCAACGCCGCCTCCGATGACGCGGCGCGATGCCGGTCGAAGGCGACGAGCACGTAGAGCCCGATGGAGAGCATCTCGAGTCCCAAGAAGATCACGACGAGGTCGTTGGCCTGGGCCATCACGATGGCGCCCGTGCTCGCCGCGAGGGCGAGCACGTGATAGTCCACGCCCGAGATACGCTCGCGTTTCGCCCAGTCGTGAGCGACCAAAGCGCAGAGCAAAAGACCAAACGCGATCACCGACGTGGCCACGACCGCGAAGTCGTCGAGAACGAGTGCGTGGGCGACCGTCGTCGTGGCCCCGTGGTGGGCCACGTACGACCACTGAAGGAAATTGACGACGAGCACCGCGACGCAGGCCAGCACGGTCGTCGCGGTCGCGACGTTGGTGCCCAACCTCTTCGAGGCGAGCGCCGACACGACCACCAACACCACGGCCGCACCAAAGAAGATCAATATCGGCAACAGCGCCAGGTAGTGAATCGAAGGAATCGTCAAATTCACTTGGAGACCCCCGCGGGCGCCACGTGCACGATGAGCTGGTTCACCGAGGGCGAAATCCGGTCGATGACGGGCTTGGGAAAGACTCCCAGGACGACGATCAACACGACGATCGGCACCATCACCCAGCGCTCCCGGGTGGTCGCGTCACTGATCGTCTCGTTGGCCGCGTCGCTCGCACCGTGGAAGACGCGCTGGTAGGCCCAGAGCAGATAGACGGCGGCGGCGACCACACCGAGCGCCGCCACGACGCCCCACCACGTGTGCGTTGCAAAAGTGCCGATCAAGATGAAGTACTCGCTGATGAAGCCCGAGAGTCCCGGCAGGCCGATCGAGGCCATCATCACGACGGTGAAGAGCGCGGCCATCACGGGTGCGGGACCCTGCAGCCCGCGCAGGTCCCGAATGGAAAAAGTGCCCCGGCGTTGCTCGAGGAAGCCGACGATCAAGAAGAAGCCGATCGTGATCACGCCGTGGTTGAACATCAACAAGATTGCGCCGATCATCGCGATCTTCGATCCCGTCATGACACCCAGGGTGATGAAGCCCATCTGGGCGAGTGAAGAGTAGGCGATGAGCCGCTTGAGGTCGGGCGTCGCGCACGCCACCAGAGACCCGTAGAGAATAGAGATCACGGCCAGCGTCATGAGGTACGGGCGCACGCTCGCGAGCGCCGCCGGGAAGAGCCCCACGCTAAAGCGCAAGAGTCCGTACGTGCCGAGCTTGGCCAGCAGGGCCGAGAGCTCAATGGACCCCGCCGTGGGTGCTTCGGCGTAGGTCAGCGGCGACCAGGTGTGCAGCGGCCAAATCGGGGCCTTCACCCCGAAGGCGATCGCGAAAGCCACGAAGAGCCACACGCTCGTCGACGAGCTGAGGTGCGTGGCGGCGAGCGGCGCGTAGGCGAAGGTGAGCACCCCACCGGTCGCGTGCTGGTGCACGAAGCCCAGATACAACAAACCGGCGAAGAGGAAGGCCGAACCGCTAAAGGTGTAGATGAAGAACTTGAGCGCCGCCCGGGAGCGCTCGGCGCCACCCCACTGCGAGATGATGAAGTAGCACGGCACGAGCGTGAGTTCAAAGAAGATGAAGAATTCGAGCAGGTCGTGCGAGACGAAACTGCCCATCGTGAAGGACGTCAAGAGCAAGAGCCAGGTCACGAAGCTCGCTTCGCGTCGACGCTCGCGCGCCCCGGCCAACGCCACGAACACCACCAAGGCGGTCAGCACGACCATCAACACCGAGATGCCGTCCACCGAGACGTCGTAGGCCAGCCCGAAGGGCGCCGAGAGGACGTGACGGGTCGCGAAGTCGAAGGTGCCCATCCCTGACACGTGGGGGTTGTAGAGAAGCGCCACGATCAACGAGAGCACGAGCTCGAGCGACGCGGTCACGAACGCGATTGAGTAACTGCGGCCACTGCGCCGCGTGAGCATCGCTCCCGCCGCCCCGAGCAAGGGGACGAAAAGCAGCGCGCTGATCCACCACGACGAATGCATCTAACCCACCCTCGACACGAGATAGACCACGATCACCGCGGTGCCGAGCACCATGGCCAGGCCGTACTGGCGAACAAATCCCGACTGCACCTTGCGCAGCCCCACGGCGCTTCGCCGTATCGAACCCGCGACGCCCGCCACGGCACCATCGAGCACACGCGGTTCGATCACGTCGTTGCTAAAGAGCGCCGCGTGCGTCAACGGGCGTCCGATGGCCGCGTCGTACGCGTCGTCCCAGTACCAAACCCGCTCGAAGAACGTCGGTTCGAAGCGCTTTGAACTGACTCGGTCTCGCCAGATCGTGAAGGCCGCCGAGAGGCCGATGATGGCCGCGGCGAAGTCGACGATGCCGAGTCCCCATTGGGTCATCGTGGACAGCGCCGCGCTCGGCGCGACGTAGCCAAACGTCGGCGCGAGGAAGGTCGCCAACGAGTGCGCGTGGGCCCAGGGCAGGTCTACGAGCCCACCAAGAGCCGACAAGACTGCCAACACGATGAGCGGCGTCGTCATCGACCACGGAGACTCGTGAGGGTCGTGGCCCTCGGTCACTTCGCGAAAGCGTTCGTTGCCCCGGAAGGTCAAGACGAAGAGTCGACTCATGTAGTACGCGGTCAAGATCGCGGTCACGAGGCCCAACAGCCAGAGGATCTTTTGGTGGCTGTACGCGTTGCTCAGCACGTCACCCTTGGCCCAGAATCCGGCGAAGGGCGGCACGCCCGAAATGGCGAGCCAGCCGATCAGGAACGTCGGAAACGTCAGCGGCAGGTACTTTTGCAACGCGCCCATCTTTCGCATGTCTTGTTCCCCGTTGAGCGCGTGAATCACCGATCCCGAGCCCAAGAAGAGCAGCGCCTTGAAGAACGCGTGGGCGACCATCAAGAAGATGGCGGCGCTGTAGGCACCCACCCCCACCGCGAGGACCATGTAGCCAATTTGCGAAACCGTCGAGAAGGCCAACACCTTCTTGATGTCCTTTTGCGACGTCGCGATCGTCGCGGCGACGAACGCCGTCACGCCACCGATGACCGCGATGGTCAAACGACCACTCGACGACAGGGCCAGCACTGGTGACATGCGTACGAGCAGATAAACACCGGCCGTGACCATGGTGGCCGCGTGAATGAGCGCCGACACTGGCGTCGGGCCCTCCATGGCGTCAGGCAGCCAGTTAAAGAGCGGGATCTGGGCACTCTTGCCGGTCGCGGCCAACAAAAGAGCCAGCACGATCACGGTCGCGGTGGACGAAGAGAGCGATCCCACGCGGTGAAAGAGGTCGAGGTAGTTCAGCGTGTGCAAGTGATTGAAGAGCAGGAACATCGCGTAGAGCAGACCGAGGTCACCCACACGGTTGTAGACGAACGCCTTCTTGCCCGCCGAGGCCGCGCTGTCGCGGTCGAAGTAGTAGCTCACGAGCCAATAGGAGCAGGCGCCAACGCCTTCCCATCCCACAAAGGTCAACACCAAGTTGTTCGCCAACACCAACGTCAACATCGAAAACACGAAGAGATTGAGGTAGAGGAAGAATTTGCGAAAGTCCTTCTCGCCATGCATGTAGCCCGTCGAATAGAGGTGGATCAGCGCCGAAATCCCTGTGACGAAAAGACACATCGTGATGGATAGCGGGTCGACGAGCAGCGCGACCGAGACGTGCAGGGAGCCCGCGTCGAACCAGGTAAAGAGATGAACGGTGACCTCGCGAGTGGCGTGGTGGATCAAGACGAAGAACGCCACTACGGTGGCGACGAAACTCGCCGCGACGACGCCCGTGGCCACCAGGCCGATCGCGCGCTCGGACTGGCTTCGCCCGGCGCTCAGCACGAAGATGAAACCCATGAGGGGTAGCAGGAGGATGAGGGTCGCGAGCGTAGCCATTAGCCGTGCAACTCCGAGAGTTCATCGACCGACGTCGAGGCGCGCCGGCGAAAGATTGCCACCACGATGCCCAGTCCGACCGTGACTTCCGCGGCGGCCACGACCATCACGAAAAAGACGCTGGCCTGTCCGGCGATATCGCCCAACGTGCGCGAGAAGGTCACGAACGTGAGGTTGACGGCGTTGAGCATGAGTTCGATGCACATGAACATGATCAGCGCACTGCGTCGAGTCAAGAGCCCGTAAGCGCCGATGCCAAAGAGCAGCGCCCCGAGCACCAGGTACCACGCAGCGGGAACGTTCACGGGGTCACCTCCACTTCTTGGCCGTCGTCGATGAGTTCGTCCGCTTGTCGTTCGCGCCGCGCCAACAGCACCGCACCCACGACCGCGATGATGAGCAAAACGGCGGTGGCTTCAAAGGCGAAGAGGTACGTCGTGAAGACCGCGGTGCCCAGTTGGCGAACGTTGTACTGTCCCGAGGCCAGAGGAGCGCCGCGGTTGGCGACCGACGTCGCGCCGGTCACCCAGTGCGAACGGGCCATCAAGGTCACCAGCCCCGCGACGGTGATCACCACGCCGACCAGGGCGAAGGGACGTTGACCCACGAGTGGATCGACGCGCACGCCCTCTTGACGATCGACCCCGAGGAACATGATGACGAAAAGGAAAAGGACGACAATGGCGCCGGCGTACACGATGATCTGCACGGCCGCCAAGAAGTCGGCCGACTGAGCAACGAAGGCCACCGCGACGCCAAAGAGCGTGACGATGAGCGAAATCGCGGCGTGCACCGGGTTCTTCACCATGATGACGCTGAGGGCGCCGACGAGTATTAACGCGGCGGCGGTCACGAAGACGAGCACGCCGGCGGTGGTGTAGGCCGCGGCGATCACGGCGCCGACCTCGGCCGCTTGGGCAGCTTGGCCTTCAGTTCGTTGATCTTGCCGGCGATCCCTCGAAGGTCACTTGGCACGTCGTCGGGCGTGAGGTGCTTGGCGAACACTCGACGAAGGGCCTTTGACCCGGTGGCTTCGTCATCGCGGCCTTCGTTTTGCCCCGCTTCCGCGGCGCGCACGCCCACGCCCAGGTCGCCGGTCCACTGGACGACGCCCTCGTAGGCCGCGTCACCCGACGGCGAGGTCGCTCGCATCCAGCCGCCCGTCATCGCCGCCTCGCCCTCGCGCCAGTCCTCCCAGGGCAAGCGCTTGGGGAACCCTTGATCGTCGACGACCAGTTCCGCCTTGGTGTAGATCGCGTCGGCGCGGTTCGTAAAGGAGAACTCGAACATTTTGGACTCGGTAATCGCTTGGGTCGGACACGCCTCAACGCACAGGTCGCAGTGGATGCAGCGCAGGTAGTTGATTTCGTAGACGTAGCCGTAGCGCTCGCCCGGGCTCACGGGGTGATCGGGCGGATTGTCAAGACCTCGGACGTAGATGCAGTTGGCGGGGCACACGCCCGCGCACAGTTCGCAACCGATGCACTTCTCCATGCCATCTTCGTAACGGTTAAGAACGTGACGCCCGTGCTGGCGCGGCTGCTTTGGTCGCTTGGCTTGGGGGTAGCTCACCGTGACGCGAGGACGCGTGAGGTGCTGGAAGGTCAGCTTGAAGCCGCCAAAGAAGTCGAGGCCCTTCGCCATTACGCCTCCCCTTCGTCGGTCATCTGGCGCAGTACCGCACCTGGCAAAGGACGACGGCCTATCGGGGCGAGAACTGAGTCGGGTCCGATCTCGCGGCCGTATCCGATTTGAAAGGCCCGGCCCAGGAAGACCGAGGCCAACAAAACCAGCGCGGCCATGACGAGCCCCCACGCGGGCTCGATCAAAAAGCCCGCGACGACCAGCATCCAGCCCAGACTGAGGGGGATCAGGCGCTTCCAGCCAAGGTCCATGACCTGGTCGTAGCGAAAGCGCGGGAGCGCCGCGCGAAACCAGATGTAGCAAAAGGCGAAGCCGGTGGTCTTGACGAGGAACCAGAGAATCGGAAAAACCCACTTCAAGTGGGCCACCGGCGGGATCCATCCCGCGGGTCCTCCGAAGAAGAGCGTGACGATGATCGCCGACATGGTGATCGTGTTCATGAACTCCGCCAAGTAGAACAAGGCGAAACGCAGGGACGAGTACTCCGTCGCGTAGCCGCCGACCAACTCACTCTCGGCTTCGACCACGTCGAAGGGCGGGCGACCCAGCTCAGCGGTGATCGCGATCAAGAACACGCCAAAAGGAATGAAGCCGAGGCGGATCAGGTTCCAGTGCCAGATGCCGTGCGCCTGGGACATGACGATGTCGTGGGTCGACAACGAACCCGTCACCAAGATGACCGTCACGATCGTCATCCCGAGAGCCGCCTCGTAACTGATCATCTGGGCGCTCGCGCGCACCGACGAAAGCAGGGGGTATTTCGAGCCCGAAGCCCAACCCGCGAGCATGACGCCATAGACCGAGATGCCCGACATGGCGAGCATGATCAAGATGCCCATCGGAGGGTTGGCGATCTGGAGCATCACCTTGTGGCCGCCGATGTTCAACGTGCCCCCGATGGGCACGATGGAAAAGGTAATGAGAGCCGGCACCAAGGTGAGATAGGGCGCCAATTTAAAGACGAATCGATCGGCCTCGGCGGGCACCAGGTCTTCCTTAAAGAACAACTTGATGCCGTCGGCCAACGTCTGCAAGATCCCAAAGGGGCCCCAACGCTGAGGGCCGATGCGGCTCTGCATGTCCGAGATCGCCTTGCGCTCGAACCAGATCATCAAGGTGACCGCGCCCATGATCGCGGCGAAACCCACCAACACTTTGATCAAGACAATCAAGAGAACGATGCCGGTCACGCCGTGGTTGTAGAGCGGGTCGACGCTGAGCAGATTCATCGCGTCTCCACTCGCACTTCGCTCACGGGCTCGCCCGGCTCCACGAGCGCGTGCCAGGACTGCGTGGCGCCTTCTTCGTTTCGCGCAGCGAAGATCACCTGAGCGGTGCCGCGAGGCGAGTTCGACGCCGTGACCGCCAGAGTCATCGTGCCCCGGGCACCCACCAAGTTCACCATTTCGCCTTCGCCGACCCCGAGCCGGTCCATGTCCTTGGCGGCCAGGCTCAGCGAGGCGCTCGCTACCAGGCCGCTAAGCGCCGGGGAGCCCTGCATCGCGATACCTCGGTCGTAGAGGTGTCGAGCAACAACGAGCGCGAAGGCGTAGGAGTCACGCCGCGGAACGTTGAGTTCGCGACCGGAGCGCACTTCGTCGAGCGTGGCGCTCGTCGTCGAGCCTCGGGGGGGCACCCGGTCTTGCACGGTCTCGCCGGCGTAGTCCGCGAGACCCACCGTGGCGACCGAATGGATGCCCGGAAAGGCCATCGGGTCGAGAGGCCGGCGTGCGGTGGTGGAGGCCGCGTGTCCGACGAGTTGTCCGTCACTGACTCCGCTGGTGAGCACACTCGCGCAGGGATATCCGGTCGACTCTTCGATCACACCGGCCGTTTGTTCAATGGACGTGAGTCCCAGGTGCTGGCCGCAATGTTCAGCGAGTTCAGCGGCGATTGCCACGTCGGGCCACGCCGAGCCGGGGACGGCAATCTTGGGCGCTAAAGCGCTGACGCGCCCTTCGAGGTTGGTCACGGTGCCGACGCGCTCGTGTTGCACCAACGCCGGCAACACCACGTCGGCGTAGTCGAGGGTCTTTCCGCCGTGCCCGGTGACGACGACCACGTCGGCTCGCTCCAGCGCGTCGCGAGCGGCCTCGTCATCGAGAACGTTGCCGAGCAAGCACCCGCCGAGCAAGAGCACCGCGCGTTGTTCGCCCGAGCGAAGGGCGCCGATCTGGGCCAACGCGTCTCGCCCCTCGTCGGCCATGTAGCCGCGTCCCGGACGAAGTGACGGCGAGAGACCCATGTCGAGCGCGCCGTGAACGTTCCCGCGGCGAAGAGCGACGAGGAATCGCGCCGCGGGGTAGCGCTCGGCCAAGACGCGCAACGCGCGCTCGGTGACCTCGGCGCTTTCGGCGAGGTTCGCTCGCCCCACCACGACCACGACCCCCGCGCCGTCGCCGCCAAGGAGCGTGCGGGCCTCGCCAAGTTCAAACTCGTCGATCAGGGTGTCAAGACCGAGCGACACGCCCGGATCCGCGATTGCCTGGGCGACCCGGGCGCTTTCGCCTGGGCGCACCGTCAACTCGACCGTGGTCAACTCACCAAAGGGGTTCGCGGTCTGGGTGATCGACACGAGTTTGCTGCGTCCTTTGACCAGCGCCTCGCGCAGTCGCAAGAACAAGACGGGCAGTTCCTGGCGAAGGTCGCCCCCCAAGGTCACGATCGTGCTGGCGTGAGCGGCCTCGTCGATCGTCGCCGCGGGTAGGGCCTGAAGAAGCGCCGCGTCGAGGCCGTCGCCGTACTGCGCGTCGAGATGGTCGCTCCCCAGGACGCCTCGCACGAAGCGCTCCCACGCAAAGGCCCCCTCGTTGGTCAAGGCCGCTCCGCCAATGGCACCGACGCCATTGGGCGACGCGGCCGCGCCGCTGAGGAGAGCGGCCGCGGCCGCGAGGGCTTCGCCCCACGAGACCGCCACCAACTGACCGTTGACGCGAACGTGCGGCTGCGTAACGCGCGTGGCCGCATTCGTGAGATCAGTCGCTTCCTCGTTGCCGTCGACTGAGTCGAGCGTGAAGCGTCCCTTGTCACAGAGCCACCCGTGATTCACCGGCTCAGAATCAATGCCGAGCACGCGGGTCAAGCGATCGCCCGAAGACTGAACCGCGACGCGACACCCGACCGAGCACGTCGTACAGGTACTCTCGACCTGTTCGAGGTCCCAGGGGCGCGCGAGGAATCGATACGGCTTGGCCGTGAGTGCGCCCACGGGGCAGATCTGCACCGTGTTGCCCGAAAAGACCGAGTCGAAGGGTTTGCTCGGCGAGGGCGCGACTTCAATCAAGTCGCCGCGACCCGCGAAGGCGATTTCGGTGTCGCCGGCGACCTCGGCGGAAAAACGCGTGCAGCGAGCGCACTGGATGCACCGCTCGCGGTCCAACAGGACCAACTCGCCGATTTCGACGGGCTTGACGAAATGGCGCTTCTCTTCAATGAAACGGGTCTCGCCCGAACCGTGCGCCAGAGTCTGGTCCTGGAGGGGGCATTCGCCCCCCTTGTCACAGACCGGGCAGTCGAGGGGGTGATTGGCGAGCAGGAACTCTAGGACTCCATCTTGCGCCTTCTTCACCTTGTCCGAGTCCGTGGTGACGTTCATGCCTTCATTGACGCGCAAATAGCACGCGGGCTGGAGCGTCGCGCCCCTGGGCCCGTCAACTTCGACCAGGCACATGCGACACATCCCGACCGGCTCCATGCGCGGGTGATAGCAAAAACGCGGAACGTACGTGCCCGCACGCTCGGCGGCTTCAATCAAGATCTCGCCGGGCTTGGCTTCGACCGCGATGCCATTGACCGTGATGTTTACCGTGGTGCGTGCGGCGTCAGACATAAGGACAGCCTCCGTGGCGAACGTGAGCGAGGAAGTCCTCACGGAACATCGAAATCGCCGAGTGCACCGACGAGGGAATGGACGGGCCAAGCACGCAGATGGTCGTCTGCTGGGGCGGCCAGGTCAAACCGGGCGCGATGTTGTCACACAGGTCGAGCAGCAGATCGAGGTCTTCGACCCGACCGCCACCGTGTTCGATTCGATACATCGCGCGTTCGATCCAACCTGAACCCTCGCGACAGGGCGTGCACTGGCCACACGACTCGCGCGAAAAAAACTTCGTGATGCGCCACACCGCGCGCACCACGCACGTGGCGTCGTCGAGCACCACCACCGAACCTGAACCGAGCATCGATCCCTGTTCGGCGACCTCGTCTTGGCCGAGGGGGACGTCGAGCTGTTCGGGCGAGAACCACGGCGCCGAAACTCCGCCGGGGATGATGGCCTTTACCGAGCGGCCCTCGTGAAGTCCGCCACCGAGAGCGGGATCAAAGATCAAGTCGCGGAACGTGTTCTTGACCATCTCGATCTCGTAGACCCCAGGTCGACGCACGTGGCCGGCGAGCGCGAAGAGTCGCGTGCCCGTCGAGCGACCCTCGCCCAACGCGGCGAAGGCGGCCCCGCCGTTCAAAATGATCCAGGGCAGGTTCGACATCGTCTCGACGTTGTTGACGACGGTCGGTTCTCCGTAGAGACCGGTCACCGCGGGGAAGAAGGGGGGCTTGATGCGCGGGAAGCCGCGCTTGCCCTCAAGAGATTCGATCAACGCGGTCTCTTCGCCACAGATGTACGCACCCGCGCCCGGATGCACCACGACGTCAAGCGAGAAGTTCGAACCGAGGATCTTGGGGCCGAGCGCGCCTACGTCGTAGGCGTCATTGACGGCCTGTTGCACACGCTCGAGACCGAGGGCGAACTCGCCTCGCAGATAGATGAAGACTTGACTGACCTGCAAGGCGTAGGCCGCGATGGTGACGCCTTCGACGAGCTGGTGAGGATCGCGCTCGACGAGAAAATGGTCCTTGAAGGTCGCCGGCTCTGACTCGTCGCCGTTGACGACGAGGTACGAGATCGCGGACTTGCGCAGCATCGACCACTTGCGCCCCGCCGGAAAGCCCGCACCGCCTCGTCCGAGGAGCGACGCCTCATCGACTTCGCCCGCTACCTGCTCGGGGTGCATGCTGAGCGCCTTGCGCAGCCCGTCATTGCCCCCGGTCTCGAGGAATCGCGCCAGGGTGTGGGAGTCGGGGTAGTCGGCTCGGGAGGAGACGATGCGAGGAGCGCTTAGAACGGCCACGACTAAGCCTTCGCCTCACGGGCCTCGCGCTCGGAGCGCGCCCCCGCTCGCTCGGCGGCCAAATCTTCGCGCGAGACGCGAAGTCCGCCGTTGCGACGAACACGGATCAAGGTGCCGTGGCTGGGCACGTCACTGTCGAGTCGGCCCGCACGCAGTTCCTCGATCATCGCGTCGAATGTCTCGGACGTGGTCGTGCGCATGTAGCGGTGATTGACCTGCACGCAAGGAGCGCGGTCGCAGTCAGCCAGGCACTCGGTCTCTTCCAAGGTGAACAGGTGATCGTCCGAGGTTGCCCCGACCGCACAGCCCAAAGTTCGGCTCGCGTGCTCGAGCATCTCCTCGCCACCCGCGAGCAGGCAGGCCACGTTCGTACACACGCTCACGACGTACTTGCCCACCGGCTCAAGGTGGAACATGTCGTAGAACAACGCAGTGCCGCGAACGTCCGCGGG
>Ga0307372_10012365_pt1 | contig 11200 bp, 15 predicted proteins | sample OX1MG_FD_202533 | JGI IMG/M metagenome (GOLD analysis project Ga0307372, IMG submission 202533) | Soil microbial communities from Risofladan, Vaasa, Finland - OX-1 | ecosystem: Environmental > Terrestrial > Soil > Coastal area > Acid sulfate soil | place: Finland: Risofladan, Vaasa | collected...
ACATTTTAAATGAGCAGACTACAAAACATTGGTGGTGAAATGGTGAAAATCTCTTGTCACGAAGCAAGCAGGTAGCTGCTCATTATTTCTTTACAATCAAACAGTTGCCGACAGAGTAAATAAAATTACTACTGCAGATAGGAGCCGGAGTTTAAAGAATATTTTCAAAGAAGACATTCCGCTATGGCAACCGACATTGCCCTAGCTGTGGCGGCTTAAAAAAAGGGCAGTGGATAGAAGATCTGACGGCTGATTTATTGCCAACGGCATATTACCATGTGGTGTTTACTTTGCCGCATGAACTGCACCCTGTTATTTTAGGCAACAGAAAGGAACTGTTCAAATTGCTCTTTGATTCAGCCTCCAAAACGTTGCTTCAGTTTGCAGGCGATAAAAAATACCTTGGCGGCAGATGCAGCATCACAGCTATTTTGCACACGTGGGGGCAGCAGTTGAGCTTTCATCCCCACCTGCATTGCATTGTAAGCGGTGGCGGTATTGATGATGATGGCAAATGGGTCAATGCCAAAAGGGAAAAAAACAAGTTCTTATTTCCGGTGCCGGCGATGAAGCCGGTGTTCAAAGCCATCTTTTTAAAAGGACTGCGGCAGTTAATCCATAAAAATAAATTACAGCTTGATGGCATTGACATCCAAAAAATAATCAATGAAGCGGGTTTTAAAAAATGGAATGTATATGCCAAACGCCCCTTTGGCAATGTGGCATCGGTGGTGGAATATTTAGGAAGATACACGCATAAGATTGCCATCACTGCTCATCGCATCACCGGCATCAGTGAAGGCAATGTGAATTTTAAATACAAAGATTACAGCGATGGCAACCAACAAAAAGAAATGGCCTTATCCGTTCCGGAATTTTTGCGCCGTTTTGAATTACACATTCTTCCAAAGCGTTTTGTAAAAATCCGCCATTATGGATTGTTGCAAAATCATGGAAAAATAAAGCGGCTCAATGCCATCAGGGCGCAGTTGGATTTGGGCGCTTTATCCCCAAAAGTGCAAATACCGGTATGCAAGCGAATGCTTGAAAAATATGGCAAAGACATTACGCTGTGTCCCAAATGCAACAAGGGAAAACTGATCCTGATGTGCATCACGTATGCAGAGTAGGCCAGTAGCATTTTTACAAAAAGATTATGGAAGGCCGAAAAAAAGGCAGCAGCATTAAACAATAAAGCATCACCAGATGAAAAAACGAAACCTTAGTAAAAATAGGGTTCTCATTTATTATCAAACCAAAAAAAATAAACCAATTATGGGTAAGGGAACTTATATGCTTAAGCAAAATAAATACCATATTCTTCACAAAAAAAATGGACTAACGTACATGCATAAACGTTTGGCTCTCTGCAAATCGGCTACTAATCCCCTATAGCCCAGTGTCGGTCAACAAACAATAACCGAAAGCCCCCCGCAAGTTCGTTCCTGATGGGGGCTTTTTAATGGGGGGCTTGCGGCTATTGTTCTTAATGTTGTGCGAAGCCCTTTCTCTAATGCTTAAAGAAATCTAAAAACTTTGTCTCGTCTGGGTATTTTAATTTTAGAGAATCAATTTGTCCATTTGATAATGTTGAATTGTCTAAGTTTCCCGTTAACGAACTTAAGTCGGTGAATGCTTCTTGAAATTCTTTGGATTTAAGGGAATTATTATTAATATAGGTCTTCAGGTCAGACGCCATTTTTCTGTAAGTCAAGTTACGGCTTACTGTGTCTTTCTTTGATTCAAAGTTTAGGGCAATAAAATTGTCATGATTTAATTTTTTCTTGTACGGATAAGTAAAATCAGATACTTGCAATGAGTCTATAAAGTCAAAGCCTTCCTTGAATTTACCTAATGTAATTAACAAGCGAATTTTTAAGTCAACTACAGCTGCCTTAATAGAGTCGCATTTCATACATCTGTTTACTATTATTAATGCTGAGTCTATAGTTGAGATTATGATTCATAGCTCAATAAATAATTTTCAGACCGGGGTGTCTGCTCTGAATTAGGATTCAGGTGTACTTTATAAAAATTAAAAGAGACCGTGTAGCGCCCTCAGGGAAGTCTACTTATAGAAGTGTGCTTTTCAAATTTATTTTCAGAGTAAAATGATAGTTATGTAAACAGAAAAAAATATTGAATTATTTTTCTTAAACGATGCAGCGAAAACTCATCATAGAAGAATTCCTTCTGCCCGGAACCGTTGCCAAATTTATAATTAAAAGTTCATTGTTATTTCTATCGCTCAATAAAGTTTTTTCTGCCCGGAACTGCTGCTGAAACATGCACCACCGCTCATTGTTAGCACTTCAGCCAGTCTTGCATAAATGCGAATGTTATATGCTGTGCGGATGTCAGGTTTAGACTTGTAAGGTTAATTTTAAATGTCCTCCCAACCCTTGCTGAACAATTCTTAAAAGGGTAGATAATTTGATGTCCGAAGCATCATTTTCAATCCTCGAAATGTAAGCTTTGTTTGTTCCGCACTTTTCTGCAAGTTGAGCTTGTGTCATGTTTAGCTTTGTCCGCGCTTCTTCCATAAGTGCTCCCAATTTGAAAGCCTCAAATTCCTGCTCCCACTTGTTACGGCTTGGCGTTCCCTTTTTGCCGTGGCGTTTGTCCATGTGGTCGTCCCAATCAGTCAAGATTGCCTGCTTCTTTGTCTGCATAATATTGTTTTTTAAGTTCTATTGCTTTTTTTAATTCGTTCTTCGGCGTTTTTTGCGTCTTTTTTTGGAAGCCATTAAAAAGAATGATAAGCTGTCCCTCGTCAAAGCATGAAAAAATGCGAAATATATTGTTGCCTACTTTGACTTTAATCTCGAAGATACCATCTGTGCCTTCCATGTGTTCAAAAAAAGTCTTGGATATTTTCCGTTCCGTTCTCACAATCGCAATCACATAATCAATCTTGTCTTTAACGGTATCCGTCTGTTCATTATAAAACTCCCAAAAATAATTTCGATACACTTTAGTTCTACGAATGAAGTTTTGTTCCACTTGGCAAAGTTACCCAAACGGACAACAGCTTCCAAATAAATTTTAGGATTGTGCATGCGGTTAGTTTAGCATTCTGACTAACGTTTCATAAGCTGCTGAGTTGCAGGCCCAATTCATCAGTCTTTATGTCAAACTTATGAATTAGTTTTTTCATTTCCTTTACTTTTCTTTTTCGTTTCTGATCCAGGAACTCATAATCACTTTGAGGTTTGTAAGGAACACTTTTGACGATCATATTCCAGATAATTACTGCCAATTTCCTGGCTGTCGCTGAAATTGCTGCGGGTCTTCCTTTTCTGTAAGCAATACGATTAAAGAAATTGGAAAGAGCGGTATCTTTTAAATTACCAATGACATTGGCTGCATTTCTTAAGGCAATTTTCAACCGGTTACTTCCTTTTGGTATTCTGTTACTAAGCATTTTGCCACCACTTATTTTATTATTGGGGGCAAGCCTAAGCCAACTGGCAAACTGATCTGCCGTTCCAAATTTACGAATGCCATTTCCAACTTCACTCATCACGGCAAGTGCAGTAGCATGGCTTACTCCTTCAATGGCCAACAAATCAACGCCACCAAAATACTGGTATGATAGCAAGTTGATGTCTAAATTTTTTGGTGTGTTCTTGTTTATCTTTTTGTAAACCTTCTTATCAATAAAGTGTTGTTTCTTTTCATTATCACTATTGATTTGTTCATTTAGTAATTTTTCTATTTCCACATCGCATTCTTTCATCTTTTGTTGAAAGTTTACGTACAACTGGTATTCCTGTTTTAATCCAAAGAGATAATCTTTTCTTCCATTACTTTGAAGGGCTTTGGCGATCTCTTCTTCGGATTTTTTGCAATTGCCATGTCTTAAATCTGCTAATTTTTCCGGACTTTTTTCACCTTTGCAAATTGCATCAATGATGGCAAGGCCGGTGAGTCCGGTTACATCTTTTACTACCACGTCTAAACGCAAATTAAGCAGCCTCAAATACTTTTGCATTTTGCGGGTGGCATCTGCTGCTTGCTGTACCAGATTAGTCCTGTGCCTGCAATAAGTCCTTAATTGTTCGGTGGCTTCATCAGGCAAAAAACTTCCGGTTAATAGCCCGATGCTGTGTAGTTTTTGAATCCACTGCGCATCCTTTACATCTGTCTTTTTGCCCTTGATGTTTTTGGTAAATTTTCCATTGCATAAAATAACCTGGAAACCCGCTGCTATCAGTGCGCTGTATAAATTCTGCCAGTAAGTGCCGGTGCTTTCCATAGCTACGGTTTTGATTTCATTTTCCAAAAACCATTTGATGAGTTGCTGGTGGTCTTCATTGTAAACACCATACTCTTTAATCTCTTCTTTGCCTTGGCCAATAGCTGCAAAGTGAGATCGACTACCTACATCAATACCTGCTGCATTAGGATTGACGACTTCCATTTTTACATTTCTGTTTTGCATAAATATTTTTTTTAGAAGTGAATAAAAATGCCTGCCTGGCGGCAGACAGGCTCTCAGAGAATGTATCTTTAACATGAAAATATTCTGAACGGGATCTCTGACAAGTCAGAGTCACCACTGAAGTAAACACAAAGCTTTTTTGTTTTCGGCAAAAAAGCTTTTTACATTCCAACCAGAATGGCACCCGTGCTATTACGCAACAATTGTAACATCGGCCTTGCAAAGAGCCTTATAAAAGTAATCTGTTTTTTGAAATGGGAGGGGTATTTCTAACGTTAGCTTGAGAAGTAATTTTCGGCTCCGAAAAAAAGGGAATGGCAAGCAACGTCGGGGGCTGCTGCGCTGGCATTCAATGAATTTTTCGCCCGAACGTCAGCCCAATAACGAACCCAAAGCCGAAGATAACTACAAAAGATGAACAATGAATTTTCAGCCCGGAACTACAGATGAATAGCGAACAAAAAGCTGATGTTTATTCCTTCAGCCAGCGATAGCAGCAAACCAATGTAAGCAGCCGTTTTATTTTGTCAGTAGGTTCAAACTATCAATATGGATGAAGTGTTTAATGTTTAATGTGTCAAGGGGCAAACCATTTACAACTGCTGTTGCTGCAATGAACAAATCTGGTTTATCGATAGTCTTGCGTTTGGTTTTAAGTTGAGCAACAATATCCGCAGCCTGTCTTGCAGCTTTACTGTCAAAATCCAAAATAGTAAACCGTGCTAGCATACCATCCCAAAACTGTAAATGAATTTGTGATGCGCCATTAATAACCTCAAACTCTGTCACGCTTGAAATATAGAGCTGGTCATAGTTTCTGAAATGCGACACTAACTTGGAATTAGCCTTGTCAGTCTTGCGAAAATAATCAATCAAAATGGTTGAGTCCACCATTAACTTTTTGTCCGCCATGCTGCAATACTTTTTCGGTTTTCTTCAATCACATGAATTTCTTTGTCAGAATAGACAGGACCATTGAGCAAATATTCAATAAAGTCGTCCTTATCTTTTCTTGGTGGCTTTTCCTCGGCAAGTTCTTGCCGTAACTTTGCTTTCTGTCCAGGTGTCAGGCTTTTAACTAATGTCAGGAGTTGCTGAAACGGAACTTGTACTTTCATTTCCATACCTCAAATTTACGAATTTCGTCCGAAAGATTGTCTGTGAAAAATGGCTGCTTACGTTTACGCATTGGATGGCTGGGCATTCAATGAACTTTCTGCCCGAACCGTCAGCCGAATAAAGAACTAAATGTACAGAATATGTACAACAGTTCAATAGAGAATTTTCAGCCCGGACTACAGCCTAATAGCGAACAAAAGTTGATGAAATGCACGTCCAGCCCAGCTATAGCCAATGCGCTTGTTGTACTAAACCTATGGTAGTTTTAATAAGCACCCTGATATTTAAAACAGAGTGCTTATATTCTGCATATTAATTAATTCTAAAAAATTTTTATGCAAAACAAAGAAACTACCGGGCTGCGTCCGATGGACAAAGATTATGTAACCATCGTTCGCCAAGCCTCAGACAAAGTAACAGGATTTGAACAACTGTACAAAGAAATGGAACGTTCCATTTCCATTACCGGCAAAAGTAAAAGCACGCTCACCAACTATTCCCGGCAACTGGCACACCTGGCATTGCATTACAATTGCTTCCCGCTGGATCTGGATGCCGAACAGGTGATGGATTACCTGTACCTGGTAAAGAGTCGCGGCACTACTTCGGCCACCTTTTTCAAGTTCACTGTGTATGGCTTGCGCTATGCCTGTCGTATGCGGGGATTGGAATACAAACAGTTTTCCTTACCTGCCATAGAGAAAGATCAAAAGCTACCTGTAGTGCTCAATGGTTCAGAAGTAAAAGCATTATTAAAAGTCTGTAAACTTTTGAAGCATCGTCTTATTATTGGTCTGTGTTATGGATGCGGCCTGCGTTGCAGTGAGGTCAGGAATACAAAAGTTGCCGATGCTGACCTGGAACGCGGTATGCTACATGTAAAGCAGGGTAAAGGCTCCAAAGACCGTTGTCTTCCCTTAGGAAAGATGCTTTGTCGGGGTATTGCCCAATATATTTCAGCAGAACATCCACGCAACTATTTATTTGAAGGCAATGATGGCGAGGGCATGTCGCAGCGGGGAACACAGAGGGTAGTGGGCGAAGCGGTAAAACGCGCCGGCATCCGCAAAGAAGTGCATACACATACTCTGCGGCACAGCTATGCCACACACCTGTTGGAACAAGGCGTCAACATTCTGGTCATCAAAGAACTGTTGGGCCATGCACATATAGAAACCACAATGGTGTATCTGCATATTGCAAAACCTGATACAAAGAATGTATTCAGCCCTTTGGATACTTTATATAACCAAAGCTGATGCAGCCGCGATATGAAGTGGCGGGTGTGCTGGATGCGCACTGGCCTGCTGTGCAGGAAAGTGCAAAGTTCAACACATGGCAATTGCGTACACTCAATGCCGTTAGGCGGTGCCGGAGTGCAGCACTCGGTGCCCATGTAGATGGTTGTACTTCATGCGGTCACTTGCGCATCAGCTATAATAGTTGCCGCAACCGGCATTGTCCTAAGTGCCAGGGAAGTGAAAGAGAAAAGTGGATACAGGCAAGAGAAGCAGAACTTTTACCCGTCCCTTATTTTCATGTGGTATTCACTTTGCCGGATACTATAAACCAGCTTTGCCTGCACAAGGATAAAGAAGTGTACAACATTCTTTTTCAAAGTGTGTGGCATACACTCAACACTTTTGGCCATGACCATAAATGGCTGGGAGCACAAACAGGAATGATTAGTATCCTGCATACGTGGGGTCAAACGATGACCTTGCATCCCTGCCTTTGCCGGCAGGCAGGCGCATCTTCATTGTATTGTACCCGGTGGCGGATTGACCAAACAAGGCAAATGGAAAACAGCAAAGAGTGAAGGCAAGTATCTCTTTAATGTAAAAGCAATGAGCAAAGTGTTTAGAGGAAAATTTATTGCTTTACTCAAAGAAAGGTTACCTGGTGAGATGAATAAACAACTGATAGATGACTTGTATAAAAATGAATGGGTGGTGTATGCCAAACGCCCTTTCAGCGGGCCACAAAGTGTAGTAGAATATTTGGGGCGATATACTCACAAGATAGCCATCAGCAATCACCGCATTAAAAATGTCGAAGAGGGCAAGGTTACTTTCTCTTATAAAGATTACAGGCAAGGCGCTGTCACCAAAGAAATGAATTTGGAACCCATGGAATTTATCCGCCGCTTTGCGATGCATATTTTACCCAAAGGTTTTGTAAGAATAAGGCATTATGGTATCCTTAGTAGTACCTCAAAAGCTGTGTATGCTGTGATTATAAAAGAACAATTGCCGCCGTTAGCGGAACTAAAAAATGCAAAGCCCAAACGGGAAATTTATAATCCACTGAAATGCCCCTGTTGCAAAAAAGAAACGATGCAAACATTGTTACGTTTCAATCGCAGAGGGCCGCCGGCAGACTGGAAGCAAATGGCTGAAAATATTCTGGATTGTCTTGTTTAAAAAAATTGCTGCAATAGCGGCCTGTAAATATTATACACTCAGTAAAAAAATTGATTAAATTTCTAAAACATTTTTGAATAAAAGCAGCCCAGGAATCAGAAGAAGAATAAGTTCGTCTCAAATCAGGTACTAAAACCTGCTTACCAAAATTCTGTGAGATATAACTCCCTACCATAAACGCAAAGTCTTTTTAACTCAAATCCCATAGTCTTCAATTATTCAGTCACCGGTTCCGTACAACATCGGACTTCATCGGAGGCACTACGTGCCCGACGAAGTCTTATTTGTAAGCTGTAGTTTCTCTCAATTGTCACTATGGAAAACTTGCTATTTGCTTTAAGAATGTTTATTACTTCTGTTTCTACCGATTTATCAAAGATTATCACTTTAGTTAGTTTAATGTCAATAAGAGGATTATTAAAAAGTGGAAGTTTAATGAACTCATAATTGTCAACCGTATTTTCTCCAAATTCAAAATTATATCTTGTCGCTTTTTCTCTACTTACTAAAAGTCTGTATTCGTCTTCAATTGAAAGTATTCCAGGTAAATAAAAAAAACCAAATTTAGAAATACCTTCAAATATCAAATACTTGTCTTCTTTTCTTGTTATATCATTGAAATCTTTAAGCAAGCTAATTTCTTTGTGTTTGTCATTTCGCGGATAAAATACTTTGCGTAAATCAGTTTTAGCTTTTGTTATTGAAAAAACCAGTCTTACTCCTTTTCTGTTTTGTGAAAAAGTAGATATTAAATATTCTTCTGTGTCTTTGCTAATGTCTTTACCTGTAAGTGAAAGGAAAAAAGAATTGTTGCATATATCTCGGTCAAGTGAAATTCCTTTTTTCGTTTGTCTTTTTTCGTAGCCGTTCATTTTATGAACTTTGTAAAATGGCTTAAACTCTTGCTCTCCAAAACGTTTAGAAACTGCTGATAACCATAAATTCTCGTTTTTAATAATACTCTTAAAGGCAGAAACGGTTGTGAAATGATGATAAATTCTTCGCCTTGATTTTTGGATAAAATTATCAAAAAGAGTTTTGTCAATTTCGAATTGCCAGAACGATTAGTTATTATTTGCTCTCCATTCATTAAGTCGTTTAAACTAAAAGGTTCTTTGTAAGAAAGATTTTGATACTTGTCAAGGTTTAAGCAAGTATTAAATTCAGAAACCATTTTTTTTAGGAGAGGTGTGTCCATTAAATTACAGCTTACGTTTTACGGCTTGCAGCAGGTGGGGAAATAGAATTCCTTCCGCCCGAACCGTTGCCAAATTTATAATTAAATGTCCATTGTTTATTCTATCGCTCAGTAAGCCATTGTCTAACCCACCCCACCAAAAAATTTTCCTGATCAGGCTTCCGGTTTTTTCCAGTTTTGCGGGAGGAGTTCTGCGAGTTTTTTCACATCGTGAGATGGCATACGTTCCAAGACGTCTTTGAGCCAGGTATAAGGATTGATGTTATGCATGCGACAGGTAGCCAATAATGAATATATCATGGCGGCACGCTGCGCTGCTTCATGGCTGCCGGCAAATAAATAATTCTTTCTGCCGATATTATGTAAAGCTTTACATAATATCGGTTATGCATAGTAAAAGATTATGTAAAGCAATTTTTATTTTGGGTTCATTATCACCTGGTTGATTCTACATTTATCAAAATTACTTTACATAATATTTATTGCTTCAAAAGCTTTTCAACCACCCTAATAGATTGTTGTTCTTTATCCATGCAGGGGTTTGTTTTGGTACTACATCAACGTAAGCTTTTTCAATGGCTTCTCTTTTCTTTTTAGAGTCAGCCCTTGCATAAACTTCGGTGGTTTGCACTGATACATGGCCTAAAATATCTCTTATATAAACAAGATTGACTCCTGCCTGCAATAAATGCATGGCTTTGGAGTGTCGTAAACAATGACAGCTAATTCGTTCAGGAATAAGTTTTGCATTTTTTATTCTTGCTTTAGCTGCATACTTGTGTAAGATATGATTGACTCCCGCTCTGGTGAGTTTCTCCCTGCGACTATTATAAAATAGAGGATACATATTTGCTTCAGGCTCTGCGAGCTGATGTTCATGAATATAATTTTTTAAAAGTTTTACCTGTTCGTCCTGCATAGGAATGATACGCGTCTTTTTACCTTTCCCTGTAACTCTTATTGTTGAAGGGTTATCCAATCGTATATTTAATGGAGTTAGATCTATTAATTCCTGCACGCGGGATCCTGTATCATACAACAGAGAAAGCAATGTCAAGTCTCTTCTTCCTTTACTGGTAGCTAGATCAGGCTGTCGCAAAAGAAGCGTAATGCCTTCAATAGATAAATAGTTCATCTGTATTTGTTCTGCTTTTTTTGTTCTGATTGATAGGATTTGTTGGTAACCATACAGATTTTCCGGATGTTGATATTGTAAATATTTATAAAAGGAATGGATAGCTGCCAGTCGGGCGTTTCTTGTTGCATTAGTATTCTTGCGTTCGCTTTGCGTCCAGTTAAGAAAATCAACGACGTTATCTTTAGTTATTTGTTCAAGCGTGAGCTTATTTAATTTTATATTCTTAGTCTCCAGGAAAGTAATTAATAAAACAAAGGTATCCCTGTAAGAAGAGATCGTATTTGAACTTGCTCCTCTTTCATGAGATAAATATTTTGTTAGAAAGCTGGTCAGGTATTTAGAAAAATCAGTGGGTTGCATAAAATTCGGTATTAGGGAAAACATTCAAACAAATCAAATTGACATCCTTTAATAAACCAGGATACATATCAGAAGTTAATCTGACATATCCATTGGTAGCCTCAAGTGATTGATGTCCCAGGTAACAGGAGAGTGTTGGCAACGAGCAGTAAAGATCAGCGCCTGATTCTGCCATCATAGCCAACGTGTGCACGCTGAAGGTATGCCGGAGAAAATCCAAACGTTTGGATTTTGTTCGTTATCCAAACAAAAATATTATCCAAACCTTTCTGGAAAAAGCGTGTAATTAGCCATGCCCTATCAAATAAAGGTTTGGATATTTTTCTATTTTTTTATTTCATGTATACCACAAAAAGCAGCAAGACTGTTTATGTCAGATTTCCATTTTTTTGGTATATCTTTTTTGTCTTCATCTTCTAAAGTTGCGAGTGCTTTAGCCTCTTGCTCTGTAGTAATGTCCAGATAACCCATTGTGGTCTGGATATTGGAGTGGCCAAGCAGGAAAGAAATCTGTACGA
>Ga0307372_10012366_pt1 | contig 11200 bp, 11 predicted proteins | sample OX1MG_FD_202533 | JGI IMG/M metagenome (GOLD analysis project Ga0307372, IMG submission 202533) | Soil microbial communities from Risofladan, Vaasa, Finland - OX-1 | ecosystem: Environmental > Terrestrial > Soil > Coastal area > Acid sulfate soil | place: Finland: Risofladan, Vaasa | collected...
GACCTTTAGAATCCCGGGGTCAAAGGTCGAGGTTCGCATGAACGATACCGGTCTGCCGGCCTTTGGATACGGCACATTCGGGAGCCGCACGTTGCAGGTGGCGGGTTCCGCTGTACTGCTCGCTGCAGAAGCTGTGCGCGATAAGGCCCTACAGGTCGCAGCGCGACTGCTGGAAGCGGACCCGGCGGACTTGATACTGGAGGATGGGAATGTGATGGTGCAGGGCGTCCCGGCCCGCAAAATTGCACTGGGCGAACTTGCGCGCCGGGTCGAAGAACAGCCTGATTTGATCGAGCATGAAGGGCCGAATCCTGTCAACGGCACGCCCATCGAGGGGTTAGCCGCCTGGCGCGACTTCTACCCACCGAGCGCGACATTCTCTTCTGGCGCACATATCGCGGAAGTTGAGGTAAATACCGATACGGGCGAGGTACGAATACTCAAATATGTAGCTGTAGATGACTGTGGGCGCGTCCTGAACCAGTACCTTGTCAATGCCCAGATTCATGGAGCGCTGGCGCAAGGTATCGGGCAGGCCCTCTATGAAGAAGTGATGTACGACGAGGACAGTGGTCAGCTTCTTACCGGTACTCTGATGGACTATGCGTTACCAAATGCCGGGCAAGTCCCCGATTTTATCACTGCAAGCGTGGAGACTCCCTCACCGCATAATCCGCTGGGTGCCAAGGGTGTAGGAGAAGCGGGTTGCATCGGCGCTCCGCCCGCCATTGTCAACGCTGTGCTGGATGCTCTCGCGCCACTAGGCATCAAGACCATCGATATGCCGCTCAAGCCGGAGAAGGTCTGGGCGCTTGTGCGGGCGGCTCGCGAGGGCAGGCTCGATCAGCAGGAATCCACATCACCGCCTGTATTCAGCGCGGGCGGTAAATTAGACGACGGTAGCACTCCTGCTTTCTTATAGAATAGAAGTAAATGACTCGTGCAAACAGGTGCTGGCTCTATTGGAATGAGGGCAGCAGACCCAAAGATGTGATCTTCCCGTGAGATTGTGCCTTTAAGCCGTGACGGTGTAGTGATATCCAGACTCTATAGTATCTGGTGTAGTGATTATTCGAATACGCGAAGTAGTGATTATTCGAATATGCGAATAAGAAGGAAAGAACTATGGCAGAAGTAATGATGGCGCAGGCGAGACTTGAGACAGGCATGCGCTTCGTGGCTGAGAGCGGGTCTGGTCATCGTGTCACACTGGATGCGGATGAGCATGGAGGTGGCCAGAACGCGGGCTTTCGCCCCATGGAGTTGCTCCTGGTCGGACTGGCCGGCTGTACCGGCATGGATGTCATCTCGATTCTGCGCAAAAAACGTCAGGATGTGATCGGCTACGAGGTGCATGTCCAGGGTGTGCGCGCTGAAGAACACCCGATGGTGTTTGTCGAGATTACCGTCGAGCACGTCGTCACCGGTCACTCGATTCAGCCCGAAGCAGTAGCACGCGCGATCGAGCTTTCTGAAGAACGCTACTGTGGCGCGGGAGCTATGCTGGGCAAGGTGGCGCACCTCACCCATACCTACCGTATCGTTGAGGCGGCGGAGACACCGAATGTCGCCGCACCACTTTCATGAATTCTGTGCTTCATGGCTCTGTCATGAGGCAATGAGTAGTCGTATTTTGATCCTCAATGCATGAAGACAGGAGGATCAAGAGCAGACAAAGGAGTAAAACAATGGAAGATCGCATGTCGATCATCGTCTTTTCGGGAACCGTTGACAAACTTTTAGCCGCTTCCATCCTCGCCACCGGCGGAGCTGCGATGGGCCTGGAAGTGGAACTCTTCCTGACCACGTGGGGTCTGGAAGCGTTCCGCAAGGACAACTACAAGACCAACACGAAGATTAGCAAGGATTTCGAAGAGTATGGCCCGGTCATGATGAAGCAAATGATGGCGAAGAAGGTCCCTTCCTGGATGGAGAACTTGAAGAGCGCTATGGAGGTGGGCGAGGTGAAAATCTACGCGTGTAGCATGACGATGGAACTGTTCGACATGAAGCTGAGCGACCTTGAGCCGATTGTGACCGATGTCACCGGCGTCGCTACTTTCGTCGAGCGCGCCAAGGAGGGACGCTTCACCCTGTTCATCTAACCAGGAAGGGTGATCCCATCACAAGCGGTTGCCCGACTTCACCTGTTCACGTTCTTCTCAGAAAGAAAGGAGTTGGTTCTTATGTCAAAACTGAATGAGATCACGATAGATAAAGAAATCGATGCGCGCGGCAGCTTCTGCCCCGGACCGCTCATGGAGCTTATTCGGGGAATAAAGACGTTGCCGGTGGGCGGCGTGCTGGTTGTGCTATCCAGCGATCCAGGTTCAGCGAAAGATATTCCGGCCTGGATACAGAAAGCCAGGCACGAATTTATCGGAGCGTTCCCGGAGCAGGGATATACTCGCTTCGTCGCGCGCAAAACCCATTGAGAAGGAGGCAGCGTTATGCCCCAACACATCATGATTGTGGGCGGGGGAGTAGGTGGCACCATCGTCGCCAACCTCCTGGCGCGCCATTTGGAGCCACAAGACGCCAAAGTCACACTCATCGAGAGCACCGGCAAGCACGCCTATATGCCCGGCTGGCTGTACCTGCCGTTTAACCATGAGGGTCTAGAGAGCGACCAGATCATCCGCGATGAGCGCGGTCTGCTCAACCGGCATGTGCAACACATCCGAGGTACGGTGACCGGCATCGATACGCAAAACCGCGAACTGCGTGTGCATTACAGCCCGGGCTTTGACGAGATCGCGGGCACCGGCGGAGCGGTCGAAGCGACGTATAGCTACGATTACCTGGTACTGGCAACGGGTGCGCGCCTGGCCCCTGAGGACCTGGGCGGGTTAAGCGAGGCGAACGGCGCTGGTGGTTGGCACCACTTCTACAGCGCGGAAGCGGCGTTACAACTACGCCAAGCGCTGCAGAGCTTCGAGGGCGGGCGGATCGTCATTACCGTGGGCGGCATCCCCTATCGCTGCCCACCAGCGCCGTTGGAGTTCACCTTCCTGCTCGACGAGTGGTTGGCGAAGCACGATCTGCGCAGTAAGACGGAAATCCAGTACCTCTTCCCGCTGCCGCGCGTCTTCCCGATCGAAAGTGTGGCGGAAGCCGTCACGCCGCTCCTGGATGAGCGACACATCGGCTACACGGTGTTCTTCAATACCGAGTCGGTTGATACCGAGAAGAAGATCATCTCCTCGCTGGAGGGGGAAGAGATTCCCTATGATCTGCTCGTGCTAGTTCCTCCTCACCGGGGAGCCAGAGTGATTGAGGACGCCGGGTTGGGCGATGAACAGGGCTGGATATCGACCGACCGCAACACACTGGAGGTGAAAGGTCAGCAGGGCGTCTATGCGCTAGGCGATGCGACCGACCTGCCGGTCTCCAAGAGCGGTTCAGCCGCGCACTTCGAGGCGAAGGTCGTCGCCGCTCGTATTCTGGCGAAGATTCGTGGCGAGGAGCTGAAAGCTGACGAGGGGACCTATGATGGCGAGGTCATGTGCTTCCTGGAGACGGGCTACAACAAGGCGACCCAGCTAGTCTTCAACTACGAACACCCGCCGCGCCCACCAAGACCCAGCCTGTACTACCACATGGAGAAGCAGCTCTTCAATCGCGCCTACTGGCACATTGTGCCGCAAGGGTTGGTTTGATCGCTTCTTACACCTGGTTTAATAATGGAGAGCGTCCGCAGTGGACGCTCTCCATTATTATCATGATGATCTTGTCACAGATTACTGGTTGACCGTGATGGGGAGCTTCATCCATCCTGTGTTTTGCTCAGGCGAATTGCAACCGAATTCAAAGTTTTGTCTCATCATGGACTGTGCAAAGCTATAATCAAACGTCATTGTCATACCAGGAGCGATATCATCTAGCATATGCAAGGCAACCTTGTGTATATCATTCATCGACATATGCTCCATATCCGTTCCCATTGGCATGATGGCGAACTCTTGCGCATTCTGCCCTTTATTGGTGACGACGAAGTGGTAGACTGTTCCCGGCGCGAAGGTTGTCACGGACGAGGTAATAGTGTTGGCATTAAGGGTGACTTGAACCTCTTGCGACCCCGACGGTGTGGTATTTGTGTTATTGCCGCAGGCAGCCAGCACCACCAGGAGAATGCTCAAGACGGCGAATAGACCGAATAAATGCCGATACTTCATTATGTAACTCCTCTCAATTTGATTTGGATATATTATGATGGTGAATCGTTGTAATAATCTTCTCACTTTCATATATAATCGGAGGCGCTGAACCTTCCGATAAGGTTACGTTTATCGTTCCTTGTTAAGAGTATGGCTCATCTATGTCACATTTATTTCACAAAACATGACGATGGTATCACCGATGGTTCACAGTTTCTACGGGAACAGAAAACCCGTGTTACATGCGTTGAGTGCCGTATCAATGAAAACTCACAACAAACCTGTCTCCTCGACATTCTTTATGGTTTTCCGGTTGTGTGCGGCCTGTGACTTTCTTGTTATTTGCTGTGATTGTTTTGTGATATACACGCACTATGCTTCTCACAGTAACAAATGGAGAGACGCGATCAATCGCGTCAACCCGGAATTCTGTATTCTTGACAGGAGGTCATATGGCCTATCGTTTTCATGTTAATCAAACAACGTGTATCAACTGCGGTATTTGTATGGACCTGTGCCCGGTGCGCTGCCTGGACATGTCGCGCCCATCGGGTGAAGGCGAGATTGGCAGCGAGACAGAACGGCATAGCCCCATTCCCGGCGACTGGGCGCAGCGTTCGTGGATGATGCTGGTTCCAGTGCAGGTCACTCAGTGTGTGGGTTGCCAGGTGTGCGCGCAGGAATGTCCCACCAACGCCATCACCATCGAGAGCAGCGTGCAGGAAGTCGCCTTTGCCAAACGTGGCAGCGTGACGCATCTTCCGCCCGAAGCTGGCTGGCAGCCGCTCGATGCCTACACGCGCGCCTTTCCCGACGTGCCGGGAGAAGCGCCCTGGGGCGAAGATCACGCCTGGCATGTGGCCGAACGCAAAGCGGTCTGGCAAAGTTCGCGCTCCTGGCTGGGTGAACGCACAGAGGACCTGCGCGCGCCCTGCCAGGCAGCCTGCCCGGTCGGTACGAACGCCGGTCTCTACGTCAGCCTGATCGCCGAAGGTCGCTACGACGAAGCGTTAGAGGTGGCCTCCGAGCCAAACCCCTTCCCCTGCATCTGCGGGCGTGTCTGCACTGCTCCGTGCGAGGATGCGTGTCGGCGCGGCGAGTTCGATCTGCCCATCGCCATTCGCGACTTGAAACGCTTCGCCATGGATCACGGTGCGCCGAAGCATCGCAAGGTGAAGCCGCCCAGGCATCTCTACAGCGAGCGTGTCGCTGTCGTCGGGGCAGGCCCGACCGGACTTTCCGCGGCCTACTACCTGGCAAGACGCGGCTATCGCGTGACCGTCATCGATGCCATGCCGGTGGCAGGCGGTATGATGGCCATCGGCATCCCCGATTATCGCCTGCCGCGCGCCGAGTTAAACCGCGATATCGATGCCATGCGCGATCTGGGCGTCGAGTTTCAACTGAATACTGCCATCGGGCGTGATATCGCTTTTGAGGATATGCAGCGCGACTACGATGCCGTCTTGCTGGCGGTTGGTGCGCAGCGCAGCCAACGTCTGGGCGTGCCGGGTGAGGATATGCAGGGAGTCATTCCCGCGACTACGTTCCTGAAAGACTTTAACTTGAACCCTGAAACCCGGCTCGAGGGCGATATCGCGGTGGTTGGCGGAGGTAGCACTGCATTAGACGCGGCGCGTTCCGCTTTGCGGTCGGGCGCGCGTTCAGTGCATATCCTGTATCGTCGCAGTCGGGTCGAGATGCCAGCGCAGGCCGAGGAAGTGCGAGCCGCGCTCGAAGAAGGCATCCACCTGCACGAACTGGTCGCGCCCGTCCAGATGCTCTCGACGGCGGGAGCGATGAGCGGCGTGCGCTGCCAGCGTATGGTGTTAAGCGAACCAGACGAAAAGGGACGCCGCAAACCAGTAGCGGTGCTGGGAACCGAGTTTGATATTCCCGTAAATGTCGTCTTGATCGCCATTGGCGAGGCCCCGGACCCTTCTTTCTTACCAGAGGGTACCAGCGTGGGCGTCGCTCCCTGGGGTGGGCTGCTCATTCACCCCGAATCGCTGGCGACAGGTGCGCCGGGCGTCTTCGCGGCTGGCGATGTCACCTACGGCCCCAAAACCGTCATCCATGCCGCGGCGCACGGCAGGCTGGCGGCGCGTTCGATCCATGCCTATCTGAGCCATCTCGCTTTGCGCAGTGTGAAAGAGATGCCGGAAGACGAAGGCGAAACCGTCTCGACGCTTCCCCAGGATGGCGTAATTACGCTTGATCTGCGGCCCACGCCGCGCGAAGTGATGCCCTTTGCGGAGTCGGCATCACGAGATCGCAGTATTGAATTTGCGAAAGGCTTGAGCGAGGAACAGGCGCGCCGCGAAGCGAGCCGCTGCCTGCGCTGCGACCTTGCGTATCTCTGCCCGTCCATCAAAGTGATTGGAGCAGAGAGTATCAAAGCGCGCCCGGTCGTTCCCGTTATGATGCCACAGTAATTAAAAAATAGGAGGTTCTATCGTGAATGTTGACACTCTTACCAATGCTATCGTCTCAGGTATGAATGCAGGCTTAGAGCAGTTTCTTGAGGGAACAATCGCGGCAGTGCTGCCAGTTATCTGGCTGGCCTTGCTGGGTCTGCACCTGGGTCGCCCCTACATCCTGGACATGATTGATCGTTTCACCCTGCGGCTGGGCGCGGATTTGCTGTGGCTGATCTACATCGCCCTGCGCGATTTCTTGATCCTCACAGGTGTGGTCATGAGCTTCATGTTCTTGTTTCCCGACGTCGTCTCGACCGATCGGTTACCTCTCACGGGCGGTTTTGCAGCAGTCATGTTGTTTGGCGTCCTGCTGGTCAAGCTCATGGGTGATCCCGATCACAACTTGCGTGATTTCCGTCTTGTGACCTGGTTGCTGGCGGCAGGCGCGCTGTTCTACTTCGTGCCGTATCTGTTCGGCGTCATGTTCGATGGCGTGGCGACCGGCCAGCTTCTGACCGTCAGCAAGTTCCTGGTGTCGAACACCAACACGACGTGGGCCGTCGTTCTCGGCTACATTACCGTCGCGCTCTTCGCTATCATGGGAGCAGTGGCCGCGGGCTACACCCTGATGACCGGCGGTCGCGCGGAAGTGCCGGAAACAACGTCTAAGTAGGACGCGAGTTGTCATAGTTTTGCTTTCGTACTGATCACAAATATATCCCTCTCCGCCGGATGGCGGAGAGTTCAAGAGGAGATATACCATGAACCCGAATGATGTCCAAACCGCGGTCACCAACTCGCTGGTGCAGGGTGGCTCGCAGTGGTTAATCGCTACCATCGTGGCCTTTCTGCCCGTCCTGTGGACCATGGCCTTAATGCTGCATCTTGGCCGCCCATATGTGCTGCGCACGCTGCGTCGCTGCGGATTGCGCCTGGGCGCGGACATCTGGTGGATGTCCTACCTGCTCATTCGTGATGCGTTGCTGCTTATCACTTTCGGACTGAGCTGGTTCTTCTTTGAGCCCAATATTGTCGTGAATACACCTCTGCCCATCACCGGTTCGCTGGCAGCCCTATTCCTGCTGCTGTCGCTGGCTGTCAAACTCTCGCGGCGCGTGGATGATGACGTGAACGCTTACCGGCTGTCGACCCTCTTCATGGTGATCGGCGCGACGCTCTACTACGGCCCTCTGGTCTTCGCCGTCGAAGCCGCCAGCCAGAGCTACCTGTCCGGCTTCGGGCAGGCCTTCACTAGCAATAGCAACCCGACCGTCGCGCTGGTGCTGGTGTGGATTTCGCTGGCAGGCGTGGCGCTGGTGGCGGCCTGGCTGTTCGTGCGAGCGCTCGCGTCCGCCAATCGCTCGATGGGACGTCGCCTCACCAAAGAAAGGGGTAAGGCAATGACCGGGGCTGCTGTCGGCGGCGAGTAGTAAAGAGCGTTGTGTGGTGTGGGTAGTACGGGGCGACCTTCGCGGTCGCCCCAAATTTATACATGGACAGGAAATGGCAAGAATGAACGGAACAGAACAAACTGAGTCACAACAGGGTCCGTTGGCAGGGATCACGGTGGTTGATCTTTCGCGCGTGCTGGCCGGGCCATACTGCACCATGATGCTGGGCGACCTGGGCGCGACCGTCATCAAGGTTGAGCATCCGGGAGAGGGCGATGATACGAGGCGTTTCGGCCCCCCTTATGTTGCCGGAGAGAGTGCCTATTACCTGGGACTCAATCGCAATAAGTACGGCATTACCCTCGATTTTAGCACACCCGCAGGAAAAGAGCGATTGCTTAAGCTCATCAAAGAAGCTGATATCCTGGTGCAAAACTTTCGTCCCGGTGCGCTTGATCGCAAAGGACTGGGCTACGAAGACCTGAAAGCTATCAATCCCGGCCTGATCTATTGCTCAATCAGTGGCTACGGGCACAGCGGTCCGCGCCGCGAACTGCCCGGTTATGACTATATCGCGCAGGCCGAATCCGGCATGATGTCGATCACCGGCGAGATCGATGGCGAACCGATGCCAGTGGGTTCGCCTATCGAGGATGTTTCCACCGGCATGTACGCTTGTATCTCCATCCTGGCAGCCTTGCGGGCGCGCGAAACCACTGGCAGGGGGCAGCATATCGATCTTTCGCTCTTCGAGTGCGCCGTGACCATGCTGGCGAATATTGCTTCTAATACCCTGATTTCCGGGGAAGAAGCCACCCGACATGGTAACGCCCATGCCAATATCGTACCCTATCAATCGTTCCATACACGCGACGGATATATCGCGGTTGCCTGCGGCAATGATGGGTTGTTCAGGGGCTTGTGCCGCCTGCTGGGACGCGACGACCTGGCGCAGGACCCACGCTTTACCACCAATTCGCTGCGACTGAGCCACCGCGTAGAGCTTATCAGCAGCTTACAGGAAATCTTTCTTGGCCGAGATACCTCGCAATGGCTAATCAGTCTGCGCGAAGCGGGCATCCCCAGCTCGCCCATCAACACAGTGAGGCAGGCGTTGGGCGATGAACAACTGGCGGCGCGCGGGCTGGTCTGGGAATGCGAGCATCCCAGCGCCGGAAAGATTCAGCTGGTTGGTTCGCCCATGCATTTCTCCGAGACACCCACGCGCTTGTATAAAGCGCCGCCCTTGTTGGGCGAGGATAATGAGATGATTTTGGATGGAAAAGGTAAGAACGACAAGAAAGCAGTGTGAAAGAGCACGCCCTTTCACACTGCTTTCTTGTCGTTCTTACATCACATAGAGATTAAAGGAATTTAACTCCTTCATATAATTAGCACGCTCGAAGGCTGCCGGGTCGGCTACGGCACGCTGGCTCATACTGCCGCGCATCTGGGCGATGGACTCGTATTCGTGCTGCTCCATCCACTCCTGCAAGGTATGCAGCAGGTGTGTCAGGCGGTCGATGCCGTGCGTCAGGAGCGTCGATGCCAGCATGGCTACGTTGGCTCCCGCCATCATCGCTTTGAGGATATCTGTCGCGCTGTGTACTCCGCTCGTCAGCGCCAGGTCGGCGGCGACGCGCCCATACAGGATGGCGATCCAGCGCAGGGGCAGGCGCAGGTCGTGCGGCGAGCTGAGTACCAGGTTTGGCACCACATCCAGGGATTCCAGGTCGAAGTCTGGCTGGTAGAAGCGATTGAACAGCACCAGGCCGTTCGCGCCTGCCTCGACAAAGCGTTTGGCCATATGTGGCAGCGAGGTGAAAAACGGGCTGAGTTTGAGCGCGATGGGCAGACTCACCCTGGTGCGCACATCGCGCACAAGCTGGAGATAGCTCTCTTCCAGTTCCGCGCCGCTCAAATCAACGTCGGTAGGCATATAGTAGATGTTCAACTCGAGCGCATCGGCTCCGGCTTGTTCGATTTTGTGCGCGTACTCGACCCAACCGCCGGACGAGATGCCGTTCAGGCTGCCGATGACCGGGATGGAAACAGCCTGTTTGACGCGCTGTAGATGCTCAAGATACTGCTCCGGCGCCAGGTTATAGCGACCGAGGTCGGGGAAGTAGTTGAGCGATTCGGCGTAAGAATGCGTGCCCCGTTCCAGGTAATGGTCCAGTTCGTGGCTTTCATGCGTGATCTGCTCTTCAAACAGCGAATACATCACGATTGCGGCTGCTCCAGCGTCTTCCAGGTGGCGCGCCGTATCTAGCCTGCGCGAGAGCGGCGATGCCGAGGCCACCAACGGGTTTTTCAGGGATAACCCCAGATAGGTTGTCGCGAGATCGGGCATGATTGTCTCCTTTCAATTCTTTCCAGGGCGACCGCGAGGGTCGCCCCTACCATATTTCGATTGCATCGTGTACAGCAGGCGTGTAGAGTAGGGACGACCCTCGCGGTCGCCCTGGTCCGCTTTTATTCAGCAGCCAACTGCTGGTATTCATGCCAGCGTTCTTTGACATCTTGTTTGGCAAGTTGCATGAGTGCCTCGGCGCGCGCCTCGTTGCTTTGCAGCAGCATCCGATAGCGTGTCTCGTTGTAGGCGTACTGTTCGAGTGGTATGGTCGGGTCTTTAGAGTCGAGAGTCAGCGGGTTTTTGCCTTCAGCGTGCAGCGCCGGATTGTAGCGATACAACGGCCAGTATCCCGATTGTACCGCCAGTTTCTGTTGTTCCAGCCCCTTGCTCATCTCGATGCCGTGCGCGATGCAATGGCTGTAGGCGATGATGAGCGATGGCCCATCGTAGGCTTCGGCGTCGATGAAGGCTCTGAGCGTCTGCTGGTCGTTCGCGCCCATTGCCACGCGCGCGATGTAGACGTTGCCATAGGCCATAGCCAGCATCCCCAGGTCTTTCTTGGGCATAGACTTGCCACGCGCTGCGAATTTGGCGACGGCTGCGCGCGGGGTGGACTTCGAGGCCTGCCCTCCTGTATTGGAGTACACCTCGGTATCCAATACGAGGATGTTGACATCGCGCCCCGACGCCAGCACGTGATCGAGGCCGCCAAAGCCGATGTCGTAGGCCCAGCCATCACCACCGATGATCCACACACTTTTCTTGACCAGGGCGTCCGCCAGTTGCAGCAGATTTTGCGCGTCGCTATCCAGACTTTGAGCTTCTCGCAACCGCTCAACGAGCAGGGCGACGCGCGCGCGCTGTTCTCGTATGCCG
>Ga0307372_10012367_pt1 | contig 11200 bp, 9 predicted proteins | sample OX1MG_FD_202533 | JGI IMG/M metagenome (GOLD analysis project Ga0307372, IMG submission 202533) | Soil microbial communities from Risofladan, Vaasa, Finland - OX-1 | ecosystem: Environmental > Terrestrial > Soil > Coastal area > Acid sulfate soil | place: Finland: Risofladan, Vaasa | collected...
GGACCAGTGAACTCGTAAAGATGAATCTGGACCTGGCGAACGAGATTACCGCGCGCCGTCAGGCCGAGACCTTGCGAGATGATCTCACCCACATGCTCATCCACGATTTGCGTACACCTCTTACCTCGGTGCTCACCGGCCTGCAAACACTCCGAGTGATGTCTGATCTCCCCGAAGATGAGCGGGAGGTCCTCACGATTGCAACCGAGGGCGCCGAAACTCTGCTCGGTATGATCAACGATTTGCTGGAAGTTGCTCGCCTGGAATCGGGCGCCGTAGAGTTGGATCGGGAGCAAATCGATGGCCGCGACCTGGCAGAGCGGGCGGCGCGTCAAGTTGCGTCGCTCGTTGAGGACAAAAAGCTTAGCCTGACTATCGAAATTCCCGATAACCCTATTAGTTTCCAGGGAGATGAAGAAAAGCTGCGACGGACGCTCATCAACCTGCTGGGCAACGCCATCCGACACACGCCGCCGGATGGCTCAATTCGATTGGAGATAAGTTCGAGTGATTCAGGCTGCATTAGCTTCCGTGTGCAGGATACCGGCGAAGGGATTCCCCGCGAAGCGTTCGAGCAAATCTTCGAAAAGTTTGGCCAGGTGGGCGGCCACGGCGGCCCGATGTCGACCGGCCTGGGCCTGACCTTCTGTAAGATGGTTGTTGAGGCGCACGGAGGACGAATCTGGGTCGAAAGTCAACCGGGAACCGGGAGCACATTCTACTTCACGATACCAGTGGAGCACGATGGGGAGGGGAATGAGTAAGCGCAGCATGGGTATGTCAAACGTAGAACATGCCGTGATTCTAGCGGCGGGACGGGGCAAGCGGCTGCGGCAGCCGGATCCTTCGGTGCAGCTTGACCCCGCGGTTGAGGCTGTTGTTAGGCAGGGCTTCAAGGCGCTCGTGCCGATCCACGGTCGGGCGTTTATGGATTATATTGTGGAGCGTTTGATGGAGGCGGGAATCCACCGCGTCTGTTTGATTGTGGCGCCCGACGCCGATCCGCTCATCCGCTATGTCTCGGGTTTATCGGAGCGATTCCCGGGCCTGAGCGCGCAATACGTTGTTCAGCCGGAACCGCTCGGCACTGCGCACGCCCTGCTCTTCGCGCGGCCCGTGACCGGCGACCGCGATTTCCTGATACTCAATAGCGATGATCTGTATCCTGTGAATGCCCTGCATGTCGCGGTTGAGCCTGAATCGGGTACGAGTTGCGCCGTCGGGTTCGAGCAGGACGCGCTCATCCGGGGCAGCAACTTCGACGAGGCCCGAGTCTCAGCGCTGGGAATCTTAGCGGCCCGCCGGGATGCCCCCGACCTTTTAGAATGTGTCGTGGAAAAGCCTGAGCGGCCCGAGGAGTATCGCCGGGACGGGCGACTCTGGGTCACCATGAATCTCTGGCGCTTCACACCGGCGATTTATGACTGCTGCGAATCGATCCCACTCAGCTCCCGCGGAGAGTACGAGCTTCCGGCGGCTGTCCAGGCGCTCATTGACACCGGGACTCCGGTGCGCTTACTCCGGTGCGCCGAGGGGGTTCTCGATCTCACTTCACGCGCCGATATCAAGCGGCTCGAGGAGCTTCTGAGATCGTGAGATTGCGATACTCTCTCTGTAATGGTTCGGGTGAATTGACGGCCAATCACGATGGTTGACGAGACGCGGGATGTACCGCTCCCTCATCTTGACCTTGATCTGACCATCAGCATCGTGACCTGGAACAGCCATGCCGACATTGGGGCTTGCCTGGGTGCGATAACGCCGGCCGCGGGCTCGCTCACTCACCACGTCACGGTCGTTGATAATGACTCGCAAGATGCCACCGTCGCCATAGTCCAGGAGGGATATTCCGACGTAACCATCATTAGAAACGACCATAATGCGGGATTTGGCGCCGCGCATAACCGGGCGATGCGCGCCGGTGTGGGTCGGCGCCACCTTATCCTGAACGCGGATACCTTACCTCTACCGGGCTCGCTGGAGATACTCTCGCGTTTTTTTGACGAGACTCCGAATACGGCCTTCGTAGGACCCAAGATCCTTACGAAACGGGGCAGCGTCTACCCCTCATGTCGGTCGTTTCCCACGCCAGGCGCGCTTGTTTTTCGCAATAGGTTTCTCAGCGCTCTCTTCCCCAACAATCCCTACACGAGAGAATACCTTATGGGCGGTCAGAGCCACGATCGGGTCATGCGAGCCGGATGGCTATCGGGATCCGTATTGATGGTCTCGCGACCGGCGCTGGAGGAGATCGGGCTGCTCGACGAGCGATTTTTCATGTATTGCGAAGATATGGACTGGTGCAGGCGAGCGCACGACCGGGGCTGGGGCGTCTTCTATCAGCCGGCTGCGTCTGTTATACATATTCACGCCAGGAGCACCGATCAGCGCATTCCGGCAATGATCATCGAGCACCATCGCAGTATGTGGAAGTATTTTTGTAAGCACGAGCGCGACCGGCGGCCGGTGGTATGGGCGATTGGTCTTGCCATGGTTCTAAGCATCCGCGCCGGCGCCCTTCTCGTCCTTCATGGCCTGAAACGGCTGCGTGAGCGGCTCCTCGGTGAGCAGCGCGTCAATCCGGGGTAAAAGGACCTTCAAGAGATCAGATTCACGCTCGCGTTATCGGGCGTCGGATCGCTGCAACTCATAGCTTCGTCAGGAATTAGCCAATATATGCTGGTTATGGATACGCCGCCCCCGGTAGTGGAAGGCGCGCTGGATTTTACGTCGGAACGATTCTTGTTCGCCTGCCAGTCGGAAATTTCCGAGGAAGGGCAATACTCCGAGCAATGGCTGGTCGTGACCGACCGAGCTATCTATCACGTGGCGGCGAGCGGTCTGATCGGCACGGTGGCTGCCCGGATTCCACTGGGGGAAGCGCGCGAGGCTCGCATCCGTATCGGAAGCGGCTCCGGACACCTGGTCCTGGAACTCGCCGGCGGCGCTTCTGAGCGATTCATGCGCTTCGCGACCGGTGAGACGCGGTATTTTGGCAAGGCGTCCGGAATGCTCAACGCCGTGCTTCGGGGTGAGCCGATACGTCGGAGTGACGTCGATGCGCGGGAGCTTGGACTCTGCGCCAAATGCGGCCAACCGCTTCTGGCCGGCGCGAATATCTGCCCTCGCTGCTTTCGGGGCAGCCGGGTGCTCTGGCGGCTGCTCCGTAGCACTCGACCGTATGCCCTGGCGCTCACGATCATCAGCCTCATCTCCCTCGTTTCCACAGCGATGAGCCTGGCGCCGCCCTATCTCACCAAGATCCTGATCGACCAGGTCTTCGGTAAACGCCGGTTCAATATTCTCGGTGAGATTGTGGCCGCGCTCGCGGGAATCCAGGTCGTTTCCATGGGGCTTGGCATGTGGGCCGGCCGGCTGCGAGTGTTTCTGGCCAATCGGCTGGCCTTTGATGGTCGCAATAATGTGCTGAGCGCGCTGCAGCGGCTCCCACTCGCCTTCTTCGAGCGGCATCAAATCGGGGTCATCACGTCCCGTGTCATTAAAGACTCGGACGCCGTCTTTGATTTCTGGGTGGAGCAGAGCGATCAGATTGTGGAGAACGTGCTGCTTGTTCTCGGCGTGGGCGGGATGCTCTTCTTCATGAATTGGCGTCTCGCTCTCCTGGTGCTGATTCCATTCCCGTTCATTCTGGGGACGGCGACGCTGATCCGGCGGAAGCTGGAATGGCGCTGGGGCCGGCTCTGGGACAAATGGAACAGCCTTTACGGCACGATTGGTGATTCCCTCTCCGGCATCCGGGTTGTAAAGGCATTTGCCCAGGAGCGGCTGCAAACCAAAATGCTTAAGAATCACAGCCGGGAAGTGTACCTGGCCGACGTTGAGACGCACGGGCTCTGGAATGTCTACATGCCATTCCTCCAGTTTCTCATTGGAGCGGGGGCTCTCCTCGTCTGGTTCGTCGGCGGCAATCTGGTGGAGCGGGGCGAAACAACGCTCGGGGTTTTGATTGCATTCATCAGCTATATGGCGATGTTCTATACGCCCATTCGTCAAATGAGCCGGTTGGCCGACACGCTTCCGCGCACGCTCACGGCGATCGAGCGCGTTTTTGACCTGGTCGATAGCGCTCCCGAAACGTATGAGCCGGAAAACGCAGTAGCCATGGCCGATCCGCGGGGTGAAGTGGAGCTGCGGCACGTTACGTTCGGCTATGAGCCTCATCATCCCGTACTGAGAGATATCAACCTGCGCGTGCGCCCGGGAGAAAGCATTGGTCTCGTTGGACACAGCGGGGCGGGCAAATCGACGCTCGTTAAGCTGCTGGGTCGCTTTTATACGGTTACCGAAGGCCAGATACTCCTGGACGGAGTAGATATCCGCCAGATCCCACTCGGCGACCTGCGCGCGCATATTGGTTACGTTGAACAGGATCCATTTCTCTTCTCCGGGACGATTGCGAGCAATATCTCCTTCAGCCGGCCGGACGCCAGTCGTGAGGAGATCGTGGCCGCGTCGATGGCAGCCAATGCGCATGAGTTCATCGTGCGGCTTCCGGATGGGTACGATACGCAGGTGGGCGAGCGAGGCCAGAGGCTTTCCGGGGGCGAACGGCAGCGTCTTTCGATCGCCCGGGCGATCCTTCACAATCCACGCATCTTGATCCTTGACGAGCCTACGTCGGCGGTGGACCTCCAGACTGAACGGAAGATTCAGAGCGCCCTGGCACGCCTCTCGGAGGGGCGAACCACTTTCGCGATTGCGCATCGATTGTCGACGCTTCGAAACTGCGATCGACTCGTCGTGCTTGACCGCGGCAGGCAGGTCGAGGTTGGATCGCATGACGAGCTCGCGGCGAAAGACGGCGCCTACGCCAATCTCGTGCGCATTCACTCAGATGTCTCTCGCCTTGTGGCTGTGAGTTCTTAGAAAGGCTCTCTTCTTTCCAAAGACGCCGGCTCTCTTTTTGCCGTGCGCCAATGGCTGCCGCTTTATAATCCGCCGCGTGCCACCCGGCCGCGCGGTTTACCTCTCTCGAACATGGGTAGCCTATCACTGGCGCTAAGAGCGCAAGCTAGCGGCCATGCTGTTGAATGGCCCGGCATCAGTTTTACTATGGAAGCGGGGAGGATCCCAATGGAAGCGACGAGGCCGGCAGACCGGCTTTTTGATTATGATGTAGTGGACGCGAAGGGGCACAAGATTGGATCAGTCAACAATGTCTGGATCGATCAGGAAACCGGCGCCCCCATGTTTCTTGGAGCGCAGGCGGGCTGGCTCGTCTCGCATACCTTTGTGCTGCCCGCCGAAAAAGCGGCCATCGACGACGGGGCTCGGATGATCCGGCTCCCCTATGACGAGGAATTGGTCAAGCATGCGCCGGCTCTAAGCAAAGGTGATCTTCTCACCGATGATGATCAGCAGCGGATATTCAATTACTATGGCACAGCGCCCGTAGTGACCGGGACAGCGCCGGCCGCTGGAGCGGCGGCCGCCGAAGCAGGCGCCGAGCGAGCAGCGGCTAATGCGCGGAACAGCGCGGCGGCGGCGCGTTCTGCCGAAGTCGATCGGTCAGCGCAGGTCGATCGGCGGCCTATAGAAGCAGTGGATACTGGCCCGGCGTCAAGCCAGGTGATGGGCGAGGTGGCTGGTGACTTGCGAATCCGCAAGGTCGTGCGGCGTGAGCGAATCTATGTGCCTGTCGACGTTGACAGAGAGTACGTGGAAGTGGCGCCGGCGGCCGGCGCAGATGCGAATGCAGGAGCGTCAGGAACCGTGGCGCCGGCGGGGGTTGGTATTCCGCCGCCACCACCGCCACCGCAGGTGGAGACGTCGGCCCAGACGAACGCAAATGAGACTGCCCGAAATGTTGACCCTGACGCGAGGCGATCGGAGAACCCGCGCTCGATCTGAACATCCGGTCCCAAACGTTAAAGTGAATTCCAGCTCCAGAATCCCTCGCGCCGGCCACGGCGTGGGGGATTCTCTATGAGAGGGAGCGATAGTGAACCTTGAGCTTTCGGCCTACCGCGACACGTGGAGCGATGATGATCCGAACGCGAACTTCAAGGCTGAAGTGGCAAGCTACACGCTCGCCGATCCATTATCCACGCTTGAACAGTTAAGCCGGACGACCGGTATCCCGGTTGGCTGCCTGGCCCGGTACATCCTGGTCAAGTGGACCGCTTCGGGCTCCGAGGCTCTTTTGCAGATGGGACCGATTGCGCTCAAACAGATGCAGGCCCACGTGGACGCGGCTGAAGCTGCGGACACGGATTCTGAGCGGTTGAGCGCGTATCACGCCCTTCGTCAGATGATCGAGTGGATCGCAGCCGGCCCTGGAAACGGTTGATCATTGAGTCTGCCGGAGTGGTTTATAGTCGGATGATTCGTCTGACCGTATACCGCGAACCCGATTAAAGAATGAATCGGCTCCGGTCCTGATCTTGGACCAGGCTGCCAAGACGATCCTGAACATACTGGCGTGTGATCACGAAGTCGTGGACTTCTAAGTCGGGCGCCTCGAAGGATAGTTCTTCCAGCAGCTTCTCCATAATCGTGTGAAGCCGCCGTGCGCCAATATTCTCAGCCGACTCGTTGACACGGAACGCCATGCGGCTGAGCTCATCAATCGCATCGTCGTCAAACTTCAGGTGAATGCCTTCAGTCGCCATCAAGGCCTCGTACTGACGCAGCAGCGCGTTCTTGGGCTCGGTTAAAATCCTCCGGAAATCCGCCTCGGTGAGTGCGTCCAGCTCAACGCGCAGCGGGAGCCGGCCCTGCAGTTCGGGGATGAGATCGGACGGCTTAGAGATGTGGAAGGCGCCGGCGGCCACGAAGAGCACGTGGTCCGTTCTCACCGGGCCATATCGCGTTACCACCGTCGAACCTTCGATGATTGGCAGAATATCCCGCTGCACGCCCTCACGAGAAACCTCCGGTCCGTGCGTCCCCTCCCGTCCGGCGATCTTATCGATCTCGTCAATAAAGATGATGCCCGTATCTTCCGCCCGGTGGACCGCGTCCCGGCGCACATCCTCCTGATCAATCAGCTTGCGGGCCTCCTCCTCGGCGAGGATGCGCCTCGCTTCCGCCACCATAACGCTCCGGGTGCGCTTCTTCCTGAACGCGCTTCCCAGCGCGTCGGTGAGATTGCTGATCACTTCATCCATCCCATTGGCGCCGAATCCCTGAACAGTGACGGGAGTCTGGTCCTCCACTTCAATATCGATGGGCTGCTGATCGCGCTCGCCGGCCGCGATCTCCTGCCGCAGCCGTTCACGAAGCCGTTCTTTTCGTTGAACCTGGGCCCTCAAGCGATCGTCCTCTTCCTGACGGGCCTCCGAACGCGATTGAAAGCCCGACTGCATCGCCTCGGAAAGACTTGAAATGAAGTCTGAGGGACTGTGCTCCCGTTGGGGTAGGGGTTCCAGGATATTTACGATCCGGTCGATCGCACGCTCCCGAGCCTGATCCTGCACCATTTCGATGCGCTCGGCCTCCACCAACCGGTACGCCACCTGGGCCAGGTCCCGCACCATCGAGTCGACGTCGCGTCCCACGTACCCGACCTCGGTGAACTTGCTCGCTTCAACTTTGATAAACGGCGCGTTCGCGAGAGCGGCTAATCGCCTTGCGATCTCCGTCTTCCCGACGCCGGTCGGACCGATCATCAGGATATTCTTCGGAATTACTTCATCCCTGAGCTCTTCGGGCAGTCGGCGCCGGCGGAACCGGTTCCGGAGCGCCACAGCGACCGCGCGCTTCGCCTGCCCCTGGCCCACGATGTACTTGTCGAGCTCTCGCACTATTTCACGCGGGGTTAATCCTTCGATGCTCTCACTCATTGCCAAGACTCTCGATCCAGAACCGATCGTTGGTGTAAATGCAAATGCTTGCCGCAATTTTCAATGACTCTTCCACAATTTGACGTGCCGGGAGCTCAGTATGGAGCAGGAGCGCGCGAGCGGCTGCCAGAGCGTAGGACGCCCCGGATCCTACCGCAGCCGCGTCGTCGTCAGGCTCAATGACCTCACCACTCCCCGATACGAGCAGGATCTGTTCCCGGTTTGCCACGATGATCATTGCTTGAAGCTGGCGCAAAATCCTGTCTGTCCGCCATTGACGAGCAAACTTGATCGCCGCGGATCCCAGGTTGCCGCTGCTCTCTTCCAGCTTTGTCTCGAAAAGGTCCACCAGGCTGAAGGCATCCGCCACGGCGCCTGCGACCCCGGCCAGCACGGTTCCGCGGTAGAGCCGCATCACTTTTCTAGCGTTATGCTTGGCAACTACGTTCTCGAGCGTTACCTGACCGTCACCACCGACCGCCACCTCTCCATTGCGCTTAACCGCCAGAATAGTTGTCGCTCTCACTGAAGTCATACTTTGGAGTTTTCCTCTCCACCCGGGGCGACAATGCCGCGAACATGATTGCTTCACGGTTGATCCTTGCCCCGTCAGAGTATAACATGAAGGTTGATTGAACAACAAGAAGTGGCGGCGCGTCCAATAGAGTTTGCAGCCTCTCTTCAGCTTTGGTATAATTTAGCCCATGCGTCCCTCTATTCCCGTCCTTCGCCGTTTGGCGCTTGCCGCGCTAACCCTGCTAATCATCCAGCTTGCCTACGAGCAAGTGACCTTCCCCGCTCGATTTCATGCGCCGATCCGCTGGAACGGTCTGGATGGAGGTGGGACGGTGGCACGCGCGTCCGGGGCCACGTTTGCGCGGGTGCAGGGCATGATTTTCCAGCAAGCCGAGCTGCTCCACGGGGCGTACCGGCCTCTTCGTATCTCGTTCCGGTACCGGTCCACCGCCGGCGCCTGGATGGGTGTCCAGGGTGACGCGACACGCGGCCCCGTGTCGGAGCTTGCCATCACAGCCCCACCTCCATTCCACGCGCCCACGATCTCGAGCGAATCCGGCCTTTACCGTATCAATTTACCGCCGGCCGCGGGCTGGAGAAGCGCCACTCTCACGATCCGGGAGCATACCGATCTCCCGTTCCTGACAGTTATACTGGGCGCGGCGTCAAAAATTCGACCGGCCTACTTTTCCGACGTGAGTCTCGTGTACGCGAATGCGTCGGGATTGGATCTGCTCGACAATAGTGATTTCAGTGAACCGTGGCCGGTGTGGGCGATTCATCCCGAATGGATCAATCCGCTCTATGCCGCGTGCCAGAGCGGGGCCGCGCGGCAAAATGCGCCTGCATCCAGTCCACTCGATCCACTCTGGCCCACGTCGTGGACAGCGATTATCGTGCTCGCGATTGCGGGTGGCGTTCTTGTGTGGAAATTGAATCGCAGCAGGGGCTGCGTTCCCGTCTCGATCACCGCCGCCGTGTGGGTCACGCTCTCGGCACTGCTTATTCTCGGCTCCCAAACATTCCCGGACCTTAGCGAGCTCGGGTTTGCGCGGCCTTCACTGGCGCCGGCGCGCGTTCTGGGAGGCATCTTAGCCTGGGCAATCCAGCTCGGCTGTTTCTACTACGTGGGCGTGGCAGGTTACCGGCTTATTGGAGATCGGGCGCGCTTCTTTGGCCTATTGATCGCCCTGTTCGGCGCGTCTATGATCGCTTCAACGGTGGGGATTATGCCCGAGAACGGCCTTCCACAGCCAATTATCGACAATGTTCGCTTTCTGGAGGGTCTCGGGCCCGTGTGGCTGTTCACCGGCGCGGCCGCTGTTTGGATTGGCGCGCATCGAGCCGCGAGTTCCGGCGCCGGGGTCGTGGCGGAAAAACGCGGCTGAGACCAGGCGAGTTTGCTGGACGTTAGCCCGCTTCGAGAACCGGCCAGCCTCCTGCAAGGTCCGAAACCGCGTGGCAGGCGGCCAGGAGTAAGCGGCCGCTGCGAGCGTAGAAGGTGAAATGCTGCTCGGGGGCGAGAGAATCTTCGGTGATGACCTCTTCGTACTCTACCAGCAGAGGTCGCCGATATCGTTTCGCCCGGCCGAATCGCCAGCCGCGCGGATGTTCGGTGGTCCCGTCCCAGATCTTAAGGTCCACCAGGTTTCGCCGGCCATAAAGCCATTCGCCCATGGTCGCGGCCTCGACTGTTCGTCCGAGCTCAATACGAACCCGCGCGCTTTTCACCGTGTGCCGGAACCGATCCGTCGGCGTCCATTCCCGCTGCGCCCACTCGAGCCGCCCGGCCAATCCCGCACGGATCGTCTTCCGAATTGTTTCCAATGCTTCCGCATCGGGCGTCTCGGGGAATATCCAGGCGTCGGGCCCGCTCATGGGCGTCACTGCCAGCCCGGACGGCACCGAAACCTCGGGAAACACCACCACACCAAGATCCTGCGTAGCGGGGTCACTCCGCAGCTCGCAGATCGTCTTAAATGCCCAGGGGTCACTCTCGCTCCCGGCGGTGAGAATCAGATCGGGCTGGATGGAGCGCGAAGCCGCGATAACCACGGCGGAACCCGGCGCCGGGTCCGTCTCCAACGCGAAGTCGCGCATTGTCCTGACGTCCCAGCCCTCAGCTTCCAGAGGACTCTTTACGGCGTCAAGCCTGGCGGGCGCCAGCGCGCCAAGTAGAATAGTCGGCCGGTAGTCCGGCGGCACGGGCGAATGGCTCACGATAATCCCTGACCGGCGGGCTTAAGCAACGGAAAGAGAATCACATCCTTGATCGAGCTGGTGTCCGTCAGGAGCATGACCAGACGGTCGATGCCAATGCCGAGCCCACCGGTCGGCGGCATTCCATACTCCAGAGCCAGCAGATAATCTTCATCCATAGGGTGCGCTTCGACGTCTCCCTGGGCTTGCTTAGACGCCTGCGCCATAAATCTTTCGCGCTGATCGCACGGATCGTTGAGCTCGCTGAACGCGTTCCCCAACTCCTGACCGCCGATAAACAGTTCGAATCTGCGCGTGAGCTTAGGATCCGCCGCGCTCTTTTTAGCGAGCGGAGAAATATCGACCGGGTAGTCGGTGATAAACGTTGGCTGAATCAGCGTCCGCTCCACAAAATGCTCAAAAAGCTTATTGATAACCTCTCCGAGCGTGCGATCTCGCGTTACGTCCACGCCGCGACCTTCCGCGAGCCTGCGAGCCTCCTCGTAATCGCCAAGCTGAGCTGCGGCAATCCCCGATCTCTCCTGGATCGCCGCCAGCATAGGAAGCCGCGCCCATGGAATCGCCAGGTCGATTTCGGCGCCCTCGAATCCAAAGCGTGAGTCCCCTCGCACATCCGCCACTATCCGAAGAATCATGCGCTCAGTGAGCGCCATGATGTC
>Ga0307372_10012369_pt1 | contig 11199 bp, 12 predicted proteins | sample OX1MG_FD_202533 | JGI IMG/M metagenome (GOLD analysis project Ga0307372, IMG submission 202533) | Soil microbial communities from Risofladan, Vaasa, Finland - OX-1 | ecosystem: Environmental > Terrestrial > Soil > Coastal area > Acid sulfate soil | place: Finland: Risofladan, Vaasa | collected...
CAATGTCCTGTTCACTCGGCAGCTGGCCAAGCGACTCGACGGCGCCGGCCCAGGCAACGTCACCGTCAATGCCGTTCATCCCGGCCCGGTCCGCAGCAGCTTCGGTATGGACGGTGACCTGCAAGGGTTCATGGGCTTCGGCATGCGCATGGTCCGCCCTTTCGAAATTAGCGCCAAGCGCGGCGCCAAGACCACGCTCTACCTGGCGACGTCACCCGACGTGGCCGTCAAGACGGGCGCGTACTGGGTCCGCTCGAAACCAGGTCATATGAGCCGCCAGGCGCGCGACGACGAGGCAGCCGCCCGCCTCTGGGACGAGAGCGAGCGGCTGCTGGCCTCCGCCGGTTACGGCGTCAGCTGAGCCGCGTCACGCGTCACGCGTCTCGCGTCCGCATCCGCCATGCTCCGATGGCGGTCCAGAACACGATCCAGCCCACGATCACCAGCGACGAGGCCAGCGTGGACGCGGGGATCAGCGGGTCACCACCCCCGCCTCCGCCTCCGCTGAAGGGCGTCGGCAGCCCTCCCGGCTCAATGTGGGCCATGGCCACGCCGACGATGCCCCGCTGCACGTTGAGCAGGTGCAAAATGATGTGGCGGCTGAAGATGGGCGTCAGGATCAGCTCCAGCACAATGAGCAGGATCACCGCCACCGTGCGCTGACCCATCAGCGAGGACAGCCCGAGGCCGACCAAGAACCCGATGGTCGCCTCGAGCGCGATCCACAGCCCGACATCGACCATCAGCGTCGTGGAGGGGACCAGGAACTGCGAGTGGTAATCCGCGTAGTCCTGGTTGGCCACCGTGACCGCGAAGGCCCGGATCTGGGCCGGGGACTCGGCGGCGGGGACGGTGAATGTCCCCCCGCCCTTCTGCTGTATGACCGTCCCCGGTGGCGGGCCGTTCAATTGCCCACCGCAGGACACGTTCGGCGGCGGCCCGTTGAGCCCCGCCCCGCCGTGGAAGTTGAAGTCGCAGATGACCTCGTCGGCGTGCGCCGCCGCCCAGCTGTGGAGGGCCGGTTGTGACAGCCCCACGGGGACGTTGACGCCGTCGTAGTTGAGCTGCGTCGGCGCCGCGAAGACGCAGACGGCACAGACGATGGTGTAGCCGACCGCCACCATGGCGATGACGATGGCCAGCCCGGCGGGGATGCGCGCGAAGTACAGGGCCAAACGGGAGCGGCCGGTGATCACGAGGTGGCGGAACATCCCCTCGGTGAGGTCGGTCGACCCAGCGGTGCAGCCCACGACGGCCGCCACCACGAACCCGAACACGTACATGAAGCCGGCCACCAGCGTCGTGAAGATGCTGTAGCCGCCGGCGGGCCCATACGACCTCGGGGCGACGGCGTGGGAGATCAGCCGCACCGAGAGGAAGACGACCGGGATGCCGATGTTCACCGCGATGAGCGCGATCATCAGCCCGCGCCGCCGCCGCAGCTCCATGCAGCGCGTGGTGACCATGCCCCAGGTGGGGATCCACGAGCCGCGGTGGTCGCCCCGCGTCTCGGCCGGGAGCGGAACGGGGGCAGGGCCCGGTGCGCCGACTTCGGTGACGGTCGTCATTCGGCTTCTCCCAGACGCTTGGTGACCTCGAGGAACCACGACTCGAGCGAGGCCTGTATGTGTTGGAGGCGGAAGACCGAGATGCCCCCCTCGACGAGCAGGCGGTTGATTTCCGCTATGGCGTCCCGATCGGTGCCCTCGGGCAGCGAGATGGCGAGTCCGTCCGGTCCCGCCTGCACGTGGGCGCCGAAGGTCGTGGCCGCCAGCAGGCTGTTGGCCCGGTCGGGGTCCGAGCACTGGACCTGGACCTCGAAGGAGGAGCCGGCCAGCAGCTGGGAGATCGGGCCCTGGCGGATGACCTTGCCGCGGTCCACGATGGCGACGGCGTCGCACGTGCGCTCGACCTCGTCGAGGAGGTGTGACGACAGCACGACCGTGCGACCCTCTGCCACCAGCGACAGGATCATGTCGCGCATGTCGAGCATGCCCGCCGGGTCGAGCCCGTTCATCGGCTCGTCGAGGATCAGCAGCTGCGGATCCCCGAGGAGGCAGGCGGCGACCCCGAGACGCTGGCGCATGCCCATCGAGTACTTCGACACCTTGTCGTTGGCCCGGTGCAGGATGCCGACCCGCTCGAGGACCGGGTCGATGCGGCCCTTGGCCGCCGGCTCACGCGCCGCGGCGAGGATCTGCAGGTTCTGCCGACCCGTCAGGTGGCCGTGGAAGCGGGGCTCGTCCACGATCGCCCCCACCCGTGCCAAGGCCACGTCGCGGTGCCGGGGGACGCTGTGGCCGAGGAGGAACATGGTGCCGGCGTCGGCATGGGTCAGGCCCAGCAGCACGCGGATGAGCGTCGTCTTGCCCGCTCCGTTCGGGCCCAGGTAGCCGAAGGCGCACCCACGAGGGACGAGGAGCTCGACGTCGTTCACGGCGACGTTGGACTCGAAACGCTTGGTGAGCCCGTGGGTCTCGACGGCCCACTCGCTCTCGCCCCTCTGCCCGGGTGGGGAGTCGGTCACGGTTGCCGTGGTCATACGACCTGCCCTTCTGACGTGGGGGGCGCGGACGGGCCCCCCGTTCCGAGCCGTATACCCGGTATAGTACAGAGTGCATCGGCGTTGCGGCTAGGGGGCTGTCACCCGTTTTCCTCCTGGGGCTAGCCCCAGTGCCGTCAGGCGAGGGCGCCCACCACGTGGGTGATGCAGGCGCACAGCGACGCCACGTCGTCGGGGTCGATGGCCGGGAACATGGCGATCCGCAGCTGGTTGCGCCCGAGCTTGCGATACGGCTCGGTGTCCACGATCCCGTTCGCCCGCAACACCGCGGCGACCGCCGCCGCGTCCACCGCGTCGACGAAGTCGATGGTGCCGACGACGTGACTGCGGTCGGCCGGGTTCTCGACGAAGGGGCGGGCGAAGCCGGACTGCTCGGCCCAGGTGTAGAGGATCTCGGCGGAGCGGTCGCAGCGCGAGGCGGTCCACTCCAGGCCGCCGTTCCCGTTCATCCAGTCGAGCTGCTCGGCAAGCAGGAAGATGGTGGCCAGCGCCGGCGTGTTGTACGTCTGGTCCAGCAGCGAGTTGTCGACGGCCGTCTTGAGGTCGAAGAAGGTGGGGATCCACCGGCCCGAGGCGGCGATGCGCTCGACCCGCTCGAGCGCTGCAGGCGACAGCAGCGCGATCCAGAGACCGCCGTCGCCGGCGAAGCACTTCTGCGGCGCCAGGTAGTAGGCGTCGAACTCGGCGGGGTCGACCCGCAGGCCGCCGGCACCCGAGGTGGCGTCCACCGCGACCAGTCCGCCGCCGTCGGCGGGGGCGGCCGCACCCGCCGGCCGCCGGATCGGCATCGACACCCCCGTGGAGGTCTCGTTGTGGGTCAGGGCGTACAGGTCGACCCCTGCGTCGGCCACCGGCGTGGGGTGCGTGCCGACCTCGGAGGTGATGACCTGGGGGTCCTTGAGATGCGGCGCCGCCTTGGCGCAGGCGGCGAACTTGGAGGAGAACTCGCCGAAGCTCAAATGCTGGCTCTGCTCCTCGATGAGCCCGAACGTCGCGGCGTCCCAGAAGCAGGTCGTCCCCCCGTTGCCGAGGACGACCTCGTAGTCGTCGGGGAGCGAGAAGAGCTGGCGCATGCCGGTGCGCACCCGGCCCACCTGTGACTTGACCGTCTTCTGACGATGGCTGGTGCCCATGTAGGTCGTCGCCACGGCGGCGAGCGCGTCGACGGAGGCCGGCCGGACCTTGGAGGGGCCGGACCCGAAACGCCCGTCGGAGGGCAGCAATTCGGAGGGAATGGTGATGTCGGGGACGTCTGGCACGTATGCAAGCATGGCAGGTGTGACGACGACGAAATCCCCGACCGAGCTCCGCCGGATCTCTCGCCGGGCCGCTGCGGTTGCGCCCTCAGCGACCCTTGCCGTGGATGCGAAGGCCAAGGCGCTGCAGGCGGCGGGGGAGCACGTCATCGGCTTCGGCGCGGGCGAGCCGGACTTCCCGACGCCGGCGCACATCGTCGAGGCCGCCGTCATCGCCTGCCGCGACCCGGCCAACCACCGTTACACGCCGACAGGCGGGATCCCCGCGCTGCGCGAGGCCATCGCGGCCAAGACCCTGCGAGACTCGGGCTACGCGGTAGCGGCCAATCAGGTGCTGGTGACCAACGGCGGCAAGCAAGCTGTCTCGAATGCGTTCGCCGTGCTGTGCGACCCCGGTGACGAGGTCCTGGTCCTCGCTCCGTACTGGACGACTTATCCCGAGGCCATCGCACTGGCCGGCGGGACGCCCGTCATTGTGTCCTCCGACGAGACGACCGGCTTCCGCTCCTCGGTCGAGGACCTCGAGCGCGCCTGGACGCCGCGCACCAAGGCGTTGCTCTTCGTCTCACCCTCCAACCCGACCGGTGCCGTCTACCCGCGCGACGAAATCGAGGCCATCGGCCAGTGGGCGGTGTCCAAGGGGATCTGGGTGCTGACCGACGAGATCTACGAGCACCTGGTCTACGGCGGGGCCGAGCACCACTCCATGCCCGTCCTCGTGCCAGAGCTGGCCGACCGCTGCCTGGTGGCCAACGGGGTAGCCAAGACCTACGCCATGACGGGCTGGCGGGTGGGGTGGCTCATCGGGCCGACCGACGCCATCGGCGCCGCGACCAACATCCAGAGCCACGAGACCTCCAACGTCGCCAACGTGTCGCAGCGCGCCGCGCTGGCCGCCGTCTCGGGCAACCTCGACGACGTGGCCATGATGCGCGCCGCCTTCGACCGCCGGCGCCTGACCATGACGTCGATGCTCAACGAGATCGAGGGCGTCGTGTGCGTAGAGCCCGAGGGCGCGTTCTACTGCTATCCGTCGGTCAAGGGGCTGCTCGGTCGGAGCCTCCGGGGACAACGCCCGGCGAGCAGCGCGGAGTTGGCCGAAATCTGCATCAACGAAGCAAAAGTGGCGGCAGTGCCCGGAGAGGCGTTCGGCGCGCCGGGCTACTTCCGCATGTCCTACGCGCTGGGCGATGAAGACCTCGTCGAGGGAGTGAGCCGGTTGGCCTCGCTCTTCGGCGAAGCGCAAGACTGACCGCCAAGTCGGCGAGCAGTTCGGGCGGGGAGTGAGGAGACCACCGCGGTGGCACGGGTACTGGTAACTGAGAAGATCGCGCAGGGCGGGCTCGACCTGTTGGCCGAAGCCGGCCACGAGGTCGACGTGCAGGAAGGGCTGAGCCCCGAGCAACTGCTCGAAGCGGTGGTGGGCGCGCACGCGCTGATCATCAGATCGTCCACGCAGGTGACGTCCGACGTGCTGGCGGCCGGCTCGTCGCTCGGCGTCGTGGGCCGGGCCGGCGTCGGGCTCGACAACGTCGACGTCGATGCTGCCACCGCCCGCGGCGTCATGGTGGTCAACGCCCCCACGTCGAACATCCTCTCGGTGGCCGAGCAGGCCATGGCCCTGCTGCTGGCGCAGGCCCGCAACATCCCCCAGGCCCACTCGGCGCTCGTGGCCGGACGCTGGGAGCGCTCCAAGTGGGAGGGCGTCGAGCTGCACGGCAAGGTGCTCGGCGTGGTCGGACTGGGCCGGGCCGGTTCGCTGGTGGCCCAGCGCGCCCACGCCTTCGGCATGGAGCTCATCGGCTTCGACCCTTTCGTGTCCCATGAGCGGGCGAGAGCGATGGGAGTGCGCCTGGTCAGCATCGAGGAGCTGGTGGGTGAGGCGGACTTCGTGTCCATCCACACGCCCAAGACACCGGAGACCATCGGGCTGTTCGGTCGCGACCTCTTCGCCAAGGCCAAGCCGGGCATCCGTATCGTCAACACTGCCCGCGGCGGCATCGTCGACGAGGAGGCGCTGGCCGAGGCCATCCGCGACGGCATCGTGGCCGGGGCCGGTCTCGACGTGTTCGCCAAGGAGCCCTGCACCGAATCGCCGCTGTTCGAGCTGCCACAGGTCGTCGTCTCGCCGCACCTGGGCGCGTCGACCGAGGAGGCGCAGGACAAGGCCGGCGTGACGATCGCCGAGCAGGTCCTGCTGTCTTTGGCCGGCGACTTCGTCCCCTACGCGGTGAACGTGGCGGCGCGCGACGTGTCCGACATGGTGCGCGGCTTCATGGCACTGGCCGAGCAGCTGGGCCGTTTCTTCGTCGGCCTGCACGACGGACTTCCCGACGCCATCGACATGGAGTACCAGGGCGAGCTGGCGGGGGAGGGCACCGGCATCCTCACGCTGTCGGTGCTGAAGGGGATCTTCGGCGGCTCGACCGAGGAGCCGGTCTCCTACGTCAACGCGCCGCAGCTGGCCGAGCAGCGCGGCCTGCAGGTGCGCGAGTCCTCGACGGCGACGTCACACGACTACAAGTCGCTCATCACGTTGCGCTCGGGATCGCACTCGGTCGCCGGCACGCTGATTTCCGCCGGCCTGCACACCGAGCCCCGCATCGTCATCGTGGACGAACACCAAGTGGAGGTCCCCCCGTCGGCCCACATGCTCGTCGTGCGCAACGACGACCGTCCGGGCGTGATCGGGATCGTGGGGACGGCCCTCGGCACGGCGGGCATCTCCATCTCGTCGATGGCCGTGGGGCCGAGCCCCGAGACCACGACCGCCATGATGGTGATCTCCACGACGACGCCGGCGTCGGACGCCGTGGTGGATCAGCTGCGCGGCGACGAGGGCATCCTCGACATCCATCGCGTCACGCTGTAGACGGGGAGGCTCGTCCTGCCGGGGTCAAGCGGCGGGCTTGCGCGGGACGGCCGGCCACGTATCGAGGCTACCGATCACCGGCTCGACACCGTGCAGCTCCCGGCGCGGCGCCCGGTCGAGCAGGACGGCGCGCACCACGGCCAACACCCCGATGACGAGGGCGGCGCGGAAGAGGGTCGAGACGTGCCGGCGCATCCGACAACGGTAGCGTGAGCGGCCATGGCCTCCCTGCAGCACATCGCCCCGATCTTCCCCACGGCCGACATGGACGCCATGCGGGCCCATTACGAGGCGCTCGGCTTCACCGTTCACGTGCACGGGGGCGGCTACGGCAGCGCGGCCCGCGACGCCATCCGCATCCACTTCAAGCTGGTGCCCGATCTGGGGCCGGGCACGGAGCGGGGCGCCGCCTACGTGGGCGTCGACGACGCCGATGCGTTGCACGCCGAGTGGCGGGCGGCCGCCGTGGGCGAGACCTCGGACCTGTTCGACCCCGGATTCGGCGTCTGGGAGGCATCCCATACCGACGGCGACGGGAACCTGCTGCGCTTCGGCTCGCCGGTCAAGGCTTGACGCCCGGGCAACGCCATGGGCGTTATACTTTCGGTTGTGACGAAGGCCACCTCATTTGACCTGCTGCTTACCTGACGGCGAACGCCACATCGCGTTCGCTCGCAACCTCCTGCGCCGAAAGGCCAGGGGGTTTTTTGTTGGGCCGGTAGCGGTTCGGGTCGATGGATTCGAAAAAAAGGGAAGGGAAGACACCGATGGCTGAGGGACAGAGAGGGAGTGGTGACGGCATGGAGCGGGGTCACCTGGCCCTGCCCTGCGACCCGTCGCCGATGCCCTTCGACAAGTACCGCTCGCACGTGCCGCTCGTGCTCCACGACCGCACCTGGGCCGACCGGCAGTTCACCGCCGCGCCGCGCTGGGCCAGCGTGGACCTGCGCGACGGCAACCAGGCCCTGATCGATCCCATGGACTCCGAGCGCAAGCTGGCGCTCTTCCAGACGCTGGTGGACGTGGGATTCAAGGAGATCGAGGTCGGATTCCCCTCCGCCTCCCAGACGGATTACGACTTCCAACGGTTGATCATCGACGAGAACCTGATCCCCGACGACGTCGAGATCCAGGTGCTGGTGCAGTGCCGCCAGGAGCTGATTGAGCGGACCTTCGAGTCGCTGGCCGGCGCAGGACGCGCCGTGGTGCATTTCTACAACTCGGTGTCCGAGCTGCAGCGGCGCGTCGTCTTCGACCTCGACAAGCCCGGGATCATCGACATCGCGGTGAAGGCGGCCGAGCAGTGCAAGCAGTACGAGGTGCAGCTGAGCGGCACGGCGATCCGTTACGAGTACTCGCCCGAGAGCTTCACGGGGACCGAGCCCGAGTTCGCCGTCGAGATCTGCGAGGCGGTGATGGACGTCATAGAGCCGACACCCGAGTCGCCGTTGATCCTCAACCTCCCGGCCACGGTCGAGATGTACAGCCCGAACGTGTACGCCGACGTGATCGAGTGGTTCGGCCGCACCATCAAGGACCGGGACTCCATTGTGCTCAGCCTGCACCCGCACAACGACCGCGGGACCGCGGTGGCGGCGGCCGAGCTGGCGGTCCTGGCGGGTGCCGACCGGGTGGAGGGCACCTTGTTCGGCAATGGCGAGCGCACGGGCAACGTCGACATCGTCACCCTTGCCATGAACCTGTTCTCGCAGGGGATCGACCCGGCACTGGACTTCGGCGACATTGAGAAGGTGCGTCGGGTGGCCGAGTACGCCACCAGGTTGCCGGTCCACCCGCGCCACCCCTACGCGGGCGACCTGGTCTACACGGCCTTCTCCGGCTCGCACCAAGACGCGATTAAGAAGGGGATGGCCGCGATCGGGCAGGACTACGACGAGTGGGAGGTGCCCTACCTGCCCATCGACCCCAAGCACACCGGCCGGACCTACGAGGCGATCATTCAGGTGAACAGCCAGTCGGGCAAGGGCGGCGTGGCCTACCTGATGGACACCGACCACGGCCTCGACCTGCCGCGCCGGCTGCAGGTCGAATTCTCCAGGCACGTGCAGGAGATCACCGAGGCCAGCGGGACGGTCATCCCGTCGGGGAAGATGCGCGACGTCTTCGAGGAGACGTACCTCCCCGAGGACGCCGGGCTGCGGTTGATCACGAGCGAGGTCTCCACGGGCAAGGGCCAGACCAGCGTCACGGCGCAGCTGCTCGTCGACGGCCAGCACCAGACGGTGGCGGGCCAGGGCAACGGGCCGATCGATGCGCTGGTCAGTGCCCTGAAGGCCGACCTCGGTATTGTGCTGGAAGTGAAGGACTACTCCGAGCACGCGCTGACAGAGGGTTCAGGCGCGTCGGCGGTGGCGTACGTGGAGTGCGCCGGGCCCGACGGGACGACCTGGTGGGGCGTGGGCCGCGACTCCTCCATCCTCGATGCCTCGCTGGGCGCAGTGGTCTCGGCGGCGAATCGGGCCCGCCAAGGGTGATCCGGCCGGCGGTCGAGGCGGACGTCCCCGAACTGGTGGCGATGATCCGCGAGCTGGCGGACTTCGAGAACCTGTCGGACCAGGTCTCGATCACCGAGGACGCCCTGTCGAAGACGCTCTTCGGGCCTCAGGCCATGGCCCAGGACTGGGTCGTGGAGGAATCCGGGGCTCTGGTCGGCCATGCGCTCTGGTATCGGACCTTCTCGACCTTCCTGGGCCGGACGGGCATCTGGCTGGAGGACATTTACGTGCGGCCGGAGCACCGCCGCCAGGGCTACGCCACCGAGCTCCTGACCCGGCTGCGCCAGGAGACGGACGGCCGCCTGGAGTGGGAGGTGCTCGAGTGGAACGTCCCGGCCATGGACTTCTACCAGCGCCTGGGCGCCCGGCCCATGGCCGGCTGGACCCGGTACCGCTGGTTCGAGGGGTAACTCCCGCTAATCTGTTGGGGAGATAGAAGGAATCTTCCTAAGCTGCTTGACAGATCATCGCTCTAGGCATCACTCTGGCTGTGGGAAGAGCGAGACGGAAGGGGCAGAAATGTGTTTGCTCAAGGATGATTTGCGGGAACTGGATCTGTTTACCGAGGCCAGCCGGTCGGAGCTTGCTGTTATCGCACGGCAGCTGACCAGGTTGAAGATCAAGGCGGGACGGGTCCTCGTACGCGAGGGCGGCTTCGGCAACGAGTTCATGATCATGGTCAGCGGCATGGCCGAGGTGACCCAGAACGGCGAGAGCATCGCCACCCTCGGCCGGGGCGACCTGGTCGGCGAGATGGCGATCCTGCAGCCGCTGGGCTCGGGCCGCCGCAACGCCACGGTGACGGCGGTCACCGATTGCGAGATCTACGCCGGGTCGGCGGCCGAGTTCCGCCGGATCATGGACGCTGCCCCCTCGGTGGCCGAGAAGGTCCGCCAGACCATCGCGTCGCGGACTCCGGCACCGGCGCTGGTCCCGGCAGCCGCTTGAGTCGCTTCACTCGACGGCGGGGTCACTCGGCCTCGCCGTCGCTCTGACCGGCGGGCAGCTGGTGCGTGCGGTCTTCGCGGAACTGGCCGAGTCGGATCCCGACGGGCTGCACTACGCGACCTTTCGTCTCGACGACGGTGTGAGCTTCGTGGATGTCGCCGTGATCGACGGTGGCGATAACCCGCTGACATCGTCGCCGGCCTTCGCCGCCTTCCAGGCCGGCATCGGGGAGCGCTGCGCCGAGGGCCCCACACCCGCTGAAGCCACGGTCATCGGGGACTTCCGGCTGCTGGCGTAGGACGCCGGAGTCGGTTTTCGTCGAGCCATGACGCTCGGCGACTTGTTGACACGACAGCAGCTGAATCGCATAATCCGCGTAGGGCGCCGACTCTGGAGCCGACGGAGGATGCCGGGAGACATGGTCACGACCCACCAAGCGGACCGGGCTGCGTTCAGGTCGGTGCTTTCGGAGGACGTCGATTGGGAGCCGTTTCCGGCGTTCCCGCCCGCCGCCCGCCTCGCGGTCATGGCGGGTCACCCCTCGGAGCCCGGGCCCTACGTCGTCTGGGTCAAGATCCCAGTCGGGGTGCGGCTCATGCCACACCGGCACCGGCACAAGGAGGACCGGGTCTACACGGTGATGTCGGGCATCTTCTTCATCGGCCTGGGCGATCAGTTCGACGAAGCGAAGCTGGTGGCGTCCCCGCCCGGGGCCGTCGTGGTGCTCCCCGGCGAGACGTCCCACTTTCTTTGGGCGAAGTCCGTCGAATGCGTCACCCAGGTGACAGCGATCGGAGTGATCAGCCTCGACGACGTCAGCCCGCAAGACGATCCGCGCCACTGAGATGGCGGTGCAGCTCAACCACACGATTGTCCCGGCGCACGACAAGAAGGCGTCGGCGACATTTCTGGCCGAGATCCTCGGCCTGGTGTCCCCGACGCCTTTCGGGCCGTTCGAGTGCGTGGAGACCGCCAACGGCGTCAGCCTCGACTACGCCGATCACGCTGGTGAGATCGTGTCGACCCACTACGCCTTCCTCGTGA